>Ga0210409_10005148_pt1 | contig 13789 bp, 9 predicted proteins | sample IncBWH17MmetaG_FD_161649 | JGI IMG/M metagenome (GOLD analysis project Ga0210409, IMG submission 161649) | Forest soil microbial communities from Barre Woods Harvard Forest LTER site, Petersham, Massachusetts, United States - Inc-BW-H-17-M | ecosystem: Environmental > Terrestrial > Soil >... | reverse complement strand
CCAGGAGCGGTTGTCGTCGGTGCCGTCTTTGTTGTTCTCGCCGTTCGCCTCGTTGTGCTTCTGGTTGTACGTGACCAGGTCGCGCAACGTGAATCCGTCGTGCGCGGTGACGAAGTTGATGCTCGCCCAGGGCTGACGCCCCTCTCCCTGATACAGGTCGCTGGAGCCGGTGAGCCGGTATGCGAGATCGCGCACGCCGGGGCTTGCGCCACGCCAGTAGTCACGCACCGAGTCGCGGAACCCGCCATTCCACTCCGCCCAGCGGACCGGGAAGTTGCCCACCTGGTAGCCGCCCGCGCCCACATCCCACGGTTCGGCCACCAGCTTGACTCGTGAGAGCACCGGGTCCTGATGGATGATGTCGAAGAACGCAGAGAGCCGGTCCACGTCGTAGAACTGGCGTGCCAATGCCGCTGCGAGGTCGAAGCGGAACCCGTCGACGTGCATCTCGGTCACCCAGTAGCGCAGGCTGTCCATGATCACCTGCAGCGTGTGCGGGTTGCGCACGTTCAGGCTGTTGCCGGTTCCGGTGACGTCGAAATAGAAGCGCGGATTCTCGTCCATGAGGCGGTAGTACGCGCGGTTGTCGAGGCCGCGAAAGCTGACGGTCGGGCCGAGATGGTTGCCCTCGCCGGTGTGGTTGTAGACGACATCGAGGATCACCTCGAGGCCGGCGGCGTGGAGCGCGCGCACCATCGCCTTGAACTCGCGTACCTGCTGACCGTGCGCGCCCGATGCGGAATAGCGAGCCTCGGGCGCGAAGTACCCGACCGAGTCGTAGCCCCAGTAGTTGACCAACCCACGTTCGACGAGAAAGCCGGCATCGATGAACTGGTGCACGGGCATGAGCTCGACCGCGGTGACGCCGAGGTTCTGCAGATGCGCGATCGCAGCCGGATGAGCCAACCCGGCGTATGTTCCGCGCAGGTCCTTGGGCACATCCGGGTGTTTCTCGGTGAAACCCTTGACGTGCATCTCGTAGATGATCGTGTCGGCCCACGCCGTGTTCGGACGGCGGTCGTCGCCCCAGGGAAACGATCGGTCAACGACCACACAGCGCGGCATCGCCGGTGCAGAGTCCAGCTCGCTGGGCTCGGTGTCGTCGGCGCCGACGCGGTAGCCGAAGAGCTCCGGCCCATGGTGGAACGTGCCCGAGATCGCAAGCGCGTACGGGTCGAGGAGCAGCTTGTTGTGGTTGTAGCGGAGGCCCTGTTCCGGCGCATATGGACCGCGCACGCGGTAGCCGTAATGCTGCCCCGGATCCACCTTCTCGACGTAGCCGTGCCAGACCAGGTCGGTGCGCTCCACCAGGTCGTAGGTGGACGTTTCCTGCCCGTCAGAGTCGTAGAAGACGAGTTCCACGCCTTCAGCCATCTCCGCGAACAGGGCGAAGTTGGCCCCTTCGCCGTCCCACGTAGCCCCCAGCGGCGCGTCGTTGCCCGGCCAGGCGGCGGGGCGCTCGGCTGTCTCTGGGGCGGTGGGAATCTCAGGAATAGCCAAGGACGGCCCAGTACGACCCACCTAAACTGATAGGATCGCGCTCCGAAAAAGTGATAGTTCTACACTCCCAAAGCACGGCCTGGGGCCGTTTTTCCGCGTGACCGCCGGGAACCGGCCGCCCAACCCCACGCGCTGGGGGGTGCAGAAAGAGTACGTGGACGCGACGGGCCTCCGCCGGACCGTGGCCGCCGATGCGCTGGCCGGGGTCCTGGAGGCACTCCGGGCCGACGGCGCAGGTCCGCCGCGAGCAGGTCCGGTCATGGCCCATGTCGGGGAGGCGTGGCCACCCGGCGCCAGAGGGGTTGACCTCGAAGGCGGAACCGAGCTGGCCGCCTCGAGCGGCCAGAGGCTGCCCGCGGGCTACCACGCGCTGCTGAAACGCGATGGCTCGCGTGTCCCGCTCATCGTGAGCCCAAAGCGGTGCCATCTCCCGGCGGGCCTCCGCGCGTGGGGCTGGGCCGCGCAGCTGTACGCCACCCGCTCCCGTGACAGCTGGGGTATCGGCGACCTGGCCGACCTGCGCGCCCTGGGTCGTTGGGCCCGCCGTCAAGGCGCCGGGATGCTCCTGGTCAACCCGCTGCACGCGGTGCGGCCAATCCTCCCGCAGGAGCCGAGTCCGTACTTCCCGTCGAGCCGGCTGTATCGCAGCCCGCTCTACCTCCGCATCGAGGCACTGCCAGGCGCATCCCAGGACGCCGTGGTGCGACGCCTGGCCGCCCGCGCTCAGGCGCTCAACGAGGCGCCGGTCATCGACCGTGATCGGATCTACGCGCTGAAGCTCGAGGCGCTGGAGGCGATCTGGGAACGCTTTCGAGGCGATCCGGACTTCGCAGCGTATTGCGCGGCGGAAGGCGAGACACTCGAGCTGTACGCGATCTTCTGCGTGCTTGCCGAGCGCCATCCGGGGCCGTGGTGGGAGTGGCCGGTTCAGTACCGATCGCCAGGGTCGAGCGGCGTGCGCGAGGTCGGCAGGGTTGATCGGCGGCGCGTCGACTTCCATCGCTGGCTGCAGTGGCAACTCGACGCGCAGCTGGCGCGTGCGTCGCGCGAGATACCCATCGTCCACGACCTCGCGATCGGCGTCGCACCGGATGGCGCGGATGCATGGATGTGGCAGGACATGCTCGCGTTCGGCGCGCGCATCGGGGCGCCTCCCGACGAATTCAGCCCTGCTGGTCAGGATTGGGGGCTGACCCCGTTCGACCCGCACCGGCTGCGGGCCGCCGGCTACCGCCCGTTCATCCAAGCGGTGCGTCGCGGCATGGGGACCGCCGGCGGACTGCGCATCGACCACGTGATGGGCCTGTTCCGTCTGTGGTGGATCCCGCGCGGGGCGCGCGACGCCTCGGAGGGCGCGTACGTGCGCTATCCAGCAGGCGACCTGCTCGACGTCCTTGCGCTCGAGAGCCGGCGCGCGCGTGCCTTCGTGGTCGGTGAGGACCTGGGCACGGTGGAGCCGGGCGTGCGGCCAGAACTGCGCCGTCGCGGGATCCTGTCATACCGGCTCGCCTGGTTCGAGGACACGCCGCCCCAACGCTATCCGGTGCAGGCGCTGGCCGCGTTGACGACGCACGATCTGCCCACGGTCGCGGGTGTGTGGACCCGAGCTGATGTGGCCGAGATGGAACAGAGCGGCCGCGCGGTCAACCGAACCGCCGAGGAATTGGTGCGCCAGCGCCTGCAGCAGTTGACTGGCGCCCGCGATGGCGCCCCGGTCGCAGATGTCGTGGAACTCGCATATCGCGCGCTTGCCGGCGCGCCGTCCCGTCTGGTCGCGGCCACGCTCGACGACGCAGCGGCCGCGCTTCGGCGGCCCAATCTACCCGGCGCGCTGGGGCGGCCCAACTGGTCGATCCCGCTGCCGCGAACCATCGAGCAGTTACGCCGCGATCAGCTGCCGCGGCGCATCGCCGCAGCGTTTGCCGAGAACCGGTGAGGACCGCACCGCGCGCCACCTATCGGGTGCAGCTGCGCCGGGAGTTCGACTTCGACGCCGCGCGAGCAATCGTGCCGTACCTGTCGGATCGCGGCATCACGCATCTCTATTGCTCCCCCTACATGCAGGCAGCCGCGGGCAGTGCCCACGGCTACGACGTGGTTGACCCGTCGCGCGTGAGCGAGGAGCTGGGTGGCGATGCAGGTCTCGTCCGTCTCGACGCGGAGCTGCGCCTGCACGGTATGGGCCAGCTTCTCGACATCGTCCCGAACCACATGTGCGTCACCGACGCGCGCAACCGTTTTTGGTGGGACGTGCTCCGGCGCGGCCGCGACAGTGAATTTGCGCATTTCTTCGACATCGACTGGGATGCGCCAGCACTCGAGGGCCGGGTGCTCCTGCCGGTGCTCGGCGACGAGCTCGAGGCCGTGCTGCAGCACGGTGACCTGCGGGTTGTGCGCGGCGACGGCGGTCTTGAGCTCCGATACGACGAGCATCGCTTTCCGCTCGCGGATCAGTCGCTCGCCGTGGAGGGCGAAACGACGGCGGACCTGCTCGACGCACAGCACTACCGCCTCGCCTTTTGGCGCACCGGGCTGCGGCACATCAACTACCGGCGGTTCTTCGACGTCTCGTCGCTCGCCGGCGTGCGCGTCGAAGACCCGTCGGTGTTCGCCGCAACACATAAGCGTGCCCTCGAACTTGTCCGCGACGGCGTGGTCGACGGATTGCGTGTTGACCACATCGACGGGCTGCGCGAGCCGGACGAATATCTCCGACGCCTGCGCGACGCCACCGGCGAAGCCTGGGTCGTCGTCGAGAAGATCCTGGCGATGGGGGAGGACATGCGCAAGTCATGGCCGGTGGAAGGCACGACGGGGTACGACTTTGGCGCCCGCGTGGTCACGCTGCTGACTGACCCGGACGGCCTCAGCGAACTCGACGCCTGTTACCGGGAGATCACAGGCGATCAAAGCGATTTCGCTGCGCACTCACGTCGCGGCAGGCTCGATGTTGTCGAGACGCTGTTCGTGGCGGATCTCGCCCGCCTTGAGCGGACAGCGGCAGCGGCCGGAATCGACGCCGCCGCGCACGAGCTGACCGAGTTGGTTGTGGGCATGCCTGTGTATCGCGTGTATCCGAATGGCTGGGAGCAGCTCTCGGAGCCTGACAGGGCTTCGCTCGACACAGCGGTCGCGGCCGCGCGCGAGTGTGATCAGTGCGACGCATCGAAGCTGGAAGCTCTCGCGGCCGTGCTGCGTTCGGACGGCGAGGACTCGGCTGCGAAGCGCGACCTGCGTCTGCGCTTCCAGCAGCTCAGCAGCGCCACCATGGCCAAAGGAGTTGAGGACACGGCGTTCTACCGCCATGTCCGGCTGGTGGCGCTCAATGAGGTGGGATGCGACCCCACCCGGGTCACGTCGATCAATGAGTTCCACGAGGCCTGCGCCGCGGTGCAGTCCCACCATCCACGCACGATGCTGGCCACGGCGACGCACGACACCAAGCGCGGTGAGGACGCGCGCATCCGGGTGGCGATGCTGTCGGAGATGCCGCGCGAGTGGCGCGAGGCCGTGCTGCGGATTCGCGCTCTGGTGCGGCGCCACGGTTGGTCGATGCCATCGCCGGTGGCGGAGTACCTGCTCTACCAGACGCTGGTCGCGGCGTCCCCGATCACCGCGGACCGAGCGGCCGCGTACATGCTGAAGGCCGTACGCGACGCCAAGCAGGAGACCAGCTGGCTGGACCCGGATGCGGCATATGAGGCGAAGCTCGATGCATTCGTGCGACGCGTCGTGGAAGACGGCGCGATCCAGGACGAGGTGCGCGCGCTGGTCGATGCAATGACGCCCGCGTGGCAGGTGGCGTCGCTGTCGCAGGCGCTGCTCAAGCTGACGGCACCGGGCGTGCCGGACATCTACCAGGGTTGCGAGCTGTGGGACCTGCATCTGGTCGATCCCGACAACCGCACACCGGTGGACTTCAACCTGCGCCGGCGGCTCCTGCGTGAGCTGGACGACCTGTCCACCGCCGAGATCCTGCAGCGCGCCGACGAAGCACTGCCGAAGCTGCATCTGATTCGCGCCGCGCTGCACATGCGCACCCGTCGTGCGGCCGCGTTCGCAGCTGAGTCGACGTACGCGCCGCTGCTCGCGCGCGGCGAGCGCGCGGCGCACGCCGTGGCCTACGCGCGCGGAACCGCCACCGAGCCGGCTGCAGTTGTGGTGCTGGCCGTGCGCCTGGCATGCCGTTTGCACGGCGACTGGGGCGACACGACACTCGAGGTACCCGACACGGTCTGGCGCAATGTGTTGAGCGGTGCGATCGTCAACGGCGGCATCCATACCATCGCGGATCTTGTAAGCGCTTTCCCGGTCATGCTGCTGGAGCGTGCTGCGTGACGCACACGTTCCGCGTCTGGGCGCCGGATGCGCACCAGGTGGACGTCGACGTACGCGGCAGCCGGTACGCCCTGGTGCGTGACGACTGGGGCTGGTGGACGGCCGGCGTTGCAGATGCAGGGCCCGGCGACGACTACCAGTTCATTGTTGACGGCGGTGACGCGCTGCCAGACCCGCGTTCGTCGTTCCAGCCGGGCGGCGTTCACGGCCCCTCGCGACTCATCGACCACGGTGCATACGTGTGGAACGACGCCGGATGGCGCGGCTTTGCACTTCGCGATGCAGTCATCTACGAGCTGCACACCGGCACCTTCACCCAAGCAGGCACGTTCGACGGCGTGGTCGAGCGACTCGACCACCTCGTCACGCTGGGAGTCAACGCCATCGAGTTGATGCCTGTCGGCGAGTTCGCCGGAGTGCGTGGGTGGGGCTACGACGGCGTCGACCTCTTCGCACCCCATCACGCCTACGGCGGGCCCGAGGCGCTCAAGCGCCTCGTGGACGCCTGTCACGCGCGCGGCGTGGCTGTCGTGATCGACGTCGTGTACAACCACGTGGGCCCAGAGGGCAACTACCTCGGCATGTTCGGCCCGTACTTCACCAAGCGCTATGCCACGCCATGGGGCGACGCGATGAACTACGACGGGCCCGACAGCGACGAGGTGCGCGCCTTCGTGATTGACAACGCGCTGATGTGGCTGCGCGATTATCACTGCGACGGACTGCGCTTGGATGCGGTGCACGAGATCGTCGACACGTCTGCGACGCACATCCTGGAGGAGGTCGTGACGCGGGTCGAGGCGCTGCGCGATGAGGTCGGACGGGAGCTCTGGGTCATCGCAGAGAGCGACTTGAACGACCCGAGGCTGGTGCGCGATCGCGTGCTCGGTGGCTACGGTGTGAGCGCCCAGTGGAGCGACAACTTCCACCACGCCGTACATGCGCTGCTCACCGGTGAGAGCAACGGCTACTACGCCGATTTCGGCAGCCCCAACGACGTGTGCACCGCGCTGCGCCAGGGATTCGTCTACACGGGCCAGTACTCACACTTCCGCCGCCGCCGCTTCGGCCGCCCGGTCGGCGAGCTGCCGCTGCATCGCTTTCTGGGTTATGCGCAGAACCACGACCAGGTCGGCAACCGCGCCGCCGGTGATCGCCTCTGCCAGGTCGTCAGCGCCGGCCGTGCGCGCATTGCCGCAGCCCTTGCGCTACTGGCGCCGTTCGTTCCCCTGCTCTTTCAAGGCGAAGAATGGGCGGCGAGCACTCCCTTTCAGTACTTCACCGACTTCGGTGACCGTGCGCTGCAGCAGGCTGTCAGCGCAGGACGGCGCCACGAATTCCGCGATTTCGGCTGGGCGCCAGAAGCCGTGCCGGACCCGACCGCGCTCGAGACGTTCACCCGATCGCGCCTGTTATGGGAAGAGGTGTCCCGGCGCGAGCATGCGGCCATGCTCGACTGGTACCGCGCCCTGATCGCCTTGCGAAAGGCAACACCGCGTCTTCGCGAGAGTCTTCCCGCCGAGGTGCGAGCCTGGCACGACGAGGACCGGTCGCTGCTGTTCTACGAGAACGCCGGGCTCTTCATGGTGTGCAATCTGGGCAACGCGCCGGCGGATATTGGTGAAGCGGCGGGATCACAGCTCGTCCTGAGCTCGGCGCCGCTCGGTGATCACGCCGGCGTGTGGCGCTGCCCGCCGGACGCGGTCGCGGTATGGTCGCGGCAGGATGGCTGAAGGAGGGAAAGCGGAGTCCACCAGGGCAGGCGTCGTGCGGCCCAAGCGCCGGCGCTCTGTGCGAGTGCTTGTGGAGCGGCTGCTGCTCGGCTCGATCATGAGCGTGATCGCGGTGATGGTCGACCGCCGCCTTCGTCGCGCGTTCTCGAAGCCTGGCGCGGCGTCACCTCCGCCGACGGATCAGGTCTCCAAGCAGGATGAGGGTGAACAATCCGCCCACGGCTCCGAACAGCACGCTGACCCATCCGGGGACATGTCCGAAACTCGCGGTGAGCCCGCTGACCAGGTATGACGCTGCGCCCACCGCGGCAATGGACAGACGTCTCGCGGCCCGGCGGATGGTGTCTTCCAGCCGCTCCGTGCCACTGAACACGACCTTCGGCTCGAAACCGGGACGCGCGCCGGTCAGCTTCTCGAGTGAGTCCAGTAGGCTGGTCACGCGCAAGCGCACCTTCTGCGCGTTGTAGACGAAGCGCTGCGGGCCCATCATGTCACGCACTCGCGTGGCCAACCGGCGCGTGAAGAAGCGGCCGGCGATGGAGAAGGGGTCGATGCCCGGATCCAGCTCCGCCGCGGCCAGTTGCATCTGCCCCAGGGCCTTGCCGATGAACGCGAGTGACGACGGCATACGAATGTCGTGTCGCACGCACAGCTCGGTGAGATCCTGGAGCATCGGTCCCATTTGAAATTGCTCCAGGGCGAGATGCCGGTAGCGCGCAACAAATGTTGTCAGCTCCGCGCGCAGCGATTCCTCATCCACTGTGCCGTGCCGCTCGGCGAGCATGAGGATCACGTCGCCCAGGAAGGTGACATCCTCGTGCCAGAACGCGAGAAGCAGAAAGCCCAGCATCTCGCGCGTCCGTTCGTCGATCTCGCCCACCATTCCGAAGTCGAGCAGGTAGATCCGGTCGTCGCACCACATGAGGTTGCCCGGATGCGGGTCCGCATGGAAGAAGCCTGCGGTGAGCACCTGCTGGTAATAGGACTCGACGAGCTGTCTCGCCGCCTCGCTTCGCTCGGGCGACGGCGACGACTCCATCAGCGGGACTCCCCGCACCTCCTCCATGACCAGAAGCCGGTGCGTCGAATAATCGGTGTAGACGTGCGGGACGTCGAGACGCGAGAAGGATTCGAGCACGCTGCGCATGTGCTCGATGTTCTGCGCCTCACGTATGAAGTCGAGCTCCCGCTGCAGCGATTCGGAGAGATGGTCGATGATGGCCGGCAGATCGATGATCTGCTCGAAACCCGGCTTGCCCTGTGCGCGCTGGCCGAAGAGCTCGAGCAGCGCGAGGTCCTTGCCCATCTCCTCCTCGGCGGTCGGGCGCTGCACCTTCACCACGACACGGTCGCCGTTGCCAAGCACGGCGCGGTGCACCTGCGCGATCGTCCCGGCCGCGATCGGATCGGTCTCAATGCTCTCGAACACGTCCTCCCATGGGACGTGCATCTCCTCCTCCATGACGCGCACGACCTCCTCGCGAGTCAGCGGAGGAACATTGTCCTGGAGCGTCGAGAGTTCCTCGATGAACGCTGGAGGCAGCAGGTCCGGCCGAGTGGACAGCATCTGTCCCAGTTTTTCGAAGGTCGGACCGAGTCTTTCCAGTGATTCGCGCAGCAGACGCGCCTCGTGCTTGAGGTCCCCGCGCCGCTTGGCGACGAAGGCCTCACGGACGCCCAGCGCCGTGATGACGCGGGCGATCTCCGCGGCACGGCCAAGCATTTGCCCCTCGAACATCGCGGGGTCGGCGGGGACAACCGGCGGCTCCCGGTGATGATGAAAGTGGGGTGTGTGCCCGTCTCCGCCTTCATGCAACGTGTTGACCAGGACGACGCTGCAGCGGGCCATGTGGGAAACACGATTGGGGACGTTCTTGAGCAAGAACTCCTTGCGATCGCGCATTCCGGTGTTGCCGCATACGATGAGGTCGACGTGCTCCGCCTCGGCGACGTGGACGATCGCGTCTGCCGGGTCGGCTGATTCGACAACAAGGCCACGCCCGCGTTCGCCGGCCAACTTCCGGGCCGCGCTGGTCAGGTCTGGGTCTGGCGTGGCATGCAGCCGCTTGTGGCGATCCGGCTCGACCGGTGCGCCACCGTCGACGACGCGCAGCAGGATGAGTTCGGCCGAATCGTGCTTTGCGTTCTCAGCGGCCCATTGCACCGCCTCAGACGACGTTGATGAGAGATCCGTCGGCACCAGGATGCGTCTGGCCATGCGCCGTGCACTGTATCCGAGGCGCCGGGGCTCAGTGAAGTGGCGTTTCCAGCCTCACTTCGAGCACGCCGTCTGTGTCCCGCACCACCAGCCGAGGCAAGTCGAACGTGGCGGGTCCGCTCAGCGCTCGGCCGTCGCGGACCCGGAACCGCGAGCCGTGCCATGGACACGTCACAACGCCGTTCTCCAGGGTTCCCTCGTGCAGCGGCCCGCCTTCGTGGGAGCAGATTGCGGAGAGGGCGCAGATACGTCCATCGACGCGCGTCATCAGCACCTGCATGCCGCCTGCTTCGACAACGTGCATCCCGTCTGCCGGCACGTCAGCTGCGCGCCCGGCCGGGGCCCAGTCCGTGGGGCCGTCAAGAAATGCCTCGCGGTTGACGGCATAGCCGATGCCGAAAACGAGATGTCCCCCATACCACGCGCCGATGGCCAGGATGGCGAAACCGGCAGTGGAAAGACCGACTGCCAGCGGATGCAGGCCCTCACCTGCCCACCAGCGCAGCCCAAGAGACGCCGCATACACGAGCACCACCGTCGACATGAGCAGACCGTGCAAGCAACCAAACCGCCGTTCCGAATCGATGGTGTCCTGAAAATCGGTGTAGCCGGTGGCCAGCGTGAGCACCGCGACGATCAGCCCGACGATAAGCGCGACGTCGCCAGCGGACTCCGGAATCCGGTTCGTGAAGTGCGCGGCGTAGTCGAGAACAAGGCCCACCGTCCAGGCGCCGATGGGAACGTCGGTGAGCAGGGGATGGAGTGGATGGCGGAGGAGGTAGGTGCCGTTGAGCGAGCTCTTCAGAAACCGGCCCGGTGTGCCAAGGCTCTTGTAGAAGCCCGTCACCGCCTTCTGTACGAAGTCCGAGAGGGGCTCCAGCCATGTCTGGCGGCGCGCGATGCGACTCAGGAGCGGTTCGGGCATGGTCAGCTCGCCACGCTTATCTGACCCGCGGGGCCGGCGGCGGCCGCGTCGTGCGCGGCGGACATCGACGCCGCGGGATCACTCCCCAGCGCCGCGACCCCGGCACGCAGCGTCTGGTCGAGCGCAAGCCTTCGCATCTGGTCGAGGACGCGGCCGGCCACGGCGCGACCTGACGCAGTGCCGCCGTCGCGGACCAGCAACGCTGCAGCACCGTTGTCGAGGATGCACACCGGCTCGTCGGCACGCGCGTACGCGATCACCAGTGCCGCATAGCCGGAGCGAGCCAGCTTCGGGATGGTGTCATCGATGACGAAAACACAGCAGGCGCCGCCGGTCGTCACCTCCGCGGCACTGCGCAGAAACTCGTCGCGAGTGACCTGCCAGGGGAGCTGCCAGAGGGGAGTTGAGTCGGTCATCGCGAGGATGGTGCCACGATGGCACTCAGGTCAGGGGCCGACCAGGAACCCGGCCTCGAGTCGCCTCACCACAGCTCGACGCTCCGCAACTGAAGGGGTCCCGGCGGCACGCCACTCCAGAAGGTTCGCGACGGTCGAAAGCAATTCGGCCAGCCGGACCGGCTTGCTCAGCGCGGCCACCCCTGCGTCGGCAGCCTGATGCTCGCGAATAGCGCCACTGATGAAGCAGATGGCGACCTTGCTCCCAGCCTCGTCGTCCAGGAGTTTGTCGGCCACGCGCACGCCGTGCATGTCGGGCAGCAATCCATCGATGAGCACCGCCGCGATGTTCGGGTCCGCGCGGACAAGCTCAAATGCCTCCTCGCCTGTGCGGACACCTAATGGTTCCCAGCCGCCCCTCTCGAGTGCCCTGGCGAGGAAGCCTCGTACAGCATCGTCGTCCTCAACGATGAGGACACGAGGTGCGGCTTTGGGCATCCCTTGGCCGAATCATACCCGCTCCCCGAAGTTATGGACTATTGCCGCTACACAATTGCGACGTCGGACTCGCGGTGCGGGCAGTCGCTGACGTCGTGATGACAGCCGCACGTGCTGGACGCTTCAACGATCTGCAACACCCCGTCGGGGTATTTGAGCACGGGCCCGGATCCGGGATTTCCGTTGCTCAGCAGCCGGGCTTTGCGGACGTAGACGTCGCGGCCGTCGACGTGCGCCCACGCGAGCATGTTGGGCACGCCGGCCCGCACCATGCGCTCTGCTTCTGTGGCGGACCGGGCGGTTGCCAGCGAGCGATGTCCGACCGAGGTGCGATACGTCGCGACCGACATGTCCGGCTGAGTGCCCGGCGCATCAGTCAGCAGCGCTTCCACGCCCTCAGGCAGCACCTCAATCCCCTTGGCCACCAATGCGCGCGTGAGGGTTCCGGCGTTGTCCTCCGGACCGATGCGGAGCCGAGCCTGCGCAAGGATGGGGCCGGCGTCCACTTTGGGCACAGCCCTGTGGAGCGTGACGCCGGTTTCAACCGCGCCCTCGGCGATGGCCCAGTACACGGGCTCTGGGCCGCGGAATTGAGGGAGCAGGCTGGGGTGTATGTTCATCCAGCCGTGCTGCGGGATCTCGAGAGCACGGCGGCCCACGATCTGGTCGAAGCTGGCCATAACCACCGCTTCCGGCTGAAGCCGTGCAAGGTGCATGCGCGAATGCTCGTCATTGATGCGCCATGCTCGCAGGAGAGGAATCCCCAGGTGATCGGCTATGCGGCTGAGCGCGTTGTCGCCCAGGATCGCCGGGTGCGCGCCGGGTGACGTGACGATGCCGGCGAGCCGGACGTCGAGCCCCAGGAGTGCCAGCAGAAAGCCGAGGCTGTAGTCGGACGGGAACCCGGCGAAGATGACGGCCGGGCCATCGCCCCTCTCCACGGTGCCGTCTGGCGGCGGCAGGTCGCGATCCGGGATGAAGCTGAACATGTCCCGTTCCCACAGTTGTGCGCGAGCGCGCTCCAGGTATGGGGACGTCGTGGCCACGCGGCCAGATTAGCCATCGGATCGGCGAACGCGAGACGCGGTCACCAGACCGTCCGCGACCAGGCTCTCCACGGCTCGGGCAATTGCGCCCGCCGTGGGTGCCGGGGTGAGCCGCCGCAGGCGTCGCGTGAGCGCCTGTCGACCCGGCGGCCGCGGGTCGTCGAGCATCGCCGCCAGGACCTGGCCCCGCAATTGCCGGAAGCTCCCCGCGTACGGAGGTTGCCGCCGCGCGTTGGCCGCAGGTCGCGCCGGAGCGGCGAGACGGCTCCGGGAGCGGCAGCCGCTCGCCAGGGGGCACCCGTTACATCGCGGCACCGATCGGCAATGGATCGCGCCGGCATCGAACAGCGCCAGCACGTAGTCCCGCCGTTTAAGCCCTCTGGGTTGTCCCGACGCCACCGCCGCTTCGATCTCCCGCCGCCTTGCGTCCTCCGCCTCCACGCCGAGCGCCGCCCGAGCTGCCACTCGAGCGATGTTCACGTCGAGCGGCGGCGGGCCTGGAGCTTCGAACGCCAGCGCCAGCAGCGCCCGAGCGGTGTACAGCCCGACGCCGGGCAGCTCTCGCAGCGCCGCCTCGCCCTCGGGCCAGCCCCGGTCGGCGACCGCGATCGCGCACCGGTGCAGCGCAAGTGCCCGCCGCGGGTACCCAAGCCCCTGCCACTCACGCAGGACGTCGTCCAGCGACGCCTCAGCACACGCCTCCGCTGTCGGCCAGCGCTCCATGAACGCCTCCCACTTGGGCTGCACCCGCGCGACCTGCGTCTGCTGCAGCATCATCTCGGAGACGAGCACCGCCCACGGATCGCGGGTCAGTCGCCAGGGTAGGTGACGCCGACCATTGCGCCGGTACCAGCCGGTTAGACCGCGCGCCCACACTCAACAAGTCTGCCGCGGCCGGTGACTGTGATGCTGTCCGGCCTCACGCGCGGGGACGTCGCGCAGGCGAGCCGGACCATGGTCGGAGCGGAGGGCGAGCCGAGCGCGAGCGGCGGGACCCCAGCGGGGTTCCGACCGCGACCGCGCGTGTGAGGCCGGGCAGCATCACGTGAACCGCCGTCCGGCATGACGCCGGTGCGGACCGTCAGACTCCGCTGGACACGACAGCTCAGGAGGCCTCGCGTCGATGGCGCGACACA
>Ga0210409_10005146_pt1 | contig 13792 bp, 10 predicted proteins | sample IncBWH17MmetaG_FD_161649 | JGI IMG/M metagenome (GOLD analysis project Ga0210409, IMG submission 161649) | Forest soil microbial communities from Barre Woods Harvard Forest LTER site, Petersham, Massachusetts, United States - Inc-BW-H-17-M | ecosystem: Environmental > Terrestrial > Soil >... | reverse complement strand
CGGATTGATCTTGAGAATCCTCGCGAACCATTCCGTATTGGGTTTGTTCTCCAGCCAATCCATCGTGGCCAGAATCGCCATCGCGTCCATGGCTTCCGGCGACAGATCCAGCGCCTTGTGCGCTTCCTCGGAGGCTTTCTTGGTGTCGTTGTCCTCCAGCGCCACCTTGGCGATCAGCTCCCGCGCCTGATACAGCTTGGGATCGGCCTTGAGCGCTTTCTCCGCCAGCTCGTAAGCCTTGTTCTCGAACTGCTCGCCCGCGAGCATCGCCAGCCCCAGCAGCGCCTGCGCATTGTTTTCGTCCAACTCCAGCGCTTCGCCGAACATGTCCTGAGCATCCTTGGGTTGCCAATGCTCCATGTACATGTAGGCCCACCGCGTCAGCGGAGCGGGGTCCTTCGGCCGAGCCTTCACCGCATCCCGAAACGAGTTGTTGGCGCTCTGATAATCACGCAGATACCAGAAACCCTCCGCCCGGACCGCGAGATCCGTAGAGGTAGTCAGCTTCTTATAACAATCCGTAGTCGAGGGATCGCCGTGCCGACGCAACGTCTCGCACGGTTTTACTGCGGCCGGTTGCGCCGTCAGCGGCAGGCTCAAAATAACAGCGATCGCGCCCCGCCGAGCCGCGACTGTAAAGGAGCGGTAAGCAGATCCCCTCATTTATCCAGCGCCTCCTGCGTCTTGGCCAAATCGAGCAGGTACTCCTGCATCTGCTGCCGGTACTGCGGCAGCGCCATGGATGCTTTCTCGTACTTGAGCTGGTCGATGGCGGCCTCCAGGTCCTCTTTATGCTTCAGCAGCTTTTGCTTCTCCGGATCGTTCACCAGCGCCGCCACGGCGCCCAAATGCAGCAGCGCGAAGCGCCCCGCCGTCAATCCTTCGCCGTTCTCCGGCGACGGATCCTTCACGCCCTCGCCCTTGCCCGTATCCTCGATCAGAGCATGCTCGGTAGCCAGCCGCTTCTGCGACTCGAAAAACTTGGCCGTCTTCTGCTCCGCGTAATGGAAGGCTTCCTGCACCGTCAACGTCTCGCTCTTATCGGTATCGGCTTCTTTATCGCGCAACGCCTCGATGAAATACCGCGCGAAGATGGTAGCGTTCTTCTCGGTGCCACTCTTGGTCGCGGTAACCAGCACGCGCTTGGGCTTTTGCAGCGAGGGAATCGCGCCCCCGCTGGAACTGGTCATCAGGATCACTGCCTCCTTGGCCGCGATCTTATCCAGCAGCGCGCCCAACTCCTTCGCCGAAATGTCCGGCCCCGGAATATTGAACTTATAATCCTGTTCATCGTAGCTGCCATGCCCCATCAGCAGCATCACAAATTGATCGTCCGCCTTGGACGCGGCAGCAACTTCGCGCATCTTAGCTTCGATGTTAGCCTTGGTAGCGCTGTTTCCGGACAACGTCTCGACTTTCGAGTTCGGCTCCGCCTTAAGTAGCTTAGTAAGATCCGAAGCCCACCCAGTGAAGCGTTGCTCATATTCCGCCTCCCCGCCCAGCCCCGCGACGACCAGATAATAACTCTCCGCGTGTGCCGCGATAGCAGCCACTGCTATCAACCCCACAAATCGAGCCACTCGAAGCGCGGGGGCAATAAGGTCTTTTTTGCGTCTTTGCGCCTTTGCGAGAAGTTCGTCCGTCCTCAAATCACACCCCATTTCCTTCGCAACAACCACTCCCCCGACCGTAACAAGATCAGCAGCGCGAACAACGCCGGCATATCCCACAAATCCCGAGTCTCCCGAACCGTGATCCCAGCTTCCGAATAATTGATGTCCCTACCCAGCTTGTTAGCATCGTCCGGCTTGTAGTACCGCCCCCCGGTCTCCGACGACAACTTCTGCAGCAATTCGCGATTCTGCTCCACGTGGAAATTCTCAGCCACCCCATCCTCGCGCCGAAAGGTGAAAGCGTCCGTGCCGATCTCTTCCTCCCCCCGCTTGGCGCTAACCTCCACCAGGTACGACCCCGCCTTAGGCGCCGTCCACTGCGCCCCGTAAACGCCTTGTTCTAGCGGCTCCGGCGTCATCGTCACGGTTTCCGTGAGACCCTCGCCCTCGATATGGGCCTCGACCGTAGCGTCGCTGGCCGGCAAATAGTTCTTGTCCCGAACATCCGCGCGCAGCTTGACGTTCGATTCGTCCGCCAGCAGGCTCTTGGGCGTCGACCCAGCCACGTGCCGCGGCGTATCGTTCACCAACCAGCGCAGCAGTTGCGTGTAGAACATCTCGTGAGTCTTGTCCGCCACCGGCTGCAGCATCTGCCAGCGCCAGCTTCCGCCCGTCGCGAAAATCGCCACCCGCCCGCGTCCGTACGGCTGCGTCACCAGCAGCGGAACCTTGCCCCCGCCCCCGCTCATCGGGACCGCATCCAGCAGCACGGTAGCTCCCGGCTTGGGCTGCCCAGCGTCCTGGAAGTTCATAATGTAGGGCATCTTCTTCCAGCGCTCGACGTTCTGGTTGGGATCTTCTTCCAGCCGCGTGATCAAACTATCGCGCCCCGCCGCCGTCACCTCCACGTTGGCGCCCACGCGCACGAACGAATTCTTCTTTTCCGGCAGCACCGTCGGCAGCATCTCGTTCACCGAAGTCTTTACCCAGCCGCCATCCGCCAGCGAATCGCGTCCGCCCAGGAACAACACGCCGCCGCCTCGGCGGTCGACGAAGTTCTTCACCAGTTCCTGCTGCGCCGGTGTCAGGTAGGCCGCATCCACGCTCCCGAAGATCAAGGCGTCGAATCCGAACATCTCCTCGACCTTGGTGGGATAACCGTTCTCCAACTCCTTGGTATTGGTCAGGCCCTGCTGGCTCCCGATCTGCTCCTGCCGGTAAATCTTGTTCTGCGTGGTCCGCAGCATGGTGAAGAGATCGATCATGCGATCGTCTTCCACCGCCCGCCGGAGAAACTTGAACTCCCAGCGCGGCTCGCCTTCCAGATACAGTATGCGCGGCTTGCGCGAATCCACGTTCACCAGCCGCGTGACCTTGTTGTTGCGGACATTCTCCTCACCCTGCTGGGTATCCATCACCACATCGATGGTCTTCACTCCCGCCGGGCCCGAGTTGAACAGAATCGACTCCGTCTGCTGCACGCCATCGCCCTTGAGCGTGACATCCCGCCCGGCGAGAATCTTCCCGCCGTCCCTCACCGTCAGCTTGACCTTCTGGCCCGGGTACCCTTGCTGGTGAAAATTGACCACGGCTTCCAATCGCGAATCCGGCAGCGTGCGCGCCGGAATATCCGCTCCAGTGATCTCGATGTCCCGCGACATCTTCTCGCGGCCGAATCCCACCGTATGCACCGGAATCCTCTGCCGCCGGATCTCCGAAATGGTCTCCAGATCGATGCCGCCTGAATTGTCCGCGCCATCGCTCAACAGCACCACCGCCCCGATGGGCAAGCTGTTGGCGTCCGCGACCACTTGCTTCAGGCTGTCTCCAATATGCGTGGCGGTCGCCTGCGCGGAGATCTGTTCCAGCTTATCGATCCGCTCCAGGTGATCGCTCAGCTTGTACATCCGCACCTGGAATTTGTCCTGCAGCGAGCGCAGCAGGCCGCCATTGAGAATCGCCGCCGCGCGATCCTTCCGCGGGGCCCCGCCTTCGTCCGCCACTGCCATGCTGGCGGAATCGTCCACCACCACCGCGACGATATTCTGCTGCGGCTTCAAAGTCGCCACGCTCAGCGCCGGATGCCACAGCATGAACAGCAGCACCGCCGCCAGCGCGGTTTGCAGCAGCCACACCAGCCCGGCCTTGACGTTGCCCATGCGCGCAGACCGCTTCTTCCACACCAGCACGCCCAGAGCGCCGCCAACCGCGATCACGCCCAGCGCCAGCAGCCAGGCCGGCCAGCCGCTGACCAGCACAAAGGTTCCCTGGTGGAACACCGTCGACGGATATTTGAACAAAAACTCGAACATGCCTGGAGGTCCTTTTAATGGCTCAGATCATATATGACGTAGTTCACGGCGATGCGGTAAGCCAGAGCCGCAAACTTTTCCGGATACCTCGGATCGTCTGAGTTTTCCCAAGCGTCCCCCAGGTCCATGTTGTGGCAGATCGCCACCATCAGGCGGCCGTGGTCGTCGTAGATGCCCCGCCACTTGGCCTGGAATCCGTCGTACTCGTACAGAACGTGGCTGAACACGTACTGCATCCCGGGAACCTGGATGCGGTCGTCCAGATCGTAAACCGTGTGAAAGATAGGATCTTTGCTGTCCAGGTCCACCACGGGCCGGTCCGGAAACACTTTCCTCATCCCCGCCATGAAGTTGTTCCACTCGACGGTCCCATGGAAGTCGTCGCACATGAAAAAGCCCCCGCGCAACAGGAACTCGCGCATCTGCGCGGCTTCTTCATCGTTCAGGTTCCAGTGCCCGACTTCCACGCCGTAGAGCATGGGCCAGTTGTAGACATCGTCGCTGTTATCCAATTCCACCGACTGCTCCACGGACCGAGTATCGATCCGCGTCAGCCGCGCGATGCCCGCCAGCAGGTGCCGGTCGGAGCGGGGATAATCGATGGTCCACGAACGCGGCCCATTCTCGTAAACGCCGGGACCCATAGGGTGAACATGGAGAATCGCGGTGTACATCAGCCGCGCCCGGGTGAACTCGGCGGGCCGCTGGTAGTCCGGCGGGAGCGGGAATTCCTCATATTCGACGCCCGGGTACGATACAAACGGTTTCTGCGCGCGCAGAATTCCCCAGGCTCCCAATAAGGTTACAAGTGCGATAACAACAGCGCGCAGGCGCATGAAAGCCCTTCGGCGACGATAAGGATAGCACACCCCTGCCCCCCCGCCAACTAACCTCCGGACTGTACCGAACCCGCTGACATTCCAATGACTTCCGTATCCCACACACAGTCCCCAGCCGCCGTTGTTTTTTCCGGCGCGCGTCACCGACCACCGCCAGTCACAACCTGAATCTCCATCCCCCTCAACCACTTACAGCCACCCGCGAACGAGTCCTTGGTCGAGTCCTGTACCATGAGGCCGAAGAGAGCGGGACGCTTTACTATTGAAGAGCCTCTACGAGGCGCGTCTTTTTAGATACCGCGCGCGATCTGACAGTAAGATGGTTGTTCGCCGGTCTTTGAGACTGGCCGTCCAGCACTGGACGTTAAAACTTGTCCTTCTGTGCCGGTGAAGAAGGTTAAAACCCGGTTGCGGAGCTACCGCACTCTTATTAGTGCGCAGACGTTACGAAGTTAGGCCGTGATCGGCCATAGGGGAAGAATGAAGGAGGCAGAAGAAAGCGTTCATACGGAGGAATGACCACGCACGCGCCACGTATCGCCATAGTCGGCGGAGGAATCGTAGGACTCGCCACAGCTTATCGGCTGCAGGAACGTCTGCCGGGCGTCCAAGTAACCGTCCTTGAAAAAGAAGACGCCGTAGCTCTCCATCAAAGCTCGCACAACAGCGGTGTCCTTCATTGCGGCCTCTACTACAGGCCCGGATCCGGCCGAGCCGTACTCGCTGTGCGCGGCATCCGCCAGATGAAAGAGTTTTGCCAAACCCACAACATCCCTCACGATGTCTGCGGGAAAGTCGTAGTCGCCACCAGCGCCGATGAAGTTCCCCGCCTCAACGCCCTCTTCGAGCGCGGCCAACAGAACGGCCTCCAGGGATTGCGCCTGCTCTCCCCCGAAGCCCTTCGTGAAATCGAGCCGCACGCCGCCGGATTGGCCGCCGGCTTCACTGCGATCCACGTCCCCGAAGAAGGCATCGCCGACTATCCCAAAGTCGCCGAAACGCTAGCCCGCTTGGTCCAAACGCAAGGTGGCCAAGTGATCACGGGCGCCCGCGTCACCGCGCTCCGTCGCGACGGTTCTGAAAGTCCCTGGCTCGTAGTCCACACCGCCGGCGAAACCCACGCCGACTACGTCGTCACCTGCGCGGGCCTGTACTCCGATCGAGTAGCCGCGCTAACCGGCCGCCCGCGCACCGTCCGCATCGTCCCTTTCCGCGGCGAATACTACCTGATCAAGCCCGAGCGCCAATTCCTGGTCCGCAACCTGATCTATCCCGTCCCCGACCCGCGCCTGCCGTTCCTCGGCGTCCACTTCACCCGCATGATCCGCGGCGGCATCGAGGCCGGTCCCAACGCCGTCCTGGCGCTCTCCCGCGAGGGTTACACCAAGCGAGATCTCCGCGTGGGCGATCTCGCCGACGCCGTGGCCTTCAGCGGCCTCTGGCGATTCCTCGCCAAATACAAGAAAGTTTGCTGGGACGAAATTCGCCGCAGCTTCAGCCAGGAATTGTTCTGCCGTTCGCTCCAGCGCCTGGTCCCCGACATCCGCTTCGAAGATCTCGCTCCTGGCGGCGCGGGCGTCCGCGCACAAGCCATGTCGCCCGACGGCAGCTTGCTCGACGACTTCCACTTCGTCGAAGGCGAGCGCGAGATTCACGTCGTCAACGCCCCCAGCCCCGGCGCGACGGCTTCGCTGGCCATAGGCGAGGAAATCGCATCTAAAGTCGCGGCCGGCTTGGGTGTGGAATCCGGCTCGCTCCCAAATGCGGCCCACCGCCCGTAACGTCGCGCCCGCCCCAGGTTGACATCAAGTGATACGATGGGCAGTTTCATAAGGAGGGAAGCCGCTTGAGTGCGCCCATCGTAGTGAATCATCCAAGTTCCATCGAACGCGATCTTCTCGGCGACTTCGTCCACGTAGTCGAAGAAGCCGCCATCGAATCCGCCCGCACCATGGGCCAAGGCAATGCCGATGGCTCCGACCACGCCGCCGTAGAAGCCATGCGCCAGGCTTTTCAAGGCATCAACATGTCCGGAACAATCGTCATCGGCGAGGGCGAGCGGGATGAAGCTCCCATGCTCTACATCGGCGAAAAACTCGGCGCAACGCCCCCCGCCGGAGTCGAGTTCCCCGCCGTCGACATCGCCGTCGATCCTCTCGAAGGCACCAATCTCTGCGCCACCGGCACGCCCAACTCCATTTGCGTGATGGCCGCCTCGGAGAAGAACGGCTTGCTCCACGCGCCGGATTGCTACATGGAGAAGATCATCGCCGGCCCTGCCTGCCGCGACGCTTTGGACATCGACGCTCCCGTCAAGTACAACCTCAAGGCGATCGCGCATTGCATGGACCGCGACGTAAAGGACCTGGTCATTATGGTCCTCGACCGGCCCCGTCACGCCGAGCTGATCGGCCAGATCCGCGCCGCGGGCGCACGCATTCGTCTGATCCCCGATGGCGATCTCTCCGCCGGTATCGCTGCTGCCGTGCGCGGATCAGGCGTCAACGCCGTCTTCGGAACCGGCGGCGCGCCCGAAGGAGTCTTGACCGCCGCCGCCCTGCGCTGCCTATCCGGCGAAATGGTCGCGCGGCTTGTAGTGAACACGCCCGAACTCGAGGCCCGCGTCGAGCGCATGGGCATCAGTAACCACAAACGCGTTTACACCGCGCGCGATCTCGCGCCAGGCAAGCAGATCATCTTCGCGGCCACCGGAGTGACCGACGGCGCGCTCCTTCACGGAGTTCGCTTCTTCGGCGGGGGCGCCCGCACTCACACGCTCGCCATGACCTACGCGTCGCGCCAGGTCCGCTTCGTCGACACTGTCCACATGTTCCGCGAGCCGGACCGCCAAGGCATCCGCCTGTATTAGCATCGAACACGGCCGGGCGCGGCTCCGGGTTCATCGCCGCGTGAGCCGCATTTATCGCCTCGCGAGATAGATGAGCGCAAACATAGACCAATGGCGCGGCCACTTGGAGAGCAAAGATTCGAACCCGCGCCAAGCCCTAAACGTGCCTTCGGGCATCAACTGCCGCATGGAAACTCCGCCCGAGACGAGGTATCGAAACGGCATGAAGGGCAGCACGGCCTGAATCTGGAGATCGCGGAATTCAGACTCGAATTCAAGCCGGTCGCGCTCAAAAATAATCCATGGCAGCGCGCCGTTCGCGCCCGAAAGCGGACCGGCGCGAGGGAAACTCCAGCTCTTCGCTTCCGGCTCAAAAGGCTCGTGGTGCAGGCGAGTGTAGATCGGCCGGGACCACGTCGAAACCCACGGCTCGATCATCACGACGCTTCCCCCCGACCGCACGCACCTCTGCGCTTCAGCCAGGAAGCCACGGCTATCGGGGACGTGATGCAGAACGTCGACCATGGCAATGGCCTTCAAACTTCCGGATGAAAACGGCAGCCTTTCGCCTTCGAGAACGAGCTGGATCTGCGGACATAAAAAGACTTCCGAAGTGATGAGGCCCGGAATATATTGCGCGAGGAAACCGGCTCCAGAGCCTAACTCCAGCACGCCGCCCGGACCCTCTGGGATGCACGCCGCTATCGATCGGTACCATTCATCGTAGATTCGCCACAAGAACCGATTCCCCTGAATGATCGCGCGACGCCGCTCAGTCGTTCGCGGATCGTCGATGCCGAGATCGCGCGTGGCGGGGTGTGCCAGCAACCTTTTAACTGTTCCCAGCATCTATTTCGCGCTCACGCCGGGTGAGGTGAACAGAAGGTCCACGTAGGCGTTCGGGCCGAGACCGCGCGGCGCGCCCGGCGACAAGCTTCCATCCCGACGAATCGTCTGGACCGCATATCCGCGCTCGGTGAACCAGCGCAACAGTCCCTCCGGATCGAAGCCCAGCGCGGAAAGGGCTTTTGGCATGAACTCCAGCATCACGCTACAACCCGGATTCGCGGCCAGGGTGCGCCCCATGCCCTGGCAGACCGCCGGCTCATAGCCCTGGACGTCGATCTTGATCAAAGAGATTCGCCCTTCCAGACGCTCTTGCGCCACAAAGCTGTCGATCGATCGCAGAGGCACGGTGACAGTTGAGGATCCCGGTTTGCCCCCGGCATCCGTCAGGACATGATGATCGGCGGGATGCGATTCGTTCTTCACCAGCGCGGCCGCGCCATCCGCGGCCCCGACCGCCGCTTGGATCGCAACCACCGCGCCACGGCGCACCAGTTGTTCCAGAGCCACCTGGAGGAGCGCGAAATTCAAGTCTTCGGGCTCGAAGGCGTACACGCGAAATCCGGGATCGAGAGCCGCGGCGAAGACCCGTGCTGTATAACCGATATTCGCGCCGACGTCGATCACATGGCCTCCGCGAATCAGTTCCGGATGCGCGCGCAGCAGAGCCCGCGAGGAATCCTCCAGCAAGCGTTTGTAGAGAAAGTAGCAGCGGACGAATAAGCGCCGTCCCGGCTTGCTTTCGAGGAGCCGTGTCCACTTGACGATCGCGTAAGATCCGGTGACCAGCCTAAGTTGGAGGGCGGAAAGGTCCATGCTAAATTTCCGATTTAAGCCGCCAGCCGCCGCGCGAGACCAAAATGGCGAAGGATCTTGGTGAGCAAAACTCCCGCGAGCGCGACATAGAGCGGATCGGTCGGGAAGCGGTACCGGTTGTTTTCAAACGAGCTCAGAAAGTTCGCGATCAATGCGACCAGAACAATCTGCAGCACAACAAACGCAATCAGCACGAGTCGATTTGCCGGCCTAGCTGCGGAAACAGGCATCGATTTGCCGCGATAGTCTCGAACCCAGTACCAGCCCGTTGCAAGCAGGATGGCCGGGAATCCAACCATCAGGAAGACGCCCGTATAAAGCGCCAGGGAAACAGCCCCTCCCGCGGCCCGGATCGCGCGCAGTTGTGGATTGGACGCTTCCCGAAGTTGCCCCGACAGCAACACGTTAAACGCCCGGTCCAAAGTGTGAATGGGCGCGCGGTTCTCGTCGAACTGAAAGAAGTCGCTTGCGGGCCGGAAGTAACAGAACCACGCTATAACCACGCTTCGCACGTACGCAACCGGGTAGTAAAGCAAGACCTGTTCGGCGGCGCGCGCAAACATCGGGCCCGTTTTCAAATAGACCTGATGGTTGTAGTTGCCTTCGCCGGTCGACTTCACCTCCTCGTCGAGAACCGGAATGCCGCGCGGCTTCAGACCGGAAACCCACGGAAGATACGCGCGCGGAGCAAGCCCGCCTTCGACACATCCGAAAGGATCCAGCTTTCCGCTTCGCACCAGGGATTGGCATTCCTCCCGCGTCAGTTGGTGCGTGGTAACCGTGGGCAGGTTGTTGCCCAGCCAAGAGCTGCTTCCGAAAACCCCGAAAAGCGCGAGATTCTTAATATAAAGGGCGAAGACAATCAGAATGGGAAGCGCTGCAGCCGCGACTACAATCCTGGCCTGTGGTCTCAAATAAACTGCCAGAGCAGCGGCGACTGCCAACAAATAATAAAGATGATAGAAAGACCGCATGAGAGCCAGTACGGCGAGCAGGGAAAAGAACAGAAGCCCGGACCAGAACGAAGGCCGCTCGAGCAGCCGGGCGAGCGCCACGCTTTGCGCCAGCAACAATGCGAGCTCCAGGCATTCATACATCGGGAAGTTTTCGAACAGGATCGAAGCCGGGCTGACGATGAACAAGATCGTGAGAATGCAGGCCGGCAGCACGGGCACATCCAGGCGTCTCATCAGTTGGAACAGGAGCACTCCGGAGACCGCCCCACATGCCATGTACAGCACGTGCAGCGCTTCCGCGTAATGGGTCGGAGACGCTTTCACCAGCACGCCCAGCAACAGGTTCATGAGTGGCGGCTGCATATGGTAATAGAAGAGGCTCTCGGCCAGGCGATCCTTCAGCAGCACGACATCAATGAACTGGAAATTGAAGGTGATCAAATGCGTCTGGAACCGCACTCCGGCGAGCCAATACAGAATTCGCGAGACCACGAATGCCGACAGAATCCAGATGTACGGGGCCGCGCGCCGCTTGTCCATTTATCTTATTTTCGCTATCTGGCGGACACTCCGGCAGGAACGGCGCCGGCATGCGCGCAGTACCAGTCGTAGGTGCTTTGAATCCCATCGCGCAAAGGAATCCGCGCCTTCCAACCGAGCGCTTCCAGGCGGCTGACGTCTAGAAGTTTGCGGGGAGTTCCGTCGGGCTTCGAAGCATCGAAAGCCAGCTTACCGGTGTAGCCGGCGATCCCGGCGATGGTCTCCGCCAGCTCGCGAATGGTTACGTCTTCGCCGGTTCCGACGTTGATGATCTGCTCGTCGTCGTAATGCAGCATCAGGAACAAGGCCGCGTCGGCGAGATCGTCCACGTGCAGGAATTCGCGGCGTGGCGAGCCTGTGCCCCAGACCACGACCTCCGGCGCGTCGTTGGCCTTGGCGGCGTTTGGTTTCGCTTCATGGAACTTGCGGATCAACGCGGGCAACACGTGCGAAGAAGCCAGGTCGAAGTTGTCTCCGGGGCCGTATAGATTCGTGGGCATCAGGTTGATGGCGCGGAATCCATACTGTTTCCGGTAGGCTTGCGCCAGCTTGATCCCCGCGATCTTCGCCACCGCGTACCATTCATTCGTCGGCTCCAGAGGCCCGGTGAGCAGGTATTCTTCCTTGATCGGCTGGGGAGCAAGCTTGGGATAAATGCACGACGATCCGAGGAACAGCAACTTCGCGACGCCCCCGCGATAGGCCGCGTCGATGAGGTTGGTTTCCATCGCGAGATTGTCGTAAATGAACTCCGCGGGCCGCGTGCTGTTGGCGAGAATCCCTCCCACCTTGGCCGCGGCCAGAAACACGTATTCGGGCTTCTCGGATACGAAGAACGCCCGAACCGCGGCGGCATCCCGCAAATCGAGATGGTCCCGGCCGCGCACGATCACGTTGCGATAGCCCGCCTGCGCCAACCGGCGGCAGATCGCCGACCCTACCAGGCCCGCATGCCCCGCCACGTAAATCCGAGCCGATTGCTGCATGACGATTACGTTTGCGACGCGCGGCCCTGGCTCACGGCGTGACCCGCGGCCACCAGCGTACGCTCCTGCCGCGCCAGATCTAGATCGTGGTCGATCATCATGCGAATCAGCTCCTCGAAGCTTACTCGCGGCATCCAACCCAACTTGGCGCGCGCCTTCGAAGCATCGCCGCGAAGGAAATCCACCTCTGTCGGCCGGAAGTAGAGCGGGTCTTGCTCCACATGCTTTTCCCAATCGACGCCGCAATAATCCGCGGCCAGGCTCAAGAACTCGCGCACCGAGTGCGATTCTCCGGTCGCGATCACGTAATCGTCTGGCGAGGGCTCCTGCAGCATCAGCCACATGGCCTCGACGTAATCGCCAGCGTAGCCCCAATCGCGCCGCGCGTCGAGATTTCCCAGATACAGTCTGTGCTGAAGCCCCAGCTTGATCCGCGCCAGCGCGCGCGTGATCTTTCGCGTGACGAAGGTCTCGCCACGGCGCGGCGATTCGTGGTTGAACAGAATCCCGTTGGCGATGAACAGACCGTACGCTTCGCGATAATTCACGGCGTACCAATGCGCCGCTACCTTGCTGACGGCGTACGGACTGCGCGGGTAGAAAGGCGTGGACTCGTTCTGTGGCGGCTTGGCCGCGCCGAACATTTCCGACGAGCCGGCTTGATACATCCGGACGCCGTCCTTGGCCCCAGCGTAATCGCGCAACGCTTCGAGGATGCGCAACGTGCCAGTAGCCACGACGTCGGCGGTATATTCCGCTTGATCGAAACTCACGCGCACGTGGGATTGCGCGGCGAGGTTATAGATCTCATCGGGCCGCGATTTTTCGAGAATGCGGCGGAATCCCGCACCGTCGGCGACGTCGCCGTAGTGCAGAAACAACGCTGCGCCCGACTCATGCCGGTCTCGATAAATGGGTTCGAGGCGCTCGGTATTAAACGTGGATGCGCGCCGGACCACGCCATGCACTTCGTATCCCTTGGACAAAAGCAGCTCGGCTAGAAACGAGCCGTCCTGTCCGGTGATGCCCGAGATGAGAGCTCTCTTCATGCAATCGGTTCTGTATTCAGGCTAAACGAACTTGATGCGCCGCATGGCCAGCAGCACCATCCGGATGAGCAGCCAGCCGTGGCTCCAGCGGCGGATGTTGGTTTCTCCGTAGACGCGCTCCTGGTAGCGGATCGGAAGGTCGACGATCTTGAGATTGTATTTCGCCGCGCCGAAGATCAGATCGAAATCGCCGAAGGGATCGATCTCGCCGAAATAAGCGCGATGCGCCGCGATGGTTTCATAGTGACGACGGCTCAGCACCTTGGTTCCGCACAGCGTGTCCTTAATGCTTTGGCTGAGGAGCCAACTGAACGCGAGACTGAAGATTTTGTTGCCCAGGAAATTGAAGAACCGCATGGCGCCGTCTTCCATCGGATAGACCAGCCGCACGCCATTGATGAAGTCGCCCTTGCCCGAGCGCCAGGCCGCGTAGAAGCGCGGAAGATCCTCGGGCGGAACGGTCAAGTCGGCGTCCAGGATCATCAACACTTCGCCGGTGGCCTCCGCGAAACCCAGACGGACCGCGTCGCCTTTTCCTTTGCCGGTTTGCCGGAACAGCTTCACGCGTTGATGGGGGCGGAGCGCCAGTTCGCGCTCGATGGCCCGATAGGTTCCGTCCTTGGAATGTCCCTCGACGAAGATCAGCTCCGTTCCGCCGCCCATCTCCGGCACGCGCCGGAAAATCTCCGGGACATTGCCTTCCTCATTCCGGGCCGGCACCACCACGGTGACGATCGGCTCGGGTGCGGAGTCAAGCTGGGGCTTGGGCTGCGGGCGCGCTACCAGAATGTTCGTGATTCCGAACCACCGAAACGGCCACAGCTTCACCAGGTAGCGATTGCAAAGAGCGTCGATCCCAGGAGTCCGAACGGGCCACATCATCTCGGGCGAACTGCGGATGGTTTCGAAACCAGCCAACGCCAGCAGGTTCACGGTGTCTTCCACGGTCAGCCAGTTCTGGCTGAGCTGGCGGCGCGCGATTCCCAG
>Ga0210409_10005144_pt1 | contig 13797 bp, 11 predicted proteins | sample IncBWH17MmetaG_FD_161649 | JGI IMG/M metagenome (GOLD analysis project Ga0210409, IMG submission 161649) | Forest soil microbial communities from Barre Woods Harvard Forest LTER site, Petersham, Massachusetts, United States - Inc-BW-H-17-M | ecosystem: Environmental > Terrestrial > Soil >... | reverse complement strand
GGCGGGTCGCTCTCGCTGGCGGGACATCGCGCGGCCTGCAGGATTTGCCAGTCGTCAAGCTCCGGCGCCAAGCTCGCATTTCCCACTACCAGCACGATCTCTACGCCTGCCTGCCGCAGGATCTTGAGCATTCTTTGCGCAGGCTCCTTGGGGTCCAGGACCAGGCTTGGCGAACCAATTCTCTGCGTCGCGAGTACTGCCGCGATCAGATCGATGCTGCTGCTGCCACAGATGGCTACCGGAACATCGATCCTCGCTCCCGCTTTGGCCAGCCAGCACGCCAGCGTCCGAAACCGATCTGCAAGCCTGCCGTAACTGACAGACTGTGCATCTTCGACGATCGCCACCCTGTCGGGTGCTTCACGGCACCAGCATTCGACTCTCTTGCATACAAGATCGAAACGCGCGTGCTCGTCTGGTTCCACATTGCACCCGTGCTCATCGTCGGCTCGCTGACATTTCGATCATTAGCATCCGCCCACGACCGAAGGCAATACCTCGCAACAATCGATTTTCAATTGACGCCATCCGTGACTACCCATTAAAAACGGCGCTTCGCACGCAGAGCAATTCCCCGTGCATGAGTGCGGCTCAATGTCATGTGCGACTCAATGAGCACAAGTTCATTAGTCTACGCCAGACAGCATCTTAGGAGATTGCATGCCGCAAGAACTCGATTCCCGTTTCGCGATTTCCTGTGTCGGCACAGCGATGCTCGCCGCCCTTCGCGAACGACAACACTAACCAACGAAGGAGAATCCCAATGATCGTCGAGCGAGTCAGCGCACACCACTGCACGATGTGGCCTCTACACCAGCGACTGGGTGAGCACATCACAGCCACTTCGTGCAGCGATCTCATCACCAGCATGCGGCAGCATGGACAAAAGCGGCCGGTTCTTGCACGACGGCTCCGCGGCAATGGAGCCTCGCGTTTCGAGCTCATCTTTGGTGCACGACGCCTCTTCGTAGCCCAACAGCTCAACCTGGACTTGCTGGTCGAGGTCAGAGACATCGACGATTCCCTGGGCCTGGTCGAAATGGATATTGAGAACCGCGTCCGAACGGACATTAGCCCCTACGAACGCGGACTGAGCTACCGCCAGTGGCTGGCGCGAGGGTATTTCAAGAACCAATGCGAACTCGCGCGCAAATTGGGAATCTCCGAAGCCCAGGTTTCGCGACTACTGAAATACGCGGAACTGCCCGCCGCGGTTGTAGGAGCCTTTTCGTCGCCCGCCGCGATTCGCGAAGACTGGGCCGTAGCCCTCGCGCGGCGCAGCCAGAACCCGGAATCCAGAAATCTATTGATGCGCAGAGCGCGCGAACGCACCAAATACAAGTTACGGCGCGCACCGCACGAGACCTATGCGGCGCTTATGTCAGATCTATCCGAACGTCCCATTGACTCGCGCTCGCGCGACGAGATCGTCAAAGACGGTTCCGGTAAACCCATTTTTCGAATCGGACTGCGAGCGCGCACGATCCATCTGGTGCTGCCAAGGGAACGCGTCAGTCAAAGCATGCTTCGCGACATCGCCAGACAGTTGCAATCGATGCTGGAGAGCACCGCGTCGGAATGCTCGAGCCACGCAGTTCTCGAGCACAGCCCCAGTCATATCGTTCCCGCTGTGTGGGATCGAAGTATCTCTCAGAGTTCTCTCACTTGAGTTAGAGACGCGCGATAACTACTTTCTGCAGGACTCTTGTCGGCAGACGTGTCGCGCTAACCGTGAATTGCTTGCGATCTTCGATCGCGTGTAGTCCACTCCGCAAAATCGTCACAGCAGGGGTCTGAACCAGTTTCGTCGCGGGGCCGATTGTTGGGCGAAGTCGCCGGGATTGAGGCTCGGGTTGCCTGCGATGCGAATCGACATTGTCTCTAACCAATCACCGCTTACGGAGAACCTATATGACACTTGATCGCGCCGATGTTTCGGTACAACCTCAGGTCCCTGATTTCAGGCTTCGGATTACTACTCCGAACGGCATAGCCAACAACCTGCTGTCGAGCCTCAGCAACTACGAGTTCGACACGTCCGCCAACAAGCACTATGACCCGCGGGTTCTGTCGGAAATCGACTACGGGGTGCGTGATCTGCGAGCCCTGATGTCGCGTCAGCACTCAAGGCTAATGCCCTCTCCCTTCACGGGCACCAGGGACAAAGCCATTAACAGCGACGATCCGATTCTTCGCGACCAGTCAGTATGGAGCCTCGCGACTCGGAAGCGCCCGGATATCGAATCGTTGACCAAGTCGATCGAAAAAGCACCATCGGATGATCTGGCGGTTTCCGCCCTGCTGGCGTTGCAGAAGTGCGCGAATGCCGACCTCTCCCGGACCCTGAGCTTCCTGGCAGAAGCGGCGACCGATCGCGTTCGCATCAATGTCGCGGAATGGGCTGCGATGCTTCGCACCGAAATTCAGGCATGTATGAGCAACAACCTCGAACTGCTGAATGAGTCCTCTTCGAGCCGCAGCGCCATCCACCTAAAGAACAAGGTGTTCGACCTGACCATGCCGCTCATCTTCCAGTGCAATGCCTGCACCACCATCGCTGGCGTGTCACACGAGATGGTCATCTCCCCGGCCTGGTTCAAGACGATCTTCGGCGACGCGATGGCTTGCATCCGCCACGAGACGTTCAATTCAAGGATTGTTCTGGAGAAGAATGTGTCCGGGCTGCACGCCGACGGTTCTGCTCACTACGAGCATTTTCCGTTCCATGGGACCACAACGCAGCTCACCAGTAGCCTGTTCCTGCACAACTATTGGTCGCAGATCTTCCGGCCGTACTATCGCTCGGGACATGTGGAGACGGTTCACAGTGAAGAGGACGTGATCCAGAACGTGCCGATGACGTTCAGCCGGGTTGCCGTTACCGCGGCATATCCGAAGTACGAGGTTGAAGGCGTGCCGATGCCGGAATCCGTCCGTGGAATCTTCTTCGGCTATGGCCATGTGCCGCCGCGCACTCTTCTGAAGCAGGGATTGAAGCTGCGCGCGGGCGACTTCCAGATCAGCAGCCGCATCAATCCGGATAGTGGTGAGGCCTCGAATACTTACTTCTATGGAACGTTCTTCGGCAAGCTGCGCGATACAAACGAGGATGGTCAGCTGTTGCTCAACGGGCGGAGTGTGCACTGTGACAAGGACGGCGCGCTTGACTACTCTGGTGAGGGAAAGATGGATAAGGATCCTGTGCGTCCCGGAGATTGGAGATGATTGCCCAAGCTATCGGCCGACGAGGACATTCGACCAGCCGCTGTATCCACTTCTGAAGGGAGCCCATCATGATTTTCAACGAGATCGACGCGAACTACAGACCGAGTTCACTGACGGCGTACGAACGCTTTGAAGCGCTCATTCCGATCCTCAGCGAGGCTTCTGAATCGTACATGCGTCTTTATAGCGAGAAGGAATCAGAACAGCGCGACCAGGAGATCAGGAGTCGCCTCGATTCGCTGTTTGACCGAGTCGCCAACAAAAGCAGCATGAGTCGCGAGGAAGCGAAGCGCGCCTTCATCGGCTACACGCTCAAGGGCTTCGCCGGCCTCATGACACCGACGCCCATCGATGCCAAGAAGTGCGTGCTTGACGCTCGTGGCACGTGGGAGTTGAGCTCGCGATACACTGGAGGCGGGAGCACCACTCACGCACGGGCCGACAACCGCCAGACCCGTGCGCGTTCAAAAATCTACTACGAGGTGACGGGCCCGACGGAGGCCAAGGAGCTCGTCACGATGTGGAACGATGAGAATCACTACCATCGGGACGAGGCACTCGCCAAGCACTCGCTTGGCCAGGACGCGACGTTCTTCATCGTGGCGTTTTCTCGTTCGAAGTTCCGGCAAGTGGACGACTTCACTGTCGAATACACGAACTTCTCCGAGGTTTGCGGTAACCATGCGCCGTACATGCGTCCGGCGAAGGGTGACGGTCGGGTGCTGCTGATGAACATCGACGGCGAACTGACCTTTGCATCGGTTCCGGACGGACATGCGATCCTGGAGGACGGGACGAAGAGACCGGTGTTAGGTACATATCTGCTCCTGAACAGCAGAATCACACCGACATGGCGTTCCTTCACGATGTCCGGCCTGCCGCCGATGAACGGCGATTCGCGCACCATGGACGTGACCGATCACTATGTGAAAGTAAGTGATCAGCAACCGTTGATTGGCGGGTGGGAGCCGATCGAGGCGTACTACGCGCGCCTGCGTGACGTCCCAACTCATAGTGCACGAATGGCTGCTCGGGCGGGAGAAACCGGACACGTGCATGGTTTCTACTCAGCCAACAGGGACGCGCTCAAGCACTACGACCTGGTCTGAACGTCACCCGACGGGCATCAGGGCCGGAGCGGTTTCACGACCGCTCCGGCCTCGGGCTACGAGCGTGAGCACCTGCGTAGAAGATGACCTCTTCAATCCGTTTCTGAACGGAACCGTCGACGATCCGTATCGCTACTATGCGCTCAGGCGAGCGCATGCTGAGGTTCAGCGTGGCCTGCCCCCGGATCCGTCCGGGCCGGTATGCTGGTATGCGTTGGGCTATCAAGCTGCCAGTCGAGCCTTGACTGCTGATCACTTCGGCTTGGAGATAAGCCGCGTCGTCCCAGCAGAATACCTGCCACCGCCTGCACAGGTGGCACGGCCATTTCTGGAGCTGATTCAGCAGTGGATGATCCTGCGCGATCCCCCTGCTCATACTCGGCTTCGCAGGGCTGTGGCGCCGGCATTTACGAAAGATGCGGTGCTGTCCCAGGGTCCGGCGATTCGACAGATCGCCAACCAATTGCTCGACGATGCTCGCTTGCGCGGCCGAATGGACCTCATGACTGATTTCGCGGTACCGCTACCCATACTGATCATCGGACGACTCCTGGGAGTCACCGATGTGGATCTGCGCCAGATAAAGGACTGGTCGCGGTCACTGCTGCAAGGAATCGACCTCAAGGACAATCTCAGCTTTGACGAGGCCTACGTTCTTGCTTCATCCGCCGCGACGCAGCTCAATCACTTTTTGCGCGACCTCATCATGGAACGCCGGCGTAGTCCCCGTGGCGATCTGATCAGCGGCATGCTCGATGCAGACCTTGACGAGTCAGAGATCATCTCGAGCTGCGCCCTGCTGCTGTTTGCGGGACATGAAACAACAGTCAACTTGATCGGCAATGGCATGCTCGCCCTACTCCGGCATCCATCACAGCTCGATCAGCTGCGGAACAACTTAAGCGCCCTACCCGTAGCCATCGAGGAGCTGCTGAGGTATGACAGCCCCTCCCAGATCACGTTTCGATACGCGATGAAGTCGTGCGAACTCGGTGGTGTGCACTTAGGTGCCGGAGAGCCAATTGGGATTGTTGTTGGATCCGCGAATCATGATACTTCGCAGTTTCACGAACCGACTGTGCTCGACCTGGAACGCATGCCGAATAGGCATCTCTCTTTCGGCGCGGGGTGTCATGCCTGTATCGGTGCCGGTCTGGCCCGCTTGGAGGCCCAGATAGCGTTCGAAGCGATCCTGAGCAGTTTCCCGCAGATCGAACTGCTTACTACGACACCCAGGTGGTCGGCGTCCCGCGGAATTCGAGGTCTCTCGACACTGCCCCTGCGAGTCGCATGAGCGCGTCTCATCAACTCAATCGGGCAGCACCCATCGGCACTGACAGCGTTCGCATTGGAGGCTATCCGGAACGACGCTTTCCTTTGTCTGAGTCACAACGCGGGCTGTGGGTGGTTCAGCGCTCTCAGCCACGAATGATCGGCTACAACGTTCCAGTGTGCTTTCGCCTCGACGGGCGACTGGATCCAACGTTGCTTAGGCTGACGTGCGTGACGTTGCTGTCCGAGCACACCCTGTTGACCGCATCGATTGAGGGCATTTCAGGGATGCCCTGGGTCCGAGCCCGCGGCCCAGCGCTCGTACCTTACTATCATGCAAGCCTGCCAAGCGGACACCGCGAAACAGCGATCGACTTCTTGCATCGCAAAGCCAGAGAGCCGTTCGACTTATCGGCCAATCAGTCGCTGTGCCGGATCTACCTGATATCTGCCACCGAGTGGCGCCATTACATACTATTCGTCTGTCACCACCTGGTATTCGACGGCAGTTGCATACCGCTTCTTCGCAGGAGCCTGAGCGGCACCTATGCGTCCCTCAGCAGAGGCCGACGCAAAGTGGCCAGTGGGGCGACGCCATCATATGAAGAGTTTGTCGCCTATGAGCGGGAATGGTTAGCGTGCCGCGAAGCGCACGTGCAACGCGACTATTGGCGGCGCGCACTCGCCGGCATCACATACGAGACTGCGTTGTTGCCCGATTCCTTTCGCTATGATCCAACGGCAACGCAAACGCTCGAATTCTCGCTCCCAGAACTCCTTGCCGAACAGATCAATCAATGGACGGCGTCGAATCGAGTACGGCCTTCGGTATTCTTCCTGGGGCTCTATTGCCTTCTGCTCGGATCATATGCCAAGGCATCGGAAGTGATCGTCGGTACGCCCACCGCGTGCCGGCATCAGCCCCGATTTGAGGGGGTGATCGGCAACTTTGCAAACATGCTGGCTCTGCGGGTGCGCATACAGCCCAACCAACCCCGGCTTGACTTCCTGCGCAGCGTGCAACGCTGTCTCGCGGACGCGCTCGACAACTCTGCATTTCCCTTCGGCCGCGTTGTGCGAGATGTGAACCCCAAGCGCTCAAAACTTCACGCGCCACTGATCCAGGTCGCCTATGTGTATCTGCGTTGCACGCCAACCGCAGCTGTGGCGGATGAGGAGTTCGATGACCTCAGCATCGAGACGCTTGACGAATTCCACCAGGAGGGTGAATACCCGCTGGTACTCGAAATTGTTGCTCGAACGCGCACATACTCAATCCGCTTCAAGCACGGTACCGACAGTGGCGGCGCCACGATTCAAGAGCTCGCAAGACTCTATCAGCGACTGTTGACGCAAGACAGTATTGGCTGTGGCCGGGCTTCGGAGTTTGCTTCGTGAGGCACTTCTCTATCGCCGTTGCCGCCACCTTCAGTGCGGAGCCCATCAGACGCTCCCTTGCCTACTGGATGGAACTTCAGCACCTGCAGGGGTCGATTCACATTGCACCAGGTGGTCGCATTCTGAGCGACCTGTACAGCCCCGCGAGTCCCCTGCGAGTGGATGATGTTGGCGTAACCGTCATACTCCTCCGTGCTCAGGACTTGCTTTACACCGCGGACCAGGTCCTGTCTGCCTTGGGGCTACTGGCGCGGTCGAGTTCCAGATCCATTTGCGTCATTCTTTGTCCGTCCAGTCCATTGCTGGTCGAAGCGGAACAGGAACGGCATATCCTCGGACGGCTGCAGCAGGGTTGCACCGAGTTCCAGGCTTGCTGCCTGACCTACCTCGACATCGAGCGCTATTACCCCTGCCGAGACTGGGCTGATATCCAGAGCGAGCGTCTTGCGGGCATTCCATATACCGAGGCGTATTTTGCGGCGCTCGGCACGATGGTAGCTCGCTTTGTGCGATGGATGATCGCTTCGCCCTACAAAGCTATCGTCGTAGATTGCGACAACACGCTTTGGACCGGCGCCTGTTCGGAAAAGACGCCAGAGGAGCTGCAGCTCACCGCCGGAAATGCCGCACTTCAGGAATTTCTGGTTGCAAGACGCAACGCCGGGATGCTGCTTTGCATCTGCAGCAGGAACAATGAAGACGACGTCAGACGCGTATTCAACGCTCGCACCGATATGCGGCTACGCTACGATCAGATCACCGCCAGTCGCATTAACTGGCAGAGCAAGCCTGAGAATCTGCGCTCGCTTTCGCGGCAGCTGAATATTGATTTGAGCGGCTTTATCTTTCTGGACGACAGCCCCATTGAGTGCGCGCAGGTTCAAGCCCACTGCCCGCAGCTGCTCGTGCTTCAGGTTTGCCCTGACGGCCAGGACATGCTTCACTTCTTGAATCATGTCTGGGCATTCGACGACTTCGCGGTGACACGCGAGGCCGCGGCCAGACCCGAGCAGTATCGGCAGCAGGCGTTGCGAGAGGATGCGCTCAGCACGGCCGCCAGCTTCGATGAGTTTATCGCCGCATTGCAGCTGCGGGTCAATATCAGCGCTGCGCAAACGGGCGACCTTCCCAGAATCAGCGAGCTTACGCAGCGGGTCAACCAGTTTCATACTAACGGCAGAAGACTCCGGGTGCCGCAGCTCAGGCAGCTACTTGATCAGCCAGACTTCCACGCTCTTGCCATCAGAGCAACGGATCGGTTCGGTGATCATGGGCTGATTGGAGCAGCGCTCTATCGAGACGGCCGTGACAAGGCCGCGCTGGTGGTCGAACTCATCGTGATCAGCTGCCGAGTCCTCGAAAGGGGAATCGAATCGTCGGTGCTTCGCGAACTGGGTTGCCTGGCGGAACAGCAGGGTGCCTCAACGATCGAAGTTGTGTACCAAGATACCGGGAAGAATCGGGCGGCCTCGACTTTCCTCGCGCGGATTCTTGATTTGCGGCCCGCAGCGCAACGCTTTGCTATCGCGACCGAGGCCGCGCGACGATTGCCGCTGGTTCCGCCACTGCCACTCTCGACCACCCAGGTCTGCGCGACGGCGCGTCTCAATGACAAGCCAGCGCCGCAGCTCCCTCCTCTACTGCTTGCTCCGGAGCTTGGCAGGCTCAGCGACATTGTCGATGCGATGAACATCCGATCGCCCGCCGCCGCGGGTGTATCCGCGGATCATTTGCCGGCAGCCGGCGATGTCCTGCTCTCATTGACCGAGCGGTGTCGAGCGTTGCTGAAGTTGCCCAGTGTTGTACCCACGGACAACTTCTTTGATCTGGGAGGTGAGTCATTGGACGCGGTACGTCTGATTGCGCAAATGCGCGATGAACTACAGATGGACATTCCGCTGCATACGCTGTTTGACGCCCCAGACTTTGCCTCGCTTGCATTGTTACTCGGTCGCGAGCGCACCCGACCGCGGCCTACGGCCTAACGACGGCAGCGTAATTGCCCCTGGACATGTTCTCGCGACGTCTAAGCGCTGCTGGATGAAACGCCACGGGTGCCAACCACTCGCGAACCACAGTCAGCTGGGCGTCATGGAGCTGTTCGCGGCAACGCTGCACGTTTTCGTACCTGTAGACATGGTCCTCTTGAGCGATATTGATCGCCATCGTGATGAAGGCCAGCCCGGATGGCTCAAGGTAGCAGCGAACGGCTTTCAGCGCTTCCAGGGGGTCAGGAAGGTGTTCAAGGAGCTCAAACAACACCATGGCGTCGAACCTGCACTGAGAGCCTTTGGGCGCGCGCAACGGTAATTCCTGCTTCAACCGAACCCGACTTGCCGGCGTAAAGTACTCAAGCAGCTTGGCTGCGCCCGACAGCGCTTCGGGATCGCGCTCATAGCCCTCAATTGTCCACCGTGGGAGAAACTGCTCCAGGACGAAGAGCTCATATCCGGTGCCAATGCCGACGGCCGCTATCGTACCCGTATCTTCCAGAAGATCCCTGAGGAACGCTTTCAACGCCTTGAGCATCTCGAAGCGGTGATTCGAATAGATCAGAGACAGAAGCAAGGCCACGTCATAGCTCTCTCGACTGACTTGGACCGAAGGGTCGCCGATGGTGAGTTCCGACGGTGCGGCCTGATAGCGCTCTTGCAGCAGTCTCAGTCCCGCCGCACGCTCAACGTATTTCTCAAGAAAGTCAGGCCCGAAGTGTTGCTCCGCGCAGCGCAAGATAGGTTCGGCCACCGCTCCCAAGCTATCGCCATGGACCTCAACGACGGTTCGCGCCCCCAAACCTACCGTTGCGTCCAACGAGACAAGTCTGCTAAATGCGTGGCGATAGATGCCGTACTTTGCGAGAAATGTCTCGAAGGGACTCGTGGGGCTACTCATTCAAACGCACGAGCAGGATCCGACGCTACCCGCGCGCGCGCTGCGGTTTGGCTACCCAGCGCCAGTACCTAAGGGCGCGCGCAACCAAAGCGTCGCGATACCATGCCATCAGTTCGTACCATTGGTCGACGACCTGGCTGTCCAGTCCGGCCGGGAGTGTGCTTCGAGGACCTTTCAGCTTCGCCAGAATCGCGGATATCTTGCGTACAGCGTCATCCGTCTCGTCCGTGGAACTCTGGATCGAGAATGCATTGGCTTCCAGCAGCCAAGTCATCTGTTCATTGCTGCAAACGCTTGAGAACCCGTCAATCCTCAGTGCGGCCGCCGCTATCTCGTCTGTGAAGTTGGGGCCAGCCGCCAGGTCCGCCATATAGACGAGCCCCTCATTGGCAACCAGGCGCCGGGTAGCGGCGACGGCTCGCTGCATCGATGGCAGCAGACTGAAGGTGTCCAGTTGAAATACCACGTCGAAGGTGGCGGCGTCCGCCGGCGAATACTCGAAGATATCCCCAAGCACATAATTCACAGAACCGGCGATAGTCGCGCTTCTTCGCCGTAAGGCCCTGGCTATCTGTTCGCTGTTGACATCGACACCGGTCGCGCGACATCCGGTCCGGTTCGCCAGGTATTGACAGGCTGCGCCGCTTCCACAGCCTAGCTCCAGCACTCTGGTATCGCTGGAAATGGCCGACTCGCGGATCATGCCGTCAAGAAATGAAAGTCCACCGAGTGAGGCGAGATCCCACCCCCGATGGATATTGTCGTAGACCGCGAATTTCCAGATAGCGGCATCGGCATGCGCATAGGTTTCCTCCTGAAGCTTCCGCGCCGCTTCGAGCTGAGCTGGCCCGAGCGCATGTTCAGTGGCCGACATGTCTACGATCCGCTGTGCACAGGCGCGAACACCGGACCTACGGTCGCGATGCCGGTGGCGCCCTTCAGGCGATACATCCTGAACATGTCTTCGCCGGGGCCGTCATCAGCGATATCATCGTGATCGTCAGATCGATGCTCCTGTGCGATATGCGCTTTCTTCCCACACCACTTCCATGTCTGTTCGAACGAATCGTTGCCGTAGAATTTAAAGGCGACGCCCGACATGCGTAGGCAATCCGCATGCGACAGATTGGTCGCTCCGACGTAGCTGAATCTCAGGACGTCGGCATCTTCGTCCTCCAGTTCTGCGACCATGCGAGGCTGATTCCCCAACGTGCAGTAGTGCGTGAGCATCAACTTGTCACCGTCGGGGTGATAGACGGTGACCATCTCATCCTCCATCTCCTCGTTCTTGAAGTAGTGCTTGTAGAACTCTATGACTACACTCTTTTTGCTGGCGACTACATAAAGTAGTCGTAGTTCTTTGGCGCCGTCGCTCGAAGAACCGTGCCATTCTCCCTCAAGATTCATCAGCCGCTGAAATGCCCGTTCACTCGACTTCATGTGTATCTCCCTGCTATAACCACGCCACCAATCAGCAGAGTTGCGCCGGCCGCAACACCAAGTGATGAAGTACTTTATACTCGTCTGGGCGGGCCTGTCGCGCAAGCGTTCGCGCACCATACTGAACCTGCTTTCAATTGCGAGCGCCTTCCTGCTCTTCACGACACTTGAGGGAGTGAGCGCCAGCATCAGCCGACTATTGGCTGCCGCCAGTGAGACGCGACTGTATGTTCAGAGTCGCGTCAATTTTGCGGAGGGGTTGCCGGTGTCGTACGCAACTCAGATCGAAGCCGTCCCGGGAGTTCGCCGCGCGGCTTACCTCGATATGCTGTTTACCCACTACCAGAATCCAAAAAACCCGGTTCTGGTCAGCGCCGTCGACATCGATCGCTACCTCGATGTCAGTCCTGACATCATCCTCAGTCCCGAGCAGCGCGCAGCGATGGCACGCACTCGCAATGGTGCACTTGTGGGACGGGATCTCGCCAAACAGTGGAATTGGAAAATCGGCGACAGAGTGCCGCTGGTGGTGTCTGGAGCCACTCGCCGAGGCTCTGGCCAGCATTTGGAATTTGACGTCGTCGGCATCTACGATGACAAGTCCGGTGCGCGCGATTTTCTGATTCACTACGACTTTGTGAACGAAGGCCGGGTTGCTCACAAAGGCTTGGCGAGTATGTACTTTGTATCCATCGACCAAGCCCAGCAGTCAGCCAAGATCGCCGAGCTGATCGATCGTGGTTTTGCGAACTCGAGCCACCAGACCGAGACGTTGAGCGAGAAGGACTTCATGCGGAGTCAGCTCAGTCGTATAGGAGACGTTGATTTTCTGGTGTGGACCGTGGTCAGCGGTGTGCTCTTCACTATCTTGCTATTGACGGCGATTGTCACCATGCAGTCGCTTCGAGAGCGCCTGCCCGAATTTGCTCTGCTCAGGGCGTGCGGCTACAGGCGCATCCAGATTGCCGGAATACTTTTCACCGAGGAACTTGTGCTCTGTGGTGCAGCGGCCCTGATTGGCATCGGAATTGCCGCCGTGATATTTCCTCGTCTGTTTGCAGGGCTCGGGCTTCCCGCATTTGCGTTCCCGATGTCCGTAGTCGCAGGCGCTCTCACGATCGGGGTCGTACTAGCTGTAGCGTCCGCGGTCGTTCCGGTGATCAATGCCTGGACGATGCAGATCGCCCCGCAACTTTCAGGTGCCAAGGCCAGATGAACAGCCTGAGGCAACTGTTCTGTACTACTCAGCTGGCTCTGGAGACCCTGCCACGTCGATTGGGCACCGCGTTGATGATTGTGATTGGCACTGCCGGTGTCGTCGGGATGCTCGTCTCGGTATTGGGGCTGGCCACGGGCTTGCGAACCACAGTCCAGCTGAGCGGAAGTCCGCACAGGGCACTCATCTTGCAGCGCGGCGCCAAGACTGAGATTTCCAGCAGCATTTCAAAAGAAGCCGCTCTGTCCATCGTTCGGGCGCCTGGAATCGCACGTAGCTCTGAAGGAGAGCCCATCGCCAGCGTGGAGATGCTGGCGAGCATCACTTTTCCGCGCAGGAGCGATGGCGCTCTCGAGGGGCTGACAGTACGCGGCGTCGGACCGAGAGTGCAGGACCTGCGTCCGGAACTGAAGCTAGTACAAGGCCGGATGTTCACAACGGGCGTGAACGAGGCCATTGTGGGCAGGTATGCGCAAGGCGAATTCCGTGGACTCAACGTCGGCGACAAGGTGGATATTCGCGATGATCAGTGGACGATTGTCGGTGAGTACGTCTCCGGTACCGCACTGGAATCGGCACTGTTGACCGACACCGAAACTCTACAGGCGGCATTCCTGAGGACCTCTGCCAACAGTGTGTCAGTCTGGCTCGACTCAACTGATTCCATCGACAAGCTCAAAGCAGCATTGCGGGACAATCCAACCTTTGCCCTGGAAGTCCTGCCAGAACGGGATTACTACGACAGACAGTCCGACGCGATCAGTTCGATTCTGTACCTTGTCGCTTATCTGGTTGCTGGAATCATGTCGGTAGGAGCTCTGCTGACAGCCGCCAATACCATGTATGTCGCGGTGGCAAAGCGAACCCGCGAGATTGTGACGTTGCGGGCCATTGGATTCAGCGGCGGGCCGCTCTTCGTGTCGATACTTGCTGAAGCCATGTTGCTGGCCGCCACAGGCGCGGCCTGTGGCGCCTTGATCGTGTACCTCTTTCTTGGAGGACACCGAGCGCATGTTGGCGATGAGAGTTCCTCCTTCCTGTTTGAGCTTGCCGTTACAGCTGGCAATATCATTGCCGGCGTGATCCTCGCGCTCGCGATCGGACTTATCGGCGGTATCCTACCTGCACTGCGCGCGGCGACAGTACCGGTAGCGGCAGCACTGCGGGAAGATTGAGTCCGTGCGTTGTCCGAAAATCCAGATTTGACCCAACTGACGTCGTGAGGGTGATATATGGCAGCGGCAG
>Ga0210409_10005143_pt1 | contig 13800 bp, 19 predicted proteins | sample IncBWH17MmetaG_FD_161649 | JGI IMG/M metagenome (GOLD analysis project Ga0210409, IMG submission 161649) | Forest soil microbial communities from Barre Woods Harvard Forest LTER site, Petersham, Massachusetts, United States - Inc-BW-H-17-M | ecosystem: Environmental > Terrestrial > Soil >... | reverse complement strand
AGCGCTAGCGCCGATATAACCCGTGCGCCTGAATGTACTCGAGCACCGCGGGTGGCAGCTGGGCCGGCTTCTCGCCTCTGGCCAGCGCGTCTCGAATTTCGGAGGACGACACCGCCCGCTCGACGGTATCCAGGCGATGCACGTGCGCTCCGGGAGGGTTGGCGATCGCGTGTCCGGGCCGCGCCACCACGATGAAGTCGACCGCGTTTACGTCCTCTTCCCAGCGGTGCCAGGTGGTGATCTCGGCGAACGCATCCGAGCCAATGATGAAAAACACTTTGCCGCCCAACGCCTTCACGCGCTCGATCGTGTGGATCGAATAGCTCTTCTCGCGGCCCTCTTCCAGACGCGACGCCACGAAGCGGGGATCGTAGGCACACGCCAGCTCCACCATCCGGTAGCGATGCTCGTACGGCGTCGCCGCTTCCTTGTGCGGCGGATTACCCGCGGGAATGAACAGCACCCGGTCGAGCGCAAAGGTATCGGCGGCCTCCCGCGCCATCTCCAGATGAGCCAAGTGGATGGGGTTGAACGTGCCTCCAAAAATGGCGGTCCTCATAGGATCAGGCGCAACAATTCCTCTTCCCTCTCAATTTCGATTCCGATCTTCAGCCAGTACAGCTTCAGCGGCGCAACCAGTCTCGGCGCGTCTTCCATGAGATTCAGAACATCTTTCTCCGTGGTCAACAGCGCCTCGGCGCCGGCCACGACTGCCTGTTCGGCCACGCGCTCAATCTCCGCGGGCCGGTAAGAATGATGATCTCCGAACGCCCAGCGAAACACCACCTCCAGTTTCAGAGCTTCGAGAGTCTTCCAGAATGAATCGGGATGACCAAGCCCGCAGAAAGCGGCTACCCGGCGGAACGCGGGCCTCTCCAGGGAATTTGATTCCAGTCCGACCCACCGCTGCGGGACCACCGACGAATGAAAGATCGGCGCGGAGGGATTGTAGGAGCGCAATAGCCGCTCCAGCCCCGTGATGTGCTGGCGCGGAGCAATCCTGGTCACCACAATGGCGGTCGCGCGCCGCAGACTGGTGGCGGGTTCGCGGCTCTTTCCCAGAGGAAACACGCCGCCGCCCAGTGGGTCCCAAACATCCACGAGAACGATGTCGTGCTTGCGGGCCAGCCGCACGTGCTGGAATCCGTCATCGAGCAAAAAGACGTCCGGCTTCAGCATCTCTTCCACGCAGCGGCCGGTTTCGTATCGATCCTTCCCGATGCCCACGTGGGCATCGCCGGCGCGAATGAACATTTGTGCCTCATCGCCGGTCAGGTCCGTGCTTGCTGCACCTCCGCGCGCGACGATCACCATGGGCTCGACCGATTTTCGTTTGTAGCCGCGAGTGAGAATGGCCGGGTTGCGTCCCGCTTGCCGCAGCCGCATCGCCAGGTGCGCGGCCATGGGCGACTTTCCGGCTCCGCCCATGGTCAGGCTGCCGATGCTGATCACGGGGATCTGAAGAGTGCGGCGGGCGGCTATGCCGCGCCACATATTGATGCGGTGTCCCAGGCGCCACAACCACGTCAGCGGCGTCAGAAGCATGCGTGGGGCCAGCGGATGAGGCGGATCCGGAACACCCTCGGCATAAGCGTTCAAAATTTCTTCGGCGATGTGGCCGGTCACCCCGCGCTTGGATTGCGCCAGCTCCCGCGCCCGCATGCCTAAGTCGGCGGCGTTGGCAGGATCACCCAGCAGTTCCGCAATGGCTGGTTTGAGTGCTCCCGGCTCATTGATGCGTTTCAGCGCTCCGGCGCCAAATTCCTCCGCGATCGCAGCAAAGTTTTCCATATGCGGCCCAACCACCACAGGCTTGCCGAAATAAGCCGGCTCCAGAATATTGTGGCCGCCACGCGCCGCGAGCGTTCCACCCATAAATACGGCGTTGGCCCTCGCGAATAGCGCTGCCAGCTCGCCAATGGAATCGAGCAGCAACACGCCCGGCAGCTCCAGTTCGCCAATTGCGCTACGCTTGGTGTGCCGGACACCGGCGCGCTCCAACTTCTCGGCCACCACGTCGAACCGCTCCGGCTTTCGGGGCGCTATGATCAGCAGCAGGCCCCTTTCTGACGCCGCAATTTCGCGAAACGCCGCGATCACGGCATCGTCTTCGTCGACATCCCGCGGCGCCGCTGGAGCGGTGGTGCTGGCGGCGATCCATATTTTCGCCGGGCGCAAGCTGTCGAGGAAACAGGCGATCTCGGGCGCGATCCCGACCTCCGGCGGCGTAAAATCGTACTTCATATTCCCGCCCACTCGCACGCGATCGGCCGGCGCACCGGCGATCACATATCTGCGCGCATCCTCTTCCGTCTGCACGAAAATCGTGTCCGGCCAGCACAACACGTAGCGGAAGAACCAGCTCCAGCGCCGGTAGCGAGGCAGCGCGCGATCCGAGATTCGCCCATTCACTACCACCAGCGACGCTCCCGCTCTTTTTGATTCGCGGTACAGATTGGGCCAAATCTCTGTCTCGAGCACTACCACCAGCGATGGCCGCAAGCATCGCAACACGCGCCGGACCGGCGACCGGTAATCGAGCGGCGCAAAGAACACGCCGTCCGCAAGCCCCGCGAGCTTCTGCTCGGCCGTTGCACGCCCCGCTAGAGTCGCCGTCGAAACGAACAGGGGCACCGCGGGATTCTCCGCACGCAAGCGCCGCAGCAACTCCACCAGGGAGAGCACTTCGCCCACCGACACGGCGTGAAACCAGATCGAGCCGGCGCCCGTCGTCCCAAAAGAGACCTCAAGAAAACCGAGGCGCTCCTTGAGACGTGTGAAGTACCTGCGGTCTCGAATTCCCCTGTAGAGTAGATAGAGGGCTACGCCCGGGAGAAGGGCGATTTCGAGAACCTGATAGAGGAAGTAAATGGGACGCTTGGCGTTGATCGTTCTCTTGAGTATAACCGCCGCTGGCGCTGCCGACAAGGACAAAGGGCGTTTTGCGCCTGGTCCGGCCTCCTCCTACCGCGGCCACCAGACCATGGACAAAATCACGATCGCCGCGGTGCCCTTTGTCACCGACGAGCAGGCACGCGCGGCGTTCGACAAGGTCAACCCCAACAAGTACGGCGTGCTGCCCGTGCTGGTGATTCTCGAAAACGGTACCGGCAAGGCGCTGCGCCTCGATCTCCAGGCGGAATATGTGGACCCCGGCGGCAGGCATCTGGATGCGATCCCCGCCGAGGATGTCCAACGCTATAACGGGGTAAGCAAGCCGCCCAAGCTGGGCGCGAATCCGCTTCCGATTCCTCTTCCGCATCGCGAGAAAAAGGGGCCGCTCAACGTCTGGGAAATTGAGGGACGCGCCTTCGCCGCCAAGCTCCTCCCGGCCGGAGATTCCGTGTTCGGCTTTTTCTACTTTCTGACCGAGCACCTGCCCGGCTCGCACCTCTACCTGACGGGACTGAAAGACGCGGCCTCGGGCAAAGATTTTTTCTACTTCGAAGTTCCGATCGAGCCGCAATAACGACGGATCGTTGGGGCGCGCGAAGATGACAAGCTGAAGCATGTCCCGCGCGGCACTAGACTAGCTCAGAAGTTCACGATCGCGGCGAAGGATGCGGGGTCCAGGCTTGCGCCGCCCACCAGCACGCCGTCAATCTCGGGCTGTGCCATCAAGTCCGCGATGTTATCCGGCTTGACGCTGCCGCCGTAGAGAATACGGCAGGCCGCCGCGGCGTCCACTCCAAAACGATCGCCGATCTGGGCACGCAGGAAGCGATGCGCGTCGGCGGCGATCTCGGGCGTGGCGGTCTTGCCCGTCCCAATCGCCCACACCGGCTCATACGCGATCACGATACGCGCGAGCTGCTCCGGCTCGAGGCCCGCGATGCCGTTGGCGCACTGTGCGTGGAGCACGGCCTCGGTCGCGCGGGCCTCGCGCTCCTCCAGTCGCTCGCCCACACACACGATGGGTGTGAGCCCGGCCTCGAGCGCCGCCACCGTTTTCTTGAGCACCGTTTCGTCCGTTTCGCCGAAGTATTGCCGCCGCTCGCTGTGCCCGATGATCACCCACCGGCAGCCGACCGCGGCCAGCATGGGAGCGGAAACCTCGCCGGTGTACGCCCCTTCCTTCAGCCAGAAAACGTCCTGCGCGCCGATCTCAATCGCAGTCCACCGCGTCGCCATTACCGCCGCCGGCAGGTTCACAAAAGGCACGCACACAACTACCTCGGCATGGGATGCGTTCGCCACGAACAAAGCGAACTTCTCGAAATAGGACGCGGATTCGGCAGCCGTCTTGTACATCTTCCAGTTGCCCGCCATCACTGGCTTGCGCATACTATTTAAAGGAGTTGTCCTTGTTCATCCCGACACGGTTGTTACGGATACCGGTGAGCCGGTCGTCCTGAGGGTGGCTGGGCTGCATGAAGAAACGGGCGGCGATCACACCCGACGCGAACAGCGCAACACCGTGCATGTATCTGCGCATGAAATCCTCCTGGAACTTAAACTTTACACCTAGAAACCGTACTAAAGCGCCGCACCTCTGCCTCGCACGCGCTTTCCCGCCAACCGTTAAAGTCGGGCGCTGAGTCTGTCGATGGAAAACTCCAGTGGACCGCCGTATTCATGAACGTTATCCGACTGACCTTCAAGCCCGGGTGACCGCACTAGAAGATCCCGACTTTTCCGCGTCGGGACAGGTTGTCGACATATCGCAGTCCGGTATGGGCGTTTACTTGCCGCTCCAGTTCATGCCGGGAACTGTAGTCCGGCTAACCATTAACGATAGCGTGCTGTACGGCTTTGTCGCGCACTCCACACCGGAACGATCATACTTTCGCACCGGAATCGAAATTGTGCAGGTCCTAATAGGCGGATCACACCTGTCGCAATTGCTCAAGTCAACGCTGGAGGAAGCAATGCCGGAGGTGGAGTGGCTCGAAGCGCTTCCGTAGAACCAGCGTCCCTACACTTGTGCGAAACCGCCATCTACGAACAGTTCCGTCCCCGTGATGTAGCCGCTGTCGTCGGACGCGAGAAACACCACCGCCTTCGCAATTTCTTCGGGTCTACCGAGCCGGCCGAGCGGAACACTGCTGGAGATCGTCTTCAAGCGTTGCTCGCCTGGTTTCCGAGGAGGCCAGCAGGTCACTCAGTCCTGGCGTGTCGATGGAGCCTGGACTCACGGCGTTCACGCGAATGCGGCGATCCTTTAAGTCCGTAGTCCAAGTCCGTGCGAAGGAACGGAGGGCGGCTTTGGTGGCGCTGTAGACGCTGTTCGACGATAACCCTTTGCTGGCAACAATGGACGCATTCAGGATGATCGAGGCGCCATCCGGCAGCAGCGGAAGCGCCTTCTGCACGGTGAAAAGCACGCCTTTCACATTGATGTCGAAGATCGAGTCGTAGAGCTCCTCGGTTATCTGGCCGAGGGAGGCGTACCTGGCAACACCGGCATTCGCGAATACAATATCGAGCTTGCCTTTCTCCTTCTTGATTTGTGCGAAGAGGCGATCAAGATGGTTGAGATTCGACACATCTCCTTGCACGCCGGTCACACTTCTTCCGATCTCCCTTACGGCCGCAGTTAACTCTGCATCACGGCGCCCCGTAATGAAGACGTACGCGCCTTGGTTTACAAACTCCCTCGCCGTCGCAAGGCCGATACCGCTCGTCCCACCGGTGACGAGTGCGATTTTTCCGTCAAGCTTGCTCATGTATTTCCTCCCTGGAGGCCCTATTGGGTGGCCCGCGCTTATCGCATGCTAATGCAACCGATCGGTCGCACCTTATTAAGTCGCGCCGAACTGGTTCACGTTTTCCGTTTGGACACGAGGAGCTTTACGGTTAAAACGTAGACGCTTTCACTGTTTTGGTTGAGCGCCGTGCTTCGGACTGTCACGATTCCCTGATGTGGTTTGGACCGGGAAGGGCTGATTTCGACAATCTCGCTTTCGACGTGCAAAGTGTCGCCGGGGCGTGTCGGTCTAGGCCACGCGATTTCTCCGCCCATACCGACAATGCCGTTCGCGAATGGCAGACCGCCGGTAACGAGCAGCCGCATGGCCACGGCGGCGGTATGCCAGCCGCTCGCTGCCAGCCCTTTAAAGACGCTCGCCTCGGCAGCGATTTCGTCCAGATGAAACGGCTGGGGGTCAAACTCCGCGGCGAAGGCCTTTATCCGCGCTTCTTCCATGAGGTAAGACCCCGACGTGAATCGCTGGCCGACGTGCAGATCGTCCAGATACAACCGCCCTCTGCGCTCGGGCGCCGGTTGTATTTCACTCATCGCGTTGCGGCCACCTCGTCGTCGAGAAATCGGTTCAGATGCAATTGGATACGTCGAAGCGCTTCGTCCTTCCGTTGCAGCCGGCTCATCATCAGAGCACCTTCGAGTGATGCCACGATCAGCGTGGCTACCGCTTTCGGATCCACCCCAGGGCGCGTTTCGCCGCGTTCCTGGGCTTGCTCGACGATAATCTGCAAGCGGCTCAGCCAGGATCGAAGAGCCTTCGCGACGCGCGCTCGCAGGGCGGGATTGCCGTCATCGCACTCGGTTGCAGTATTCAAAATAGGACACCCGCCGGCAACCGGAGATCGATGATCCACGAAATTCGCGATGAGTTGCTTGAGTTTTTCAACGCCGTTCGATTTTTTATCCACATGCAATAATCTAGCCCTCCAGGCGGCCTCCCAGGCGTAATCGAACGCCTCCGCGGCGAGTTCTTCCTTACTTGAGAAGTGACGGTAGATTCCACCCTTTTTGAGGCCAGTCGCCTCCATCAGATCGTTGAGGGAGCTGCCTTCGTAACCGTGCTGATTGAAGATTGGGGCGGCCGCCTCCACAATCTTTCTCCGAGTATGTTCGCCTTTGGTCATAATCGTGCCCGCATCCCGATCCGCTGAAATCGATCGGTCCTTCCACATCATCGCTCTGCGCTTTTTGATGCTCATTGAGACCAAACGGTCTCAGCGGGCCGATCGCCCGATGCGAGAACAGCTTCAGCGATGTGGCGGCCCATCCCACTCGCGCTGCCGGTTACCAGCCAAACTTTAGACATAAGCATCCTCCAAAACGTCTGACATAATCAGAACACCTTCCGAAAGGTAAGGTTGAGGCGAACGGCGCCGGTCAGCGGATGCTGCCCGTCCTTGAGCGGAGCGACGCCGTGATAGACGAAGCGTGCGGGACCGCCCCACACCGCGATGTCACCACTTTCGACGCGCAGGCGGCGCACCGGATCGGAGCGGCGTTTGCCGCCCCACAAGAATACAGCGGGTAGGCCGAGCGAGACGGAGACGATCGGAGCCCAAGCATCCTTCTCGTCACGGTCCTGATGCAGGCCGAGTTTAGCGCCGGCGATATAGCGGTTGATCAGGCAGGCGTCGGGATTGTAATTAGCGAACCCGGCCTCGGCAGCCGCGCGCGCAGCGATGTCGAGGAACGCCCCAGGCATCGCCGGCCAGGGCGCTCCGGTGTGGGGGTCCAGGGGGTCGTAGCGGTAGCCGATGCAGTCCGATACCCAACCGAGGCTGCCGCAGTTGGTCATCGCGACTGACATCGTGTGACCACCCGGCGTAACCAGGTGGCGGAACGCCGAGTCCTGCGCTATCCGCGCCACTTCTTCAACCAGTAGAGGCGCTTCGGCGCTAGCGAAGCCGCGCAGCAAAACCGCCCCATCTTCGAGCCGCTCACGGTCGCGCGGCAACGAATCGCTGTCGAAAAGAGAGGACATAGAACCCGCGTCATTCATAAGCTCACCAAACCCGCGTGGCGGGAGTCACGAACTGGCGTCCCAGCGTGATCGTGAACTGGCGAGCCCGTTTTGCGCGGTTCAATTGGGATCTGCAGTCGACGATTGGTGGGCGTTTCAGAGTTCATTGCGAATCAAGAACTTGGGTGGTGGGCGCGGCAGGACTCGAACCTGCGACCTCCTGCGTGTGAAACAGGCGAGGGCCCCTAACACCATGATTATAGAACAAATATTTTTGCAAGAAATTTCAAATTAGATACCAAAAGTGCATTTGTGGCTGGGCGATTTGGCTGGGTCGTATTGGCACCCCGACTGAGACACTCCCGATAACACTGGATTCGGCCTTTGGCTGTATCGCCATAGGACCAAAGTCCGATACCAAATCCGTGAGCGCATGCGATCCTGATTCTAGAACGAACGATGTGGAGGAACGCAGGGTGGTAGCCATCGTGGACGACGAAAAAGCGGTGTGCCGGGCAATAGGCCGGCTCGTCATGTCCGCTGGCTTTGAGCCACAGATTTTCTCTTCAGCAGAAGAGTTCCTTCGTTCTTGTCACGAACACAGGCCGGATTGTTTGATTCTCGATCTGCGTTTGCCCGGAATGAGCGGCCTTGAATTGCAACAACAACTCGCCACAAGTCCCTGCCGAACCCCGATCGTCTTCGTATCGGCTCATGACGATCCACCATCCCGTGAGCAGGCCCTACGGGGAGGTGCCTTTGCATTCCTTTCTAAACCTTTTAACGATACAGTTCTACTTGAAACCATACATTCAGCGATTTGCCAGGACCACCGAGGTGAATGATAAACGCTGGCATCCCGGATCTGTGGTATTCTCGCGTTCAACACGCAAGTCGGAAATTGCATGGAAGGTCCTTTCGGCATGGCGACACCATCAATGACGTCAATGAACGAGATGAGGCGATCCGGCATTTCCGTGGTGGGAGATCGGCCCTGGGGCACTCATTTCTGCAACTTCTACGAGAGCAGAAAAGACTTGCTCGGCATGCTGGTGTCGTATTTCAAGGCTGGACTGGAAGACAACGAGTTCTGTGTGTGGGTACTTTCCGAGCCCTTGTCCGAGAAGGACGCCTGGGAGGGTTTGCGGGAGGCAGTTCCAGAATTTGATGACTATGCATCGAGGCGAAGCATTGAAGTATTCGACGGACGAGACTGGTATTTGAAGGGCGGGGCTTTCGATTCGAGCCGCGTCATGACTGCCTGGAACGAAAAAATTGATCGGGCAATGGACCGCGGATATGCGGGACTCAGGGGTACAGGGAATACAGCTTGGTTGCAGAATAAGGACTGGAAGGCTTTTTCGGACTACGAACAGCTCGTGAACGACAGCGTAGTCGGACGGCGGGCGGTGCTGTTGTGTACTTACGCGTTGCAATCTTGCGGCGCGACTGAGCTCTTGGATGTAGTGGGTACCCATCAATTCGCGATGGCGATGCGCCATGGAAATTTGGAACTGATCGAGACGCCGGAATTAAAGGTAGCCAAAGCAGAAATCAAGAAAATGAATGACGAACTTGAGTCTCGCGTGCATCAGCGCACGCAAGAACTTGAAGCCGCCAACCGCAAACTGGCCCAAGCACAAGCGGAACTCGCCCACATCAATCGCGTAGTGACCATAGGCGAGCTAACAGCCTCGATCGCGCACGAAATTAAGCAACCCCTCGCGGCCATAGTTGGTAACGCCAAAGCCGGCGTTCGCCTGTTGGACCGCCCCTCGCCTGACACAGAGGAAGTGAAACACGCGCTCGCGGATATTGCGGAACAAGGAGACAGGGCAGCGGAGATCATTTCGCGCATCTCCGCGCAGATGAAAAGCGTAAAGACAGAAAAGACTGCCGTGGACATCAACGAAACCGTTCGCGAAGTAATTGCCTTGGCGCACCGTGAGTTGGAGAACCACGGGGTTTCTGTTCGAATGGAGCTGGCTTCCACGCTCGCACCCGTGACTGGCGACCGCGTCCAATTGCAGCAGGTAATTCTGAATCTGATCATGAACGGCGTCGAAGCCATGGACTTGGTCGCGAGTCATCCTAAAGCGCTCCTGATCGAGTCGGAATCGGATCGGTCCAAGGTTTTCGTGTCGGTGCGGGATTCTGGCATGGGAGTAGATGCGGAGAATGGCAAGCGCATTTTTGAAGCTTTCTTCACTACAAAGCCCCAGGGTATGGGAATGGGACTAGCGATCAGCCGATCAATCATCGAGGAGCATGGTGGTCAACTGACGTTTTCGCCAAACAGCGACCAGGGCACGACATTTCGCTTCACGCTCCCCTGCGCTACATAGGCGGATGCCGGATCGGCAGGAGAACGAGAATATGACTCAGCCACGCCAAATCGTTTTCGTGGTTGATGATGACCCGGCGGTCTGTGTCGCGCTAAAGAGATTGATCTGCTCCGTTGGCATCGACGTACAGACGTTTGCATCGGCTCAAGAATTTCTCGGCGCCACCCGCCCAGAGGTTCCTGCGTGCCTCGTGCTGGATGTCCGTTTGCCCGATTTGAGCGGGCTCAACCTGCAGGAGAAGCTTACTGATGCCAAGATTGATCTGCCCATAGTCTTTATTACCGGTTATGGAGATATCCCAATGACGGTCCGCGCAATGAAGGGTGGAGCGCTGGAGTTCTTAACCAAGCCCGTCAAAGACCAGGACCTGCTCGACGCGATTCAAAGCGGGATCGAAAAGCATCGTCATCAACTGGAGCAGCGCGCGGAAGCTTCCGAGCTGCAGCGCCGCTATGATTCCCTGACTCCGCGCGAACGGCAAGTATTCCCTCTGGTAACCACTGGATTGCTGAACAAACAGATTGCGGCAGACCTAGCTGCAAGTGAAAAGACAATCAAGATTCATCGCGCCCAAGTCATGCAGAAAATGGGAGCAGAATCTTTAGCTCACCTGGTGCGAATGGCCGAAAAACTCGGCATCACTCGCGACGGCACCAAATCCGCCTAGATCCCACCACTCCCACCTTAGATCACTACCTGAAAATCCCACGGCGATAGGACCAAAGCCCAATAGAACTGCCTCGCTCAGCTTGCTAAATTTCCAATTGTAGAGAGGCAGTTCGAAGATGAACGTACGATCAGAGAGCATTGCAAAGGAGAATAGTCATGAAAGAGCATATTAAGAACGTGGTCTTGGTGCACGGCGCTTTCGCCGATGGCTCCGGCTGGGAACCCGTCGCGAAAATCCTTATGGATGATGGGTACAAGGTGTCGGTGGTGCAGCACCCCGAGACTTCCTACGCCGAGGACCAAAAGTACACGAAGGCGGCCATCGACGCCATGGACGGGACGGTGGTTCTCGTGGGCCATAGTTATGGCGGGTCCGTGATCACCGAAGCCGGCAATCATCCAAAGGTTAAGGCGCTTGTCTATATTGCCGCATTTGCGCCCGATGAAGGTGAGAGCTGTGCGTCGATCGAACAGGCCCTGCCGCAAGCTTCCAAGGCATTCAAACCGGACAGCAACGGCAATTGGTGGATAGAACAGGAGCATTTCGCGGCCGACTTCGCAGCGGACATCCCGAAGGATAAGGCGGCGTTCATGGCTCTGTCGCAGTTGCCGATTTCCACCGACGCGTTCACCCACAAGGTCACGTCGCCCGCCTGGAAGAGCAAGCCCACCTGGTATATGGTGGCCACCGCAGACCGGTCGATCAATCCGGACCAGGAGCGCATGATGGCGAAGCGCGCCAAGGCCAAGACGGTCGAAGTGAATTCGAGCCACGTGGCCTACATATCTCATGCGAAGGAGACGGCCAAGCTCATTGAAGAGGCTGCCACTTCTGTTGAAGAGGTTGCCACCTCTGCGCCAGCCAATCGATAGCCTGCAGCCTTGATCGACGGCGTGGAAGCGCAGTTCCTGCCCGGCGCCTAAACCCGGCCTGCTCGAAGGTAGACCTCCGCCGGTCCTCACGACACCGGCGGAGGCTTGGATGAATGTCGTCTTAAGGAGAACACAATGATAGATCGCATCAGCGTAGAAGGCCGAGATGGCACGTTTAACGCCTATGTCGCGCGACCGAAGACTTTGCCGGCTGCAACTGTCGTTGTTCTGCAAGAATTGTTCGGGGTCAATGCCGACATCCGCAAGACCTGCGACGAACTGGCTGAACAAGGCTTTATAGCGGTCGCGCCCGATCTATTCTGGCGTCAGGAGCCGGGCGTTGACCTTAGCGTCACATCGGAGGCGGATTGGCAGCACGGCCTTCGGCTTTATCAAGCGTATGATCGTGACGCCGGCGTCAGAGATATTAGCGACACCTTGGACACTGTGGCCAAACTACCTGAGTGCACGGGCAAGATTGCCGTCCAGGGCTACTGCCTCGGCGCGTTGATGACGTTCCTGACGGCCGTGCGGTGCAACGTCGATGCCGCCGTCGCTTATCACGGCGCCGACACCGAAAAGTACGTGGGCGAGGTCGACAATCTTAGTGCGCCCCTGCTTATGCATCTGGGAGAGGAGGACGAGTTTATTTCCAAGGCAGCGCAAGCTCAGATCAAAGCAGCGCTCGCCAGCAAAGCAAACGCGACCGTCTACAGTTATCCCGGGCAGCGTCATGCCTTCGCCCGTCATAACGGGGCGCACTACAATGCCGCCGCCGCCGCGCTCGCCAACGGGCGGACAAGCGAATTTCCAGGGATACAACTGCGGTGAACCTTTTGTCAACTCTCCGGTACCGCGACTGCCTCCTGTGACAACAGCCACCAAGTCATCGTTCCTGCCCATTTTCGCCTCCTTGCCTCAATCGCACTTATTCGCCATGAGAAAAGCTCTGCCGGAGCGGGACGGTATTCGAACCACCTGGGCGCGACGCGTAGAGCAGAATGCGCCGGATTTGCATCCGGACTATGAGGTCTCGGTCGGTCCGGTGCTCAAGTTGCTCCGGGCCTCTAAGGGCATTCGGAAGGCGATCCGCGCAAAATCGCGGATGTGATCGTGCAACTGGCGAATAGAGATGAGGTGCGTGCCGGTCCGGTTGATCCACCGCCACGCTCCGTCTACGGCTTCGCGAGCGCCTTCTTGAACATCTTCGACATCATGCCCCGAGCTAGAGAAGCAGGGACCACCGCATTCATGACGCGGTTCAGGCGCCCAGGAATAAATCGAGGCCAACGACGACAGTGCAATCATGAGTAGACTCACGAGCGAGAATCCCCCATTCGCAGCCCGTTCATCAGGCCTCCACCCGTGCGTTTGCATGGGCGGACTTGCTGGCAAGCCCTTTACCAAGCATGTCCGCCTCTATCTTCCGCGCAAGAGCAGCGGGCACGAAGGCGTTCATGAAGCGGTTCAGGCGCCCAGGAATAATCATCGAGCGATTTTTGAGCAGACCGCTGAGGCCTTCAGATACGCACTGCTCGACGCCCATCGGTTTCAGCGGCATGGTCTTCGGATCGAGGCCGAACTTTTCGAGTACCGCTGTGTTTGTAAACCCGGCTGCCAGTACAGTGACGTAGACACCTAGAGGTTTGAACTCATAGTGAAGCGCTTCGCCAAGGCTGTGTACATACGCCTTCGCGGCTCCGTCATTCGCCATACAAGGAACGCCGTTTTCCGCACCCATTGCCCCCGCGAGGATCAAGCCGCCTCGCCTCCGCTTGGCGAGTTTTGCACCGAAATGGTGGGTGATGTCCAGATGCGCCATCGTACTGAGCCGCAAAGTCGCCTGAAGCAACTGCCGATCAAGCTTCAAGAACTCGCCGGGATTTCCGGTGCCAGCATTGGAGACGACAAGGCCGATGTCGAGATCGTCAGTGGCGGAGGCGAGTTGCCCGATGAAATCCTCCCGAGAGACATCAAGCACGACGACTCGATGCTCCACACCGTAACGCTTGCTAAATTCAACGCCCACTTCCTTAAGCAAGTCCTGCCGTCGCGCCACGAGGACAATGTTGATTCCTGAAGCTGCGATTTGCCGCGCAAATTCCTTGCCTATTCCGGACGAGGCACCCGTGATGAGTGCCCAGGGGCCGAACCTTTTTTTTTCGAGCGCGACTGTCATCTTTTCGCTCCGTTCTGCCTGCTTAGGGGTTGTTGTGTTTGTTGCGTCACGAATAATTCGTCCGAATTAA
>Ga0210409_10005141_pt1 | contig 13801 bp, 9 predicted proteins | sample IncBWH17MmetaG_FD_161649 | JGI IMG/M metagenome (GOLD analysis project Ga0210409, IMG submission 161649) | Forest soil microbial communities from Barre Woods Harvard Forest LTER site, Petersham, Massachusetts, United States - Inc-BW-H-17-M | ecosystem: Environmental > Terrestrial > Soil >... | reverse complement strand
CCACCGGGCGCTTCACCGGGGGGCCTCCTTTCTCCCTTCAGCCAGGCGCAGGCGAAGTCGGCGAGGGCATCCTCGATCTCCTCCTGCGCTTCGTTGCGAAAGCCGCGCGTGTCGGTGGCGATGTGCAGTCGCCCGTAGACCCCCGAAGGGTCGGCCAAGGCGAGGCCTCCTTTCACTCAAAGCGCGTCTGGCGCGTCGGGGGCTTCAGAAAGCGAAGTGGCAGGGACGCGTGCAACGCCCGCGGCGTATCGAGACGGGCGACGATCTCCGCCCGTGAACGGCTTGCGAGATGTGGCGCGAGGCCACTGGGACCACGCCCAGATCGCCCCGGTCCAGGACGTCGACCGAGCTATGATCGAGTCAATCAAGGCCTCGGTAACCTCGTTCGAGGCATCGAATTCTCCGACTTCGGAGGCTATAGAGTGGTCCGAGGTCCCGCCCCGATGAAAGGCTCGCCTTTGCCTTATTCCGTCCGCATGATCGGAGCCAGCTCCTCCGGTCAAGCAGGCAGCCATACGGCGATGGAGAACGACAACAGGTGAATCACAGCGAAATCGTAAGCTTCCTCTGGAGCGTCGCAGACCTCATCCGCGACACATTCAAGCGAGGGAAATACCAGGACGTCATCCTGCCGCTCACGGTCCTGCGGCGGCTCGACTGCGTGCTCGCTCCCACCAAGGAAAAGGTGCTCCGCAAGCAGGCCGAGCTACGCGACAAGAAGCTCGAGAACCTCGAGCGGGCACTCCGCAAAGTCTCAGGCTTCGCGTTCTACAACACGTCCCGCTACGACTTCGAGAAGCTCCTTGCAGACGCGCCCCACCTTGCGGCGAACTTGCGGAACTATATCGCCGGCTTCAGTCCGAACATGCGCGAGGTGCTGGAGAAGTTCGACTTCGACAACACCATCAGCAAGCTCGACGAGGCGGGCCTTCTTTTCCAGGTCGTCGAACGCTTCAAGAACGTCGACCTGCACCCCGACAAGATCGACAACCCCACGATGGGGACGATTTTCGAGGAACTGCTGCGCAAGTTCAACGAGGCGCTGAACGAGAACCCCGGAGAACACTTCACGCCCCGAGATGTCGTCCACCTCATGGTCGACCTCATGCTGGCAGGCGACGAAGACCCATTGCGTCGGGGGCTTCCGACGCGTTCGGTCTACGACCCCTGTTGCGGGTCAGGCGGAATGCTCTTGATTACGAAAGAGCACATCACTGTCGGCCTCCGCAAGAACGGCGACCTGCTTCGTGCACCCATCAACCGGGACGCGGACATCCACCTCTTCGGCCAAGAGGTGAACCCTGAAACGTGGGCCGTCGCCAAGTCCGACCTCTTCATGAAGGAACCGACGGGGCGCGACGCGGACAACATCGCGTTCGGAAGCACACTCTCGAACGACCGATTTGCCGGCGAGAGCTTCGACTATCTGATTGCGAATCCGCCTTATGGCAAGGACTGGAAACGCGACGAGGACTCCGTACGCGCCGAGAATGAACGCGGCGGGGCGGGCCGTTTCGCCCCGGGACTTCCGCGCATCAGTGATGGTCAGCTCCTCTTTCTCCTTCACATGTTGGCGCACGCCAAGGACCCAAAGGAGGGCGGCTCGCGTATTGCCATCATCATGAACGGTTCTCCACTCTTCACGGGGGACGCCGGCAGTGGAGAGAGCGAGATCCGTCGCTTCGTGCTCGAGAACGATCTCCTAGAGGCCTTGATCGCTTTGCCCGAGCAGCTTTTTTACAACACGGGTATCGCCACCTACGTCTGGGTGGTCACGAACCGAAAGAGGGCCGAGCGCAAAGGAAAGGTCCAGCTCATCGACGCCACTTCGTTCTGGGTCCCGATGCGTAAGAGCCTCGGCGACAAGCGCCGCGAAATTCCTCTCGACCGCGAACAGGACATCCTCAAGATCCTTGCTGAGTTGAAGGAAAGCGACACACGGACGATCGCGAAGGACGGCAACGGAGAGACGAACGTCGTCAGTAGGATCTTCCCGACGACGCACTTCGGCTTCCGAAAGATCACCGTCGAGCGTCCGCTACGCCTCAACTTCCAGGCCAGCCCTGAACGCATTGCGCGTCTCGAAGAGGAACGGGGCTTCCAGGCGCTCGCACAGTCGAAGAAAAAGGGGGCGGCCGGTGCGAAGGAGCAGGCAGAAGGCCGCGTTCTCCAGCAGGCGGTGCGGAAGTTGATTGGCACGCTCCCCGACACGCTGTTCAAAGATCGCGGCGAGTTCGAACGGACTGTCGAAGGGGCAGCAAGGAAGTCCGGTGTCGAGCTCGGCACCTCCGTCCGGAAGGCGATCCTTTCAGCCCTCTCGGAGCGCGATGAGACAGCCGCCATCTGTCTGGATGCCCATGACAACCCGGAGCCCGATTCGGAGCTGCGCGATACGGAGAGTGTGCCACTGTCGGAGAGTGTCGGCGAGTTCTTCGACCGAGAGGTCAAGCCACACGTCCCCGACGCGTGGATTGACAAGGACAAGCGCGACCCGAGGGACGGCGAGGTTGGCTTGGTCGGCTACGAGATCAACTTTAACCGGTATTTCTATCGTTACACGCCGCCCCGACCGCTCGAGGAGATCGAGGCAGACATCCGGAGTATCCAGACGGATATCATGGGGATGCTGGCTGAGGTGACGGGGACCGGCGGATCGTAAACGTCGGCACTTGACCGTAAGTGCCGACGTTTATACTTTCCCGGGATGAGCGCCGACCCCTTGACGCGAGCCAAGCTCAAGGCGGCCGGCGTTGGCGTCTTCTTTCGCCCTCGCGACATCGAGCCGCTCGCCGTCCCTTTCGCAGAGCTCCAGCAGCAGGTCGCTGCTGGCACGGTCGAGAAGGTCGGACGCGGGCTCTACCGCCTGGCGGCGGCCCAGCCAGACGAGTTCGAGACGATCGCAATGGTCGCCTCTGCGGTCCCGGCCGGCATCATCTGCCTCCTCTCCGCACTGCGCATCTATGGCATCGGCACACAGGCCCCGCATGAGGTCTGGCTTGCCCTCGACCGCAAAGGTCGCAGGCCGGCTCGCTTCGCAGCGCGCGTGCGCGTCGTCCGCTTCTCTGGCGCCATGCTCACGTACGGCATCCTGACCCGCCCAATCCTTGGGGTCCCCGTCCGAATCACGTCGCCCGCCCGCACGGTCGTCGACTGCTTTCGCTATCGCAATAAGCTCGGCCTCGACGTCGCTCTTGAAGCGCTCCGTGACGCCGTCCGTTCACGAGTCGCGACCGTCGATGCGATCGTGCGTGCAGCAGAGGCCTGCCGCGCCGGGACTGTTATGCGGACCTACCTGGAGGCGCTCGCACCATGACCCATCGCGGGTTGAAGAATGTCGCGGCTTCCGCGCGCGCACGCCTTCGCAACCGCTGCCGAAACACGGGCGAAGACTCCCAGTTCCTGCTCCTGCGCTACGCGGCAGAGCGGTTCCTATATCGGCTGGGTCAATCTCCGCACCGCGCGCACTACGTCCTCAAGGGCGCCATGCTCTTCCCCCTTTGGGGCGGCTCCCTCTACCGAGCGACCCGGGATCTCGACTTCATGGGCTACGGGAGCAGCGACCTCCAGATCGTCCTCGACGCGATGCGGGAGATCTGCCAACTCGCCGTCGAAGACGATGGCCTCCTCTTTGACGCGTCCGGTCTTACCGCCGAGCCGATCCGCGAGGAGGCCGAGTACAATGGTTTGCGCCTGCGCTTCCTTGCGAACCTCGGAAATACCCGCATTCCGATGCAGATCGACGTCGGCTTCGGCAATGCGATTGAGCCGTCGGCAAAGGACGTGAAGTATCCAACCATCCTCGACGCGCCGGCCCCGAACATCCGCGCATACCCTCGGGAAGCGGTCGTCGCCGAAAAGCTTCACGCAATGGTGCTGCTCGGTGAGCGTAACAGTCGGCTCAAGGACTTCTACGATCTACACGCACTCGCACGGCAATTCCGTTTTGACGGCGAGCGCCTCGCGCGCGCGATCGCAGCGACCTTCGAGCGGCGGCGCACCGCCATCGACGCTGCGCTCCCCGTCGCACTGACGCCAAGGTTCTTCGCCGACGGCGCCCGCGTCGAGCAGTGGCGTGGCTATCTCTCGCGAAACGCGCTCCCCGGCGCCTCCCCGGATTTCACTGCCATCGGCGAGCTGCACCTGCGGTTTCTCGGCCCGGTATGGGACGCACTCGCGACCAGCCGCGCATTTGCTGCCATCTGGCCGCCCGCTGGGCCGTGGACAAATCAGACGGCGACCAAGGACTCCGAGCCATGACCGCCGCCCAACGACTTTCCGGCAACAAGCGCGAACGCCGGTTCAAGCCGTATCCTGCATACAAGGACTCCGGCGTCGAGTGGCTGGGGGGGATTCCGGCGGATTGGGAACTGAAAGCGGTCAAACGAGTAGCGAAGCTTCGCGCGGGTACAGCCATTACCGCTGAGAGCATCCAGGAGGTCGGCGAGTTTCCCGTCTTTGGCGGCAACGGCATCAGAGGTTTCAACTCGTCCTACACACACGATGGGCGCTTCCCGCTCATCGGTAGGCAGGGAGCACTATGCGGCTGCGTGAGCTTCGCATCAGGCAAGTTTTGGGCATCGGAACACGCCGTTGTGGCAGCCTCGCAAACCGGGATTGACCCGGCCTGGCTCGCATTTCTTCTGTGTGCAATGACGCTCAACGATTTCTCGCAGTCTGCGGCACAGCCCGGTCTGGCGGTTGAGACCATCTCCGCCCTTCGGGTACCAGTGCCGCGCATCTCCGAGCAACGCGCCATCGCCGCATTCCTGGACCGCGAGACGGCGAGGATCGACGCGCTAGTCGCGAAGAAGGAGCGGCTAATCGAACTCCTTCAGGAGAAGCGCAGAGCGCTGATCACTCGTGCCGTCACCAAGGGCCTCGACCCGAATGCGCCCAAGAAGGACTCCGGCGTTAACTGGCTGGGGCAGATTCCCGCGCATTGGGAAGTAAAGCGACTCTGGCACCTAACGCCCTCAGCTCGCCGCATTATGTACGGCATCGTGCTCCCTGGACCGAATGTCGACGACGGGGTCCCCATCATCAAAGGAGGTGACGTCTCACCGGAGCGCCTCCGCCTTGACCGGCTCAGTCGAACGACTTTCGAGATCGAGTCTGGATATGTGAGATCGCGCGTGCGAGGCGGCGATCTCGTCTACGCAATTCGAGGAAGCATCGGTGAGGCTGCAATGATCCCACTCGAACTTGAGGGCGCAAATCTTACGCAAGACGCGGCACGCGTCGCATACACGCCTGCGACTCACGGCCCGTGGCTCCTCCAGGCACTTAGATCTGTCGCGGTCTTCGCTCAGCTGGAGGCAGGTGCTCTTGGTGCGACGATTAGAGGTATCAATATCCGTGATCTGAAGCGTGCGTCGATACCTGTACCGCCGCGGGACGAGCAACGAGGTATTGCCAACCTTCTCGAACGCGAGATGGGGAAGATAGACACGCTCGTGTCGAAGGTGCAAGACGCGATCGATCACCTCAAAGAACTCCGCACCGCCCTCATCTCCGCCGCGGTGACGGGTAAAATCGACGTGCGCCCAAGCGAAACCGCCTGAACGCGGCGCAGGGCGCCCGACCGTAGTATTTGCGAACCGGGCTCATCTCGCTAATAATGTCCGCGGTTGTTTTCGCGGCCGCAAACAGGACGGGGGCGATGGCCACTTCGAGTCAGCGGCGACCTCATGGCAAGCGAGTGCGTTGCCCGGGAGGCTATTGGGCCTACGTGCCCGCGCCACTGCCGCCCGTCATCGAGTGGCACGACGGGCTCGTCGCGGCCATGTCCGCAGCGGATCGCGCCATTGGCCGGCTCGCGGGCGAGGGGCGGCGCGTGCCCAATCCTCACCTGCTCATCCGGCCGTTCGTTCGCCGCGAGGCAGTGCTGTCAAGCCGCATCGAGGGCACGCAGGCGACGCTCGGCGAGCTTCTGGCCGCCGAGGCCGGGGCAGTCGTGGACCGCAGCCCCGCCGACCTTCATGAGGTCGCCAATTACGTGGTCGCCCTCGAACACGGGGTCGCGCGGCTGCGCCACCTGCCTCTTTCGCTCCGGTTCATGCGAGAGTTGCACGAACGACTCATGCGGGGCGTGAGAGGCGATACGGCAGCGCCCGGCGAATTCCGTCGCACGCAAAACTGGGTCGGCCGACCGGGCTGTACCCTGGCCGACGCCACCTACGTGCCGCCGCTTCCGGACGAAATGATGGGGTGCCTTGGCGCGTGGGAGCGCTTCCTTCACGACGATTCGCTGCCGCCGCTCGTCCACGCGGCGCTCGCACATTCGCAGTTTGAGGCGATCCATCCGTTCGTCGACGGCAACGGCCGCGTCGGGCGGCTGCTCATCACGCTCCTGCTGGTCGAGCGGCAGATCCTTCCCGCGCCGTTGCTCTACCTAAGCGCGTTCTTCGAGGCGACGCGGCAGGAGTACTACGCGCGACTGCTCGCTGTCACCGAGCGAGGCGAGTGGGAGGAGTGGCTCGCGTACTTCCTGCGTGGCGTCTCCGGCCAGGCCGAGGATGCCATCGGCCGCATTCAGCGCATTGACTCGCTGCTCATGCGCTGGCGCGAACAGCTCGCTGCCGTGCTTTCCAAGCTGCCCGAGCGGGCGCTCGATCTCTTCGTGGAGAACCCCTTTTGGACAGTCAACCGGCTGTCCGAAAGACTCGGCGTGGCGTTCACGACTGCGCAGCGGGCCATTGACCGGCTGGAGTCGGCGGGCATCGTGACGCGCACGACCGAGGCGCGGCGAAACCGCGTGTATTGCGCGCGTTCCGTCCTCGAGATCCTCGAGGACCCACCCCGTCCGCCCCGCCCCAAAGGCGCTCGCAGTCGAAGGAAGTGAATATGAATCTCGAGATCTCAGTAAACTTGCGACCCACTCGCGACACAACTCGCGACAGACTGGCGACAGGACTCGCGCCATGAGCCCCGAGATCTCCGAGCGCTCCTTCGAAGAAGCCATCGAGTACGCCCTGCTCGAACACGGCCCCGATGCCCCGGCGACCACGGTGACCGGCCCTCGCGAGCCGCCGAAGACCCCCTGGGGCGACGCGCCGCCCGGCGGTTACCGCAAACGCCACTCCGAGGAATACGACCGCGCGCTGTGTCTCGTGCCGCGCGACGTGCTGGACTTCCTTCTCGCGACGCAACCCGTCGAATGGCAGAAGCTCACGCAGCATCACGGCGCTGCCGTCAAAGAGCAGTTCCTCAAGCGCCTCGCCGCCGAGATCGAGCGGCGTGGCGCCCTCGACGTGCTCCGCCACGGGATTAAAGACTCCGGCTGCAAGTTTCACCTCGCCTACTTCCGTCCCGCCAGCGGGCTTAATGACGAGACCCGGCGCCTGCACTCCGCGAATCTTTTCGCCGTCGTCCGCCAGCTCCGCTACAGCGCGAAGAACGAGAAGAGTCTCGACCTCGCGCTCTTTTTGAACGGCATTCCCCTCTTCACCGCGGAGCTCAAGAACCCGCTCAACGGCCAGGACGTCGAAGACGCGATTCGCCAGTACAAGACCGACCGTGATCCGCGCGAGCCCCTCTTCGCATATGGACGCTGCCTCGCGCACTTTGCCGTCGACCCCGACCTCGTCTACGTCACGACACACCTCGCCGGCATCAAGACGCGCTTCTTGCCGTTCAATCAGGGCAAGTTCGGCGGCGCTGGCAACCCGCCTGTGCCGCCGACGCGCAGAGGCTACGCCACGGGCTACCTGTGGGAGGAGATATGGGCGCGCAGCAGCGTGCTCGATCTCGTTCGCCAGTTCATCCACGAGGTCGAGGAAGAGGACGAACGAGGCCGCAAGTCGGGCAAGCGTTTTCTCATCTTCCCTCGCTACCAGCAGCTCGACGCCGTCCGGAAGCTCGTGACGCAGGCGCGCCTGGCAGGCACCGGCCAGCGGTATCTCGTTCAGCACTCCGCCGGGAGCGGAAAGAGCTTCACCATCGCCTGGCTCGCCCACCAGCTCGCCACGCTCCACGATGAGGACGACCGACGCGTCTTCGACTCCATCGTGGTCATCACCGACCGGCGCATCCTCGACCGGCAACTCCAGACCACGATTCGTCAGTTCGAGCAGACGCTCGGCGTCGTTGAGAACATCGACACGACCTCACGGCAGCTCAAAGAGGCGTTGGAATCGGGCAAGACCATCATCGTGACGACGCTGCAGAAGTTCCCGGTGATCGCGAAGGACATCCGCGAGCTGCCGGGCAAACGCTTCGCCCTTATCGTGGACGAGGCGCATTCGTCGCAATCCGGCGAGCGCAGCACCCAGCCCATCAAGGACGTGCTCACGGCCAGAACGCTCGAGGAAGCGGAGGCGGCGAATGAGGAGCCGCTCGACGAGGAGGACAGGATCAACGAAATCGCTGCTGCGCACCGCTGGCCGAAGAACACCAGCTTGTTCGCGTTCACTGCGACGCCCAAGCCCAAGACCCTCGAGCTTTTCGGAAGGCGCCGCGCCGACGGCAAGTTCGACCCCTTTCACCTTTACAGCATGCGTCAGGCCATCGAGGAGGGTTTTATCCTCGACGTGCTCGCAAACTACACGACCTATACGGCCTATTGGCGACTCTTGAAGAAGGTCGAGGGCGACCCTCATTACGACAAGAAGAAGGCGCAATACCTACTCAAGTCGTTCGTTGAGCTCCACCCGCACGCGATTGCGGAGAAGGTGCGGATCATGGTGGAGCACTTCGCCGCGCAAGTGCAAGCCGAAATCGCTGGCCAGGCGAAAGCGATGATCGTCACCCGCTCGCGCCTCCACGCCGTGCGTTACAGGCTGGCGATCGACAAGTACCTCGCCGAGCGCGGCTATCCCTTCAAGGCGCTTGTGGCGTTCTCCGGGAGTGTCGAGGACGGCGGGCGCACCTACACTGAGGCCAACATGAACGGCTTCGGCGAGACGCAGACGGCCAAGTCCTTCGAGCAGCCGGGAAACCGCTTTCTAATCGTCGCTAACAAGTTCCAGACTGGCTTCGACCAGCCGCTTTTGCACACGATGTACGTGGACAAGAAGCTCGGCGGCGTAAACGCAGTGCAGACCTTGTCTCGGCTCAATCGTACGATGCCGCCTGTTAAGACGGGCACCATGGTCCTCGACTTCGCTAACGAAGCCGACGATATCAAGAAGGCCTTCGAGGACTTCTACGAGACCACGCTGCTCTCGGAAGCGACCGACCCGAACCTGCTTTACGAGATTCAAGGCCGATTGGCTGCCTTTCCGGTCTACACCCCGAGCGACGTCGAAAGCGTTGCCAAGGTCTACTTCGACCGACGCTCGACGATGGACCAGGTCTACGCTGCGCTCGCGACGGTAATTGAGCGCTTCCACCAGGTCTCCAAACAGGAGCAAGCCGACTTCCGAGGGCAGCTTACTGACTATGTGCGGCTCTACGCGTTCCTCTCGCAAGTTCTGACCTTCGCCGACGCAGACCTCGAGAAGCTCTACGCGTTCGCGCGGCACTTGCGACGGCTCCTCCCAGCGGGTCGCGCCGAGCTACCGCGTGAGGTGCAGCAAAACATCGACATGGAATCGTACCGGATCCAACAAACCAGTAGCGGCAAGGTCGCTCTCGAGCGCAAGCCCGGGATACTCGATCCAGTTGGCACGAAGGCAACCTACGGTACCGAAACGGCGGAGGTCGAGGCCCTCTCGCGGATCATCGCGGAGTTGAATGAACGCTTTGGCTTGAATCTTGGCCCCGAGCACAAAGTGACCCTCGGCCAGATGATGGACCGGCTCGACGCCGATCCCGCTCTCGACGCCAGCGCACGGGCGAACACGCGCGAGAACGTTCGCCTCACCTTCAACAAGAAAGTCGAGGAGGTGATCCAGGAGATCGTTGACTCGAACTTCGAGCTTTATAAGCGCATTACCGATGACCGCGCATTCGGCGAAATCATCAAAAACCTTCTCTTCGACCACTACGTGCGTGGACACCGCCAGGCCGAGGAGCTCATCAAGCGCGGCGAATCGAAGACGCTCGAGTTCAAGTCGACCCTACGCTGGAGTCTCAAGGAAGATCGTCAGGACGACAGGGGCGTGACGCATGCTGCCCTGAAGACCATCGCCGCATTTCTGAACACCGAGGGCGGCGACCTTCTGATCGGGGTGGCCGACGATGGCTCGATCGTCGGGATTGAGCGCGATCGGCTCGAGGACGACGACAAGTTTATGCGACACCTGTGTCAAGTCGTCCGCAATGGTCTCGGCGATCGAGCAAGCACGTGTATCGACCCCAAGACACAGATCGTCCAAGGCAAGACCGTCTGCGTGGTGAGCTGCCAGCGCAGTCCAGAGCCCGTGTTCCTGAAGTGGAAGGGAATGGAGGCGACCGCGAACGGCGACTTCTTTGTGAGGAGCGGGCCAGGCACGGCGAAGCTTTCTCCGGAGAGCGCCGAGCAATACATCCGGACTCGGTTCTCTCGCCTCGGGGGTACTGCCCCTTCACCGCCGGTCGGGCAAGCCTAAGTCGAGGGCGAGATCGGCGCCATCCACATGAGTCCTAGCGACCGCGTCGGAATCATCTGCGGCGGGAGCCGCGTCACGAGGAACGAGATCGCGCCCTCCCGTCGCTGCCTGCACACGGGGCTCGCCGCAGCGAATGCAGGGAGGGAACAGGATGAAAAACAGGGACCGCATCCGCTGCATGCTGCCACGGTCCCGCCGACTGCACCATTTTGCATCCGCTCGACAAGCGCGTGCGGGCCCGAGCGACGCGGGACGGTGAAAGTTAGGAGGCGCCCGCGGCCCGAAGATCGCACTTGATCCTCCGTCGCTTGAGGACGCGATCGTCGAAGGGATACCTTCAGCTGCCTCGCAGAACGATCCAGAATAATGTGCCAGGCGCAATCGTCGGGAATCGCATGGAAACCAACACGCTCGTCGAATGGGTTGCGCTCGCGTTTCTGACGGCCATCGCGAGCGGTTGCGGCGGTTCGCAAACCGAGCCGCGGGCGCCCGACATGCGCTCCTCCAATTCCGATTATCACTTGGCGAGCAATGCCCCTCAGGATCGTCCTTTCGGCGCCGACCCGGGCGCGGTCGATCAACTCGAGCAAGGGACGGCGCCTCTGGTTCGTCAAGCGAGAGAGACGTACCCGGACGCAAAGCGCCGTTTCCTAACGGGGTTACCGCCTGGCGAAGTTTTCTTCGTGACTGCTCGTTTGCGAGACGAAAGGGGGCGATTTGAACAAGTGTTCGTTCATGTCGAGCACATTGTCGGTGACGTCATCGCTGGAAGCCTGGCAAGCGACATAAACCTCGTCCGTCACTACAAACGCGGCGACCATTTCGAGCTGAAGGAAGGGGAGCTCGTGGATTGGCTCATCTCGAAGCCTGACGGCTCCGAGGAAGGCAACTTGGTGGGGAAGTATCTGGACAAGCTGCAGGAGCAGGGATCCACAAATCCTCCGTAAGGCTGCGGCTACCGTAGTACGCGGTTCGCCGAACGCATACATCGCACGCATCCCCCATCGAGACCTCGCCACCGCGATCGGCGGCGAACTTCAGCAGGGGCAGCATGATCGACTGGAAGTCGGGGATGGCCATGCGCAGCCCTCCCTATCTCGTATGTAGGGACCGGAATCCAGCAGGAGGTCGTGAGCGGAGGTAGCGTCCTGGCGCAGCAATTCAATGCCGTCATTCGAAAGATGACCGCCCTCGTACCGATATCCCGCTTTCAATCCGCAGCCGAAGTGGCTGGCAATGGTGCTTCGAACGCTTGCTTCGTCCACTTGAGAGAACGGTCACTTGCACGCGACGAAGAGCTCCATAAGCAGATGGAAAAGCGGCGCTTTAGACGCACGATTACGGTCGATGATGAGAGCAAGAAGCTCCCCTCCGGCACCTACATTATCGATTCGAACGACGTGGGTACGCGCGAGCAGGCGGTCGAGAGAGCAGAGAAAGCAGCAGACAAGACGGGCCACAAGAGCTCGATCGTCGTGGTAGAAACCGACGCCAAACTGAAGGTGCACGGCCTCGAGGACGCTGACTGACCAGAGTCAACGAGCCGCCATGAACATGCGCCTCCCCTAAATCGGCTCCTTTCAAAGAGGTCCCCTCATTCGAAAAGGCGATCCATTAGCGGCACGATGGTGTGAACGGGCCGCGCGATAGTTCGGCGCGGCTACATGTGAGCGCCGTTGCGCACATGGGCGGCGGGGCGTGGTGTCCCCCGGACCCGGTCGAGTGTGTCCAGGGAGCGTCACACCTGTCAGATGGCAGCCCGTGGCAAGTCGGATTTCCGCACCATTCCGGGGCGGCCCGGCAAATGCTTATGCTCCAGCAACTAGCTTGGAGAATGCCACATGGACGGCGCAAACCTCACGTTTCGGGTCTTTGGAAAGACGTGTGTCGTGGCCCTCCCGGCGGTCGACGGCGTGAGCGGACCCAGCGGGCTCGCGAGAGCGTGCCGTCCAGCGATCGACACGCAGGCACCGCTCCCTTGTCTCGCTCGGAGGCCGCAGACGGCGTCGCACGAGGCCCGGATGCGGGGTTTGCTCGTGGTCATCTCCGCGGCACTGGCGTTGTGCGTGTGTCCGCCCAGCCCTTCCAGCGGCTCGAAGGGCGTGGAGCCCGTGGCCAACGCGCACCTCGCACGGAATCCCTTCGTGCGGATACGCATGGAGCCCACGTCGACTCCCCGGTCGAGCGCCTCTAGAATTCGCGCGCGTGCTTACAGGTCGCCGGCCCCGGGCGAGCCCCCACCGGACACGCCGATCTGGTCCACGCATACCCACTCTGCAGTCGCTGCGTCGCGTTCTTGAACGCAATCCCCTGTGCAGAGGAGGGCGTCACTCACGTTAAGGGCCTGGTACACGGTCAACCGTCCGCACGACTTGGAGCAGAGATCCGATACGAGCAATTCGGCGCCTCCCATGTTGTATGTGCACACCCAATCTCCTGTGGGGCCTCCCGGGGTGAAGATCGGTCCTACAATGCATTGACCGCCCTCCCCACACACCCCGACCACACCGCCGTCGGGCAACAGGCAGTGGCAGGGCTCGAACGCCCCGTCGGGTGAGGAACACCGCGAGGGCCCCGAGTCCATTGGTCCTTGCGGCCATTCAGAAACATCGATTCGACATGAATTCAAACCGGTGGCCGGGCCCGAGGCAGGGCCTGCGCCGGAGCCGCTACCGTTGCACGCCACCAAGCAAGAGACTGCGGCCACCACCCCAACGATGCGCATCAGGCACGCCGCCGCGCGAAGGGTACGCAGGCGGCATTTCTCCTTGAGAAGCCCAGCACCGTCGTTGCGCGAACCGATCGCGTTCGACTCCGCGCGCAGTCGAACGAGAGCAGCGGCGCGGAACACGACGCCATCATACCGGAGGTCAACTCAAGTGCAGCTTGCATTGATTCCAGAAGGCAGCACCTGCCGCCCGTTTCTCAAGTGGGTCGGCGGCAAACGGCAGCTCCTCCCCACGCTACTTCAGCGCCTGCCGACAAGTCCGGCCCGGTACTTCGAACCGTTTCTCGGGGGCGGTGCGTTGTTCTTCGCGTTCTGTCCGAAGCGACCAGCATTCTTTGTTCGCGCTGAGCCGCTGACCAAACGATCTCGTCGTCCGCGCCAGACAGACCTGGGCGGCCTCGGCCTGGGAGGCGTGGACCGAGCACCATGCGGTTGCCCGATCGTGGGTCGAGATGGCGCTTGGCCGGCGCCCATGACGTCCCAGTCCTCAGCTCACCGCTTTCTTCACGAGGGCGCCGATCCTTGCCTCTTCGGCGGCCGTCAACTCCTTCAGCGCGAAGGCGGTCGGCCACATGCCGCCTTCGTCGAGCTTCGCCTCGTGCAT
>Ga0210409_10005140_pt1 | contig 13804 bp, 8 predicted proteins | sample IncBWH17MmetaG_FD_161649 | JGI IMG/M metagenome (GOLD analysis project Ga0210409, IMG submission 161649) | Forest soil microbial communities from Barre Woods Harvard Forest LTER site, Petersham, Massachusetts, United States - Inc-BW-H-17-M | ecosystem: Environmental > Terrestrial > Soil >... | reverse complement strand
CTTCAACGAAGAAGCATCGTTGAAGTTTCAGTTCCCAGACGCGCCTGCGCCGCACATCAGCATCAGCACGGACAAACCGCTGTACCAGCCGGGACAAACCGTGCATGTGCGGCTGATGGCGTTTGGCGGGGACAAGAAAGCGATGGCGGGAGCGTCGATTGAGCTGGCGATCGAGGATGAGGAGGGGCAGGAGCAGTTCCACCAGAAGGTGACGACGTCGCGATTCGGAATTGCGAGAGCGGACTGGGAAATTCCGAACATGCTGCAGCTCGGGGAACAGAGGTTGACCGCCAAGCTGGAGTACAAGGAAAAAAACGACTATACACAAGAAACTACGGCAGAGACTTCGGTCCGTGTCAGCCGGTACGAACTACCCACATACACGGTATTGGCCGAACCCGATCGACCCTACTATTTGCCGGGACAAAATTCCGTGGTGGACGTCCACGCGGATTACCTTTTCGGGAAGCCGGTACAGCACGGAAAAGTGAAAGTGGTGAAACAGCAGGAGCGCCGGTGGAATTACCAGGAACAGAAGTGGGAGGCCGAGGAATCCGAACCGGTAACGGGAGAACTGGATGGAGAAGGGCACTTTCACGCGAAAATTGATTTCTCACAGGAGTTCAAGGATTTTCAGGAAAGCAGTTACCAACGCTTTAGGGATGTGTCGCTGGCGGCGTACCTGACGGACGCCTCGACGGGGCGGACGGAGCAGCGGCGCTTCAATTTGCGAATTACCGCGCAGCCGATTCACATTTACATTCTGGAGAGAGGCTCGAACCTGAACGCAGGAAATTTGCTTTTCTACGTCACCACTTCGTATGCCGATGGAACGCCGGCGTCCACCGATGGAGAGATCAGTGCGGCGAAGCCGATCAATGAAGAAGAACTGGGCGGTCAATACGACGAGACGAGCAAAACTTTGCTCGGACATTTTCATACCAACCGCTACGGCATCGGGCGGGTGGAGTTGGCGCCACTGCCGGAAAATCTGATCCGTGTGACACACGGCCTTGGGCGCCCGTACTGGGATTACAACAGTTCCGATGAGCAATACACCGCACGGAACGCGCAACTCGTATTGGAAGCCCGGGACAAAGAAGGAAAGAGCGGGGTATACAGCGAAGAAATCGGCGCGGATTTGGACCCTGAATACATCAGGGTGCGAACAAACCACACACTTTTCCACCCTGGCGACCCCATCGAAGCGGAGATCGCCACCACCGCGAAGGTAAATGAAGCCATCGTCAACGTGTGGAGCCAGGACGGATTGCTCCGTTCGCTGGTGATGAAACTGAACGAGGGGCACGGAAGAATCAAAGTGCCGTTCGAACCGCGATTCCGCGGCGAGATCTACGTTGCGGCCTATTGCATGACGCCAAAGAAGGGCGGGGATGCGACGCTGAGCGACCGCAAACAGATTTTGTATCCGGCGAGGGAAGAGCTGGACGTGAAGGTGGGGATGAAGAAGGCGGTTTTCAATCCGGGCGAAAATGTGTCCAGCGATTTGGACGTGCAGGCGCCGGACGGCAAGCCGGTGGAAAGCGCGCTGGGGGTGCTAGTGTACGACCGCGCGGTGGCGGAACGCGTGCGCACGGATGAACAGTTCGGAAGAGGCTACGGTTTTTCCATCTGGGAATATTTCAATCCGTTTTATGCCCAGAGCATCGGAGGGGTCAGTTACCGCGACCTGCTGAATCTGGATGCGAGCAAACCTTTTGCCGAAGAGCTCGACCTGGTGGCAGAAGGCATGGTGCACACGAGATATGGACCGTGGTGGAGTGCGGCGGACGAATATGCGGCGTCGGGCTGGAGCGGAGGGGGAGCGGGCAGTCTATTCGACAAAAAACTGCAAGCGGAGCTGCTAGAAACGCGAAAGGCGCTGAAGACTTGGGCTGAGGCAAAGGGCGAATACCCGCACGACGAAGCGGAAGTGCGCGAGGCGCTAAAAGCCACGGGGATTGATTTCGATCGTGTTTACGATCCCTGGGGCGTGGCGTTCCGGACGGTGTTCGGGGTCCGCCGGGAAAAGAGTTTTCTCAACCTTGTGAGCAACGGGATCGACAAGAAGCCCGGGACGGAGGACGACTTTATTGCGGCGCATTTCGAATGGGCGTATTTCGGCAAAACAGGGATAGCAATTAACGGGACTGCCAAAGAGTACGCGACGCGAACGGGAAAATTCATCAGGGATTATGCAACGCTGCGCGAGGAGATAAAGAAGCGGGGCGTTGACCTGGATATGCTGCGGGACCCGTGGGGCAATCCCTACCGCTATGAGTTTGATGTGATGAGAAATCAATACCGGATTATTGTGAGCAGTGCGGGGCCGGACGGGATCTTTGACGGCAACGGACACCGTTCGTGGGACGACGTACAAGAATGGGTTTCCCAGGTCCAGTATTTCGCTTCACAAAGCGACGCATTGTCCAGAGCGCTGGCAGAGCAATACGCGCTGACAAAAACTTTTCCCCAGAGCGAAGAAGCTCTGAAGCCGGTGCTGGCGCTGGCGAAGTTGACGCCGGAGCAGCTGGCGGATCCCTGGGGACATCCTTACTACTACACGTTCAACAAACAAAAACGGTACAGCGACCGCATTGATGTACGGACGTATACGGATGCGGCCGGGGAATCGCACCGCGAGACGTCGACGACGCCGGTGACGCAGGAGGTCGAGTATTTGACGGTGTCGAGTTACGGCGAAGGATCGGCGAGCGACTTGAGCCACTCATTCCCGGTGGCGGAATTTAATCGAGTAACTGCGGAGCGAAGCAGCAAGGACATTCGCGCGATGCCCACGAAAGAGCAGAAGCCGCTCGCGGGAGGACGGGGGGCGATCACCGGGGTGGTTAGCGATGCGAGCGGAGCGGTGGTCTTAAATGCAACTATCACTGCGGAATCCGAAACGGGCCTCGACTACACGGAGACAAGCGACCTTCAGGGAACGTACGGATTCTCCAATTTGCCGGCCGGGATTTACGACCTGAAGTGCTGGGCCTCGGGATTTGTGACCAGCACGGTGTTGCGCGTTCCGGTGCAGGCGGGCGACACGACGAAAGTGAATTTCACTTTGCAGGTCGGCGGCTCGACTGAGACGGTGACAGTGGAAGCCTTGGATATGTCGGTGCACACGGAGCTGGCGACGACAACGTCGGAATTATCAGTTTCGCACGGGCTGTTAGGAGGGTTCACGCTGAATGGCGAAAAGAGTCCTGCTTCGACGACCCCGGGCGAGAAGCCGCTGTTTACGCCGAAGTTGCGAAAGTATTTTCCGGAAACGCTGGTGTGGCGTCCGGAAGTGATCACCGATGAAAACGGGCACGCGAAGATTCGCTTCCCGATGGGAGATAACATCACGGCGTGGAAAATGTCGGTGATTGCCTCGACGATTGGCGGGCAGATTGGCGTGGCGGAGAAGGAGCTGCGAAGTTTTCAGCCGTTTTTTGTGGAGAATGATCCCCCGAAAGTGCTGACAGAAGGCGACCAGATCAGCCAGCCAGTGGTGCTGCGGAATTACCTGGAGCAGCCGCAAACGATTCTCGCGGAGCTGAAGGCGGAGCCGTGGTTTGCGATGCTATCAGCGCCACAACAGAAGTTGACGGTGGCGGCGAACGGGGACGCGAGCGCGGTGTTCACTTACAAGGCGATTCACAGCGCAAAAGAGGCGAAGCAACGTGTGACCGCGCGCAACACCTCCACGGGCGACGCGGTGGAACGCGAACTACGCGTGCATCCGAACGGCCAGGAAATTTCATTCAGCACGAGCCAGCTGATTGCTGGAACGCAGAACACCGTGAAAGTACGCGTGCCGGAGACCGCGATCGGTGGTTCGATTGAGGCGGAGCTGCGCATTTATCCGAGTTTGATGGCACACGTGCTGGATGCCATCGAAGGAATTGGAATGCGCCCGGCGGGCTGCGCCGAGCAGGTAACGTCCACGGCGTACGTCAGCCTGATGGCGCTGGAATTGTTGAAGAAGGTGAGGCAAGACAAGCCGGGACGAGACAATCCGCGTTCGGCGATAGCGGCGAAGGCTCGTGCGGTGGTGCTGGAGGGTTATCGAAGACTGGCCGAGGCGCAGAATGCGGACGGCGGGTTCGGATATTGGTACACCTGGTCGGGGAATTCGGCGCTGACGGCGTATGCGATGCGATTTGTGAGCGAGGCGAAAGAGTTTATACCGGTGGATGAAAACGTGGAGCGGCGCGCGCGGAATTACCTGGTGGCGCATCAGGTGAGGCCGGGCACGTGGGGCGTGTTCAACAGGGAATTGAAAAAGGAAGTGGAGGACGTGAACACGACGATGTACGTGGCGCGTGCGCTCGCGGGAATCGACAGCCAGCCGGCGGACAAGAAGGACAAAAAAGAGGAAAAAGACAAGGAGAAGTTGCAGGCCCGGGCAGCGGTGGATGCCGCGCTGCATGAACTCGAAGAGAGAATCGATTCGTGGAACGACGCATACCTGGTGGGGAACTATGCGCTGGCTGCAGTGGCGAGCGGGAGAAGCAAACACATTGAGAGGGCGCGCACGCTACTGGGACAATTGGCGCACCGTGAAGGCGACGGGATGTACTGGAGCCTGGAGACAAACACCTCGCCGTTCTACGGATGGGGATTCGCGGGAAGGTTGGAGACGACCGCGCTGGCCGTGGAAGCGCTGAAGAAGATGGAAGGGGCGCAGGAGGACCGCGAGATTCAGCCGATGATCAGCCGAGGGTTGCAATACCTGCTGTCGCATAAAGATCGCTACGCGGTGTGGTATTCGACGCAGGCGACGCAGAATGTCCTGGAAGCGATGATCGTGGCGATGCCGGCGGCACGGGACTCGGCAAAAGCCACGCAAGCGACGGTGAAAGTGAATGGACGCCTGGTGAAAACGGTGCAACTGCCGAATCCGCGGGAAGCTTCGGGTCCGGTCACCGTGGCGCTGGGGAGCGCGCTCGAAAAAGGCGAGAACAAGATTGAAGTGGTCAGCGGCGCGAATGCGGCAGCGATGAATGCGACGGTTTACACAACCTATTACGTGCCGTGGGGCGAGTCTTCGTCGACGACGGAGGAAAATTTGCTGAGCGGCGAGAAACGGGCCCTGCGAATGAAGGTGATGTACGACCGGCTGGAGGCCAAGGCGGGCGAGACGGTTCATTGCGACGTGGAGTCGGAGCGCATCGGATTCAAAGGATACGGGATGATGCTGGCGGAAGTAGGGCTTCCGCCGGGAGCGGAAGTGGACCGCGCCTCTCTCGAAGCGGTCAAGGATTTGGGCGAGGGAGTGGGCAGCTACGAAGTGCAGCCCGACCGAGTGGTGTTCTACGTTTGGCCGATCGCGGGAGGCAGCAAATTTGGTTTCGACTTCCGCTTGCGCTACCGGATGGCGTCGTCAAGCGCGCCTTCGACCCTCTACGATTATTACAATCCGGAGGCGGCCGCGGCGGTTATCCCGGTGAAATTCTCAGTGCAATAGCAGAGGCTGGAAACGAAGATTCGTTGAAATACATTGCAGAGGAATGCCGGCTGGCCAGCGTGCAAGAAAAACTTACGGTCGATCCGGGCTTTCGAGAGCTTCCTGAACGGCGAAGAAAGTAACCACGGCGGTAACGCCGATCGCGTACCACATGAACTTGCTCTTGGCCGCCTTTATCGGAGGCCCGCCATAACCTTTGGTGCCGGCGCCACGCGGTCCCTGCGGCGGTTCGGGGCTGGGATCGAGAACGATGCGATAGCCTACGCCTTCCGGGATGACACGCACATCATCGTCAACCGCGACGAGGAGCGAACCCTTCGTGCTCTTGACGACCAATTCCTTCGGGCTCAACACGGTAACTTGCCCGATAGTGGGTTGGTCGGTATTTGGGCGAATCACGGCAGAGCCGAAATGCAAAGCAAATGCTTTCGAATTGGCAGTGGAGAACGTCGCAGAGCCAGTGGTTAGCGTGGCGAACGGGCTGACATCATCCTGATCGAGCAGGGCAGCGCTCGCGCTGGAGAGAAGCAGACGGGCGGCGCCAGCGCGCACCTGAACACTACCCGTTTTCTCGGTTGTCAATTTGTCGCCGCTGAAAACAGTTGCGCCGACGGAAGCCTCTGCGGTGCCGACGTGCGCGCGGTCCACGTAGACGATGGTGCCGAGTGTAGAGGCAGGAGTGGCGCAAAGAGGAGTAGTTAAAAGTGTGAGGGAAGTGAAAGCGGCGAAAAAATTCTTGATGACGGTGGAACGATTCAGTTTTACAGCAACCGGCGAGCGATCGACTTCGCGCAAGCGCGACATCCACGCCTCCAAGAGGGCTACGGGAAGCATACTGAGGAAATTTCGACCCGTCAATCGGGAAACACCGTAAGAGCTAAAAAGTCGCGCGACCCAGGCGCGGCAGGAGATTGTTGGCCGCTGGCGCATTCCGCTGTTACAATGCTAGCCGAGAGATGGCCGACTGGAAACAGATTACCGCCCGCATCCGCCGCGCGCGCACCAGTAAGGATCCCGCGTTACAGCTTTCGAATCTCTTCCAAAAGACGCGGGACGCTATGGTGGCGTTCGAATTGGCGAAATACTTCGAGACTTCGGGGCAGAATGCCGACGCCGCGAAATGGTATGCGGCGGCTGCTGAGAGATTCCGCCGCGCTGATTGGAAAACCAAGGCGCAAGAGGCCGCGGTGCGGCTGGGCGCCGTTCCTGGGGAATTACCAACCGAGGTGGCGGCACCCGCAACAGACGATTTTCACTTGACGGCGCCGGCGGTGGCCGAGCCGGAACAGAGCTTGCCGTTCGACCAGAATGCCGAGGCGCTGGAATCAGCGGTGGCCGTCAGCAGCGAGATCCAGCAGGCTGCTGAAACTCCTGGAAGCGCGCCCGCGCCCGAGACAGCCGAGCAAAAGCGGCGACGCCGCGGGCGGCGGGGCGGGCGGAATCGCCGGAAGGGCGGCGTGGTAAAAGAAACCGCCGGCACTTCAGCTGGGAGCCGCGCGGAAACTCCTGCATCACGACCCGGATTGCCTCCCGCTGTTTTCGCTGAATCGGAGGAGCCGACGCCTCCGCGCGTGACGCACAGCCGGGCGATTCCCAGCTTGCCGATAGAGCCGAGCAGCGAAGCAGGCGCGGCGAGCGTGAAAGGCCGTTACGGGGACCCGGGACTTTCTTCGCGAATCAATCTGCTGGAGATGCAATTCCGGCGGCTGCTGACCTGTCCGCCCGCGAAACTGGACGATGCGGTGCACGCTCCGGCCGGGCCGGGAGTATTTGTGCTGACCGATTCGGACTTGACGAGCTACTACTATGTGGAAGCCTGCCAGACGTTGCGGATTGCCATCGGCAATCTTCTGCGTGGCGGAGCGAGCCGGCGCGGAGTGGATTCGATCAAGCCGCAACTGGCGGAGCATCTGGGAATCGCGGAATCGCGCGTGGCGAAGTATCTGGCGGACCACTGCGTCGTGCGGTACCTACAGCTCGATGAAGGCGCTTCGAATTTTGCACATTTTGTGATTGCAGTCCTTCGGCCGGCCCTCAACGAATAGCGAGATTTCAGGCAGGAGCGGCGCGGAAAGTAACTCCGCAAGTAAAAACTTGCGGTCCTTTCGCACTAGGAGTAACCCCCTTCCAGGGGGCTAGAATTTGCCATTCAATGCTCCTAATTGCAGTTCAACCCCCAAATTCGACCGTTCGATGTAAGACGCTGGCGTCCACCCCCAGTAACAGTCAAACTATAGGAGTCCAAAGACTTATTGGACGTACCTAGTGTTCGTGGTACGGTTTTTAGGCACGCAAAAGTGAGCCCGGGGGCAGTCGTTTAGGCTCTGTATCTGACGATTGAGTGGGCTCCATCTAACTCAAGGGCCAAGTACGAGGTACTTTCTGAAAGTGGAGGGTAGAGGTTTATGTCCAGTCAAGTAGGCACGCAAATCGCGAGAGCGTTTGATTGGGTGGTTTGTAAGACAGCTGGAATCACCTTCAACACCATTCAGTACTTCAACAAGCGCAATCCGAACCCGTCCGTGACGCCGAAGTGGTCGGACAAGCCGCTGCTGAAGTCATGGGAAAAGACCAAGCCAACGCTGGGCTTCCCGCGGCAGACCGATTCACTTTGTCCCGCATGCGTGAAAGAAGCGCGCGAATCGATCATCGCCGGCAAGAAAGATTGGCGCGACCTGATGCATGAGAAGGTCGGAGAGATTAAAGCGCAGATCGTCGAGCGCGACGGCCAGATCTGGATGATTAAGGACTGCCCGCTGCACGGCCACTACGAAGACATGATGGCCGTGGACGCCAAGTTCCTTGAATGGATCGAGAAGCAGTTCCCCGGGCGCGATATTCCCGCGCACAACGACGAAGATTTGCACAAGCACGGTTCCTCGACGGTGCGCTATGGCCGCGGCTCGGTGCTTACCGTGGATCTGACCAACCGCTGCAACATGATGTGTGATCCGTGCTTCATGGACGCCAACCAGGTTGGTTATGTCCACGAGCTCGGCTGGGACGAAATCCAGGAGATTCTGGACAACGCTCTGAAGATCAAGCCGCGCCGCCAGATGTCCGTGCAGTTCTCGGGCGGCGAGCCCACGATGAGCCCGTACTTTTTTGATGCGGTCGCTTACGCGCGCAAGATTGGTTACAACAGCGTGCAGGCGGCGACGAACGGCATCGAGTTTGCCAAGAGCAAGGAGTTCTGCAAGAAGGCGTTTGAAGCGGGCATGCGCTACGCGTACCTGCAATTCGACGGCATCGGCAACGACGCCAACAGCCACCGGCAGATCGGCAACTTGTTTGACGTGAAGCTGCGCGCCATCGAAAACATGCACGAAGCAGGTATCGAAATCGTGCTGGTGGTGACCATCGTCAACAACGTGAACAACGATCAGGTCGGCACCATCGTGAAATTCGCGATGGAGAATCCCAAGAAAATCGCGTTCGTCAGCTTCCAGCCGGTTTCGTTTACCGGCCGCGACGAAGACATCACTCCGGAACGGCGCTTGCGGCAGCGCTACACGCTTTCGCATCTGGCGAAGGACGTGAGCAGCCAGGTGGGCAAAGTCGAGCCGACGCGCGACTGGTTCCCGATTTCGTTCATCAGCACGTTTGCCGGATTCTCGGACATGGTCAAGGGGCAAGAGTCGAATTGGGGCTCGCTCTCCTGCGGCTGCCACCCGAACTGCGGCGTGGGCACGGCGCTGATGATCAACAAGGAAACGAAGGAATGGGCTCCCGTTCCGCGCTTCCTGGACGCCGAGAAACTGGTGAAAGACGTCACGGCCATTACGGACGCCGCTCGCGGCAAGAATTTTTCCAACTTCATGATGGCCATGGCCCTCTTGAAGAATTACCACCCGTTCCAAGGGCCGAAGGGGCTGAAGCTGTATGACCTCTTCAAGAAATTTGACAAGACCTGGGCACTGACCAAGGGCTCGGAAAAGAAATACGGCCGGACTTCACCGGAGCGCACTTACGAAGATGCCATGAAGCGCCGGCAGAGCGATCCGTGGAACTTCCTCTTCATCGCGGGGATGTGGTTCCAGGATTTGTTCAACTACGACTTCCGCCGCACGGAGATGTGCATCATTCCTTATGCCACGCAGCAGGGTGAAATTTCCTTCTGCGCGTACAACACCGGCGTGGGTTGGCGGCAGATCATCGAGAACATGCACAAGAACGCGACCGTGGCCGAGTGGTACAAAAACCACGGCAAGCACGAGATCTACGCCAAGGGCAAGAGCGTCAACCTTCAGAGCTTCGAACATTCCTTGAAGATTGATGCCGATGACGCCGCTCGCGTACGCCACCTCGAGCACGACATTCCCGTGACTGCTGCCGAAGAAGAGCGCGCTCGCCGCAAGAAGGCGTACGAAGAGCAGGCCAAGGTCCGCGCGATTTATGAAGAGCTGGTGCTGAAGAAGCCTCAGCAGGCGGTCGTGCAAATTGGCACGGTCAGCGACATCGCCAAGGCCGTGCCCGCCAATTTCGCCAACGCGGGGAAGCCGGTCAGCATCGCTCCAGCAAACGGCAATGGCCATTCGAACGGCAACGGTAACGGTGCTGCCGCCAAGACCGACGAAAAGGCTGCAGAAGCCGTCGCCGGCGACTAAGCATCCTGTCCAACTCCGCAGTTTTGACAACAACCCCCGCCTTTGGCGGGGGTTGCCGTTTTTCCGGCGAACAGTTTGACCCGCTGATCCGCGCACAATAGACTTAGACCATGAAGGGAAAGCTCTTGTTCGACTTACTGAGCATCTGGTGCATGTTCTCTCCTCCCTTCCTGCTATTTTTTGCTTGGAAAAGAGTTTTGAGCGCACATCAACCGATCCCAAAATGGAGGGCAATTCTTGACTGGGGCGCGTTGCTTTCGATTTCCGCCCTTCTAGTTACTTTCGTTGTGGCGTTCCTGACGAACAACTGTAATGCCGATCTCGGTGACTGGTCTTGTGTTATCAGATGGCGTTCATTCGCAGGATATGTGGTTCGCTTTTCACCGATTATGATTTTGCTCGCACTACTCGGGCGAAAGGGGACACGAATATTTGGTGCATTGACCATTCTTGCGATCGATTTTGACTGCATCCTGGTCGATATGATGGCCTGACTCATTTGTCTCGACTTGATATAATGAGCTTGGAAATTCCGAGGTCAGTCAGATGCCGATTTACGAATACATTTGCGAGGATTGCCAGACGCACTTTGAGAAGATCGTGCTGAACAAGACGCAGGAGATTGCCTGCCCGAAGTGCACGGGGAAGAAGAACGCGATTCAGCTTTCGGTGTTTAGCTCGGCGAATGGGTCGAGCAACGGTGCTTCGGCCAAGCCATCCGGCGGATTCTCGGGCGAAGGTGGCAGTTGTTGCGGCGGCGGATGTGGCTGTAACTAGTCTGAGCTAGAATTCTCCCATCCCAATGCTCCCCAATCATTCCTCCCTTCTGCTCTTTGTCAGCGCCGCTCTGGTGTTGCTGGCGATACCTGGTCCTGCGGTGTTCTACGTGACCAGTCGCAGCATCGGCCAGGGACGCAGTGCGGGTCTGGTTTCTGCGCTCGGCATTGGCGTGGGGACGTTGGTTCACGTGGCTGCGGCGGCGGTGGGATTGTCGGCGCTGCTGATGTCCTCGGCGGCGGCCTTCAGCGTAGTGAAGTATCTGGGCGCGGCGTATTTAATCTATCTCGGAGTACAAAAACTTCGCCATAAGGAATCACTCGACGTTTCGCCGGAAGCCTCTCGCTCCAAGCTGAGCCGCGTTTTTGGGCAAGGCATCATCGTCAACATCCTGAATCCCAAAACGGCGCTCTTTTTCTTCTCCTTCTTACCGCAATTCGTGGACGCATCCCGCGGAAACGTAGCATTGCAAATTCTTTTTCTGGGGACGCTCTTCGCGCTCATGGGCATCACGAGTGACAGCCTGTGGGCGCTGTTCGCTGGGACCGTGGCGCAACACTTGAAGCGCAATGCGCGCTGGCTCAATACGCAACGCTATGTTTCCGGCGGGATGCTGATTTCTCTGGGCGTGGCCACTGCGTTCGCTGGTCCCGGCACTAGAAAATAGAAAAGCACTCATCGCACTATTCTTTTCTCCTCAAAACGGGTTTCAGAACCTGGCGCGACTACTGTGGTCGCGAATAGTGCAGGATATTTGCCGGCGCCGGAATCTCCCTTTTGCGGCGGGGATCGGGGATCGGTTCGCCGGCGGTCCATTTGAATGGGATGACGCCCGTATAGGCCGTGCCGCTGTACTCAACGTCGTCATCCACAGCAAAGCCGGTGCGCACCTTGGCGGAGGCTTCGACGAGCGGGACGGTGAGGACCATCGTGCCTTTCAACTCCTGTTCACTTGGCGGACGCACGGTGGCCCAGCGGCCGCGAATGACGTATTCGACAAAATCACGCATGGCCGCAAGTTTTTCCGCCTCGCCTTGCACGACTTCTGCCTTGCCCATCACCACCACAGAACGGTAGTTGACGGAATGGCCCGTGGCTGTTGGCGAAAGCACGATGCCGTCGAGCAGCGTTACGTTGAGGCAGAAGGGCGCGCCGCTGGAGAGCGTTTTCATCAAGCGGCTGGCGATCGAACCGTGCAGAAACAATTTGTCGCCGACGCGCACATAGTTTGTCGGAACCACGATAGGTAAACCGTCGGCGATGAAAGCGACCTGGCAGACGAAGGCTTCATCCAGGATGCGATAGATCAATTCGCGGTCGTAGCTGCCGCGGTCTGGCTTGCGGTGGACTTTGGTTCTTTCTGTGGGGATAAAGTTGCTCATCTTCGCAGACTAGCCGCCGGGCGGTCTCGGGGCAAGAGCCAATCTGGCAGGCATCCTGCCTGGCCTGTTGGATTTGCGTAAAAGGCAGGGCGGCAGAAGCAACGCGAATGGCGGACAGACAGGAATGTCTGTCCCACCTGTTGCATGAATTGACGTTCAACGAGAATCGTGTACGCTGAGTGCCGACAAGCTCCAGGTTGCGTCGCAAGTCGAGGGTTCCCATGGCTCCTACACGACCGGTAATCACGCGCGAAACATTTCAATTCTTCAAGGAACTCGGCCGCAACAATGAGAAAGTGTGGATGGACGCGAATCGTGAACGCTATCAGTCCGCCGTCGTACAGCCGTTTCGTCGCCTGCTCGAAGAACTTTCACCCACGGCGCTGAAACTCGATATGCGCTTCGACACATCGGGCAGGACCGGCCCGAATTTTTCGCGCATCAATCGCGACATACGCTTCGCGAAGGACAAGACGCCGTATAAAACGCACATGTATCTGAAGTTCGCCGTGCCCGCGCCAGAGAAGCGGGAAACCGGCCAGCTGTATGTTGGCCTTTCGAAAGACACCGTCACCGTCGGTTTCCGCATTTATTCGGGCGGCAAACGCAAAGAATCCACGATTGCATTGATTGCCGAGCCGCGTGTTCTTGCAAGTCCCCGTTGGGTTGCAAGACAAAAGGCGCGGCTCGGCCGCCGCTATGAAAGCTATTGGTACACGACCGTGAAGGGCGAATGGACGAAACATTCCGGCTGGCCTGTTGCTATTGAGCATTGGAGAAAAATATTGGCGTGGATCGTTCGCCGCAAACTAAGTCCCGCAGCGGCCACGCGCGCCTCCTTTCCTGGCGAGGTCGGCAAAGTGTTTCGTGATCTTTATCCGCTCGTTCGTTTCACTTCATTGCCGGATTCGTGAGAGGAAAAGTCATGCAACAGAGCAAAGAGCTAGCCAAAACCCGTAGAAAATTTCTAAGCATGCTGGCTGCCAGCCCGGTACTTGCCGCACCCGGACTTTTTGGCTCCTCACTACTAAACCTGATGGCCGGAAGCGAAGTCACCGAGGGACATTTCCGCGGATGGCTCGAGGCTTTTCAGCAGAGTGACGGAGTCATCTCCGCCCCCGAGGAAGCTCTGGACGTCTTCGATTTTGAAGCGGCTGCACGGAAGGCGCTCCCGCCGGCGCATTTTGGCTATCTCGCTACCGGTGTGGATGACGACGGAACGGTGCGTGCGAATCGCGACGGTTATTCGCGCATCGAGATTCGTCCTCGCCGCTTGGTCGATGTCGAAAAGATCGATATGTCTACGCATCTCTTCGGCACTGTTTGGAGCAGTCCCTTGGTGATCTGCCCGGTCGGCAGCCAGAAGGCATTCCACCCCGAAGGCGAAGTTGCCGTGGCCCGTGCGGCTCGCGCAAAAGACCATCTTCAAATCTTATCCACGGTAACGACTTCGTCCATCGAGGACGTGATCGCGGCGCGCGGCGCGCCGGTCTGGCAGCAGCTTTATCCTACAAACATCTGGGAAGTTACACGCGCCATTGTGAAGCGCGCTGAAGCCGCGGGCTCGCCAGCGATTG
>Ga0210409_10005137_pt1 | contig 13805 bp, 15 predicted proteins | sample IncBWH17MmetaG_FD_161649 | JGI IMG/M metagenome (GOLD analysis project Ga0210409, IMG submission 161649) | Forest soil microbial communities from Barre Woods Harvard Forest LTER site, Petersham, Massachusetts, United States - Inc-BW-H-17-M | ecosystem: Environmental > Terrestrial > Soil >... | reverse complement strand
CAAGGGGGATTGGGCGCGGGCCCACTCCCTGGTTGACGAACTCGAAAGCGTGAATGGCATGGCCGTTCATGCCTATCTGCACCGCAAAGAGGGTTCTACCTCTAACGCCGATTACTGGTACGCCCGATCCGGGCGCAGTTTTTTCCGACCGACGCTCGACGCGGAATGCACCGCGCTAATTGAAGGGCTGCTGGCCGCAGACGGGAAACCTTGAGCGGAGCGAGCGCTTTTTGCGAACCTATTGCGAGGTTGAAGCCTCGCCCCGAAATGAACTTGTTTTATTTAGGCACGCGCGACGGCAGCCGTGAGTTGTTGGTTGACTGCCGGGGCCACGCCCGTGCCGAGTAATTCGATAGCGCGCAGCATCTTCGGTTGTGGAACCGCTGACACACCCATTTGAAAAGTTATTCGCGTGACGCCGCCGAGGGCTTCGTTCACGTAGAGAATTTTTTTCGCGACGGTGTCAACATCGCCGATCAGCAACGCACCCTTCGGGCCGCGCAGAGCGTCGAATTGCGCGCGAGTGGTTGGCGGCCAGCCGCGTTCCTTGCCAATTTCGGTGAAGGTGTGGGCATAGCCTGGAAAAAAAACATCTGCAGCTTCCTTGGTGGTGTCGGCGACAAAGCCAATCATGTGCAGACCGACTTTGAGTTGTTCGGGTTTGTGTCCACCTCGCAGGCCTGCTTCCCGGTAAAGATCGATGAGCGGGCGAAAGCGGTGGGGTTCGCCGCCGATGATCGCCACCATGAGCGGCAAGCCGAGAACACCAGCACGCGCGAACGAGGCCGGCGTGCCACCGACGCCGACCCAGATGGGCAGCGGATTCTGCAGCGGTCGCGGATAAATAGCCTGACCGGTAAGCGCTGGGCGATGCTTACCGGACCAGTGCACGTGGGTGTGTTCGCGAATGTTGAGCAGCAGTTCCAGCTTTTCCGCGAAAAGAGAATCGTAATCTTCGACATCGAAGCCGAAGAGGGGAAAAGATTCGATGAACGAGCCGCGGCCCGCGACGATTTCGGCGCGACCGTTGGAAATAAGGTCCAGCGTCGCAAATTCCTGAAAAACTCGTACGGGATCTGCGGCGCTGAGAACGGTGACGGCGCTGGTGAGGCGGATATTTTTCGTGCGCGAAGCAGCCGCCGCAAGAATGACGGCCGGCGCGGAGTCCAGAAATTCCGCGCGATGATGCTCGCCAATGCCAAACAGATCGAGTCCGACCTTGTCGGCCAACTCGATCTCGTCCAGCAATTGATGCAGGCGATCTACCGGCTTGGTCGTCTTCCCGGTAACCGGATCCGAAATAGCTATTGCGAAGCTGTCTACGCCAATCTCCATGTGCGCACCTCCAGTTATGGTTCTTAGATTACATTGCTTGCGTTGTTGATACTTCGTTACGCGGCTTGGCCCAGATTCGCCCGATGGACGAATAGTCCCGCCAAGTAGTGCTTGTTTCTCACCGCGAGAATGGACCACAGGATGACCACCACAATCGCAAGAGGTAATCCGGATGGGGCCATGAGCGCGTGAAAGAAAAAAATATTCACGATCACCGGCCCAAGTATAACGAGCGCCAGCGGAACGAATCGGTTAATCAACAACAGCAGCCCACCGATGACTTGAACGCCAAAAATAACTACCCAATAGTGAGACGCAAAGATCGCGCCGAAGTACTGGCCTGCCACACCTGTGGGAGGGGGCATCGGAATGAAGTGAAGAAATCCGTTCAACCCGAAAACCAGGAAGATCAAACCAAGAAGCAAACGTGCGATCAAGGAAGCAGTTTTCATTTTTTTTCTCCTTTTTTAGACCTGTTTTACTTACAGACTCGCGTGCGCGTGGACTTTTTCCAGCGACGGCGCGAGAAAGGTTTGCGGATCCGTCTTGCCGGACATCAACTGCGCGGTGCCACCGGCGGCAATGATGGTGACGTCGGTGATGCCGATAAACGCCAAGACGGTCTGCAAATACGGCGTCACAAAATCGAAGGAAGCCATGGCGCTGCCCTTTCCGTATTCGCCTCCGCTGGCGAGCAGCAAGGTGGCTTTCTTGCCGGTCAGCAAACCCTTCGGACCAGTTGCGCCGTACGAAAAGGTTTTTCCGGCGCGGACGATCTGATCGATCCAAAGCTTGAGCTTGGAAGGAATGCTAAAATTGTGCATAGGCACGCCGAAGACATAGTCGTCGGCTTGCTCGAGGTCATTTATCAGGGAGTCTGAGGTGGCGAGTGCTTGAACCTGGGCCGCGGTACGGGATGCTTCCGGCGTGTGCACTGCGCCAGCCCAGAATGCGTCAACCACTGGAAGGTTCATGGTGGTCAGGTCACGTTCGACAACTTTGCCGCCTGGATGAGTCTTGAGCCAGCTCTCAGCGAACTTGGTGGTGAGCTTTCGAGATATAGACCGCTCTCCCATGGGACTGGAATCGAGTTTCAGTAAGGTTGCCATTGTAATTGCCTCCAATCATCAGATGCAGTATAAGCAACAACTGTCGCATACTATATCACAACATTAGTATTTTAAGCAACAGACGATGTTTTGCGGTATAATTGGCGGGTGGAAGGGGGAGACATGCTTCATTCGGACTGTGAAAAGCTTGATCCTCGCATCCGTAGGACGAGGCAGCTGCTCCAAGAAGCACTTCGGAAATTGTTGGAACAAAAAGAGTTCGATAAGATTTCGGTGCAGGACATTACCGAAGCCGCGACCGTCAATCGGGCTACCTTTTACGCTCACTATGAAGACAAATTCGCGCTGCTGGGCGAACTAATCCGCGTTACGTTTCTTGACCTTCTAGCGCAGAGGGGGGCGAAGTTTGACGGCGGATGTTCGACGGCATTCCAGGTAATCATCCTGGCGGTTTGCGATTACCTGAGCGAGCTGCAAAAATCGCACTCCTTTAATCAGCACCAATTCGAACCGTTTGTGGAAGCGACGGTGATCGATCAGATCCGTATCGTTTTACTGGAAGGATTTCAACGTCATCCTGTGGAACGTACCGTTCCTGCTGAGATGATTGCCGCGACGGCGAGTTGGGCGATTTACGGGGCGGTCAAGCAGTGGGTGAACACCGAGGATCGCGTTTCCGCGGAAGAGTTCGTGGCCGTTGCGGTGGAGTTGGTGCGGCCGATCGTAATGGTGGGAGTCGTACCAACTGGGCAGGTTGATGTCCCGCAGAGTGATGTGCCAGCAACGACTTCGCTGCAACACAGTTGAACTGATGGCGCAGTTGCCTTACGGCCGCCTCACCGCGTAATTCAATTAGAGTTTGCCTGCACGTTTCAAACTGACATTTTGCGGAGGGGTATCTTCGGCGTCCGGCGGAGTAGCGTCTCGCTCCGCTCGAAAATCCGGCTGGCTTTGCAGCAGGCGCACGCAGCGGTTCCAGCGCAGAATGCTGTCGTCATTTCCCGGCGGACGGATTTTTTCCGCTTCAGCAAAGCATTTCATGGCGTCTTCAATGAGCGGCAACAGAATATGCGCGGAATAGCCGCTGCGTAGTTGCACCTTGGCGCGCCGCTCGTATAACAAACCGGTGTAATAAGCGCGCTCGTAGGGATCCCGCAGACCTTGAAAAATTTCGGCGACTTCCCCGTAGCGATCGCCGGCATAGCCCGAGAACTGGTCGGTGATCGACAGTCCCAACAAGCGGCGCGCCAGTTGATGCCCGGAATCGACGGCCAGAATATCGCGGCAGATCGATTCGGCTTCTTCGGGTTCGTTTAAATAGCGATACAACTCAGCTTTGGCGATGGCTTCGCCGATACCTGCCCTCGAAATAGCTTTGAGTTGCGCGTCCATAAATCCTCCGTGCTGGGAGCAACTACCAATCGAACAAATCTAAGTGCGTTTCTCGCTGGAACCCCGCATCTTACGAAACAACATGGTTAATGGATCATAAAATTCGTCAACCACCCGCTCCTTCAGTGGGATAATGGCGTTATCCGTGATGTGAATCGATTCCGGGCAAACCTCTGTGCAGCATTTGGTGATGTTGCAAAGACCGAGGCCCAACTCATCTTTCAGCAAGCCCACGCGGTTTGCGCCGTCCAGCGGGTGCATCTCCAGTCCGGCGACGCGCACAAAAAAGCGCGGTCCCGCGAATTGTTCCTTTTTGTCGTGGTCGCGCAGCACGTGGCAAACGTTCTGGCACAGAAAACATTCGATGCACTTGCGAAATTCCTGCACGCGGTCGACGTCCAGCTGCGAAATTTTCCAGTTCGTGCCGGGTCTGGACTGAAATGGCGGAATTTTTTTGTTTACGCGGTAATTCCACGAAACGTCGGTGACCAGGTCTTTAATTTTCGGAAACGACTTCATGGGCATCACTACGATGGGTTCATCTTTGGGAAGCTCATCCATGCGCGTTTTGCAGGTCAGACGAGGGCGGCCGTTTACTTCCGCGGAGCAGGAACCGCACTTCCCTGCTTTGCAATTCCAACGCACGGCCAAGTCCGGCGCCAAGTGGCCCTGAATGTAGTGCAGCGCGTCGAGCACCACCATGCCTGGCGCAACCGGAACTTTATAGTCCACCAACACTCCGCCGCCAGCGTCGCCGCGAAACACGCGCAAGACTGTTTCAGCCATCGCTGTTCTCTCCGTTCCGGTGCTCATCGCGGCAAACTCCAGACTTGGAATTTGGATGTCATGTTACTGCTGCTCCGCCAGAACTTGTTTTAATTCATCGGGCATGGGCGGAATGGGCAACTCACGCCGCACCATCTCGCCGCGTTCCTCCACGACAATGTTGTGTTTTTGCCCCCACTGCTTATCGAGATCAGGATAGTCAATGCGGCTATGCGCGCCCCGGCTTTCCGTGCGCGCCATGGCGCTCTTCGTAACGGCTTCGGCAATGATGAGCATGGATTTCAGCTCACCCACAAGGTGCCAGCCGGGATTGTACATTCTCGAGCCTTCCACGCTGGCGGCCGCGGCTCGCGCTTTCAACATTTGCAACTCGTTGAGCGCACGCTCCAAATCTTCCGCGTTGCGATAAATGCCGACCAAGCTTTGCATCACCGTCTGCAAATCGCGATGAATCGCGTAGGGGCTTTCTCCCTTATTTGAAAATGGCGCGAGTAATTCGCGCTCGGCCTCCTGCATTTGCGGATTGTCCAGCGACACATAGGCAGTTTTTTTGGCATGCGCCGCGGCAGCCATTCCGGCACGGCGCCCAAACACCAGCAAATCGGAAAGCGAATTGCCGCCCAATCGATTTGCTCCATGCAAACCCGCGGCAGCTTCACCGGCGGCAAAAATTCCCGGCACGGAGGACTGGCCGGTTTCCGCTTCAACGCGAATGCCGCCCATCATGTAGTGGCACGTCGGTCCAACTTCCATGGGTTCCTTGGTGATGTCCACATCGGCCAGTTCCTTGAACTGGTGATACATGCTGGGCAATTTTTTCTTCACGTATTCGGCGGGCTTGTGGGAGATGTCGAGGTACGCGCCGCCATGCTCGGTGCCGCGGCCTTCGCGCACTTCGGTATAAATCGAACGCGCCACGACATCGCGGGTGGAAAGCTCCAGGCGCTTAGGATCGTACTTCTCCATGAAACGTTCGCCCAATTTGTTGCGCAGGATGCCGCCCTCGCCGCGCACCGCTTCGGTTACGAGAATTCCCTGCACACCCGGAGGCCACACCATTCCGGTGGGATGAAATTGCACAAATTCCATGTCCATCAACTCCGCGCCCGCTTCGTAAGCTAGCGCCATGCCGTCTCCGGTGTACTCCCAGGAGTTGGATGTGACGGTCCATGCTTTGCCGATGCCGCCGGTGGCGATGACGACAGCTTTGGCTTTGAAGACAATGAAGCGGCCATTTTCGCGCCAGTATGCGAAGGCGCCCGCGAAGCGGCCGTTTTCCACCAGCAGGCGCGTGACGGTGCATTCCATGTAGCAATCGACGCCCTGCTGCACGCCACGGTCTTGCAGAGTGCGAATTAATTCCAGGCCAGTGCGATCGCCGACATGGCACAAGCGCTTGAAGGTGTGGCCGCCAAAAGCGCGCTGCAAGATCTCGCCTTTTTCTGTGCGATCAAAAAGCGCTCCCCATTGCTCCAATTCGCGGACACGGTCCGGAGCTTCCTGCGCGTGTAACTGCGCCATGCGCCAATTGTTGAGAAATTTTCCGCCGCTCATGGTATCGCGGAAGTGCACTTTCCAATTGTCCGCGGGATCCACGTTAGCCATGGCAGCGGCGATGCCGCCTTCAGCCATTACCGTGTGGGCTTTGCCCAGCAGCGATTTGCAAACCACGCCAACCGACGCGCCTTGACCCAAGGCTTCGATCGCCGCGCGCAGCCCCGCGCCGCCAGCGCCGATGATCAATACATCGTGTTCGCGAACCTCGTAATTTGTGGTCACAGAATCCTCAGGTCGCGAATGATGCCGCTAGCTACGAGGCGAATGTACAAATCCGCAGAGCCTACGGAGATCAGGCTGGCCCACGCGAATTGCATGTGGCGCTCGTTCAGGAAGGAAAAGCCGCGCCAGGAGGCTGCTCGCGTTGTGCCGAAGGATACGCAGGAAAAGCAATCCAGTTTGCCTCCCGCCAAGTGGCGCAACGAGTGGCACGACAGGGTGTAAATGGAAAGCAAGATAATGTTGAGTAACAGAATCAGGCTGCCCACGCCAATGCCAAACTGCCCGTCGAAAAAGAAGCCTTTGATCGCGTCATGCCACAGAAAAACCAGGAAAAGAATCGCGAGATAAAGAAAATAACGATGCACATTTTGCAGAATGAATGGAAAGGCTGTTTCACCGCGATATTTGCGGCTAGCGGGCTCGCCCACGGCGCACGCGGGCGGATCGAGAAAAAAGGCGCGGTAGTAAGCTTTGCGGTAGTAGTAACAGGTGGCGCGAAATCCGAGGGGACCCGCTAGCACCAGCAGAGCGGGAGAAAGCGGCCACCAGTGATGCTGCGGATCGATGAGCGGAGAATAAAAAGGCGAAAGATAAGGTCCCCAGGAATAGTAAGCGCCTTCGAAAGCCCGCAAAGTGGCGTAAACGCCAAAACCGCCCAGCAAAATGATTACTGGTAAGAGTTCTGTCCACCACGAATCGCGACGCAAAGTAGCGCCGAGACGCGCTTCCGGCAAAGGAGTTGGCGTGCCAGCCATGCAGGTACCTCCGAGTGAAGTAGCCTATGCAAAAAACTGAATTTTTGAAACGAAATTATCTGGAAACGCAAAAATAACAAACAATGAAAAAATCGGGGCATAGTTTCGCGGTCGAACGGTTACAAAATGCTTTCGATCTCGGCGTCCAGTGCGACATGGGTCACCGGCTCGGCATTGATGGTAAAGGTCATGCCATCAAGATCGTCGAAATGGAAAAAGCGGCTGATGTGGTAATCCTCGTCATAGCTGGAAAAAAGCTGCTCGGTCTCGGTGCGGCTTAGATTAAATGCGGTGAGCGGCACGGGAGTGCCGAAATCACCAGCTAGCGCGCGATAGCGGTCCACGAGTTGTCGCAGTGGCAGCATGGGGGCAAGCCGGGCGGCTTTGGAGATCATAATCGCTCTCCTTGGGGCGAGTGTACTGCTACGCCCGCGATTAATAAAGTATTCAAAATGCCGATATAATGCGCGTGTAAAAACAATTGGCGGCAGCCGGGAACCCAACGCTCGAGAAAGAGAAAGACACCGACATGAGTATGTTTCTCACTGTTTTCGCCAAGCGATACCGGATGTACTCATGGCTGCTGCTTATCTCAATTTTTGGGCTTTGCCCATGGCCATCTGCGACGGCGCAAACGCACGAGGGCGCTCGTTCCGCTAGTGTTTTGCGTGAACTGAACGAGGCCGTCGAGGACCTGGTGCAGCGAGTATCGCCAACGGTGGTGCAAATCCTGGTCACCGGTTATGGGACCGCGGAAGAAACCGAGCGTGGTCAAGCTGACGTCGTGGTGGGGCGGCGCCGGGCCATCGGCTCGGGCGTGATCGTGGACCCGCAAGGCTACATCATTACCAACGCGCACGTGGTGAATGGCGCTCAAAACATCGAGGTGCTAGTTCCGCCGCCACCTGCTCCGACAGCGTCCGGAGCCGCGCCCGACGAGCCGCAAGGAAGAAGCTATCGGGCCCGCGTTGTGGGGACATCGCGCGAGATTGATCTGGCGGTAATTAAAATTGATGGGCATGGCTTGCCTGCACTGTCGATCCGCGGCTCCATGCCACCGGCCAGACAAGGCGAAATGGTGTTTGCATTTGGCAGTCCGGAGGGCTTGCGCAATACGGTGACCATGGGTGTGGTTAGCGCGGTGGCGCGGCAGCCCGATCCGGATAGCCCTCTCGTTTACATACAAACGGACACGCCCATCAATCCTGGCAACAGCGGGGGCCCGCTAGTGAACGCCAACGGCGACCTGGTAGGCATCAACACTTTTATCTTGTCATCATCGGGCGGAAATCAAGGGCTGGGCTTCGCCATTCCGGAGGGCGTGGTGGCTTCCGCGTATCCGCAGCTGATCAAGTTTGGGCATATTCATCAGCCGGCCATTGGCGCGCTGGTGCAAACCATTACGCCGGAATTAGCAGCAGCACTACGCCTCAAACGAGATTACGGCGTGATTATCTCCGACGTTTCGCCGGGTGGTCCCGCGGATACCGCCGGCCTTAAAATTCAGGACGTGGTTGTGAGTGTCGATGGCTTAGCCATCAGCAGCTTGCCACAATTTGCGCAGCATCTCTATCTGCATAAAGCCGGCGATCACGCCGCGATCGAAATTTTGCGCGGGTCCGATCGACTGAAATTAAATGTTGGGCTCGCTGAGCGTCCCCATAAAGAAGACAGCCTGATTGATGTGGCCGACCCGGTAAAAAATCTGGTCAGGCCATTGGACGTTCTTGGCGTGGAACTGACACTCGACCTTGCGAAGGAGTTGCCCGACCTGCGCATTCCAACGGGCGTGATTGTAGCGGCGCGAACGCTCGGTACACGGACCGGGGAAATTCCGTTGCAGACCGGCGATGTAATTCACGGATTGAACGGCACCCCAATCACTTCGTTGGACGGTTTGCGCACCGCATTGATGGCGATCAAGCCGGGCGAGCCGGTAGCGCTGCAAATCGAGCGGCACCAGCAGATTTTTTACGTGTCGTTCACGCGGTGAGGCTCTCGAAAATATATTTAATGCGAGTAGTAGCTGAACGAGCCCTTCAGATGCCTGGTAAGTTGTCCGGACATCTGAAATTTCACTTTTCCAATTACCGCGTTTGCCAAGGCCTAGGAGGCTCTATTCGCCTCTGAAGCAGTTTCTACTACCCTGCAGGAAGAATGCAACGCCACAAGCTGCCGGCGAGTGAAAATACGAGACCATGAGAACTTCTTTCTTTTTGATTGCTTTAGGTCTGTTCCCATTCCTCACGCTTGCACAGTCTGATCAGCCAGTTCAACGCAAAGATTCCGTCACGGTGTCAGCTGGAATACCGAAGGAGCAGCTGGCACTCGAAGACCAGTTGAACGAAATAATCGCCAAGGGCAATCAGGCGCTTAGAAGCGGTGATGCGGCCAATGCGGTCAAACAATATGAAAACGCTTTGGACTTAGTGCAGAGACAACCTCTCCTGGCGGAACGAAAAAACTATGTATTGGAAAAACTCGCAAATGGCTTCGTACAAAGTAATCGAGCAAAAGACGCTGTCCCGATTTACTCGCAGTTACTCGCTGGGCGAAAACGGGATTGCGAATCAGAATTGGCGGCCGTATCGAATTGCGCAGATGCCCAGTACAAACTTGGAATGGCAAAAATGCATGCGGGTGATTTTCAGGGAGCCTTGGACTTGCTCCGAGACGCAAAAGGTAACTATGCCAAAGCGGAGAAATTAAGTGACTCTCACGAGTTTGTGATGATTGAGGTTAAAGAGCAGGCCCAAACTGACCTGTGGACTGCCGTAGCATTGTTCCAGCTTGGCAAAATTGCAGAAGCGACGCCCCTGGTTGAAGCTGCGATTCCACAACTTACTCGCGTGCAATCGGATGGCAGCATCAATGTCGGGATTCGAGATGACGCCGGTCGTTCATTGCAAGACGCGCAAACTTTTTTGAAACGTCTCAAGGCGCAGTAGGCCCTATTCCTCGCTCGGCAAGCTACTAACAAGCTGGCTAAGTCTCGGCTAATCGCGAAATCGGAAACTGACCGACCACTCGAAGCGGGACCCTATTTGTACCTGTTAACCGCGATTGGGTAAGATGCTCTTAGAAACTTGGAAACCAGGAGGAACATTATGAGCGTATCCGTAGGACAAGCGGCACCGGATTTCACACTTAAAGATCAGAGTCAGAAAGACGTGAAGCTTTCTGATTTCGCGGGAAAGAAAAATGTGGTACTGGTTTTTTATCCGCTGGACTGGAGTCCCACCTGCACCAATGAGCATGTCTGCTTCGTCAATGACATGAAGTCCTTCGAACAGCTCGATGCGGAAGTGCTAGGCGTGAGCGTGGACAGCGTCTGGTCGCACAAGGCGTACGCCGACAAAATGGGGATTCACTATTCGCTGCTGGCCGATTTTAATCCTCGGGGAGCCATGGCGGAGAAATACGGCGCGTTCCTGGCTGATAAAGGGATAACGAATCGTTCCATCGTGATCATCAATAAGCAGGGCAAAATCGCGTGGATTAAAAACTATGACATTCCGGTGGTGCCGGATCTGAAAGAAGTGTCTGCGGCGCTGCAACAAGTTAAATCCGCAGCGGCGTAGTCTTCAGCCGATTCGCTCTGGCTATTTGTAACCGCATAGCAAGAATTTGCTCGCGGTTATGGATTCTATTTGTCAGTGGCGGCCATCGAGCGCATCAACAGCACCAATTGCCAGCGCTGCTCTTCCGTCAATTTTGTTTTGAATTCCGGCATGGGTCGCCGGCCTTCGCTAATCTTGTAAAACAATTCGCCGTCGGACTGCGCACTCATGCGGCTGCCGTCCGTCAGATCCCTGGGAGATGTAGCGAATTTTGTCGCATCGGCACCGTCGCCTCTGCCGGTTTTTCCATGGCAGCGTTCGCAATGATCGTTGTAGAGGGTGCGTGCGGAATCGAGCGCTTGCGGGGACGCGTGAATAGGATTCTGCCGCAGCTTGGCGTCTTCCGGGATGTTCCATTGGCCTCGGTGCGTCACCCCCAGCACGATCGATAAAGCGATCAGCGCCAATAACGCAACAAACAGAATCTTGCGCAGTCTCAATTTTTGTCGCGCATCCATAGTGTTCGCAAGGTCTTTAACGCGATCTTCAATTGTGGCGTGGCAGGATACTACGAGCGAAGAATCAGCCAGACCAATTCAGCATTGAAAAAAAGAATTGCGGCCGCCACCACCCAGGCGATGACTGTCGTGGTGCGGGAGTTCACCAACTCACCCATCTTGCTACGGCTGCTCGTGAGTTGAATCAGCGGAATTACGGCGAAAGGCAATTGAAAGCTGAGAACAACCTGGCTGAAGACCAGCAGCGCGGTCACCTTGGATTCGCCCGCGACGCCGATAACCAGTGCCGCGGGAATAATGGCCATCGCTCGGGTAATCAGGCGCCGCAGCCAGGGCTTCAGCCGTATCTCCAGAAAACCTTCCATGACAATCTGGCCTGCTAACGTTCCGGTCAGCGTAGAATTTTGTCCCGAAGCAAGCAGCGCGCAGGCAAACAGCGTGCTAGCCAGGCTCGCGCCGAGGAGCGGGCTCAATAATTTGTACGCATCCGCGATTTCCGCCACGTTGTGCAGCCCGCGGGTGTGGAACGCCGCAGCTCCCAGCACCAAGATGGCGGCGTTCACAAACAGCGCGAACCCCAACGCAAAGGTCGAATCGAAAATGGCGTAGCGCACCGCTTGTTTGCGCTCCGGCGTGGAGGTACCAAAGGCGCGCGTCTGCACGATGCTGGAGTGCAGATACAAATTGTGCGGCATGACCGTGGCGCCCAATATGCCGATGGCGATGTACAGCATTTCGCGGTTGCGCAGGATTTCCAGGTGCGGGATGAATCCCAGCGCCGCGTGACGCCACAGCGGCTGAGCGAAAAATATTTCGTAGGCAAAACATGCCGCGATGGAAGCGATGAGCGTCACGACAAAAATTTCGATCAAGCGAAAGCCACGACCTTGCAGCGCCAGCACGATCAAGACATCGAGGGCGGTGATAAGCACGCCAGCCAGCAGCGGCAAGCCGAATAAAAGCTTCAGCGCGACGGCGGAGCCCAGCACCTCCGCCAAATCGCAGGCCGCGATGGCAATCTCGCAGATGACCCACAGAAACATAGCCGTGGGCCGGGAATAATTCTCGCGGCAGGCCTGCGCCAGGTCGCGGCCGGTGGCGATGCCCAGCTTGGCGGAGAGCGCTTGCAGAAACATCGCCATCAGGTTGCTCAGCAAAATCACACTGAGCAGCGAATAGCCGAATTTTGAGCCGCCGGCGATGTCGGTGGCCCAATTGCCGGGGTCCATGTAGCCGACTGCAACGAGGTAACCGGGGCCGGCGAAGGCCAATAATTTCTTCAGACGCGAGGCGCCCGCCAGAAACGGAATGGTGCGGTGCGATTCCGGGAGTGATGGCATCGCCACGCTGCTGCGCGTCGGGCGCGCGGGCCACAGAGTTCTTGAAGGGCTAGTGGTTTCGACCGGGCTAGCTTCGGTACTGGAGGCGGGTTCAGTTTCGAATTGAGGAGGACCGATGCGTGCCATAGACCATGTTAACCACGTTAAAGTTACCTACTAAACTACACTTAATAGTGTTTGGCTGTCAATGGATCTGACCCGAGAATTTCTTAAAAAACGACTCGAGCAGATTAATTTTTCGCATTGCGGCACTGAATGCGCGAAGAAGGGATGCCTGCCTCATGCGCCAATACAACGCGTATGTGTTAACTTCGAGAAGCATTCAGGGAGAGCTACGCATGGACGAGCAGCGGCCACCACAGCAGGGTCAAGGTCAGGTTCAAATCAAGGCGGACGAAAAAGAATTACAGGGACAGTACAGCAACCTGGTGATGATTCACCACAACCTGGAAGAGTTCACCCTGAATTTCATCTACATTTTTCCCAACGGCGCGCAGGGCAAGTTGACCGGTAGCATGATCGTCAGCCCGGGCCACGCCAAGCGCATCTGGCGCGCGCTGGGCGAAAACATCGCGCGTTACGAATCGCAGTTCGGCCCGATCAAGGAATCACCTGCGGGCAGCGAACCCACACCCACGGTTGGCTTCGTGCAGTAGTTTCGGTCGGCGATAGCGCAGAGGCATTTGCACTATCGGGTGAATACATCAGAATCGCGGAGCAATTGCGGATTTAGCGCTGCCGTCGTAAACTGCTCGGGTTGTTTCCAATCGCCACTCCAGTTCCAAGGGCCTGTAGCTCAGGTGGCTAGAGCGCGCCCCTGATAAGGGCGAGGTCGGTGGTTCAAGTCCACCCAGGCCCACCATCAAAATCATCAGTAAATACGCGGCTATTCTCGCTTTTCCCCTTTTCGGGGACCTCCCTCAAAAAACCGTTTTGTCAACCGTTTGTCAACTTTACGATTGGCCGGATGGCAATACACTCAGGGGCGTTAAGACCCTTCGGGTGAAGGCAGAACAGCTCGCATCGATTTGGCTATGTCGAGAATGCCGCCCTGCCAGGTCGAATGACGTGCAAGACAGTGCAAGACACTGCAAGCTTGCGGAGGGAGCGGGAAGGCATTTTTAGTCAGTTTTCGACGGGAAAATTCGGCTGGTTAGAACGCCTGCCTGTCACGCAAGAGGTCGCGTGTTCGAGTCCGTCGTTCCCGCCATTTTAGGATCGCCGATCTATCGTGTCAGAGGTGCTCACTGGAGATTCTTTGCAGTTGCCG
>Ga0210409_10005135_pt1 | contig 13808 bp, 14 predicted proteins | sample IncBWH17MmetaG_FD_161649 | JGI IMG/M metagenome (GOLD analysis project Ga0210409, IMG submission 161649) | Forest soil microbial communities from Barre Woods Harvard Forest LTER site, Petersham, Massachusetts, United States - Inc-BW-H-17-M | ecosystem: Environmental > Terrestrial > Soil >... | reverse complement strand
ATCGCCGCCGAGGGTCGGCAGGGCGCAGCCGGCAAAAACCCGTGCGCCAAGCTTGCCACGGAGTGCTCGGCTGCTGAGGCGATCGCGGCAGATGCGCATAGAGCCCCGCCTTTTGCCGGCGGCCGGCGGAATGATGTCCGCCGAAATCGCTTCCTGCGATTTCGGCCAAATCGACTAGAATGCGCGCCTCTCGTGGCTTGGCGGAGCTCCCGTGCTCAACTCATCCGGCATTCGTGCGCGCGCCGCGCGCGGCTGCGCACTCACCGCGGTTGCATTCAGCTTGATGGCGCCCACCCTGATCCCGTCGGCCGCGGCACGGGCCGCGGCGCGCGCCGCAGCACCCACGGACGAGCAGATCGCCGCGCAGCTGCGTGATGAGGCGCTCGCCGGTGAGGATTTCGCCTGGGACTGGGTGAGCGAGCTCACCACGCGCTTTGGCCCCCGCCCGGCGGGCTCGGACAGCGAGCGCCAGGCGGCCGAGTGGGCCGCCGCGCGCTTGAAGGCCCTGGGGTTCGCCAACGTCCACATCGAGAGCTTTCCGCTCACCGCGTGGGTGCGCGGCGCGGAATCCGCGCAGATCGTGGCACCGGCCGTCCAGCCGCTCGTGGTAGCGGCGCTGGGGGAGTCTCCGCCGACACCGGCCGGCGGACTCGAAGGGGAGGTGGTGATCTTTCCCAGCTTCGCCGATCTCAAGGCCGCGCCGTCCGGCTCGCTCACCGGCAAGATCGCCTTCGTGGCGGCGCGCACGGTGCGCACGCAGGATGGCGCGGGCTATGTAACGGCGGTCGCGGCGCGCGCGGACGGCCCGGCCGAGGCCGCAAAGCGCGGGGCGATCGCCTTCCTGCTGCGCTCCGTCGGCACCGACAGCAACCGCATCGCCCATACCGGCACGACGCTCTACGTCGATGGCCGCGTGCCGCTGCCGGCCTTCGCGCTCGCGCCGCCCGATGCCGACCAGATCGAGCGCCTCGCGGCCTTGGGTGCCAAGGTGCGCCTCCGGCTCTACTCGAGCGCCTCCTACGTGCACGACGCGCACTCGCAGAACGTAGTTGCGGAGGTTCCCGGCCGGCTGCATCCGGAGGAGTTCGTGCTGCTCGGCGCACACCTAGACAGCTGGGACCAGGGAACGGGCGCGATCGATGACGGCACGGGGACCGCCATCATCACCGCCGCCGCGAAGCTCATCCTCGATCTGCCGCACCGCGTGCCCCGGCGCACCGTGCGCGTAGTGCTCTTTGGGTCGGAGGAAGTGGCGCAACCGGTCGCGCCGTTCGGCGCCTTCGGCGGCCATAGCTACGCCGACGGTCACAAGGCCGAGCTCGCACGCCACGCGCTCGCGGGGGAGAGCGATTTCGGCACCGACCGCGTCTACAGCCTGGCGCTCCCAGCGGCTGTCATGAAGAGTGAGTTCGCCACCACGGTGATCCGCGTGCTGCAGCCGATCGGCGTGCTCGCAGCGCGCGAGCCCGCGACGCATGCCGGCACGGATGTGGGCCCAACCGTCGAGGCGGGCGTGCCCGCGTTCGCGCTGCTGCAGGACGGCTCGCAGTATTTCGACATCCACCACACCGCCAACGACACTCTCGACAAGGTCGATCGCGAGCAGCTCGATCAGAATGTCGCCGCCTGGGTGGCCCTCGTGTGGCTGGCGGCCGACAGCGAAGTCGATTTCCGCGCGCCGGGCAGCGCCCACTAGACCACCGGCCAACAACCGCGGCATGCGCCCGCGTTCGTATGAACGTCAGTCAATCGACCGGTAATGTTCCGCCCGAAGCGGACTGTGCGTTCGATGTCGGAGCTTCAGACACGCTCGAGCGCTTGATCGAGTGCTTCGCCCGCTACGGCGATACGTATAGGGTGTACGTGCGAGCGCGTCGCTCGTACACCTACGTCATTCACCACCCGGATGACGTTAAGCGTGTGCTCGTAACGAATCATCGGAACTTCACCAAAGGAATCGATAGAGATCGGATCAAGATCCTGCTCGGCCGCGGACTCATGACGAGCGAAGGAGAGTTCTGGACGCATCAGCGCTATCTGATGCAGCCGTTGTTTCACCGGCGCGTGATCAGCAGGTTCGGCCAAGTGATCGAGGAAACCAACAGGCGATTCCTCGACCAGTTGGAGATGCAGGCGGCGCGCGGTGGAACCGTAAACATCACGGAAGCGATGAGCGAGCTGACGCTGGAGATCGTGCTACGGGCAATCTTTGGAACTGATTTCGACGAGATGTCCGCGGCTTTTGCGGTGGTCACGAAGGACCAGGCGCGGAACCTCGGGTTTGTCTACAAGTTTCGGGCACTCGCGAAGCTCGTTGGGGGCCTGGTCCACAGGCGCCGCTCTTCGAGGAGGGATGAGCATCTGGACTACGTGGCAATGATGATGAGTGCGCGCGATAAGGAGACCGGCTCAGCCATGAGCGAGCACGCGCTTATCGACGAGGTCATGACCCTGGTCGTGGCGGGCCACGAAACGACGGCAAGCGTTCTTAGCTGGACATGGTACTTGCTCTCGCAGCATCCGGATGTCGAAGCGTCGCTGCATTCGGAGCTCGCAGGCCAGCCACTGCCCCCGGCGCCGAGTCTCGCGCAGGTTGAGACACTTAGCTGCGCGCAGCAGGTCTTGAACGAGACGATGCGCCTTTATCCACCCGGTTGGCTGCTGTCACGGCGGACCATCGGCCCGGATGTGCTGGGAGGCTACCCGATTCCGGCGCGATCGAATGTCCTTCTGCCCTTGTACCTGCTGCACCGGCATCCGCGCTACTGGAGCGATCCCGAGCGGTTCCAGCCGCAGCGATTCGCGCCTGAGCACGAGGCCACGCGCCCGCGGTTCGCGTTCATGCCGTTCGCGGCCGGCCCCCGGCATTGCATCGGTGAAACCCTGGCGTTGTACGAGATGCTGATGCACCTGCTGAGAGTCGTGCCTCGATATCGATTGGTATTTGTTCCCGACCGGCCGTTGGACCTCGAGGCCCAGATCAACCTGCGTACCCGACATCCGCTTTACATGCGGGTCGAGCGACGATAGCCAGCGAGCCCCGCTTGCGCCGCGACGGCGCCCCCGGCAAGCTCAGCGGCCATGAGTGACCCGGTGCTCAAGTCCTGCGCCGATGGCGTGTGCGAGCTGCGCCTCAATCGCCCCGAGAAGCGCAACGCGATCACGCATCAGATGTACCAGGCGCTCGCGGCTGAGCTGCGTACAGCGCTCGCCGATGAGGCAGTGCGCGCGGTGCTGTTGTCAGGGGCCGGAGCGAGCTTCAGCGCCGGCAACGACCTCAACGACTTCGTGAGTGGCCCGGAGTTCACGAGCGCACATCCGGTGATGGACGTGCTGCGCACGCTCGCCACCTTCGACAAGCCGCTGGTAGCGGCCGTGCACGGACCGACGGTCGGTATCGGCGTGACGATGCTCCTGCACTGCGACCTGGTGGTGGCGGCGCACGGCACGCAGCTCACCATGCCGTTCGTGGCGCTCGGGCTGGTGCCGGAGGCGGGTAGCTCGCTGCTCCTGCCGCGCCTTACCGGCCAGCAGCGCGCGGCGGAGCTGCTGCTGCTCGGTCAGCCACTCGACGCCGCTGGTGCCGAGCGGCTCGGGCTCGTGAACCGGGTGGTCGAGGCCGACCGGCTCCTCGATGAGGCGCTTGCGCTCGCGCTGTGCCTCGCGCAGCAACCGGCTGAAGCACTGCGCGCCACCAAGCGGCTGCTGCGGGGTGACCCGGCCGAGGTGCTCGCGCGCATCGAAGCGGAGGCGCAGGTGTTCGCGGCGCGGCTCAAGTCCGCCGAGTTTCGCGCGCAGGTGCGCGCGCTGCTCGGCAAGGGCCGCGGCTAGCGGCGCGCGTCTGGGGGAAGGCATGCCGGCCTACTCATTCGAGGGATTCACGCCGGTGGTGGATGCGCGCGCCTTCGTGCACCCGCTCGCGGTGCTGATCGGCGATGTCAGCGTGGGTCCCGATTGCTACGTCGCGCCGGGCGCCTCGCTGCGCGGGGACTTCGGCCGCATCATCCTCGGCGCGGGCTCCAACGTGCAGGACAACTGCGTGCTCCACAGCTTCCCCGGCAAGGACGTACTGCTCGAGGAGGGGAGCCACGTGGGTCACGGCGCGGTGCTGCACGGCTGCAGCGTACGGCGCGGGGCGCTCATCGGCATCCATGCGGTCGTCATGGACGATGTGGTGGTGGGCGAGGAGGCCTTCGTCGGGGCCTCGAGCTTCGTGCGCGCGGGATTCGTCGTGCCGCCGCGCACGCTCGTGACCGGAGTACCGGCGCGCATCGTGCGCGAGCTGAGACCTGAGGAGCTCGCCTGGAAGGCGACCGGCACACGCGAGTATCAGGAGCTCGCGGCGCGCTGTCTCGCGACACTGCGTGAAGTGGCGCCGCTCGCCGCTCCCGAGCCCGGTCGCGCGGTGCGCCCGGCATCGGCGACCGTGCCGCTGCATACCATCGAGCGTAAGTAACGCACGCGCCCATCCGCACAGCGCGGCCGCTGGTCACTTAAGTGGACTGCGGGTCGGCGCGGTCCGGGTGCAGAATGCCGAAGGTCGCGGGGATGCGCGCGTAGAAGAGGCGCACCGTATGAGGCTCGAGATGCGCGAGGAACCTCTGCGCCTCGTCCTCGGTGACGATGAACTCGACTTCCACGGTGAGGGTGCCGGCGAGCTCGAAGAAGTGGCTCTCGTGCAGCACGTGGTGGCGGCCGAAGCCCGCCATGGCGCGAAAGGCCGAGCCGCCGCGGATGCCGAAGCGGTTAGCCTCCTCGAGCAGCCACTCCCACACCGGACGGCCGCGATAACGCTGCCCCTCGTGCACGTAGAACCGCAGAAACGAGCCTTGCATCGCGGATGCTCCCGGTGGAGTCAGCCTAACTCCTCACCCAGACCACCGTACCGATGCCGGCGAGCGTCATGAGAAGCGAGCCACCGAGATGGGCGGCGGCGGCGGCCAGCGCCCAGGTGCCGCGACCCTGCTGCAGCAGCGTCACGACCTCGGCCGAGAAGGTCGAGAAAGTGGTGAGTCCGCCGCAGAAGCCCGTGATCACCAGCAAGCGCCATTCGGGCGCGACCGCCGTGTAGGTTGCGAAGAACGCCACCGCCACCCCGACTACGTAGCCGCCGATGAGGTTCGCCGCGAGCGTGCCCGGTGGGATGGGAGGAAAGTGCGCGTTCAAGCGCGCGCCGAGCCACCAGCGCAGCAGCGCCCCGAGGCTCGATCCCACGCTGACGGCGGCAATTGATTTCCACATAGCCTGAGCAGTTGTACCTCCGGGCACGGGGCGCACGCAACGGCTGCAGTATGCTGTCGCACCCTCCAAAGGGACCTGAAAGGAAAGCCCATGCGCGATTTCCGGCCCCGCGCCGCGGCACTGCTGCTACTGGCGCCGGCCGCCGCGCTCGTGGGTGGCTGCTCGCCCGAGGCACGCCAGCACGCGGCGGACGAGCGCTTGCGCGCCATCTACGAGGGCGAATGGCGCTGGCGCAAGGAGCAGCTGCCGGGCGGCGAGGACAGCAACAAGCCGCTCGCCGATCACCTGCCGAGGGTCGACCCGGCCTCGCAGCGAGAGCGGCGCGAGCGCTGGGAGGAGACGCTGCGCAAAGTGAATGAGCTCGCGCGCGATGCTCTGTCCCCCGGCGAGCGGGTGAACTACGACATTTACCGCGCCCAGCTTCAGGTGCTGATCGACAATCAGCGCTTCCGCGACTTCGAGATGCCGGCCAACTCCGACTCGACCTTCTGGACCGACCTGGGCTACACGGCACGCCGGCCGTTTCGCACGCTGACCGACTACGAGCACTGGATCGCGCAGATGCGCGACATCCCGCGCTACTTCGCCGAGCAGATGGACGAGATGCGCGCCGGCATGAAACGCGGCTTCACGCCGCCGCGCGTCACGCTCGAAGGGCGCGACGCCTCGATCACGGCGGTCGCGAACGCGACCCCCGAGGGGAGCCTGTTCTATACGCCCTTCAGGGAGATGCCGGGCATCGCCCCGCAGAAGCAGGCGGCGCTGCGCGCGGAAGGCCTCGCGACCATCCGCGATGTGGTGCAGCCGGCGTACGTGAAGCTGCTCGCATTTCTGCGCAGCGAGTATCTGCCGGAGACGCGCACCACGCTCGCGGCCGAAGCGCTCCCCGACGGCAAGAGCTACTACCGCGCCAAGATCCGCGAGTTCACGACTCTCGACATGGACCCGGAGGCGATCCACAAGTACGGGGTCGCGGAAGTCGAGCGGCTGCACGCGGCGATGCTCGAGCAGATGCATGCCACCGGCTTCACGGGCGACTTCGCGCAGTTCCTGCACTTCCTGCGCAGCGATCCACGCTTCTACGCCAAGACTCCACAGGAGCTCCTGGCGCGCGCGGCGTGGATCGCCAAGGTGTTCGACGGCAAGGCGTCGACCTATTTCGGTTACCTGCCGCGGGCGCGCTTTGCGATCAAGCCGGTGCCGGACGACCTCGCGCCGTTCTACACCGCCGGCCGCGGCGGCCCGGGTGTCTACCTCCTCAACACCTACGACCTGCCGAGCCGCCCGCTCTACAACCTCGCCGCGCTCACGCTGCACGAGTCGGCACCGGGGCACGCGTTCCAGATCCCGATCGCGGTGGAGCACAAGGACCAGCCGGAGTTCCGCCGCCACAGCTACATCTCCGCCTACGGCGAGGGCTGGGCGCTCTACTGCGAGAAGCTCGGCGAGGAAATGGGCATGTACGAGACGCCCTACGACCGCTTCGGCATGCTCGGCTACCAGATCTGGCGCGCCGCGCGCCTGGTGGTCGATACCGGAGTGCACGCCCAGGGCTGGACGCGCGAGCAGGCGATGGACTACCTGCGTGAGTACACTGCGTTGCCCGAGCGCGAGATCGGCACCGAGGTGGACCGCTACATCGCCTGGCCCGGGCAGGCGTTGTCGTACTACCTCGGTGAGCGTGCGATCCTCGAAGGGCGCGCGCGCGCCGAGCGCGCGCTCGGCGAGCATTTCAACATCCGCGCCTTCCACGATGCGGTGCTCGAGCTCGGCTCGGTGCCGCTGCCGGTGCTGACGGCGCGGGTCGACCGCTTCATCGCCGAGGGCGGTAAGGGACCCTATCCGGACATGGAGTAGCGAGCCCGGTGGGGATACGATACCGCCGCCTTGTCATTTCTCACCGAAGGGGACCGACACATGAAACGTATAGCCTGGGCAGTGGCGGTGGGGGCAGCGCTCGCGGTTCTGGCCGGTCCGGCGGTCTTCGGCCAGGCGGCGGGCACGACGGCGGCGGCCAAGCCCGCCAACAGCCAGCAGGAGAAGATGAAGACCTGCAATGCTGACGCGAAGACCAAGGGCCTCACGGGCGACGAGCGCAAGTCGTACATGAAGACCTGCCTGTCCGACCAGCCCGCAGCGCCTGCCAAGAGCAACAGCCAGCAGGAAAAGATGAAGAGCTGCAACGCCGAGGCGACCTCCAAGGGGCTGAAGGGTGCCGACCGCAAGAGCTTCATGAGCACGTGCCTCAAGGGCTCGGGATCCGAAGCGAGCAAGTGATGCCTCGGCGCCGGTTCGCTCAAGCAGCGGGCCGGGGCGGTTCGCGCGCATGACTGACGCCGCGCAGTCCCTGGCGACGGGCGGTTGCACCTGCCGCGCCGTGCGTTACTCGATGCGGGGCAAGCCCCTCATCGTGCACTGCTGTCATTGCCGCTGGTGCCAGCGCGAGACGGGCGCCGCGTTCGCGCTCAACGCCATGATCGAAGCGGACCGTGTGGCGCTCCTCGAGGGAGATCCGGAGGTGGTGCTGACGCCGAGCGCGAGCGGCAAGGGCCAGAAGATCACCCGTTGCCCGGTGTGCCGCGTCGCGGTGTGGAGCACCTACGCGGGCGCCGGGGACGCGCTGCGCTTCGTGCGCGTCGGGACGCTCGACGACCCCGACGCCTTTCCTCCCGATATCCACATCTTCACCGAGTCCAGGCAGCCCTGGGTCGTGATCCCGGCAGGGGCGCGCGCGGTGAGCCAGTACTACAAGAGCGCCGAGGTCTGGAGCGAGGAGAGCCTGGCGCGACGGCGCGCGCTGCTCGGGAAGTGAATACCGCACGGGCAGGGCCCCCGATATAGAGGAACTGCATACCAGAAGGAGAAAAAACGATTATTCTTTAGTACCGGCCGCTCCCTACAATGGGTTCGGATGCGCAGCCCCACCCCAGCCGAACAGTACCCGTTCGCGGGCCAGCAGTTGCCCTGTTACGTCGGCGGAGAGTTCGTCCGCTCCGGCGAGGGTTTTCCCAACATCAACCCGGTGAACGGCCGGGTGATTGCCACCGTCACCGAGGCTGACGCGGCGCTGGTCGATCGCGCCGTGCAGGCGGCGCGCGCGGCGCTGCGCGGACCGTGGGGCCGCCTCACGATCCAGGAGCGTTGCGGGCTGCTGCGCAAGGTGGCCGAGCGGATCGAGCAGCGCTTCGATGAGTTCCTCAGTGCCGAGATCGCCGATTCCGGCAAGATGCTGGCGCAGGCCAAGTCGCTCGACATCCCGCGCGGCGCCGCCAATTTCCGCTCTTACGCCGATCTCGCGCTGGCGCGCGCCTCGGAATGCTACGAGATGGCGACCCCCGATGGCCGCGGCGCGCTCAACTACACCGTGCACAAGCCGGTCGGCGTGGTGGCGGCGATCGCCCCGTGGAACTTTCCGTTCCTGCTCCTCACCTGGAAGGTGGCACCCGCGCTGGTGTGCGGCAACACCGTGGTCGCCAAGCCCTCCGAGGAGACGCCGTCCTCGGCGGTGCTGCTCGCGCAGGTCATGCACGAGGCGGGCATACCCGAGGGCGTCTTCAACCTGGTGCACGGCTTTGGACCCGCTTCGACCGGCGAGGCGCTGGTCAGCCATCCGGACGTGAGCGCCATCGCCTTCACCGGCGAGACCGCGACCGGAGCGGCCATCATGAAGAGCGCCGCGCCGACGGTGAAAGCACTGTCCTTCGAGCTCGGCGGCAAGAACGCCGCGCTCGTGTTCGCGGACGCGGATTTCGCTGCGGCCGTCGCCGGCACGATGCGCTCGGTATTCTCCAACTGCGGGCAGGTATGCCTGTGCTCCGAGCGCGTCTACGTCGAGCGCCCGATCTTCGAGCGCTTCGTGGAGGCACTCGCCGCGCGCGCACGCGCGCTCAAGATCGGCGGCCCGTACGAGGGAGCCGACTTAGGTCCCCTGATCTCGCGGGCACACCGCGACAAGGTGCTGTCCTATTACCGGCTGGCGCGCGAGGAGGGCGGTGACATCGTCTGTGGGGGCGGCGTGCCGCAACTCGGGGACGAGCGCGATGCGGGAGCGTTCATCGAGCCGACCATCGTGCGGGGCTTGAGCGAGCAGGCGCGCTGCGTGCGCGAAGAGATCTTCGGTCCCGTCTGTCACGTGGCTGCGTTCGATTCCGAGGAGGAAGTCGTGGCTCTGGCGAACGACACGCGCTACGGGCTGTGCGCCGCGGTCTGGACCTCGAACCTGCAGCGCGCCCACCGTGTGGCGCGGCAGATGGAAGTGGGCATCACCTGGGTGAACGACTGGTACCTGCGCGACCTGCGTACTCCGTTCGGTGGGGCGAAGCTCTCCGGGATCGGACGCGAAGGCGGCATGCATTCGCTCGCTTTCTTCTCCGAGCCGATGAACATCTGCGTGAAGCTGTGATCCCAACCCCCGACAGCGGCGTGCTCGCCGGCAAGGCGCGGCCGCGCGGCACCTTCCCGCACTTTCGCCGCGCCGGGGACTTCATCTTCGTGTCCGGAGTGAGCGCCCGGCGCGCCGATGACTCGATCGCCGGCGCCGAGAGCGGCAAGGACGGGGCGCCACGGCTCGACATCCGCGCGCAGACGCGCAGCGTCATCGAGAACATCCGCGACATTCTCGCCGCGGCCGGTGCCAGCCTCGCCGACGTGGTCGAGGTGAGCACCTTCCTGGTCAGCATGGACGACTTCAAGGGCTACAACGAGGTGTACAGCGACTTCTTCGGCTATGAGGGTCCGGCGCGCACCACCGTGGCGGTGGCGCAGCTGCCGCACCCGCACCTGCTGATCGAGATCAGGGCGGTGGCCTGGCGGCCCCGCGGCGGGTCCTGAGCGCGATTCGAGGAGGCATAGAGCCGTGAGCATCGACATCCATACGCACTTCCTGCCGCGCACCTGGCCGGATCTCGCGGCGCGCTTCGGCACGGCGGACTGGCCGTGGATGCGTCACGGTCCGGGCGGCCAGGCGATGCTCATGGTGGGCGAGCGTGAGTTCCGCCCGGTCAGCCCCGCCTGCTGGGACGCGGGTCTGCGCCTCGAGGACATGGACCGGGACGGGGTGGAGGTGCAGATCATGTGCGCCACGCCGCTGCTGTTCGCCTATCAGCGCCCGGCGGCACAGGCACTCGAGTGCGCGCGTATTTTCAACGATGCGGCGCTCGAGATCTGTGGGCACGCGCCGCGGCGGCTCAAATCGCTGTGTCAGGTGCCGCTGCAGGACACCGAGCTCGCCTGCCGCGAGCTCAGCCGCGCCATGGACGACGGTCACATCGGCGTGCACATCGGTAACCACGTCGGCGCGAGGGAGATGAACGATGAGGGCATTCTCACGTTCCTCAGGCACTGCGCCGAGGAGGGTGCGGCGGTGTTCGTGCATCCCTGGGACATGATGGCGCAGGAGCGCATGCCGAAGTACCAGCTGCCGTGGCTGGTGTCCATGCCGGCGGAGACGCAGCTGTCGATCCTGTGGCTGATCCTGTCGGGGGCGTTCGAGAGGCTGCCGCGTTCGCTCAAGCTGTGCTTCGCGCACGGCGGCGGGAGCTTTCCGTACCTGCTCGGACGCGTCGACAACGCCTGGCGCAACCGCGACATCGTGCGCGAGGACTGTCCGCACCCGCCCTCGTCGTACCTCGATCGCTTCTGCGTCGACGGTGCGGTCTTCAGCCACGATGCACTCGAGTTCCTGGTGCGCACCATGGGCGAGGATCGCGTGATGCTCGGGTCCGACTATCCCTATCCGCTCGGCGAGCAGCAGGTCGGCGACCTGGTGCGGTCGCACCCCGCGCTCCCTGCCGCAACGCGCACCAAGCTCCTCAGCGCGAACGCCGCCGCGTTTTTCGGCATCGAGACCGGACGGCCGGCACGCGCCGGCAGCGGCACGCACCTCAGCGTCTAAAGCAGCGCGGGCCGCCCGCGGCGCCGACCGGCGGCCGAACCGTTATGATCGCCGGCCATGACTTCGGTACGGCTCGAGCGCTGGATCACACGCAAGTTCCGCCTGCGCCACGTCGAGCTGATCGCCGAGCTCTATGACTGCCGCAGCATCCTCAAGGCTTCCAGACGGCTGAGCCTCACCCAGCCGACGGTGACCAAGTCGCTGCAGGACGTGGAGTCGACGCTCGGGGTCAGGCTCTTCGAGCGCAGCAACCGCGGGCTCGAGCCGACCGCCTACGGCGAGATCTTCGCGCGCCACGCCAAGATCGTGCTGGCGCAGCTGCGCCATGCGGCGGAGGAGCTCGAGGGCCTGCGCGCGGGCTACAGCGGCAGGGTCACCGTGGGGACGCTGCTGGCCGCGTCCGCCAGCGTCCTGCCCGATGCCATCGCGCTCCTTAAGAAGGAGCGCCCCGCGGTTGCCATCAGCGTGGTGGTCGGCACCTACGACATCCTCATGCCCTCGCTCCTGGTCGGGGATCTCGACATGGTCCTCGGGCGGCTGCCGGAGGAGGGCCGCAGTCGCGCGCTGGTGTACGAGGAGTTCTACGCCGAACCGATCTGCGTCGTGACGCGGCGCGGGCATCCGCTCTCGAGCAAGCGGCGCTTGAGCTTGCGCGATCTCGCCAACGAGGCGTGGCTGCTGCCGCTGCCGGAGACCGCGCTCAGGCGTCAGATCGAGCGCGCCTTCGTCGAAGCGGGAGCACCGCTGCCGCGCAACGTGATCGAGTCGGTGTCGATCCTCACCAACCGGGCGCTGCTGCGCAAATCCGACTGTGTCGGGGTGATGCCCTACCACGTGGCGCTCGATGACGTCGAGCAGGGATTGCTCGCCATCCTGCCGGTGAAACTGAAGTCGATCGAGAGCCCGGTGGGCGCCATCCTGCGCGCGCCGGGCACGCTCCCGCCCGCGGCGAGCGCGCTGCTCGACTACCTGCGGCTCGCGGGAAAGAAGGTCCCGAGGTGACGGCGCGCCGCCGGCCGCACGAGTCGCGCGCGTTCCGCGCCCCGGGCGCTTGGGCTATGCTCGAACCGCCATGATCGCCTTCGTCCGTGAAGTGAGCCCGAGCCTCGCCGCCTGCGAGCTGAGTTTCCTCGAGCGCGCGCCGATCGATGTCGAGCGGGCGCGCGAGCAGCACGCGCACTACGCGGCCGAGCTGACCGCGCTCGGATGCAGCATCGAATGGCTCGCGCCGCTGCCGGCGAATGCCGACGCCGTGTTTGTCGAGGACACCGCGGTGGTGCTGCCCGAGGTCGCCGTCATCACCCGGCCCGGCGTGGCCTCGCGCCGCGGCGAGGTCGAGAGCGTCGCGGCGAGCCTCGCGAGCCATCGCCCGCTGCGGCGCATCGCCGCGCCGGGGAGCCTCGAGGGCGGGGACGTGGTGCTCATCGGCCGCAAGCTCTATGTCGGCGCCTCTCGCCGCAGCAACGCGGCCGGCATCGAGCAGCTGCGCGTTGCGCTCGCACCCTTCGGCTACCGCGTCGCGAGCGTCGCCCTGCGTGACTGCCTGCATCTGAAGAGCGCCTGCACCTTCATTCCGCCCGACATCCTCCTGGTGAACCCGGCGTGGGTGGACCCGAAGGTGTTCGACGTGCGCACCGTGGTCGGGGTGGACGAGGGCGAGGCCTTCGCGGCCAACACGCTCAGCGTGCAGGGCGTGACGCTGGTCAGCGCGGCGTTTCCGCGCACCGAGCAGCGTCTCCGGGAGGCGGGAGTCACGACGCGCGCGCTCGATGTGAGCGAGCTGCAGAAGGCCGAGGCGGCCCTCACCTGCATGAGTCTGATGCTGGTCTAGCTAGGCGCGGCCTGTTACCGCCGGCAGGGCCGCGAGGAACGCGTCCACCTCGGTCTCCGTCCCGATGGTGATGCGGCACCAGTTGTCGAAGGGCGCGAAGCGCCGGCCGACGAGGATGTTACGCGCGCGCATGAGCCCGGTGAAGCGCTCGAGCGGCATACCGGTGTCGAAGAAGACGAAGTTGCCCTGCGGCTCCGCGTAGGGGAGCTTGAGACGCGCGAGCTCGGTGGTGATGCGCACACGGCTCGCGAGGATGCGCCGGCGGCAGTCGGCGAGGAACGCCTGATCGCCGAGGCTGGCGCGCGCGGCGCGCACCGCGAATACGTTCGGCGTAGTCATGCACGCCGCCGCGAGCTGCTTGGCCACGTCCGCGCGCGCGATGGCGTAGCCGCAGCGGATCCCCGCCATGCCGTGGATCTTGGAGAAAGTGCGCAGCACCACCACGCGCCGTTCGCCCCGGGTGAGATCCACCACCGAGCCGACGTCACGCCCGACCGTAAAGTCCATGTATGCCTCATCGACGATGGTCGTGACAGACGCGGGAAGCGCCGCGACGAACGCGCGGATGTCGGCGGCGGGGAGCGTCGTGCCGGTAGGGTTGTTGGGATTACAGAGATACACCGCCCGCGTGCGCGCCGAGACCGCCGCGTGCATGGCCGACAGGTCGTGCCGCAGCTGGCGGTCGACGGCGACGAAGCGGATCTTCGCGCCACAGCCCTCGGCATAGCGGGTGAGCTCGGTGTAGGTGGGCTCGGCCGCGACGATCTCCCCGCCGTCGCGTGCGTGCAGCATGCCGAGCGCCCGCAGCAGCTCGCCCGATCCGGTTCCGGTGACGATGGAATC
>Ga0210409_10005134_pt1 | contig 13809 bp, 17 predicted proteins | sample IncBWH17MmetaG_FD_161649 | JGI IMG/M metagenome (GOLD analysis project Ga0210409, IMG submission 161649) | Forest soil microbial communities from Barre Woods Harvard Forest LTER site, Petersham, Massachusetts, United States - Inc-BW-H-17-M | ecosystem: Environmental > Terrestrial > Soil >... | reverse complement strand
ACTAGTCACGCCGTTCGGGGGCGCGCCTGGGATAACAAATCCAAGAACGTCGCGCCAAGCAAGCCATCTTGTCTGCCCGCCTGAAAGACGGTCATTCCACGGTCTCTTCAAAATCCGCTGGCGCCGCGGATCCTGCGGAATATAAATGTTCACAAAATTCGCCAATGATTAACTCGACCTGTGCAGTCTCGGTGTTCCAGCGAGTCAAGTATGCATCCTTCAGCTTGGTATCCGTCGTGGATGACCGCTCGCGTAACCACTGTTCAGCATCAACCAATTCTTGTGACGAATGCAGGGCCCGCAGAGAGCACTCGCCTGGTCTTGCCGCTCCGTAGTAGAGAACGCCAAAGCCTGGGTCAACTACGTGTGTCCAGCCGCAGCCGTTGCCTTCTTCGCCGCGCTCTATAGTCCAACTCTCGTAGTAACCACAACGCCAACAGACTGTCTCCTTTTCGTTGGTTCGACAGTCGAAATCGTGTTCAGCTTCGTCAAAGCCGCATTGTGGGCAGTCGGTCGTGGTTGAAACGGATGTCATACTGTTCTCCTTCTTCTCACAGTTGAGGTCTGCTTCACAAAAAGGGATGCTCTAAGATTCTTTCGGTCGATCAGCTTCGCTCCCCTCATTTACTTGCGCTTTATGTTTTGCTGCGCTCGATCCACGCATCGCAGTCTTTGACGTCGATGAGCCACGGAGCGTGATTCCCGTTCGACGGTCTGACAACAGGCAACTCGCCCCGCTGGATGAGCGCGCGCACACTGCCGGGCGAGAGACGCAGATAACGTGCGGCCTCTCCGACCCTCAAGAGCCTTTGCGGCTTCGGGCGCTCTGTAGAAACGAGCTTCGCGAGCAGCGCAATGATCTCATCCAATTTGCCCTCTACCGTGTTGGCTGTGTTCTCGGGCATGGTTCGGTCTGAATCACTCTCAAGCCCGCATCAACGCTGCGTTCCTGTGGGCGCGCAGGATGTCCAATCCAACGACCGACCGCGTCAGCTCGGTTGCGCATACATCCTGGACACTCGATAACCCATGCCGTGTATCGCGGTTGCATTTATCGTCGTTGTCTCACAGTCGTGTTTTCATTTCTAAACGACTGCACGTCTCGATTTTCGCGACTACGCCCGGCTCCTCTCCTGACAGACACCGGCTCGAGCAGAGGCTTACCCGAGAGCACAAGCTCAAAAATGCCTTATCCAGCCGCGGCGCGGTCGTTGCTCGTGACTAAAGCTTTCAGTGCGTCTTCCCCTTTCTCGTCGACACCCTTAAGTGCAGCTAGAAAAGCCTTTCCTTGCTCAACTGTTAGCTTTCCGCGAAAGGTGTTGTCTCGCGAGGGTTCGGGGTCATTTACACCCGTGGTTAGGACCAGAGGTTTAATCTCACATGGAAAGTAGATTCCGAATACTTCAATCACAAATCCTTTGTTTTTGAAGTTGTGAAGCTTTGCTGCGTATCTTGATAACTCCTCTTTGAGAAGGCTTTCCTGCTCTTTCGGCTCCCCATCTCGAAAAACCCGCTTCGTAACCCGTGACACTAATAGCTCGGCAACACCCTGTTCGAAATGATCAAAGCACTGACCGCCGAGTTCTTGGTAAGCTGCCCTTTCTCCGCGGGTTCCGTAGCGAAAGACAATCCACGAACCCCGGTCTCCGAGCTGTGCGTACTCTTGGTAGGCCTCGTCCACGGCGATTTCTGTCCTTTCAGCGCCCAGGATTGCCCTGATCTCGGCAACTCGATCCCAGTCTTCATCTATGCGCCGCAGATCACTCGTACCGAAACACTGGCCCCAGAAGATGAACCATTCATCGCTGATCGCCTCCTTAACCCAGTACTTCACCAACTGAAACAATTCGTCTTGGCTTGGTACGAAACGAGAAATCTCTTGAGTATTCATTTGATTGAAGCCCTCTTCGCACTCGGTATTGCGTTCTTCAAGGGACGACTCGAAGGCCGTGCTCGTCGCGCAGGTCGACGGGTCCTGTAATTGACACGGTGCACCCTGGTACCACGCAAGTTGCTCTCCCTCGGATAGCCATCAGTTTGTTTCCTCCTGTTTCTTAGCCCTCATCGCGTTTTGACCCATCCGGCGGTTTGACGCACGATCTACCGTGTGTTCCGCCTCAGCACTGGTCGAGTGAAATCACCTGATGAACAGCGATAAGGTGGAAGTCGCCCTGCTCACTGAGACGTCCCTCCATTAGCCCTGACCCGTCAGCGAATATCAGAAGTTCAGTGTCTTCATTGGTAGTCCCACACATTGGGAGTGGAATGCGGCGGACAACTTCTTTTTCCATGGTTTGAACAAGCTGCTTTCGCTCGTGTGGCAGGGCAGCGATCAGGCGCTGCTGCCAGAACTTTGCGATAGAGCCGTACCGTTTATTCCGCGCCCCGTTGCGCATCATCTGGTAGATTTTGCGAATCGTCATAGAGGGTCTCCGTTATTGTTGGGCTGGCACGCTTTTTTCGCAGCCTCGGGAACTCACGATGCACGCTGGCCGCTACTCGCCCTCTTCGCCATCAGGAGCTTCCTCGAACTCGTGGTAGAACCTCATGGGGCTACTTCCTTCCGGATCAAAACGCCGTGCCATTAGCTCCGCCGCGACACCCCGAAGGTGCCACATCCCAGACCCGTCCTTTTGTGCTCCAATTGCGCGCAAGGTACTCCCATCCAAATGGCCAAGCACCTGCCCGAGCGGCGTCGCGTTGCTGTCAAGTACGCCTTCGTTCACGAGCTGATCGATCTTCCATAATGTCTGCCTGACTCGGTCAGCTACGTGCGTTGCACTGATGTCAGGTACGCCTTCGTCACACAGCTTGTCGATTTCGGTATCGACAAGATTGTTGATTGCCTGATCCAGGGCATTTGCCATTGTCGTTCTCTTCGCTGAGAACTTCTGTTCGGTGATGCTAGTAACTCGGTTTGCCATTTGTAGTCCTCGCGCCATGCCGGGCGCTCTCTCCCAGCGTCATAGCATCTCCTCGTCTATCCTTCTCGCAATTTCCTCGGCGATTCGCCGGAGGTTCTCGCCCTCGTGCCCCGGACCATCACCGTGGATGGACTGTCCGTGGATCAGTCGTCCCCGCGAGTACAGCCCACTGTGGTCGAGGCCTGCCCCCTCGCCGTTATCATTCAAGAATTGACGCTTCTTCCAACCCTCCAAATAGAAATCGAGTGCTGATGCGAGTTCAGCAAAGTAGTAACGCTCATCAATCGCGAAGCGGCCTCCATGGCAAATGTCCACCCAAAAGTCTGTGCAGCAGGCTTCCCAGTCGTCAGAAGTGTTGATTCGCGCCCACTGGCCGTCAATCGCCGCGTAGTAGTTGTCTATGCTCATTTGTGTCCCTCGCCTGAAATCCATTTCTACGTTCGAATCAAACCTAGGAGCCGTCTATTCGCATGCCGGGCCACTTGCTGACTGTGTCGACGATGCTTGTGAGTTCTGCTTGTTCTACCTTGATAGATCGGTTCCATGCATCGATGTTCAAGAGTCCTTCAATGGCAGTCCGCACTCGTCGTCGAAGCTCGGCTGGAGGAAGGGCATCGAGTTCAACGCACTTGTCACTGTATTTGGAAAGAAACGACGCGCTTCGCGAATCGGTCGGCTTTACGCGCAGTGGGGGAAGGTTAAATTTCTTTATGTCCGCAACGTGAATCGCGAGGCGCTGCAATTTGAAGCATCCACTGCCGTAGCTTAGGATGCGTCTGCGTGCTTCCTGTTCGATGCAACGCCCCGAAGGATCGTGGTCACCGAGATAGAAAACAGTTTTGGGCTTCTTGATCGTTGCCAGAATTAGCGCAATTTCATGGGCCTTGGTTGCGCTCAAAAAGCCTCGGCAAACCCGAACCGTCACTCCAAGCTCGTCCGTTACGCCAGCTATTGAACCAATAATCGCGTCTTTCTCAGTCCAGCACTCCACATGGTGTGGCTGCAAGAACCAGTGGTCCTTCCGGTAAGATGTCCTCACCGTGGCCGCGTAGCCGTGTGGGTCGGTCCAGACGATTGGCTCGTATGACGGGCGCGAACGGTCTACGATCCACTCGAACGGGCAGCGGCCCACCTCACGTATCTTGGTCATGATTCGGCTGACACGCTTGTAGCTCTTGGCGTCGTTGTCGATTTCACCGGCACTAACTCCCCGATAAAAGAGCTGACGAATGGTCATCGGCTGTTCTTGCTCAAGAATGCTTAGTAGCATCTCAACAACTCGTGTTGTACTCTGCCATTCGCCCTTTGCCATGGCTGTTAACCTGAGACTAGTGTCAGTTTAAGAACTGCGTTGTTCGACTTCCTTTTTCAGAGATCAAGGAAGATGCCAGCGGTGGGCATCTCCATTTGCTTTTTCTCCCACCGATACTCAACTTGCTTCCTCGATAGCGGCCAGATTGCGACACGTCTCGGCGCTCTGGCGCTCCAGCTCATCCAGGTCAAGACCGCAGGCTTCGATAGCGCTCAGGTTGTCGGCGATTCTGCTTGTCTGCTCATCCAGTTCATCCAGCGGAGCGGCTTCGTCGATTGCGCTCAAGTTCTTCGCAATTCGACTAGTCTGTTTGTCGAGTTCCTCCAGATCATGACTTGCCTCGATAGTCGCGAGCTGCTGCTCCAGCTCTTCTAGTTTGGATTGATTTTTGTTAATGATTGTCAGGTTCTTCCGGATCTGCGCGGTCAACGCCGCCATTTCCCGAAGTTCCTCAATTGTTGATGTCGTAGTCGGTATAGTCATCGTCTTTTTCTCCTTGTCTTAGTCTTTCTAACTCTGCTCGCACTTGCCGCAAAATCTCTTGGTCTTCCAAATAGTCTTCGCAATTCCTCGCGGCTCATCGGCCAAACACTTTTAGCTGAACCCATTTCTCGTAAGGCGTACCCGGCACTTTTTCGCGTGCGCCCGGTTCGCGCAGGTCAATCGCATCGACAATCTTCGCGTTCAGTTTTTTCGCTAGTAGGTTGACCACTGGATCTAGAGCGATATGCTCAAGAAATTCTGCGCCGTTGCGCTTGCCTTGTGCTCCTCCTTTCACCGCACCTACTGCATCCCAAGGTGGCGAGATACATCCTTTCGTGGGGTGAGTGTGAGCTTTCGCTTCTGAAGCCTCACGTTCAGAGGTAGAGGCACCTGCCACCCCTTCAGAGTCTTTAATCTTCAGAGGGTTCTTCAGAGGTAGCGCGGGCGCAGCAAGGATCGTTGTTTCAATAAGTTGCTGGGAATGGCTACCGGCATTTTGCCGCTGGCAAACCTGATTTTTGCCGGAGGTCGATTCGTTTTTATCCGTTTTTTGCCGGAGGTCAGAGGTCTCCAACCTCCGGCCGTTTGCCGGCTGTCGTGCGTTGGCTTTGGCTAAATGTTTCGCCCAGAGATCAGGCTGATATACCCACTTTTCTTTGAGCATGATTCTGGGTTTTCCATCCGTAGGCGGCGGCAACTGGGAAATGATTTCGGCCAGCGGCCTGCCGTTAACGAGGAACCAATACGTGAAAGTACGGCGCAATCCTGACTCGGAGCCGATCCATCCGGCTTTGATGGCCTGTTCACGACCGCGTTTGACGGTTTCCTCATCGAGACGGCGAAGGTCGTGGAACAGATGGGCCGGAATATTCACGAAACATGTCGTCGAGAAAGCCCAGGCAAGGTACTGCAAGCAATCGGAAAAGTTAAGAAGAGCGCCGCTGTACCTCCCCGGTGCCCAGCGCTGTGCGATAGGCACAAACGGTATGTTTTGCCAAACGTTGCTCACTGCCCACCCGCTTGCTGGAGAAGGTCGAGAATTTGCTGGCGCTGCGTTCGCGCTTGACGATGCGGCGGGTGTACGCTAGAAGTATGTTTTGACATCGGGGTTCTCACGACCTGGCGCTGTCAACAACTTGCCGCTCCGGTTCGCACAACCGGAGCGGTCGCTTTTTGATTGACTATCTACCTGTTCACTTGGCCAGCCGCTTCTCTAGTTCTTCGTTTCGGATCAATCCAATCTCGCTTCCGCCATTCAATCGAGAAATATGTTCCGGCGGTGAGACCTCCTCGAAAAGCCAAGCTGCTGGATATCCGAGACAACTTGCAAGCGTCAGCCGTTCGCTGGCAGAAAATTGTGATCTTCCGCTCGCGCAGCGGGAAAATCGGGTCGGGCTCATATTTGCTTCGGCTGCGACTTGGTAATGAGTCAACCGGCGCTCAGCAATCGCCCACGAAAGATTGGGATATTTCATGAAGGTCCCCCTGCAACAAGTTGTTCCAGTTGCAAGGCTCACTTTGACGAGAAAGGCAGGAACTGTCTAGAGATGGGTGACTACGGATGAGACAATTTGAGAAACTATTTTTGGAAAAGAATGAACTCTAGGCTACTCGGTTTTATGTTTCTGCCGAAGAAGGCGAAGAACGGATTTTGTTGGGACTCTTCCGGGAACGTTGCACCCGGGCAACTTCCCCGTCTCGATCCACCTGTAGATGGTCGGTTTTGATTTCACTAACGCAGAAGCCACTTCCTCTATGGTCATGGACGGATGCCCCTTTGGATCACCGAGCGTTCTTGCAACCCGCTTGGCAATTTTTTCTTCTCGGGACAAACTCTCTACTTCTGCTGTAGGTAGCGGGGAATGTTGGGTAGCGTTCTTTACCAATGGTGGCGCAACAACCCGGTGATCGGAGCCAGCCGAAGATTCCGACGGGTACAAGGCAGCCAGAGGCATGTTGTAAATATCGCCGAACTTCCTCAATTGCGCAGATGTCGGACGCCGATCGCCGTCTTCCAATGCCCTGAGGCACTCGGCTGTGACGCCCATTCTTCTTGCCGCCTCGCCAAGAGGGAGTCCGGCGCTCTCACGCGCCCGAACGAGGACTTGCAGAGTCGGATTGGTTTCGGTCCGAGCCATAAGAATCGCACCCAAGATATTTAGCCTACCATTAATTTCGGCTGGGAAGCCTCTGAGTCAATGAGGCTAATTGTCGGCCTGTTCCACAGTGGCTCCGGTTGATTTTCCGACTCCGTTCGAGCATGCATTCATTTACATCTCATGCGATAATTTCTCACTCATGTGCGGTCGCTACAGGCTATCTCGGAGCAAGCAGATCATCGAGGACCACTTCGAGACTGCCGATTGGCAAGAAGATTGGTCGCCACGCTATAACATTGCCCCCACGCAGCCAGTCCCGGTTATCCGCCAGCATCCCAAGGAACCTGTCCGGCAGGTTTCGATGTTGAGGTGGGGCCTTATTCCAAATTGGGCTAAGGATGCATCTGGCGCTGCAAGCACGATAAACGCACGGTCGGAGACAGCCGCAACGAAGCCCGCGTTCCGCGATCCGTTTAAGTATCGCCGCTGCCTAATCCCAGCAGACGCTTTTTACGAGTGGTCGCGGACGGGAAAAGCCAAGCAGCCATTCTGCTTCGAGGTAAACGAAGGCGAGTTGTTCGCATTCGCTGGGTTATGGGATGGGTGGAAGAATGCCAGCGGCACGTGGATCAAGACCTGCTCAATTCTGACCACGACGCCGAATGCCGTGACCTCGACCGTCCACGACCGATCAAGACCTGCTCAATTCTGACCACGACGCCGAATGCCGTGACCTCGACCGTCCACGACCGAATGCCAGTGATTCTCCATCCTGATTCTTATGATCTGTGGAGAGCGGCACCATGCGTCGGTCGGCAGATGGCTCGTCGAGCAGGTTCTCAGCGTAATTTCGCAGTCGTCCTTCTCTGGAAATGCTAAGGGAGGTTCTTCTGCCTCCACCAGGGCACGGGTGTTGACTGCGGGGTAGCCGTGCTGGGCCCAGTGTGAACAGAGGAAGGCGTCAAAGGTGGCTGTCCAACGGAAGGCACGTTGTGCGGCTGCGTTTTGCTGGAAAGCGTTGGCGTCTGAGCTGGTGACTTTGCGGATTTTCTCCCAAAATACTTCACCCAAGAAAGGCCGATACGGGGAATTGTTATCCAAACATACCTGCGCCCATCTGCTGAGACTCCCGTGCGAAACATCGGGAATCCCCAGCTCATTCCGACCCCTCGTTTCGAGAGGTTCAAACGGAAGCCGCCGAGGTTCAGGGGTTTCTTGAATCGCCAGCCCATAATGAATCTCCATCAAGAGAATAGAACTCGTTTAGCGTAAAAGCGGAATGTTATGCCGCGAAATCTATCAAGGTCCCGCTCGGCCTTTAACATTCTGAATTGGAGTCCAAGCATCTCCTTGCGTACCCCGCCTTGCTTAACGTCAAGTTTTTCGACCGCTCGGGCCGCATCTTCCTCGACCCCTCGCAAGTTCTTGCCTAAAGTGTCTTGCTGCTGGTTAAACCTATCGACAATTTTTTGCCGTTCTACTAGATGCTTTTGTCGTTCAGCTTCTATGGCTGCCTCGTAGGGAATGCGCAAGGTCGAGAACTTGGTCCGAATGGACGTTTCTTGGTCTCTTAGGTCCCGCTGCTGAGCGTTTATTTGCAATTCCAGCGACGATTTCTGGTTTGCATATTTCGACCGGATGCTGTTCTCTTCCTGCCCGGACAGAGCTTTGGGCATCCTGCTCTTAGCGTCATTTTCAACTCCAAGTCGCCACCCTTGAAGTACCGCTGCTCGTTGTGAACCGATTCCTTTGACCCCATGGATTCGGTAGTCAACATCGGCGGCTGTAAAGATTCGCGCCGCAGTCAGGCGACTCTTGTACCCTGCCCCTATTCCGGGTAGCTGTGCGTGCGCGATCCAGGCTGACTGAAGTTTCGTTTGAACGAAGGAGGACTGCTTCGACTTCAGTATCGCGCTCAGTTCGTTGGCCTCTGTCTGGGCAAGAGATCCGAGGCTTTGCGCCAGTGAAGCCAGCGACTTTCCAAGCGTATTTTGCAGAGCAGATAGCTCCTTAAGTTCCTGAGCATCTAGTTTCTGCTTCCCTTGGATAGCTGCCGAAATAGACGATTGCAATCGAGCGTCGTTAAGGCCGTGAGCCTTTTGCTCCGCTTGCAAGAGATCTTTTTGGGTCTTTACAGAGGCCGCCTTGCGGACGGAGACCTGTTGGTTCGCCCGTTGTTTTTCTGCTTCAATGTCGGCGATCTGCTGTTGCATGACCCGAATCCGTTCTTGCAACTCTACACGCCGAGTCAGAATCGCAGCTCGCTGCGATACGGGCCTTTCCCTCTGATAGCCCGTTCTCCAAAGGAGAAGATTTGCGCCGAATGCCAGAGGAATACCTAACAGTAGCAAGGGCGCACCGACGTGCAGGGCGATGTATGCTGCCGCTGCAATCAAAGCAATCGTTAAATACGCCAGCGCACGTGTGACACCAACTTGTTCTTCGAAGTGAACTGGAGGCCCAACTTCATGAGTCGCATCTACAAGCCAGTCAATAGCGCTCTTGCCGTCTGGTGCGCCGCCAACCCTAGCAGGTGTGGAGGAAATGTGGTCTTGGATCCAACTCGCACCTGAGTTAAGGGTAGGCGCAGAAGAGACAACAGGTATGTATAGCGTACCGTCGACAGCGGGAACGCCCTGCATCGGACAGCCTAAAACTGTCCGAAACATGTCTATTGCTTGACGGAATTGTGGGTTCGATTCGCTCTCTAGTGCCTTGAGTAGAGCAGAACGATGTGGTTCTTCAAAATCACGTTTCTTAAAAAGTAAACAATCGTCTCCACCCCTAAACGTCTGCCACAGCTTCGGATTGATAGTCAGCGCGAAAATTGACAGCCAGATTACCCAACCAGAAAAGTTGTCGAGATATGGCCCAAAATCTAGAGCTGTTCTTCGCGGGTGCTGATAGTTGGGCTGACCCACTTCGTTACTAATTCGTCCACTGAGGGCCGGAACGTACATTCCATCGTAATCAACTAATCTTGGTATTGAGTTAACTACCAAAATGTTTCCGTGTTGAAGATCCCCGTGGGCAATTGATGCTTTCTGGAGTGCAGATAGCATCGTGATGAACGATTGTGAGAAAGCGACTAGTGCGGAGGGATTGTGCAGGTTTCTTTCCACCCACAGGTTGAGTGGTTCCCCATGGGCCCACTCCATCTTCACCAGGGGATACCATCCTCCTTTTATCCGAATACCCCTTTGCAGGAAGGAAAAATCCACCATGTAGGGAAGCGCCACCTTATGTAGATGGGCGTTTATTGCGGCATATCTCTCTTGCTCATCATGCATCTGGCGATTAAAGCATCTGATCGCCCAGGTCCTCCCGGTCGCCTGAAGCTTGTACACCGTCGCAAAGTTGCCGCTTCGTGGCCGTGGCAATCCGAGGCGGTCACATTCGACCTTCCCGGACCTGAGCTCCGCATCCTCAAAGCAGATGCTGGGTCCCTGAATTGCCTCGTTGTATTCCTGCTGGGTTGGCCATGACATTGAACGAGGTCCTTCGTCAGTCAGCTCACGTCGATTCGGTACAGCGTTACATCATCATTCCTGATGGCATTTTTGCGCCGAAGTTCCTCGATCCAGGGGCGGAAAGGCACACTTGGGTCAATCTCCACATCCCGCAGGATCTGCCATGGCTTTGCACCTTCTTCCACTTCTCGAAAAAACCAAGCTGCAAAAGCATCTGTCATCAGGTAGAAGCTATCGCCAGTTTCCCAAGCCCCGCTAGAGAACTGAGCCTCAACATCGAGTCGAGTGTTTGAATTTGGGTTGCTGCAAAGCAGGAATGGGGTGTTGTTGAACTGAGTGGAGCTAGAGAGGGGAAAGGTGGCAACTAATTCGTCGCCGCGAACGTGTGCCAGGCAGGTATCGCCAACTGCAAGTGCTTCCCATGTTCCCGAGCTACCACCGTGATGCTCGTCTCTGAGGGTGACACCGAGAAGCGTCGAAAAAGCTCCTTTACGAAGCTTCTCTTCCGCATACCACGGCAGAGGCTTGCGGTTCACTGTTCGCGCCCATCTCGCTTGGATCTTGCTTAGAGAGGCTTTGATATTGGCCGGATCTATGTTGCCATGTGAATATGCCCTTACAAGCTGCCTCGCCCAGATCCCCGAGAAGGAAGAATCGGTTGCTCCATCCGCCACCGCAACTGACACGACTTGTATGGGTTCTCCAGAAAGACGCGGCTTTGGCCAGAAGGCATCCTCATACTCCTCCTCAGAGTTGCCAGCCTTCTGAAGCCAAAGTGCCTCATAGAACAGACGCATCGTCACCGCAAGTTACTTGCGCGAGTGCCAATATCCAGTGCCTGAATGACGAGAACCAGGTCGGCATTCAGAACAAAACACTTCGCGCCGTCGGACAAGCTGAAACCATGCTCACCAGCAACGTTCCTCATCGTTGGCGTCAGAAGGCTGGCACCTTCAAATAGCAGCCTTGCGTACTGGTCGGGCAAGCTCGCTGATGAATCTGGAAACGCCGTCGATTGAGCATTTGGATTGTTGGAGATATGCAGGTTGAATAACAGTACATTTCCGTCACTCGAGCTTAGGCTTTTGACTTCGTTCATCGCCTGGCTGGGATCGCCATCTGTCGATTCGCCATCAGTGATGTGAATGACTACTGACGGGAATGAGTTGGGATGCTGGCCCATCCATTTTTGTAGTATGGATTTCGCGTTTCCCAACGCTTGGCACATCGGAGTTCCGCCGTTCGCCGTCGGCTCGAACCAAATAGGAAATTTCACCTTTTGATCGACTAGTCCGCCAGCACCATCGTCCACCTTCTTGACCCGCTCCTCGATCCGTGCAGGTGAGTTTGCAATTTCGCTAACGGCTACGAGTTCTTTGCCTGCTAAACTTCCGCTAAAGCTGGGTCCCACGGTTGCGCCGTAGCCAATCACTCCCACGTAAAAATAATCGCGAACACCCTCCTCTTTCGCGCAGCGAATAACAAGGTTTTGAAGAAGCTTATTGATCGCGTCCGCGACACCGTCTGCTTTCTTCTTTGGCACCTCCCCGGGAAAATTGTCGGCCATCGAACCCGACTGATCGATCAGGAACAAGAAACATGACGGATTGTTACGACTAATTTCGGCCGTGTATGCCATCTAGACCCTCCTGCGAACCTTCCGCATCTGGAACGTGAACGAGGCCCCTGATTGCGCTGCGATGATTCCTGGCAGCGTACTCGAAAGGGTTACAACGATCAAGGTTGATGCTACAGGCCAGCAACACCATAGTCACTAAGACGGCCCTCTACATTATTCCGTTTCAGTTGAGCTGTTCTGCCTGTTGAAACTCGCACAAAGGGGAGGTTGTACGGATGGAATACTAGAACGCGCAACCAATCGAGGAAGTGCGTACAGTCACACTCTCATGTGACGGCAACTTGAAGAAACTAGCTTGGTTTACTCGGCCTATGTTTCGGACGATGAAGTTGCCTGACCAGAATGCGGTCATTGTTGGAATTTTCCCACCTCTGTTCAGAGCAAGTGACGAGTGTGAGCCGATCCAGGACACGAAACTAGGCAAGTCTCAACCTGATCTGCGTTTTTGCCTCACCACCAAACTTATGCGTTCAAGAAACATATAAAAGCCGAACGCCCCCAGGCCAAAATCTGGGGGCGTCGGTTGAACGACTTGCAGCGAGGTTTGCAAGCAGGTTTTATGAACGCTCGTGGAATGCTTTGTGCAAGGTGCCGATCCCCAAGCCCATCTGTCGCGAGATCGTGCGCCACGGCGTTCCCAATGCGCGTAGCGAGGCGATTTTGGCGACATCTACATTCACTCGCGGTCGGCCAAGCCGCTTGCCCTTGGCCTTCGCTGCCGCCAGACCCGAACGAACACGGTCGCGAATCAGCTCCCGTTCGAACTCTGCAATCGAGGCAAAGATCCCGAACACAAGCCGACCATTGGGTGTCGAGGTATCCACACCTTCGTGCAAGCTGATGAAGTCGATTCCAAGCGAACGAAACTCCTCCAGCGAGTTAACAAGCTGCCGAAGGCTACGAGCAAATCTGTCATAGCGGTAAACGACAACACAATCAACGAGACGCTTCCGACAATCGGCCATGAGCTTATCCAGTCCGGGACGACGCTCCCGAGCACCGCTGATGCCCTTGTCAACATATTCACCCGCGACTGCGAAGCCACGGCGTTGGCAGTAGTCGCGAAGTTCGCCAAGCTGCATCTCGGGATTCTGCCCGTTAAAAGTGCTGACTCTCGCATAGAGACCCGCTGTTTTTTTCTCCGTAGCTTCCCTCATGCGGCAGTCCGATCGAAGTAACCGATCTTTGAAGCGAACAAGCATTCGGCCAACATCTGCTCGTCGATTCTCAGATTCGCTGCTCGAAGCAGAGATCGCCAGCTTCTAATAAGGTCTTTGTAATCTCCGAGGAAACAACTGAATCGAGGCTCGTCTGTGTCGGCCAGAAGGTAGCCATCAGATGTAATTGTGATCGCTGTGATTGAAGGTCGCACGAACGCGGTGTCCAGCAGAAAGCCAAGCACTGCGGCCATAGCGCCGGACATCTGTCGAAAATTTTCGGGGTTGAGTTTGCTGAGCAGCCGGGTTCTCAGGCGTGCGTCAGATGAATCTTGCTTTGTGTCCATTGCCCATCTCCTGATTGAGTTGGGCATCAGGTTTCCGAAAAAACAGAAACGCCGCCCAGCATTCAGGCGGCTCTCTCGTGGAGACTAATTTGCAGAACTCTCTGCCACATCGAGCCTTTCGGCTCTAAACCACCGTGCGTCTCCAACGTCGGTTGGTGGCCCCGTTTTCGGGGCGCTCCTGATGCTATGAAAATTATCACACACGAATACCAGTAAGTCAATGAAAACACAACCATTTGCTAGGCATTCCCAGCTTGATCTTCTCTTGTACCACCGTACATACAATGTACGGGCCTCATGCCAGCGATGATCGGAACCATTTCCTATCCGTCTCATCGTGGTCCTCACCGCCATCTGGGATCAATGCATTATGAGAGA
>Ga0210409_10005132_pt1 | contig 13812 bp, 17 predicted proteins | sample IncBWH17MmetaG_FD_161649 | JGI IMG/M metagenome (GOLD analysis project Ga0210409, IMG submission 161649) | Forest soil microbial communities from Barre Woods Harvard Forest LTER site, Petersham, Massachusetts, United States - Inc-BW-H-17-M | ecosystem: Environmental > Terrestrial > Soil >... | reverse complement strand
GCTCCGCGGTGGGCGAGGAAGGAAGTCCGATGTCCCTGAACGAAGTGCGCCGGCTACACATCCGGCGAGTCCTGGATATGAGCCAGGGTAACCGCCTGCGCGCGGCGCAAATTCTCGGGATTGGCCGCACGAGCCTGTATCGCTACCTGAAGCGCGACGGCGCAGAGTAAAGAGAAAACAAAAGTCCGGTGGCGCGGCTGCCTGAATTATTTTTTCCGAATCAGAGCGCCGCGCCGTTTTTGGCGGCGTTCGAAACGCGGCATGCCATTCTGTCCGGCGGCGCGGCGGTGTCCCAGGACGAGACAGTGTCCAAGATTGGGGCGGCACGCGCTGGGCGGCAATTTTCCAAGGGATTGAAAATGGGCCAAATGCAGCGCTGGCGGTTTGGCAGGCGCCCTGCAGAGACTCCATTCGTCTTTCGAATCAAAAGCAGCAAAGGCGTGAAGCCCGGGCCTGCCCGCTGATTCGAAGTGTGCGAGCGAAACGGACACGCTGTTGATTCTTGCGAGCAGTTGCGAATCGCGCGAGAAAAATCCAAGGGGATACAGGCGAAGGGCTGGCAAAACTTCGACCGCGCTTTGATGCGAAAGCCGAGTTCCTGCCACACGTAGTTCCACAGAGAAACCGCAAACATCCAGCCAGAACCCTCGAGGCGCCGCGTCACCCGAACCTAAAAGGGAGCGCGGCGCTCATTCCTTCCGAATTTTATTCCATTCGAACGCGATTGATTCGCATTACGGTCTATTCGAATCACGGCCCCTTCGAAACCCGTTGCATTCGAACAACATTTCAACGGAAGTTCGCTGGATTGGACGCTCATGCGATGCGAAGCCTATCCACATTTTAGTCTTTCAAAGACGTTTTCGTTCCGAGGTTTATTTTTTCAAGGATCAATGCATGCGAGGGTGGATTCGTTCAAAAGCGAAAGGCGATTTTCTGCGGCAACGGTGGGGGTATTCGAAACGCTGCAGCCTGGTGCGGATTGTGGCAAGCTACGGACGACTTGCGCGGCCCCGTTTGAAACAGGGGCGGCATCGCGTTCGAATGCGCGGAGGAGAGTCACTGAGGGTGAATGCAAAACCTAATTCCGTCCCTTTCGAACCGGCAGCTTGTGCGAATCAAGAGGCATTGAAAAAGACCGTGGACAAAGAACGACGATGAGGAGGAGATTGCTCGCGGCGGCGACTTCCCTTTCGCTGATTTTCCTGGTGGCGCTGGGGACGCGACTGGGATTTGCGTGGGACCAGACGCGCAAGATTCCCCGGGAGGTAATCGGGATTGCGTCGTTCGCGCAGGAAACCGGAAGCATCGCTTCCGCGCTGGTGAGAGGAAAAGGATTCAGTTCGCCATTTGGAAGGGAGACCGGACCGACGGCGTGGCTGACGCCGGTGTATCCGTTACTGGTGGCGGGAGTTTTCCGGGTTTTCGGGATTTTTACGAACGCGTCGTTTTTCGCGGTGGTTTTTCTCAACGCGCTATTTTCATCGGCGGTGTGCATCGCGATTTTTCACGCGGGAAAACGGATCGGCGGCCTGGGAGTGGCAAGCGGAGCCGCGTGGCTGTGGGCGCTTTTTCCCAATGCCGTGATGGTGCCGTTCGAATGGGTGTGGGATACGAGTTTGTCCGCATTGCTGGGGGCCACGATTCTGTGGGCGACGCTGGAGCTGGCGGAATCGCAGCGGCTGCGCGACTGGTGCGGGTATGGGTTGCTGTGGGGATTCACGCTGATGACCAACCCGTCGCTGGGATCGCTGCTGCCGTTTTTGCTGGGATGGGCGGCGTACCACGCGCACCGAGAAAAAAACCTGCGAATCGCAAAGCCGGCGCTGGCCGCCGCGGGAATCGCCATTCTGTGCTGCGTGCCGTGGACGGTGCGGAATTACGTGCAATTTCACCGGCTCGTTCCGCTGCGCTCGAATTTTCCGCTGGAGCTGTACATCGGAAACAACGCCAACTATGCGACGCGGCAGTTTGTGTGGCCGCCGAAAATCACGAAGGAAGGGGAACTGCTGCGGTACTTCAAGATGGGTGAGACGGCGTTCATGGATGATGAAGAACGCAAGGCGCTGGAATTCATGCGCGCGCACCCGAGAGCCGTACTCGAGCTGACCGGCGAACGGTTCGTGACGTTTTGGACCGGGCTACCCGAGCCGGTTCAAACGTTTCTATCCACGGATGAGCTGCTGATCCGAGTGCTGCTGGTGTGCAATACGGTCGCCGCGATAGGAGCGCTGGCGGGAATTGTTGTGCTGACCCGAAGAGGCAGTCCGTACGCGTTTCCGGCGACGGCCTATCCCGTGGTGTACCCATGGCTGTACTACGTGACGCATCCCAACCTGCGCTACCGGCACCCGATTGACCCGGTGGTGCTGCTGCTCGTGGCCGTGGCGGTCGGCGGACTGTTTGAAATTAACGAGGAAGCTGCCAGTTAAGAATCAAGGTCGCCGGCATAACAATCTCGAAAATTGACAGACATTGAAGATCGCCCGAAAGGCATCGCGACTTGGCTCTAGAACCAACGCCATCATTTCCGTGCGCCCTATCACTCGTGCACATACGGGCACTTCAGCGGCAGCAAGGTTTGTACTGGCACTCCTGGTTTGAGTTGCTAAGAGCCGCACAGGCGACGCGCCATTCAGAAAAGTGGTTTTAGCTCCGATTCAATCGTATCCGTGTATTCAAACCCGACTACCTTCTTGCGGAGTATTCCTTGGCGGTCGTAGAGCAGCGTAGTTGGCAGGCCCTCAATGCCGCCGAACTTCTGCTTCAAGTCGTCAGCAGCTACGGCCAGCGGATAACGTGCACCGATTTTCTTTGCAAATAGGGCTGGGTCTTCCATATCCATCATGGTGTCGAATTTAAACCCGATAATCGCGAGTCCGCGAGAGCTATACCGACCTAAGAGTTTCTGATAGCCCGGCATCTCTTTTTTGCATGGCTGACACCAGGTGGCCCAAAAATCAATGAGCACCACCTTGCCGCGGAGGTCAGCGGAGGAAATCTCGCGCCCTTGCAAATCCTTGACGGAGAAGTCGGGCAACCGTGAACCGATCTCGCCTGCCGCGATAACTTCTATTTTCGGTTGAGGAGGACTCGCCGAGTGCGGGTTGCATCCGGCGAGTCCGACCGCAGCAAGGCTCAGAACTAACAAGCGTTTTCGTAGCATCTATTCCTTCTTCTGCAGTTCCAGAATCAAGAGCTTCAGGGGAGCCGATGGGTCTGCTTTCTTTTTCCCCGCGGGCTTTTTGTACAACTGACCACGAACTGTGACCATCGTTGCGGTATCGGCAAGGGCTTCAAGCCCCTTCGACAACTCATTCGGTGTTAGCGCGAAGGACTGATTCGGTGCAACCTGCAAGGCAAGGCCACCCGAAGGATCCTTCACGATTTTCCCGCGTGCGATCATGTCCATCTCCGCAGCAGTCACACCACTGTCGTAGGTCGCCTTTAGAAGCTGGGCGGGATCAATCTGCCCATCCTCCTTGGGGGTGACATCAACTTTTCCGTCAATCAAGCTGACTTGAACTGTTTGAACGCCAGACTGGCGTCCGAGGTGCTGCTTCACCCCATATGCTCAAAAGTTTCAAGTCATGCCTTCAACGCGCATTTCAATATGCTTGATTTGCGCCTGAGCCACTGCACTGACTATGGAAATGAGCAAAGCAAGCAGGGCCAGTTTTTTTGTGTTCATTGTTCCTCCTTTCCTTAACGGTGCATCCGAAATTGCTGTGTGATTCCAAAACTGAAGTGACGGCGAACGGGCATGAACATTGAACCGTTGGAGTGAACCACGTCCCAATCCGTGCCCAGCCAAACGTGCATTCCGGACCGCACGCCCACGTAGGTGGTGATTCCGGCCAGCAGCACATCGCCGCCGCTCCCGTTTTGCGTGACGCCTCCGATCCGATCCTCTTGAGAATGCAGCCAGGTCAGCGCCGGTCCGATGAACCATTCACGGGCCACGTTCTTCGATTCATAGGGCCGATACGACAGCCAGAAGCGCGATTCGATGTCGCTTCCGAGTCGTGTACCCTGCGTTCCTTGAGAGCGGATCAAGGAATGGAAATCTTCATCCGCAACGAGACGTCTCAAATTGAAAAGCCCGGTGTACGTCCAATTTACGGCGAGGAACAGATCGGTAGAACCCGAACCGGGTTGGAGGCCCGCAGGCAGTCGTATTCCATTTGTGTCGGTCAAGTCTGTTCGCCCTGTGGGGATCTTGGGGCCAAGCGTGACGGATGCCTGCGTAGTGCCGCGTTTCGAATCTCGCCGGTAAAAGCGATATTTTACGAGCAACAAGGCATCGCCAAGACCTGTTCCCCCAACGGCTGGCCTCCTTCCGGGGTCAAAGTGATTCGTTACTACCGGAACGAGAACGGTCAAATCAAAATTGCGATAGAAACCCCAGGTGAAGTTGAAAACGGCCTGGTGGGAAAAAGTTGGGAAGGCCGTTACGGGAATAGCGCTCGAAATTCCCGGCATGAGTCCTCGCGTAGTGAAGATGGAGTTGTAGGAAATGAGTCCGCCACCCGGGAACAGCGGCGGAGCCGTTTCGGGGGCAGGGCCTTGCGCTTTGGCCATCGAGGCACAGAGCAGCGAGAGAAATGACAGGGCCGCGCTCGTAAACCGCTTCATAAAATATGGATTTCGTCTTCTCACAAGTGTTTCCTCCAGTAGAAACGGGCATGCCGAAGCACACGAGTGCTTCAGCCAGGAGCCGACTGGAGGACAGATTAGATGCGAAGAGGCAATTTGGCCGGAGCAGAGGGGATCGGCGGAGCGTGGGAATTTGCCGCGATCACGCGGTTAGAGGAGTCCGTCGAGAGTGACTCGGTAGTCGCCGGCAGCAATGCAATTAGAAGGGGAGCGTAGGAAACGCCATGCACGGAGGAGGGCTGCACAAAAGGAGCGTGCATCGCCGGCATGGTCTTGCAGCAATCTTGAGCGTGATGACCATCCGACGAGCATGGCATCGAATTGCAACACTGCATTGCCTGCTCGGGTGTCGTCGGGGCACCGCAGTCGAATGCATACGCAGCGAAAGAGACTGCCAGTACCGCAAGAAAAAATGGCCTAGCAGAACGCATCACTGACTACCTTAGCCACCCAAGTTGTCTGAGTCAAGGAATCGCGTCCGGCTCATTCCTAAGCTACGACGCTGAGATCGGATCGCGAAAAGGACTCTCCAACCAGTTCTTCACTTTTCTTCCAAAGCGCCTCGGCATTTTTCGGATCGAGCGCATACCCGCGCACTCCTTCGCTGATCGCGCTGATCGTCACGTGGTCGGGAACGATCTGGCCGACGTGGCAGTTCTCGCAATACCGGCCGCCAATTTCGTCAGCGGGAGCCACGACACCGGCCCACACGGAAGTGGCGGCTCCTTGAGGAATGGTCTTCCACTGGAAGGGCCCCTTCCCCTCCGCCGCAAGCTGCTGGTTCATCTGTTCGATGATCCCTTGAATGCGGCTCGGATCTATGTGGCGAGCCAGTTCGGTGTGTATGCCTCCCGGATGCACAGCCGCGGCGCGCACGCCGCGCTTGCGGTGCCTTTGGTCGAACGCAACGGCGAAGAGGATGTTTGCCGTCTTGGATCGGCCATACGCGACGAATGGCTCATAGGGCGTCCGCTCAAAGTTGGGATCCTGAAGATCAACGTTCGAGTAACGGTGACCGGAAGAAGACAGATTGATTAGTCGGCCTCCTGGGCGAAGAAGACGCGCAATCCGGTTCGCCAGGACAAAGTGGCCGAGGTGATTGGTGCCGAACTGTGTTTCAAAGCCGTCCGCTGTATGCCCGAACGGTGTCGCCATCACTCCCGCATTGGCGATGACCACATCGAAAGAATCACCCTTTGCCAGTAGTGCATCGGCGCAGGCCCGAACACTCTTCAAGCTGGCAAGGTCGAGCTCAACCAGTTCGAAACTCCCGCCAGTGGCCGCAGCCTCCTTCCGCACCTGTTCGGTCGCCGCTTTCGCCTTCGTCAAATCCCGCGCCGCACCGACGACCTGCGCGCCGTGCGCGGCAAGAGACCGCGCCGTCTCCACGCCAAGCCCAGCCGAAACGCCAGTGACGAGAATCCGCTTACCGTGCAGATTCACGCCAGCCAAAACTTCCTCTGTTGTTGACGTCGCCCCGAGAGTCTTCGCCATTGTCTTTCTCCTTGTGCCGGCCCGTTCGCGTTCCTTTCATTGGCAGCCGCTATTGACGAGCCACGCCGATCTAGATAAAACGGAGAGTGTCTCCGAACGTTTAGATAATCGGAGACTGTCCCCGGTTATATCTTTCTTATGCCGACGAAACGCCCCAAACCTCCCCCGCGTAAGCCGCGCACCGATGCCCAACGGAATCGCCAGTGCATTCTGGAAGTCGCCAAGGAGGCGTTCACACGTTACGGCGCAAACACCAGCCTGGACGACATTGCCAAAGACGCGGGCGTCGGGGCGGGAACCTTGTACCGTCACTTTGGGACGCGCGATGCCCTTCTCGAGGCCGTCTACCACATCGAAGTGGAAAAGCTGGCCGAAGCAGAACGCGAGCTATCTGGGAAATTGCCTCCAATTGAGGCGTTGCGGGCCTGGATGTTGCTCTTCGTGGATTACATCGAAACGAAGCAGATCATCGCCCCGGCACTGAACACCATCGTCGGAGGCCCCTCGAAGGTGTATGAAGTTTCCCGCGCTCAGATCACGGGAGCGATTCATGCGCTGGTGAAGCGCGCCATTGAGAGCGGCGATATACGTAGGGACCTCGACCCATTGGATCTACTTCGGGCCCTGATCGGCGTCTCCAACGTGGCGTGCAGCCCTGACTGGCCGCAAAGCGCAAGACGACTCGTAGATATCCTCATCATCGGTTCACGGCCGATCCTATAGCTCGTAGGATATTCGGAGTGGGCGCTGCCTGCGCGCACCTGGCCTAGGACCAGTTTGTGGGATCGAGAAACGCGCATCTCGGCAGTGCTTGATTTTCAGATGAAATGCCGACTTGTCAGGACGAGTTCCGCTGTGGAAGTCGGATACCTTCCGGTCAGCCGCCCACCCGTGCAGAAGCCTATTCTGCTCCCCAACGGAAGCAGGGTCTCCTCCACCGGCGTGAGCGATCGCGCACGCTACCGCACTAGAGGTTCAACGTCACCTTTGCGTTGTCCAACACTTTGTTCCACCTGGGGTCGACCGAGGCGCCGACGGTGTATTCGTCGTGCCAGTTCCACCATTTGTACGGTGGAGTCTGGGGGTAGCCCTCTGGCGAGTCTTCCCACTCCTCCTGGCGCCCGAGCGCCGTCATGTCCAGGTAGCTCCAGGTGCTGCCCATGGCCTCGTCGCCGCGGTTGTTGATGAAGTAGGTGCGAAACAAACGCTCGCCGCTGCGGAAGAACGCGTTCGTGCCGTGCCACTCGTCCACGCCGAAGTCGGTGTCGAAGCCGTCCGTGATGGTGTACCACGGCATCTTCCAGTCCATTCGTGCCTTCAAGCGCTGGATGTCCGCCTGCGGCGCACGCGAGGCGAACGCGAGGGTGGTGTCGCGGGCGTTTAGATGGGCGAGGTGGGCGACCTGGTCGGCCAAGAAGGAGCAGCCGCGGCAGGCATGATCGGGCCAACCGAACACGCCGGGCTCGAAGAAGGCGCGGTAGACGATCAGCTGAGGGCGGCCTTCGAACAAGTCGAGCAGGCTGACCTTGCCCTTAGGCCCGTCGAACTGGTACTTCTTCTCCACGGCCAGCCACGGCATCCGCCGACGCTCGGCGGCCAGCGCGTCACGAGAGCGGGTCAAGGCCTTCTCCTTCACGAGGAGCTGCTGGCGCGCAGCCTCCCATTCCTGCGGCGAAACGATCGGCCGTGTTTTCATTGCCAGCTGCTCTTTCGGGTGCTCCATGCCACTTTGCTTGCTTGTTGCCATTTTATTTCTCCTTGATTTTCTGAAACAGACCGAGACCATTCGCCTTGAAAAATTTTCTGGATAATTTTCTGAATTGGCCGATGCACACCGCCAGAATTCCTCCCGTGGATCCCGCTCCGGCGGCCATCACTGCTGCGCTTGCGATGCATGCTGGGCACATATTTCCATCCTCCGAACTTCCAAATCGTCCGCGCCTCAGTGGGGCCGCGGCGCCTCCGCTCGCTGCCGCATCCGCTCGTGCAAGTGTGCCCAGCCATTCTTTGCGTTTCTGTACTCCTCGAGCACCAGACCAAACGACTGATGCCGAAATGAAATGATCGTCACGCCGCCCGATTCCTTCAGCCGATACTGAAGATTCGTTATCACCGGATTGGACATAAACAGTGGCCCGCAAATCTCCAGCAACGTCGGCTTCTTGATCGCTTGCACCGTTCCCCAGTAATGGCCGTTGTTATCCCCCAGATCGCGATACCATCTGCCGCCCGGCCATGCTTCCAGTTTCATCGGCATTGGCTTGTCCACTTGAGTCTCGTTGTACGGTCCAAGCTGATCCAGCAGCGCGGCAAACGTCACTTCAATCGACACGCGCACTGCAATCTCCTCCGCTATATGGATCGTTGTCGCTTCCAGCGATAGTGCAGGTGAACTCACGATTTCCTCCTCGTTTGAAACTCAATAAGACTATTGTTTCTCTGCATTCTTGGCCTCAGCCCGTTCCTTGATTCGCAGAAGTTGGTGTTTCCACAGCCGCTCGAACGTGCTCGTCCATTCGTGCAACGGCCGGATCGCCATAGCATTCACTTTGTAAAGCATCTGCCGGCCATCCCGGCGGGCCTCCACCAGGCCAACACCTTTCAAAACTTTCAGGTGCTTCGAGACCGAAGGCTGCTCCATCTCCATGGCATCCACAATCTCGGTGACGGACCTCTCCTGCATCGCTAGATAGTTCAGGATGTCGCGCCGCCGAGGTTCCGCCACGGCATTGAACGCGTCTGAGGTTGTCGCCGCCCTTGCCATGCTCCCAATATATTCTCATATAGGAATATGTCAAGCTCTTTTTTGCCAATCTTTCCGCCACCCCTTTTTCCTCTGCTACTTGCCGCTCAAAATGGGTTGTCCAAGTGACGGGGCAACCTGGAAGTTATCAGCTCGCCGGTCGGGGTAGTACCGACAAACGCGCGAGTGTCCGCAACAAGATTATTCCCGGGTGGTCGGCTACTCGGAAGTTCTGGGCGTGTCCGGCGATTATTCCGGGTTACTGATGTCTCTGAAGAGGTTGCTCTGCGGGTCGAATGAGAAGGCAACGCTCGGGAAGGAAAATCTGGTATGCTCGCGGCACCTGTTTCTTCGGCCGAATCCAATCAAGAGGAGCGTACGAAAAATGAGAACCAAGTCCCTGGCAGGGGTGTTGATGACGTTGGTTTTGATGGGTGGAGCAGCGGCGGCGTCAGCGCAAGATGTGACGCAGGCGGAGAAGGACCGCGCGCTGCAGTACCTGGAAACGACGAAGAAGGGTGTGCTGGATGCGACGAAGGGATTGTCCGAGGCGCAATGGAACTTCAAGGCGGGGCCGGACCGCTGGTCGGTGGCGCAGGTGATGGAGCATATCGCGGCGGCGGAGGATTTCATCCGGGGAGCCTTGAAGGAAAAGGTCATGATGGCGCCGGCTGGGGAGCCGGGGCGCGACGTGAAGAGGACCGACGATGCCGTGATGGCGATGGTTCCAGACCGCACGACCAAGGCCCAAGCGCCGGAGCCGTTGGTACCGACGAATCGGTTTGGGTCGCCGGAAGGTTCGGTCAAGCATTTTGTGGAGAGCCGGGCGACGACCGAGGAGTTCCTGAAAACGACGCCGGGGCTGCGCGATCACGTGACGGACAGCCCGCTGGGGAAGATGGATGGGTATGAGTTTATTCTGCTCATCGCGGCGCACAGCGAACGGCACACCAAACAGATCAATGAAGTGAAGGCGGATCCTAATTTTCCGAAGAACTAAGAAGAGAAAAACTTAACATAAAGAACTCAGAGGATGCAGAGTTCACAGAGAAGAGAATGCGCCGCGCTTGGGCAGAAGGAGATTGCTTCAACGCGGCGCAGTTGTGTTTACGAGAAATTTTCAGCGGGTGGCCGCGTAGCCGTTATTTGCGGCGGTGGTGGATGGGACGGTGATGGTGTTGTCCATGCGGACGAGCATGCCGGTTTGCGCGGGAAGCTCCACGTCCTTTCCTTTGCGTGAAACGATGTAGACGGCGCTGCCGGCGAGACCAAAGCCGAAGCCGCGAACGACGTGGCTGAAGACCGCGCCGATGAGGGTGCCGCCGCCGGTGCCGATGGTTGCGCCGAGAACGTCCCCTTTAATGTCGTGCTTTTCCTGGACAACCTGCCCTTCTTCGATTCTCACATCTTTGCGGCGCTTGCCGTCGGTCTGCCCGTGGGGCTGCTCGATGGCGATGATGCTCATCTGTACGGGAATGAGGCGACTATCCACTTCGATGGAACGGAACGTGAGGTTCATGTAGGCCTGGCCGCGAAATAAGGAAAAGTGGCGGGCTCTTTCCACGGTGCCGATGACGCCGTTGATGCGCGTGCCGGCGGGGAGAAGCAACTGGCTGCCCAGATAGACGGGTTCGGCGACTACGGCAACGAATGGATCGCCGTCGCGCGAAACAGTGCTGCTGATGCCGCTCAAGAGAGTGAGATGGACCTGCGTGCCTTGGATGACTTGATGCGGCTCTGCGTAGGACGGGGGCGGGGTGAAGCAAAAGAGTGCTGCCGCCAAAAAAAGTGATGACGCAATTTTCATGGGTTCCTCCTGTGCGCACGAGGTGTGCGACGTGGCCTCGTCACGTGAGGCGACACCAAGGCGATGCCTCGGAGTGTTCCGCTGGCGCAGCGGACCTGGCGTCCCGGCTGGGGCGGGAACGAGGCGGATGGGGAGGAACTCCATCCGAGGGTAGGTTAGCTGAATTCAGGATGCGGCCGCGGAGGATTTTGAGAATGTTTCGTGAGAATTACGGCGAGGAGATGAGGCGCGGCAATGTCTTGCCGAGGAGCTTGCGAAGGAGTATGGTTTGGCCAATTCGCTGTCATTCCCTACCTACGAAGGAGCTTTCTATGAAAATGAATCGAGTCTGGAATGTTCTTGCGGTGATGGCTGCGGCAGTGGCGATCACGGCGACAGTCTCCAGCCAGGAAAAGAAAGAGATGGCGGAGGCGCACATGATTGTGCGCTACGGCGATTTGAAATGGACGCCGATTCTAAAAGGGTGCGATCTGGCGACAGTATCCGGCGATTCCAGCGCCGATGGGGCGCCATTTGTGGTGCGCCTCCGGTGCGTGGATGGAGCAAAGATTCCGGCGCACTGGCATCCGACGGACGAAAACGTGACGGTGCTGAAGGGTACGTTTCTTGTGGGGATGGGAGAGACGTTCGACGAAAGCAAGCTTCAGCCGATGAATGTGGGGAGCTTCGTGTCCATGCCGAAGGAGATGCGGCACTATGGAATGATCAAGGGCGAGACGATTGTGCAGGTTCACGGAATGGGGCCGTTCAAGGTGAATTGGGTGAATCCGTCCGAAGTGCAGCCACCGGATGCGCCGGCCGCGAGCGCGGCGAAACCGAAGTCGTGAACTTGATCGCCGTCGAGAATTTAAAGAGAGACTGTCGCTTCACAATCCCGCGCAAAAAAAACTGAGCGAAGGGAGCCGCACGTTCTGGCTGCGTTCGAATCGCTGTGCTAGACTTTTCTTCGCACTCGCGGAAAATCTGCGCGAGTGCCGGAGCGTGGAACTTCGGGCTCTGTGCAACGAGGTCCCGCGAACCCCGCCAGGCCCGGAAGGGAGCAACGGTATCGGGAACGCCTCGGGTGCCGCAGATCACCCGAAGTTCCTCTCACTGAGAACTGTTACAGTGGTCAGTTGTCAGTTTTCAGTGGGAAAGAGAAACATGAGTGCTGCGAGTTTTTGCTCTACCGGGTCCACTGACAACTGAATACTGATCACTGAAAACTTTCGAATGAGCTATCAAGTCATTGCGCGCAAGTGGCGGCCGCAGACGTTCGCGGATCTTGTGGGGCAGCAGCACGTCACGGAGACGCTGGCGAACGCGATCAAGAATAATCGTGTGGCGCATGCATACATTTTCTCCGGGGCGCGCGGCGTGGGAAAGACGACGGCCGCGCGCATTCTGGCCAAGGCCATGAATTGCGTGAAGGGGCCGACGGCGGAGCCTTGCGGAGAATGCGATTCGTGCAAAGAGATTGCGGCGGGGACTTCGCTGGACGTGATTGAAATTGACGCGGCATCGAACCGTGGCATCGATCAGATTCGCGAGCTGCGCGAGATGGTGCGGTACGCGCCGGCGGCGTCGCGAAGCAAAGTGGTGATCCTTGACGAAGCGCACATGCTGACGGGCGAGGCTTCGAACGCGTTGCTGAAAACTTTGGAAGAGCCACCAGACCGCGTGATTTTTGTGATGGCGACGACGCAGCCGGAGGACTTGGCGGACACCATCCGGTCGAGGTCGCAGCATTTTCATTTTCGCGCGCTGACCTTTGCGGAGATCAGCGGGCGGCTGGAAGAGATCGCGCGAAAAGAGAATTTGCAAATCGAGCCGGGCGCGATGGCGGTGATCGCGCGGATGGCGGAAGGCAGCTTGCGCGATGCGCTGTCGCTGCTGGAGCAGGCGCGGGCGTATTGCGGCGACACGATTCCGGATAAGGAAGTGCGCGAACTTTTGGGCGTGGTGCCGGAAGATGCGCTGAATGAATTGGTGGGCGCGATTGCGGAAGGATCGGCGGACCGGGCGCTGGGGCTGGTGCACACATTCCAAAAAGAGGGACGCAACCTGCAGCATTTCTCCCGCGAAGCCATCCGGCACATGAGGAACCTGTTGATTGCGCGCGTGTGCGGGGCGGATTCGGATTTGATCGCGGCAACGGCGGACCAGCGTCCGGCGCTGGAAAAGGCTGCGGCGCAATTCAGCGAAGAAGATTTGACGCGATTTTTTCAGATTTTACTGCAGACGGATGATGATCTGCGGAGGAAACCCGATCCGCGCGTGCACCTGGAAATGGGATTGTTGCGGCTGATTAACGCGGCGCGGCTGGCACCGCTCGAAGAATTGTTGAGTGAATTGAAGAGTGGCGCGCCGGGCGGCGGGACGAATTCCGGGATGGCGCGCAACGCGGCACAATCTGCGTCGAGTGTTCCAGCGCCGGCGCGGTTCGTAAGTTCGCCAAGTGCGGCGACGGGACTTGGGGCGTCCGGGTTTGCGGCGGCGGCAAAATCTTCGTCGGCGGGTTTTGCTGCAGCGGCACCTGCGCCGGCGTTTGCATCTCCGGTGGCCGTGCCAGCGGCGGCTAAGAACGAAATTGTGGATGAAACGCGCGATGCTGCGACCAAAAGCAATGGCGCTGCGATGCAAGTCAGCGGGATCACGCTGGAGCAGGTTGCGGAAATCAAGTCAGCGATCCAGGCACAACAGAAATTTCTTGGCGAATTGGTGGAACAGAGCAGCCGGTGGGAACTCGAAGGCGCGGAGCTGCGAATTTATTTTTCGCCGGAGAAGCGGCCGTTCGCGGAAATGATGGAAGGACGCGAGACGCTGGAAAAGATCCGTGTCATTTCGAGCAAGGTGCTGGGGCGAACGGTGCGCGTCTGTGCTAAACTGAAAGCAGTTGCAGCAGCAACTGCGTCAGCGTCGCGTTCGGGAGCCGGCACGCAGGAATTGCGGGCACAGTTCGAGCGCGATCCGATGGTGCAGTCGATGTTGCAGCGCTTCGGCGGTAAGATTTCCGAAGTGAAGCGGCGTCAAGAGGGATCATGATGGAAGTCAGCGCTCTCCAACAAATGCTTTCGCGCTTCCGGCAACTGCAGGAAGACTTGCAGCGGCAGGTGAATTCCGTGACGGTGGA
>Ga0210409_10005130_pt1 | contig 13814 bp, 17 predicted proteins | sample IncBWH17MmetaG_FD_161649 | JGI IMG/M metagenome (GOLD analysis project Ga0210409, IMG submission 161649) | Forest soil microbial communities from Barre Woods Harvard Forest LTER site, Petersham, Massachusetts, United States - Inc-BW-H-17-M | ecosystem: Environmental > Terrestrial > Soil >... | reverse complement strand
CTACTCTGCGGAATTTGGCAGATTCGTGGAATTGGACAAGAGCCGGATGGTGCAGTTTCTACCGCTCGGCTTGCAAATCCCCGAAGACCATCCTGACCGGAACCGATACCTCTCGTTGGACTATCGGAAGCGTCGAGTGAAATCTTCGGACGTGGCCGAGCTCACGCTCATGAATACAGGGGACATCTTCTTTCTTTATACCGATGGCGTGTATAGCGGCGGCGATAAAGAGGAACGTAGCCGTCTTGAAAAAGTGATGCTTGAACACCATCAGCTTTCGGCGAAGGAAATCTGTAATGCCTTATTCGATTACGCCCTAAAGAGGGACGACGAGTTGCGCCAGAGCGGCGAGCAAGACCGCATTGATGATAAAACCGTCTTCATCATCAAGCGCCACTAACAGAACACTTCGCGCTCACTAATACCAACGTATCGCCGATACCACCGTCCAATTGTTTCCTTTCCATCTTCCTGACTTAATCGTCGTGTGCAAAACCATGGCACGACAGCCTTGCGGATCGCCAAATTCCGAAGGGAGAATCTTGGCTATGAGGGCGGGATCGACAATCTTATATTATTTAGTTAGTTATTTAGTTATTCCACTTTATCTCGGACTGTTCAGCTGCGGAATCTCTGGTCGATTCACAGATCACCTTACAAACTGCAGTCGATTTCATTTCCACCGTGCGCGCGGTTTCTCCCGCCACCGCTCCCTCTCTGCATCTAGGATGCCTCTCCAGATGGCATCACTGCCTGACCTTTGCTTAGTGTCGATTTCCGTCTATACGGAGCAGATTTCTATGTGCACAAAAAGATCACCATCGTGCCCGCGGAATCAGCTCTGCGGCTGGAGTCACGCACTCTCGGGGACGCGGGTCTACGAGCATTTATGGAGGAAAACGTTAGTCATCTAGTCGCACCTTGGCCGTCAGACTTCCGGCTTCGGCAATCGCAACAAAATATCGAAGATGTCGCAGCTCCATTCCAGCTCCCATGCTCGCAAAGCATCGGTGCCAGCTTAACAAAGTATGTTGCCAACGGGGCACTGCCACATCCAACGGGCAGTCAATCTCAGCAGCAAGAGAGAGCGAGATTCGAGGAGCAGGAGAAAAACAATGACTAAGAAACTGGACGGAAAGATTGCACTGGTTACGGGCGGGTCGCGCGGCATTGGCGCTGCCATCGCGAAGCGTCTGGCAGCGGATGGCGCGAATGTGGCCATCACTTACACGAAAGGTGCGGACGCAGCCGTGTCCGTCGTCAAGGAGATTGAACGCGCTGGCGGGAAAGCGATCGCGATTCAGGCGGATGCCGCCGATGCAGCCGCCGTCAAAGCCGCGGTTGAAAAGACGTTTGCGACTTTCGGTCGACTGGATGTGCTGGTGAACAACGCTGGCACGGCCATTCCGAAACCGTTCGAGGAGGCGACGCTGGAAGAGATGGATCGCGTGCTCGACATTAACGTTCGCGGCGTGTACGTGGCGACTCAGGCGGCCCTGAAGCACATGAAGAGCGGTGGCCGCGTCATCATGATCGGTTCGGCCGTGGGTGAACGTGTTGCAGCGCCCGGGCTTGTGCCCTACGCGGGCACGAAGGGAGCCGTCAAGATGTTCACTCAGGCGCTAGCCAGAGAGATTGGTGGCCGGGGCATCACGGTGAATAACGTGCAACCCGGTCCGATCGACACGGAATTGAATCCCGCCTCGGGTGATTGGGCCGTTCCGCAGAAGGCCGCCACAGCGCTTGATCGTTACGGACGTGTGGAGGAGATCGCCGATACGGTCGCGTTTGTCGCCGGACCTGAGGCCTCATACATCACCGGCGCGAATATCACGGTCGACGGCGGAATGAATGCCTGAACGCACACCGTGCGTCTGCTCTGCCCAACAGCAATCGCATCAATGACCGGGAGCGTTTTATGTCAAACCAAGTTGTTTTGATTACGGGAGCGCTAACCGGAATTGGACGCGCCACAGCGGTCGCCTTCGCCGAAGCGGGAGCGACCGTCGTGATTTCAGGGCGTCACGCGGACGAAGGACAGAAACTTGCCGCTGAGTTGCGAACGCTCGGAGCAAATGCAGAGTTCGTGCAAGCTGATGTGCGTCGCGAAAGCGACGTCCGAAACCTCGTCGACCATACCGTATCTCGCTTCGGCCGGCTCGACGCGGCCGTCAACAACGCTGGTACCGAGGGCAAGCCGGGACCCTTCACCGACCAAACCGCCGAAAGCTACGCCGCGACATTCGACACCAATGTTCTCGGAACATTGCTGAGCATGAAGCATGAGCTCCGGGTCATGCTTCCTCAAAACCACGGCAGCATCGTCAATGTCTCTTCAACCTATGGAAGATCGGGCGCACCGGGCGCTGCGCTCTATGTTGGTAGCAAGCACGCCGTCGAAGGCCTTACCAAAGCAGCTGCCCTAGAGTTTGCCGAGACCGGAGTCCGGATCAACGTTGTCGCTCCCGGACCAATCGAGACCGGGATGTTGAACCACTTCACCGGAACTCCTGAGAAAAAGGCCGCACTTATCTCGGGCGTGCCCATGAAGCGCATTGGCCAACCGGAAGAGGTCGCCGCAGCGATTCTCTTCCTGGCCTCGGATAAGGCTTCCTTCATCACCGGTGCATCACTCGCCACTGACGGCGGAAAACTTGCGCGCTGAACGGAAAGTGGAAACCAAGAACATGAAGGAAAAACCGGTAAGACTTCCCGGTCCGGATCACCCGATTTCCATCGAGCGCAATCCCGCTCGCGTTGTCGTATCCATCGCCGGTCGCGTGGTGGCCGATAGCCACAACGCCCTGACGCTTCGCGAAGCGGCGTATCCGCCCGTTCAATACATTCCACGCGAGGATGTTGATTTCTCGCAATTGGAGCGGACGGATCACGTCACCTACTGCCCTTACAAAGGCGATTGCAACTACTACAGCATTCCCGCCGGAGGAAAGAAATCAATCAATGCAGTGTGGTCATACGAGGATCCGTTGCCTGCAGCCGGACACATCAGGGGACATGTCGCATTCTATCCCGAACGGGTAGATGAAATAGCAGAGCAGTTTCCCGACGTGAGGAAGGATTGGACCAACTGGATCCCAAGACCCTGATAGTACAGGACGGGGTTTTACCTGAAAGGAAAAAGACAATGAGCCAGACTCAACAGGAAAAGAACAAAGCACTCGTTCTTGAGGCTTTTGACACTCTCTTCAACAAAAGGGATTACGCAGCGGCCGAGCGCTACTGGTCGCCGCGCTACATTCAGCACAGCGCTCATATCGCACCGGGCCGCGACGGTCTGTTCAATCTCATCAAAAGCATCCCTCCAACGTTGAAGTACGAACCCGGAACGATCGTGGTCGAGGCAGACTTCGTGATCGTGCACGGGAGATTTAGCGGGTTCGGTGCTCCCGTGAACTGGATTGCGGCGGACATTGTGCGCATTCAAAGCGGAATTCTGGTCGAGCATTGGGATGTCATTCAGGGTGAGGCCACAGAAGAGCAATCGAAAAGCGGCGCTCCCATGTTCGGAAAAACATTCCCGAAGTACAAATAACGGAGAATTGTGATGTCCGCCAGTCCTGAAACACAGATCGCGCAACGTCAGATCCTGCTTGTTGGACCCTATGGCGTTCTTGGTACTGGCGTCGTTGACGCCGTCGCAGCAAACCCTCAGTGGGGTATCACCACAGCGGCGCGTCGGCCCGTGCCCACCTATCGGGAACACGCCGCGCCTCCTCACGTCAGCGTCGATCTCATGGACCGTGAGGCCACCACGAAGGTTTTTTCAGCTCTCGGTAAGGTGACCGATCTGGTTTTCGCGGCCTACGTCGAAAAACCCACGATGGCTGAAACCGTTGAGCCAAATGCCAGAATCTTGAAAAACACGATTGATGCTCTTGCCGCGCGCAATGTCCAGCTTCAGCGCATCGTCCTGGCCGGCGGTGCAAAGTCTTACGGCTTCAGTCTTGGGGCGTTCAACGCCCCGGCAAAAGAGACACAGCCACGTCTCATTGCGCCGATTCACTACCACCAGCAAGAAGACATTGTGGCCGAGTGGGCCGACAAAAACGGTGCCAGTTGGACGGTGTTGCGACCTCATCTGGTCATGGGACCAAGCTTGAACTCGCCAATGAACCTGGTCACCGGTCTTGCCGCTTATGCGGCGATCACTCGCGAACTCGGATTGCCCTTACGCTTTCCTGGCAACAAAGAGGGATGGAACGCTCTTCAGGATACGACGGACGCAGAATTGTTTGGCCGCGCGACTTTGTGGGCTCTAGGGGAAGACAAAGCACGCAATCAAATCTTCAACCTGTCGAACGGAGATGTCTATCGCTGGCGGCAACTGTGGAATGAACTCGCCGCCTTCTACGGCCTTCCCATCGCAGAGCCGCTTGCGATGTCCACTGTTTCTGAGATGAGTGAAAAGGCTCCTTTGTGGGATTCCATCGTCGCCCGCTACGGCTTGCATGCCACGTCTTACGATCAGATTGCAAACTGGGCGTTCGTAGACTGGATGCTCAATTTCCGTGAAGAGACAATTCTGAGCACGATCAAGATTCGTCAAGCTGGCTTTGCGGATTGCATTGATACACACCAGAGCTTCAGGCGGCAGCTCACCAGACTTCGCGACATGCGCATCATCCCTTGAGAGCTTCAGGAAGCAGCTTCCAAAAATTGCCAGGACGGAGATTTAGTCATGAATAGAACGGCCTCTACGAAGAAAGAGTTTTCCAATCGCAGTAAGCGACCGAGCACTTACCGACGTGTCGTCACCGCGAATGTGGACGGTAAGTCCATCCTTCGAAGTGACGAACAATTGCAGGCGTATGAGTTCAAGAGCGTACCTAGCTACGAGCACGCGCTTGTTTGGGTAAATCCGACCACCCCGGACGTTCGCGAGGAGCAAAGGTTTGACCGCTATCCCGATTCCATTGTTCCCGGACCTGGCGGCACAAGTCTCCACTTCGTGACCTTTCCGCCGGGTTCGGTTTTCGCGGATCCCGCGTTCGACGGTGAAGCTGCACGCAGCGAGGCTCTGAGTCGGCTCAGAGGGTTAGCCGATCACTTCGAAAAGGAAGATCCTGCAATGCACAAGACAAACACAGTTGACTACGCCGTAGTTTATGAAGGCGAGATTTGGCTGGAACTTGATGACGCCAAGACTGTTCATCTAAAACGCGGAGACGTCGTCGTGCAAAACGGCACGCGCCACGCGTGGCGAAATAACGGTACAACTCCCGCAACGATGCTGTTCTTTCTTAACGGCGCGAAGGAGTGAGGCCAGGAGGTTGCAGAAATGATTTGGATCGGCAGTTCCCAATCCCTCCGGTCAGCTCTGCCGAAACCGTGTTTCGGTGCTCCCCTGAAGCTGCACACCTGGCTACGGAGTGAGATCGACCTGGTTTCACCGTTTGTGTACTTGCTTATTAGCCTGATCGCTCAATCCAGTTGCATTGACGGCAAAGAAGAGTTCGTTGAACTCGCCCTTCGGGAAGCCGTGAGTAACGCAATCCTTCACGGCAACCGCTTGGAGCCTCGCAAACTGGTTCATGTCCGTTGCTGCTGCGATGGAGCAAACGGAGTGTTCATCGCCGTCAGAGATCAAGAACATGGATTCGACCCGAACGCAATTCCTAGTCCTCTCGCGGTCGAAAACCTGAAAGCCGAACACGGCCGCGGCATCTACTTGATGAAAGTGGCCGTGGACGAAGTTTCGCTTAAACGCGGAGGAGCAGAGGTCCATATTCGAAAGAAATCGGGTAATGAACAAAAAGCACCCGCCAAGCGCGTCCAGAAGCGCGACTTGTTATGAGACCTTGGGCCGGCGTCCGCGTTGTCGAGTTGGGTTGACCCGCTCGATTCCTTTTCGTTCACGATGATTTGCCAAGACGTGCAACCCAACCTTGAAGTTGTTCCAGGTGATGGCCCCTGTGCCGCACGCAGTGAGAGTAAATAATGTGAGCGAGCGGAGACCTTTCCTCCAGTTCCTCGGGCGCTCGTTTCATCGCTGCCACGATTTCGCTCCTTGCCAGCATCAGTTCCTCACGAAGAAGATGTCGTGGCGTGTCCCGGTTCGCTGATACGACCTCCCGGTTAATGTGCTCCATCTGGGCGCGCGTACGCTTCTTCGTGGACCACCTTCCAGCTTCAAATTCACGAATCTGATCAGCCGCGGCCCTCTCCCAGTAGGCCAAATGGGCCAGCAAATCCTTCGCGGACCATTCCGGCGTCACACCCACAACGCTCATTTGTGCCTCAGTGAGCGAATCAAACCGCGAAATCAATTCCTCGAAGATCCGATCTTCCTCCCGTTCGAGCATCGACATGTGCATCATCGAGTGACTCATGGCTTCGATGATGGTAGATTCTCGATGCGTTCTGCGATGACCATGCGACTCTTCCATGCCCGAACCGTGCGCCAGCGAACGGCGATGCCCGTCGCATACGATCCTCCGAGAACGGTCTCCCAGTCGGTGATGAAATTCCCATCGGCGTCCTGCGCGCTCGCAGTTGCGCGAAACGATACGATGGAAGCCAGCCCCGTCTCGAGCAGCGTATTGATCGGTTGGAGCACGTCCGCCAGACGCTGGAACGCCGCCGCCCTTCCATTGGTCTCGTACGCGCCGAGCCACAAGACGAAATCTTCGCTGTAGAAGCGATCAAACAGCAGCGAAAAAAGAGACTTCAAATCGAAATTCCCGACCAGGAAGTCCTCCTGACTCAGCTCCACAATGGCCTGATTGAGCTCCGCTTCTCGCGCCTCCACGCGGAGGCGCGCCGCGCTGAATCCCACGATTTCGGAACTGCGCCAGCGCTCAATCTCGTCAATTTGCTCGTTGAACCTTGTCACGCACACATCAGCGAGGTAGGCATATTTCGCGTCAAATTTCGCACCCTGTGGCTTGCGGCCCTCCATGCGACGAATGACCGCCGAACGCAGGACGCCCAATTCAGCCAGAAGGTTTTCGTTCATGTGTGTCTGGCTGGAGAAACCACACTTAAACGCGACGTCAACCAGGGAGATCTTGGACTGCCGCAGCAACTGCTGCGCAGTGCTGAGCCGCATCTCCAGTACGTAACAACTGCTCGTTTATCTCTTCCTTCGATGCTCCACGAAACTAAGCTTCTGGAGCCCCCAGGTTTAGCGGACCATCTGACGCGACAACAATTTCGGTCCCCCAATGGCAAAGCACATCGGGGATGCGATTGAAGCTTATAAAAGTCTGGTTGGTTTGTTCGGTCAAATTAGCTCCTTCATTACCCTTTTAGGTTGCACACGGCAGCTCATCCAGACCGCGTATCGTAGAGAACCAACGCAAGTAACATCCGGGCTCCAATGATTATGCGTCAGTAGCCTACCTGGGTGGCCATAGGGACGCGGGTGCTGTGCATGAAGAGGATCTTCCACGTGCCTGCCTGTTTCTCCAAGAAGGCCGATTCCAACCAGTTCTGCTTCACGGTGCCGGAAGCGTCGGTGATGCTGCCTTTATTGACGTAGGCGATCCAAGCGGTATTGCCGGTGATGTGGATGTCGGGTTCGGTCACGTGCTCCTCGTTGTGCTTGCCGGCGGCGTGTAGGGCTTTGATGGTAGCCATGAGGGCATCGCTGTTGAATTGCTTGCCATTCGCGAAGATGTAGAAGTCTGGTGCTGTGACGGAATCCAACTTCGCGATATCCTCTGTGCTCGCTGCACTGAAGATTGTGTTCACTGTATCGACGACTTGCTTTTGGTCGGACGTGAGGCTCTTCTGCCGGGCTCTTGCGGTAGAGCCGTTTGGAGAAAAAATTATGGCAAAGGTAACGGCCAGCGCGATCGGGAGTTGCAATGACATGGAACAAGCCTCCTTTAGGGTAAATCGAATAGATGCGTCAGGGTTTTGTTTACTCCCTTGACGTGAAGTTCTTAAATCAACCACTTCCGCTGAACTCGTTTGTCCTTTCCGCCGAGATCATCCTGCTTTGCGTGCGGCGGTGCTCGAAGCAACCTGCAATTTGACCTCAACTTATTCCATGAGCTACCTTCAGTATCTCTCCAGCTCGTTCGCCGATGATGACGCAAGGGGCCATCGTGTTACCGGTCGTCACGTCGGGCATGATGGAAGCGTCGGCGATACGGAGGTTATCGATTCCGTAGACCTTCAGCTTGGCGTCTACCACCGACATCGCATCTCGTCCCATCTTGGCGGTCGAGGTCTGATGGGCGTAGCTCATGGCTGCGTCACGAATAAAATTTTCAAGGGCAGGTCCTTCCAAATTGCCCGGTGCCACCTCCCTCTTTACGAAAGGGCGAAGCGGGGTGAGTTGCCGATCTCCCGGCAAAGTCTAACGCTTGTTATCGCCGCTTTCAGATCGTCCGGGTGGGACAGCGTATTGGGTTCGATTTGGAGCAGATCTTGCGGCTTAGGCCCCGTCAGGTGAATCTGGCCTCGGCTCTTCGGTCGCACGACTGCCGCGAAGAATGTCCAGGAGCCCGGAGGCGGAGTGAATTGAGCTGCTATTTCAGGGCTGCAGATCGGTAGTTCAATCAGGCAAGGCTGCAAATCAGGGACGTCGAGAGATGAATCGCTCTTCCAGAAAAAAGTTGCTTCACAAGCGTTGTTATGTGGAGCGAGGGGTTGCGGATACTCGCAGATACAACTAACACCGAAGTGATCCTGAAAGTTTTGCCCCACTCCCGGGAGATGCTGCACGAGGGGTATTCCGAAGCGTTGAAGTTCGGCCTGGTCGCCGATGCCAGACTGCATCAGTACCTTCGGCGTGTGAATGGCGCCTAACGACAGCACAACTTCATATCCCGCATTGATACTCTGCGTTTTCCCGTTATAAATAATCTCGACACCAATGGCTCGCTTACCTTCGAAAACAATCCGGCTGACCAATGCGTGCGTGAGCACGGTAATGTTTGGTCGGTTCAGATAGGGAAACACATAGGACCGAAATATGGACCGGCGTTTTCCGTCACGAACCTGCATGTCGTGAATCGAGCCGCCGCCGCCACCCTCCATCATGGAGCCATTTTGAGTCTCAAAAGTAGGAATCCCGATCGAACGTGCACCCTCCAACATGGCAAGGGCGACGGGGTTAGGATCAGGCGCGGGCTGAACAAAGACCGGCCCACCGATTCCGTGGTATGTCGAGTCAGGCGCTCCATGCCAATCTTCAATACGGCGATAGATATTTAAAACCGACTCATAGTTCCATGTGGTATCGGCCACCTCAGCCGCGAAGAAATCCCAGTCATTTTTGTGGCCGTGCGACCAAACCATCAGATTGATGCTGGAGCCGCCTCCAAGTACCTTGCCCATGGGGAGAGGCATGCTGCGTCCGTTGAGTCGCGAGTTGGGACTACCCGAAAAGCCCCAGTTGCGCTCGCTTCCAAGGTTCAGAGGCCATTGATTCGCTTCCGTGACACTGGGCACATCGTCGCTTCCACCCGCCTCAAGCAGCAGTACGCTGACAGCCGGATTGTCAACCAGCCGGCGCGCTACCACAGAGCCGGAAGAACCTGACCCGCAGACGATGAAGTCGTAACGTGGTTTCAGTTCTGTAGCGAGTTTCTTTTGGTTGACGCGGACCTGCTCGATGGAATCGATCGTCTCGGAGTTTGGGTTAGGATTTGCGCTGTTGCTAAGAGATGTTTTGGACGGCGAATTCATTGATATGGCTCCTTATTCAATCCGCTGGAATAAATCCGCCAGCTGCGTGTTTAACTCAATAAGCCGCCCGTCGCCTTTCTGCAATTGTTCAAGACCAAGGTTGCAGGGGATACGATGCTCTTCCATAAGGAGGTTGTGCCGGCTCGCACGAGCACTAGAGAGGACAACCTTGGAGAGAGGGTTGGCGCGCAATATTTCGCCGTTTGTCGCTCGCAGAATAGGAATATCCGACGATGGCTTCATGACAAAAGCTGCTCGCTCAACCTCCAAATACGGTCAGCCGCCTCGGGATTGACCGCATACGGCATCACGCCAAGAGGCATCGAGCCAACCTGGCGGATCGCCTGCGAGAACCGCGACAGCGCATCGATGCTCGAATTCGTCTCATGTTCCTTGGGCACCAGGGGGGCAATATCGCAGTTTTCGCAATAGACACCACCCATCCCGTCGAGTTGAGTACTGGTTGCGCACCACACACTGGTCGCCGCCCCTTGCCCCACCGTTTTGAGGTTCCTTGCTGGGTCGAGAACAGGTTTGCCGTTTTCGTCGATGACGCCAGCGTTCCGGAGTTCCTCGCGCGAAAGATACTTTTCGAGACCGGTGCCGACGATGCTGCCCGGGTGAAGAGAGAAGGCACGCACGCTCTCTGCTTTGCCGCGCTGGTCCAGCGCGAGGGCAAAAAGGATATTGGCCGTCTTCGATTGCCCATAAGCCGACCAGCGGTCGTAGTCGCGACGTTCGAAGTTGGGGTCCTCGAACACTACGGGCGAATGACGGTGTCCCCAAGAGGACACTGAGACCACCCGTGCTCCCTTCGCCTGGCGCAGGGCAGGCCAGAGGCGCGCCACCAGCTGAAAGTGCCCGAGATGGTTCGTCGCGAACTGCGACTCATACCCTCGCGCATCGCGTGCCAAGGGACACGCCATTATCCCGGCGCTGTTCACCAGGATGTGCAGCGGCCGACCGGAGGCAAGGAACCTCTCGGCAAAGGCATCGATCGAGGTCGGGTCGAGTAGATCCATCTCCTCGATCTCGACACCGTCGAGTCGCTCCAAAGCAGTCGCGGCTTTAGCCCGATCACGCGCCGGAACGATGACCTTAGCACCTGCAGAAAGCAGCGCTCGCGTCGTTTCCAGACCGATGCCGGAATACCCGCCGGTGACGATTGCGACTCGATTCGACAGGTCGGTACCGTTGATAACGTCGCTCACAGTAGAAGCGGCGTCGAAACCAGAACCGATGGGTTTTTGCGAAGCTGTCATTGCGTGTGCCTCCTGTATTCGATGTGTTGGATGCTCAAGCCGCTGGACTGTGAATGCTTGAAAGTCCGTATTACTTGCGCGATAGTACGGAAATGACTGCTGATCCTTTCACCGACTTCCTCAAGATCGCGAACGCCCAACCTGTCGTATCGGGCGGCTTCACTGCCGGAGGTCTATGGGCTATCCGATTTCCGGCACCGGATAAGATTAAGTTCTTCGCCATAGTGAAGGGCAATTGCTGGCTCTGCATCGACGGCCAGGATGCCCCCGTGCGTGCTGAAGCAGGAGACGTGTTTCTCCTTTCGACGGAACGTTCCTTCGTTCTCGCTGGCGATTTGGCGGCCGTCCCGGTTGATGCGACAAGGTTGTTCAGCGGCAATGTCAACAAGATTGCGAAAATCGGCGACGTCGATGACTGCATTCAGATCGGCGGCCATATTCGGCTAGACTCGGCAAGCGGAGGGCTTTTGACGGATGTTCTGCCGCCCTTGATCCACGTGCGGGCCACTTCACCGCAGGCGACGGTCTTGCAATGGCTTCTCGACCAACTTGTGCGCGAGCGGGCGGAGGAACTCCCAGGAGCCAGTGTCGCGTCCGCTCAACTCGCCCATCTTATGTTCATCCAGATTTTGCGTGCTCACCTCGAAACATCCGCTCCCTTGTCGGCCGGATGGCTTCGCGCGATCAGCGACAAACGGCTCGCTCCTGCTCTCAGGTTGATGCACAGCGATCCCGGCCGTTCTTGGCGGCTCGAGGAGTTGGCAAAAGCCGCCGCAATGTCGAGGACGACCTTCGCCTCACACTTCAAGACAGCCGCCGGGCTCGCTCCGCTGACCTATCTGACGAAGTGGCGCATGCGACTCGCTGAACGGGCACTGCGTGAGAAGAACACTCCGGTTTCGGTCCTCGCTCGCTCGCTCGGCTACACGTCCGAGAGTGCCTTCAGCAATGCTTTCAAGCGCGCCACCGGCCACGCCCCCAAACGATATCGAAGCATTGTTCGAGCGTCCGGCTCGGGCCGGAGAAGTCGGACATTCCAATCGCGCTCCTCGCCGGGCGGCACCGTGATCAGAGGAATTTCACCGCAATGAAATGTCGCCAACGGCATTTCATGCCTCCCTCGAAAGATTCCACATTATTTGCAGGTAGCAGCCATTGCACGATCTAGAGCTATGGCTTCAGGGGCGCTGAGACTATCCTTATGCGCCGATACATATTTCCCCACTGCCTTCGCAATGTCAGTCCGACATGACGCGCTTGCACGGATGACTACAGTTTCCGCCAATTCTGTGATGAGTGTTGTTTGTACCTGGTCTAACTCAGGGCGAATCGTGCCGGCCAGATTGACCGGCGTGTGATTTGGCACCTTGCCGACGCGACGCCACTCGGCCAACAGTGAATACTGAACGAGCTTGTTGGCCTCGATCTGCGCCCTGAAAAAATTTGATACCGACGCCTGATCCAAGCCTCTCAACTCTCCCTCCTTAACTGCACGCGCAATGACCTGTGCTTCACGAGACGTGTCCTCGACTGGCGTCCCACTATCCCATTTAGCCAGTGCCACTTGCTCTGCGATGACAAGCCTCTGAGCTGACGCCTCCACCAATCGCTGAAGGTGATCTGCCGCGCTCTGGGGATAGCCCGTGGCCTCGGCAGTGATGGTCAAGGCTACGACCAACCCCAGCTTCGTCTTATTTAGTTGCATTGTTCTTCATCCTCGCGTCTTGTTCGGTTTGCTTACAAGGCAAGAGTGCGTCCACCCAGGCCTACCATCAAATCGCCAAGACGCCGATGATAGCGCTGGAGGCTGAATCTGGTTAGAATGAACCTATGCAAAACTGGCGTGAGCGAATCAGTGTAAACCCGGCCGTCTGCCACGGCCGAGCGTGTGTCCGCGGAACACGTGTCTTTGTATCTGTCATTGTGGACAACGTTGCGGCAGGTGTACCGCGCGAAGAGATCTTGCGGAACTACGCAGCACTAACGGACCCGGATATCGATGCGGCGTTGGCATATGCGGCTGAGTTGACGCGCGAGGGCACCGTGGATTTGCCGCTGGAAATCAAAGCTTGAAGTTCAAAGTCGACGAGAACCTTCCAACAGAATACGCGTCGGTCCTTCGTGGGGCGGGTTTCGAAGCGGATACAGTCTCCGACGAGAAACTCTCGGGTGCCAGCGATTCGGTGCTCTCCGAGCGTTGCCGCAAGGAAGATCGCGTGTTGATAGATAACGTTGGACTTGGATTTCGCGAATGTCCAAGCATACCCTCCAAAATCCCATCCTGGAATCGTGGTCTTTCGGCCTGAGTCCCAAGACAAGCCAACGCTTGTTGCTCTTTTGAAGCGCCTCGTCCCCGTGTTGCTGCAACTCTCGCCAAAGCATCAGCTTTGGATTGTCGAGCCGGACCGCATCCGGTATCGCGAAGAATGACACTTCGAGACCAGGGACCTCAATACTGATAAGGGCGAGGTCGGTGGTTCAAGTCCACCCAGGCCCACCATAAATCCCCAGTGTTTATGCGGTCATTCTCGGTTCTGCCCCTTGGCGCATTGTCGCCCCAAAAGCCATTTGCCAACTATTTGCCAACTTACGTTTGGCCGGATGGCACTACACTCAGGGCGTTAAAGCCCTTCGGGTGAAGGCCGAACGGCCGGCATCGGTTAGGCGGTGTCGAGAAGGCGCCGTGTCACGTCGAAGGACGTGGAAGGCAGTGCAAGACAATGCAAGGTCGTGCAAGGACTGGGAAGGCATGTTTAGTCAGTTTGCGGGGGGCGAAGTTCACTTGGTTAGAACGCTGCCTCGTCCTACCTACTGTCACGGCCGATTCCCTCCCCTGTTCGACAAAATCCGGCATAAATACATATAAAAGGATGCTTTTAGCGGGTGTTTCAC
>Ga0210409_10005129_pt1 | contig 13816 bp, 10 predicted proteins | sample IncBWH17MmetaG_FD_161649 | JGI IMG/M metagenome (GOLD analysis project Ga0210409, IMG submission 161649) | Forest soil microbial communities from Barre Woods Harvard Forest LTER site, Petersham, Massachusetts, United States - Inc-BW-H-17-M | ecosystem: Environmental > Terrestrial > Soil >... | reverse complement strand
TGGATGACCAACTGGTCGACAAACAAGAAGGGCATCCCGGCCTCGAGATCGTAGAGCAGCTGCTGCAACTGCGGCTGCTCGATCTCGCAGCTCGCGACCATGCTGAGGAACCCGGGCTTGCTCGACGGGCTCTGCACGTCAAGCTGCGTGGACAGCACGTTGCCGCCGAATTTCGAAACCGCGCTCGCCACCCGCTGCAACAGCGATGCGCCCGCAATCGTGACGGTGGCGCCTTCGAGATAGGCCGAGCCAGATGGCATCGCCTCACCGGGGACACTGCGTTTGGCGCCCGTGCGGTGACCCTCGAGCTGTTCGAGCATGTTGGCAGATGCCGCGACCTCGCCGCGCTGGTCGATGAGGTCGGATATCGACGTCACCACGGTGAAGAGCAGCACGATGACCAGGCCGACATAGGCCACCGTCGCCAAAAGCGGCGAGGAAGTCACGAGCTTTGCTGGTGCGGACAAACTGCTCACGTGCCGGATCCGAAATAAGCGGTGATATGGGCTTCAATGTGGAAGCGTTCACCGGGCTCATTCGCCGCATGCGTGGTCGGCGCAAAGAAGGTGGCGCGGGTGAACTGTGGCGACTGCTCCATCAGCCGAATGAGCGAAGGAGCGTCCTGGGTCATCCCGACGACCTGGATCTTGTCGCCCTCGATCCGTAGCTCCGTGACATAAGTAGAATCGGGCAATGCCCGCGAGATCGCCTCCAGCACCATGATACTCGCCGGCGTCGTCTGCTTGCGCTTGGCGAGCAGACCGAGACCCGAGGCGGTGCCGTCCGCGCCGAGACGGAGCGCCGCGCGGCGCTGGGAGATGCGCTGCTGCAGGTCGCCAAGCTCCGATTGCAGCGAGCCACCGAGATACGCATTGGCGATAAGTGAGCCGGCCGCGGCAAGAGCGCTCGACAACAGGATGACGCGCAGCAAGCGGGGCACGTTGGCCGCAGCTCCAATGACACTGCGCAACGACCGGTCCATGAGCATCACCGGCGTGGACGCATTGGCTACCGGCGCTGAGATCGCAACCGACGCCGCATCGACCGTCTCGGCGAATTGGAGCAAGGGATCGACCTTCCGCCTCGACGTCGCCGCAAAGGTCACCGCGATCCGGTCGTTCGCAGCGGGCACAGGCGAGCTCCAGCCGAACACGGCATCACCGGCGGACCACGGCGTCAGGCGATCGACCTGCGCCCGGATCATCCCATCGAGGAAATCGGCCGCCTTGTTCGGAAAATCGAGCTGATGCGTCATCACCTGAGCCGGCTGCAGCTGCGCCTCAACGCGCCCTCCCCGGAACGCCGCCTTCCATTCCGCCGGCAGCGAGCTGCCGCCATCGAGGCGGAAGGAAAGCTCGGGCAAACCAGCTCCACTTTTCGCGGCAATCGCGTTTGCCGTGAACGCGCCATCATCTCCTTCGACGAGCCGGATTTGCTGCGCGCGCACGAAGCGGCCGGCCACCATGTCGACGGCGCGGCTCACCGCATCGATCCACGCCCCCAGGAACTGCTTTGCGTCCGATATCAGCGGCATCAGGACCTCCGGCGAATGGGCCGCGTTTCCTGCGGCTCGACATCGTCCTGCCACGACAGCACGCGGTAGGGCACGCGCTTGTCACCGAGCACGATCACGACTTCGGAAGCAGAGCGACGGCCATTGGCAAAATTGATCAGCGTCTCGACGCGGTAGCATGGGCTCTTCGCTTTCGGCACGTTGCTCGTTGGCGGGGTGGACGGATCGGCATCGGCGAACGAGCCGCTCGGTGAAGCCATCCCGCCACCGAACGGATTCTTGTTCCCACTGGAGTTCTTTTTGAAGGCCGCGATCACCTCGGGCGCCGCGATGCTGTCATCGACGTCCGACGATCCGTTGAAAACCGTCACAAATGGCAAGGCGCGGTCGACCAGCGCCGGCGACAAGCCGGCGACCAACGCCAGTTCGTTGACATGGGTAAATAACGACTGTCGCGGCACGTAGCCCAACGCCGCGTAGCGCGCCTCCTCTTCATTGCTGCTGCCCGGCGCGGGCCGGGTGCGCCAGCCGATGATGCGCTCCGCACCTTCATTGGCGGCGTCCTTGTTGGCGCCAAGTCCGGCGAAGAATGCGGCGAGTACGTCCTTCGAGGCGTAATTCAGGTCGATACGCGCCGCCTCGGAGGTGAAGGTGACGCTGACATTGGCGTCGTCCATGCGGAAATGAAAGGCTCCCTGCGCCGGACGTTTGTCATCGCTGGTCAGGATCAGCTGATAGGCGCCAAGCTCGACGCCGGCCGATACCAGCGCCTCGTTCTGCAAGTCGGTATCGCCGATCGCCATCGCCCGCGCCGACGCCGACAGATAGACCGCAAAGATCACCGCCAGCGACGACAGCGCGATGAGAATCCAGAGCACCGCGACAATCACGAAGCCGCGCTGCGCTTCCTGCGCGCAAATACGCTTCATGGCCGGCCTCCCTGCCCCGCAGCAAGGGTCAAGCCGGAGGCGTCAGGCGCATTCGGCTTGTCATCCTTGCCATTGCAATTGCCGTCAGGCCGTGTGCAATCGCTCGGCACCTGGGCATGGATCGGTGCGATGGTCGAGACCGACAGAACGCGTTGGCTCGCCGCATCGCGGATGGTCAGCTTGATCATGGCCGGCGTTGCGCCAGCTGCTTCTCCAGGCCCGATCCGGTCCGGCATAGGCAAAGGACAGCCGGAACGGCGCGCGCAGCAGCACCACGGGATCGCCAAAGTGCAGCTGCTCGGACAATGTGGAACCGACCGGCAGCGGCGCAAATCGCGCACGCGAACGCACCGCGACGAACCCGCCTTGATCGGTCGTCTCGCCGAGATGCACGATATCGAGGCCCGACCCGATATTCGGCCCCATTGCCGTGCGCACAAAGGTGATGGAGAGTTCCGATCCATCGAACAGCGGACGGCGCGAGTCGCGATTGGCGGGGACGTATTCTGCCGCGGCCAGGTCAGCCGCGATACGTTGCAGCGCAGTGCCGATCGCCTCATCGCGCTGGATCCGGCCTACGCCGCGATTCCAGTTCGGCAGCCATTGCGCGGTGATGCTGGCCAGCGCCGACAGCACAAGACCCATCAACGCAAGCGCGACGATCGCTTCAATCAGCGTGAAGCCGCCTTCCCTTTCGCGTACTCTTGCGCGCCGATCGGTCACCACGTCAGTCATTCCGATGGCCTCTTCATCAAGCGTACCGTGCGAATGTCCGAGATCGCGCCGCCCGGCGACCTCACGCGGACCCTGACGAGCTCGGGCACCCAGGCGACGTCGGCATTGGAGACCGTCCAGTCGCCCCCGAGCGGGCTGACGTCGACGGTCCAACGGTAGCCGTCCGTTTGTCCGGACGATGTTCCCTGCGCTAGCTGATCGCGCGGCGGAATTGCGGTAGCCATCGCCGTGCGCGTCGCCTGCGTCAAGGCGACGTGCCGATCGAGTGCGCGTACGCCACGTACATTGCCGGCCATCACCGATCCGACGGCGACGATCACGACGGCGACCAGCGCCAGCGCGACCAGCACCTCAAGGATCGTGAAGCCGGCGTCGCGCCGCTCAGTTGATGGCGATGTCACGGGAAACAATCTCGACCCTCCCGGTCAGCCAGTTGACGCGGACTTCATAGGCCGCATCGAAGCGCGTCAGCGCGATGGTGCCGCCGCAGGACATGCCGTTGGCGAAGAAGCGAATGGTCGACAATGCCGCCTGCCGCTGGCACGTCTGCGGCAGCACCGCGTCAAAATGCACGTCGTCGGGAATGCGGATCGCGGCCGGCGACGCGCCGGAACGGATCGCGCGCCCGGTCGCATCCACCAGTGTGGCGACGCTGATATGGCGGCGGATCGCGGCGTCGCGGTCCGCTTTCAACAGCGTCGCCGCCTGCAAGGCATAGGCCTGCAGGCGGGAGCGCGATGTCTCGTGCGGAATGAACGGCAGCAGGACGGCCGCAAGCAGCGCAATGATCGCGAGCACGCAGACCATCTCGAGCAAGGTGAACCCTTGTTTGGCCTGCTCATTCATTTTTGGCGGACAGGTTTTCGAGCGAGATGTCGGCGGCGACGCCGCTGCCGCCCTCCTGGCCGTCGGATCCGTAGGAGACGATGTCATAAGGGCCGTGCTCGCCCGGCGAGCGATAGACGTAACCGTGGTTCCAGGGATCATTGGGAACGTTTCCGCCCTTCAAATAGGGTCCATTCCAGGCGGCAACGCCAGGAGTCTGCCGCACCAGCGCACCCAACCCTTCCGCGCTGGAGGGATACCGGCCCGCGTCGAGATAAAACAGATCAAGCGCGGTGACAAAGCTCTGCAGTTGAATCCGCGCGGCCTTGACCTTGGATTCGCTGAGATAATTGAGGACGCGTGGACCAATGAGCCCCATGATCAGGCCGATGATCGTGATCACGACCAGCATTTCGACGAGGGTGAAGCCGGCCTGGCTTTCAAGCCGCTTGCCACTGACTTCGGGGCGTCCCTGTGGCCTGCAGATGAAATGTACGCCGATGGCCTTGAGCGATATCATGATGAACCAACCTTTGGTCTAGCCGACCAGTTGTGTGACCGACAGCAGCGCTGTCATGACCGACACGATCAAGCCCCCGACGACCGTGCTGATGGAGATGATGGCAAGCGGCCCGACGATACCGACGATGCGGTCGAGGCTGCGCTGTAATTTGGCTTCATAGAATTCGGCGACCCGGCCGGCGAGTGTCGGCAACTGTCCGGTCTCCTCGCCAAGGCGCAGCATGCGCACCGCCATCGGCGGCAGGCTATTGGCGACCGCGAGCGCATCCGAGAGCTTGCCGCCGTGGCGGACGCGATCGGCCGCCGCACTCCATCCTTGCTCGTTTCCCGTGACAGCCATGATGTCGACGAGGATGCGCAAGGTTGCCGTAAGATTGACGCCACTGCCGAGCAGGACGCCGAGATTCCGGCAGAACAGACTGCTGCGGTAGAACTGGAAGATGCCACCGATTCCAGGCAAACGCGACAATCCGCTCATGATCGCGGCCCGCGTGCCAGGCTGGCGCAACAGCCACCAGCCGCCTGCAATGGTCGCGGCCGCCGTCAGCAACGCCGCCGTCGCGTTGGCGCGCAGAAACTCACTCAGCTTGATGAAGGTGCTCAGCGTCGTATCCGACGACTTGGTGCCGAAATCCTGCAGCACCGAGGAGAACTGCGGCAGCACGAACAGAATAAAGAACAGCATGACGCCGCCGGAGGCGAGCAGCACGAAGGCCGGATATTGCATTGCATCTGTGAGCTTGCGCCGCATCTGCTCCGATCGCGCCCGCTCCGCCCCTAACATTTCCAGCACCTGATCCAGCGTGCCCGAGACCTCACCGACGCGGACCAGCGCGGCATACATCGGCGGGAACAGCGCCGGATGGCCGCCGATGGCATCCGCCAGGCTTTCGCCCGTGAGCAGCGCGGCCCGAAGCTTGCCGACCACCGGACGCAGCCGCCCGACATCGGCATCGCCCGCAAGCAGCTCGAGCGCGTCGTCGAGCCGGGCGCCGGCCTTCAGCAACAGCGCGAGGTCCCGCGTGAACGTCGTGATCTCGCCAGCGCTCGGCCGGCCGAACAGGCCGTAGGCACCGAAGCCGGACGCCGAACGCTTGTCTTCGATGGTCTCGATCGGCAACAGCCGCAGATATTCGATGCGTCGCGCGACTTCGCTCGAATTCGGCGCTGAGATCGTGCCGTTCACGATCTCGCCATTCTGTGTCAGGGCCCGATAGCGGAAATTCGGCACGCGATCACCGCAAGGTTGTGACACGAAGGATTTCGGCGGGCGACGTCAATCCCGCGCGGCATTTGGCGATGCCGTCGTCGAGCATGGTGGTCATGCCGCCGCGGATCGCCAATTCGTCGATCTTCAGACCATCGGTCTTCTCGCCGATCAGTTCGCGAAGCTCATTGGTCAGTTCCAGAACCTCGAAGACGCCGAGACGGCCGCGATAGCCGGTTCCGCTGCAACGTTCGCAGCCGCAGGGCTCGTGGATTGCCTCGCCCGAGCGAAATCCGAACGCATCGAGCCGGGGATCCTCGCTGAAATCCGCGTCGGTGAGGATGCGTGTCGTCTTGCACCGCTCGCACAATTGACGGACCAGGCGCTGCGCCACCACGGCACGCAGGACGGAACGCAGCAGATATCCCTCGACGCCGAGATCGAGCAGCCGCGGCACCGCGGCCGCGGCGGTCTCGGTATGCAGCGTGGTGAGCACCAGATGTCCGGTCAGCGCGGCATGCACCGCCACATGGGCGGTTTCGGAGTCGCGGACTTCGCCGACCATGATCACGTCGGGGTCCTGGCGGACAAAGGAACGCAGCGCTGCGGCGAAGGTCAGCCCGATCGCGGGCTTGACCTGCGCCTGGTTGATGCCGGAGATCTCGTATTCAACGGGATCCTCGATGGTCAGTATCTTGCGGATCGGCTCGTTGAGGATCGACAGCACTGTCGCAAGTGTCGTGGTCTTGCCGCTGCCGGTCGGGCCGGTGACGACGATCATGCCATGCGGCAATTTCAGCAGCCGGCGCAGTCTTGTTTCGTCAGGCGGCAAAAATCCAAGCTTCTCAACGACGAGGAGTCCGCGATCCTTGGGCAGGATGCGGATGACGGCCGATTCACCGTGCTGCATCGGCATGATCGCGACGCGGATGTCGATATCGGCGCGACCGGCCCGCAGCCGCGCGGCACCATCCTGCGGCAGACGTCGTTCGGCGATGTTGAGGTTGGCGACGATCTTGATACGGGAAATCACGGCCTGCGGCAGCACATTGGCGGGCGCCGCGACCTGCCGCAACAGGCCGTCGATGCGCATGCGCACCACGAGGCCATTTTGAAACGGCTCGATATGAATATCGCTGGCGCGCATTTCGACCGCTTTTTCAAGCAGATCATTGACCGCCCGCACCACCGGCGCGCCGCTTGCGAGATCGCGCAGGCTCTCGATGTCGTCGTCGCGGAGCTGCGCCGGCAACGCATCCTTCGCTTCCGCCTCGTGCTGGTCCAGGCGGCGGTCGAGGACGACCGCAAGGTCCTCCGATGTTGCGACCTTGATCGCAACATCCGCACCAAGCACGATCTGTGCCGCGCGCTGTGCCGATTGATCGGTCGGGTCGGCAACCGCGAGCACGGTGCCGCCCTGCGGCGAGGAATAGGGAAAAACCAGCGTCTCACGCAGGAAGCGCGGTGTGAATGACGCAGCCAGTGACACGGCAGACATCATGTCCTGCAATGTCACCCGCTCAAGACCGTGGAACCGTGCCGCTTCCTCGGCAAACTCGCTGGCCGACAAATCGGCCAGTTCCCATAGCTTGGCCTGCCGCTGATCGGCGCCGCCTTGCGAGGCGCCATCGCCACGCTCGTCAGCCACCGTCAAATGCTTGCTCTGACGGAGATATTCCACGAACTGCGAGGACAAGTCGCTGGCCATCCGTCATTCCGGTTGCGCAAGCTTTGAACCGGCCGCCGCGTCACGGACCGTCAGCGGCGATGCGCGGGTGCCAGCATCGCGACGTTATTGACCTGAAGTATGACAGCTGTACGAAGCTCGCGGCGCAGCTCCCGCTCAAAAATATTTTAGCCGCCGATATTCGGAAGGAGATGCGAGCGAGTGTGTTCTGAAATCAACGCATCGCAACTGACGTTCAGCCGATCATGTAACCAATTTATTTCTGTCATGTTCGATCGCTAACTATCTGCCCGGGCGGGTGTGGCAAAAACAGGTCGTTAACAGCGACCTGCGAACACCATTGGATTGGCGAAGTCTTATGTTATGCGTCAGCAGGCTTGGCCATCCTCCAATCATCCGCCGTAGTGGCACCGTCGTCTTTGTGCTGTCGTCGCTGGTTCTGCTGGCGTCGTGCAACATGGTGACCGTCGGCCAGAGCGTCGACGGTTCCAATCTCGACATCACCGACAAGGTCAAATCGATCGATCTGTCGTCACGCCAGCCGCAGCCAGTGGGCGTCGCGGGCGCGACCGGCGGCAGCAATCGCGCCGGCACTGCCGCGATCTACGAAGGCACTGACGTCACGGCGGTTTCCGACGACCGGCCGCAGCCCACGTCGAGCGGCAACGGCTTCGACCTGAATTTCGAGAACACGCCGGTGGCGACCGTTGCCAAGGTCGTGCTCGGCGACATCATGCAGGTCGGCTACACCATCGATCCCAGGGTGCAGGGCACGGTCAGCCTGGTCTCGGTCCGGCCGGTGCCGAAGTCAGACATTATATTCGTCCTGGAAAATGCGTTGCGGCTAAGCGGCGTCGTGCTGCTGCACGATGCTTCCGGCTACCGCCTTACGCCACTCGGCGATGCCGTCGGCGCCGGCCGGGTCGATGCCGCCGCTGCCAATCCCGAGGCCGGCTTCGGCGTCTCGGTCGTGCCATTGCAATATGTCTCGGCGCAGACGCTGTTGAAACTGATGGACAGTTTTGCCACGCGTGCCGGCACCGTGCGGGCGGACACCACGCGCAACATGCTGCTGATCCAGGGCACCGGCGCCGAGCGCCGCACCGCGGTCGACACCGCACTGAGCTTCGACGTCGACTGGATGCGCGGTCAGTCGGTCGGCATTTTCCCGATCTCGAGCGGCCCACCGGCGCCGATCATCTCGGAGCTGGAGAAGATCGTCGATTCCGGCGAGAATGGTCTCAGCCAGAACGTGATCAAATTCGAGCCGGTCGCCCGTCTCAACGCCATCCTGGTGGTGAGCAAGCGACCGGAAATGTTGCGCAACGCCGCGACATGGATCAAGCGGCTCGATCGCGCTGACACTGCGCGCACCAGCGTTCATGTCTATCACGTGAAATACGGCGATGCCCGCCAGATCGCGCGCGTCCTGACCGACATGTTCCTCGGCGGCTCCGGCGCGTCCGGCCTGCTCGACAGCGCCGACAACCAGGTCGCGCCCGGCTCGGGCACGTCGACGACCTCGAGCGCCGACCGCTTGTCACTCAACGGCAACAATCCCGCCTCGGCAGCGGGCGGCTTCGCCGCGCGCGGCGGCACCGGAACCACTCCCGGCGGCCTCGGCTCGCAAGGCGCAAATGCCGGCGGCAAAAACACCGGCGCACTCGACAGCGGTCAGGGTGCGGCAACGACATCCGGAGGCAATGGCCAGCCCGTGCTGCAGGACGTCAGGATCACCCCGGACGCCACCAACAACTCGCTCTTGATCTACGCCGATCAGGCCAACTACCGGATCATCGAGTCGACCCTGCTGCAGGTCGACCAGCCGCAGCTGCAGGTCGCGATCAATGCGACCATTGCCGAAGTGACGCTCAACAACACGCTCTCCTACGGCGTGCAATCCTACATCACCAGCCAAGGTCTTGGGCTACGACCGAATACCGGATCGATCCTCAACACCCAGGCGACATCAGCCCCGGCAACCACGGTCGATCCCAATACGGGGCTTGCCTCGATCACCGGGTCGGTTTCGAACGCCTTCATCAATCGCGCCTTTCCGGGCTTTAACTTCCTCATGGGTTCGGAGACGCAACCAAGCTTCGTCCTCGATGCGCTCCACGCCGTCACCAACGTGAAGGTGTTGTCCAACCCCTCTCTGGTCGTGGTCAACAACCAGGTTGCGACACTGCAGGTCGGCGACGTCGTGCCGATCTCGACCGGCAGCGCCACCGTGCTGACAACGAGCAACACCGTGGTCAACACCATCGACTACCGCAACACTGGCATCATCCTGCGCGTCTCTCCGCGCGTTTCCGTCAACGGCACGGTGCGACTCGACATCGAGCAGGAAATCAGCAACGTGCCGCAAACGACGGCCAGCACCCCCAATTTGACGCCGACCATCTCCGAGCGTCGGGTCAAGAGCCAGATCTCGGTGGCGAACGGCCAGACCGTGCTGCTCGCCGGCCTGATCAGTGAGCAACAAACTGGCGGGCGCAACACGATCCCCGTGATCGACCAGATTCCAGGCCTCGGCGATGCGTTCGGCCATCAGTCCAACAGCACCCAGCGAACCGAGCTGATCATCTTCATCCAGCCACAGATCATCCGCGACGGCTCGGACGCGCATGTCATCGCTGAAGAGCTTCGATCCAAACTGCGCGGAACCATTGCCACAACGACGACCAATGCCCCAGTCACGACCAGCTTCCACTAAGGCCGGCATCACGGCTTCATTCCGCTGCGCCATGCAGCGCTGTCTGCTTGCGGCCGCGATCGTTGTGCTAGCTGTCACCGGCGCACCGCCGGCGCACGCCGATGCGCTGAGCCGCGGCGCGGCGGCGTTCGACCGCGGCGACTATATCCGCGCCGCGCAGGATCTCGTGCCGCTCGCCGAGCGCGGAAATGCGCGGGCGCTGGGCCTGCTCGGCTTCATGTATGAGCACGGCTTCGGCGTGCCGCAGGCCTATGAGGCGGCCTTCGACCTCTATTGCCGCGGCGCCGTTCAGGGTAACCCATTCGCCCAGGCGCAGCTCGGACTGATGTACGACAAGGGCCACGGCACCCATCAGGACTTCATCCAGGCCTATAAATGGCTCGACCTTGCCGCGGCCCGCTCGCGCGGTCGTGAGCGGGATGCCTATGCGAGATTTCGCGACGCGGTCGCCTCAAAGATGTCGCGCGACGAAATCGTCGTGGGACAACGCCTCGCCTTGAGCTGGGCGCCCGGCATGCCGATCCAGCCGTAAATCCGCAGGCCGCTTTTAAGCGAGCCCCTACTCCGGCTGCGCCGGTGTCGAAGAATGCGGCACCTCGCGCTTTCCGCCGAAGCGCTTCTTCGCCGCTTCGCGCCAGCGCTGGAAGGTGACGTACAGCATCGGCACCAGGAAGATGCCGATCGAGCTCGCGGCCAGCATGCCGCCGAACACGGCGGTGCCCACCGCTCTTCGGCTGATTTCGGCAGCACCCGTTGCGATCACCAGCGGCACCAGGCCGAGAATGAAGGCGACCGAGGTCATCATCACGGCACGGAAGCGCATTTGCGATCCCAGCACCGCGGCATCCGTGATCGGCATGCCGGCTTCGCGTTGCTCCTTGGCGAATTCCACGATGAGGATGCCGTTCTTGGCGGCGAGCGCGATCAGCACCACGAGTCCGATCTGGCCGTAGAGGTCGAGGTTCAAGCCTGCGATCTTGATCGCAAGATACGAGCCGAGCACACCGACCGCGATCGCCAGCAACACCGGGACGGGAATGGTCCAGCTCTCATAGAGCGCCACCAGGAACAGATAAGCAAACAACACCGCGAGCCCGAGGACGATTCCGGTCTGGCCCGCGGCCGCCTGCTCCTGATAGGCGGTGCCGGTCCATTCGAAGGAATAGCCGGCCGGCAGCGTCGATTTGGACAACTCCTCCATTGCGGCGATCGCCGTTCCCGACGACACGCCGGCCGCGGGCCCGCCGTTGATCGTTACCGAACGGTAGTTGTTGTAGCGGGTGATGACCTGCGGCCCGGTCACGATCCGAAGGCTTGCGATGGAGCGGATCGGCACCATCTCGCCGGTCGCATTGCGTACATAGATCTGCCAGATGTCGGGAATGTCGCCGCGATTGGCGGCCTCACCTTCCACATTGACCTGCCAGGTGCGGCCAAACAGATTGAAGTTGTTGACATAGACGCCGCCCAGTGTCGCCTGCAACGCGGTGAACACGTCACTCATGTTCAGGCCGAGGGCCTGGGCCTTGGCGCGGTCGATATCGAGATAGATCGACGGATTGGTCGCGGTGAACGTCGAGAACACACGCGTCAGCCGCGGGTCGCGGTTGGCCGCGTTGATCATGCCGCTCACCACGCTGCCGAGCGCCGCCGGGTCCTGGCCTTCCAGCGCATCAAGCTGATATTCGAAGCCGCCGGAGGTCGAAAGCCCGATGATCGGCGGCAGGTTGAACGGCAAGACATTGGCCTGGCGGATCTGGGCCCCCGCGCCGAACGTCCGCCGAATCGCCGCCTGCACCGAATCTGTCGCCGCCGTGCGATCCGCGAACGGCTTCATGCGCGCGACCATGAACGCCGAATTCGGCTCGTTGCCGCCGTCGAGCAGCGAGAAGCCGATGATCGAGAGCACGTGGGCGATCGCCGGGTCCTTCTTCAGTAGATCCTCGACCTGCTTGGTCACCTGGCTGGTGCGCGCCACCGACGCGCCGTCGGGTAATTGCACGGCGATGAAGAACGCGCCCTGATCCTCTTCCGGCAGGAAGCCAGTCGGCGTCAGGCGCGCTACTCCGGCGATGCCGCCGCCAAAGACAAAGACCGCAACCAGCGAAAGCGCTGCCACGCGCAATAGCCGCCGCACCCCGCCGGCGTAGCGATCGCGCACCCAATCGATGCCGCCGAGCACACGCCCCATGATGCCGCGGCGCGGTCCGCCATGGCGCAGGAACACCGCGCAGAGCGCGGGCGACAATGTCAGCGCGTTCAGCGCCGAAATGACCATCGCGGCGCTGATGGTCACGGCGAATTGGCGGAACAGCGTTCCCGAGATGCCGGGGATAAAGGCGATCGGAACGAACACCGACAACAACACCAGCGAGATCGCGATGATGGGCGCTGTGATTTGCGCCATCGCCTTCTTGGTGGCATCGGCCGGCGAAAGCTCCGGCTCCTCCTCCATCACGCGCTCGACATTCTCGACCACCACGATGGCGTCATCGACCACGATGCCGATGGCGAGCACCATTGCGAGCAGCGAGACCGTATTGGCCGAATAACCGAGCGCCAGCAGCACCGCGAAGGCACCGATCAGGCTCACCGGGACGGCGACCGCCGGAATGATGGTGGCGCGCAGATTGCCGAGGAACAGGAACACGACGATCACCACCAGCACGAAGGCTTCGCCCAGCGTCTTCAGCACTTCCTTGATCGTATCGGACACGAAGGTCGTGGAATCGTAGTGCACGGTATAGGTCAGTCCCGGCGGGAAGCGCTCGGACAATCTGGTGAGCGTGGTTTGCACAGCTTTTGCCGTGGTCACCGCATTGGCGCCGGGGGCGAGGTAGATGCCGATCGGCACGCCGGGATCGCCGTCGATCCGGGACTCGCTGTCCATGTTCTGCGCGCCGATCTCGACGCGGGCGACATCCTTGATCCGCAGCACCGAACCATCAGGATTGGCGCGGAGCACGATGTTGCCAAATTGGGTCGAGGTCGTGAGCCGGCCCTGGGTCTGCACGTTGAACTGGAATTGTTGGTCATCGCCGATCGGCCGGGCGCCGATGCGGCCGACCGGCGCCTGCACGCTCTGGGCGCGGATGGCCGCGATGACATCGGACGGCGCCAGATTGAGGCTGGTCAGACGTTGCGTGTCGAACCAGATCCGCATCGAGTAGTTCAGCTTGGCAAACAGCGTGGCCTGGCCGACGCCGGGCGTGCGGGAAATCGCATCCAGCACATTGATGATGGCGTAGTTGGTGATGAACAGCGGGTCCTGCGCGCCGTTGTTGCTGTAGAGCACGATGAACTGCAGCACGGCAGAAGATTTCTTCTGCACGACGAGGCCTTGCGCCTGCACCTCCGTCGGCAATTGCGCGAGCGCGCTCTGCACCCGGTTGTTGACGTTGACCGTGTTGATATCGGGATTGCTGCCGAGCGCAAACGAGACGGTCAATGTATAGCTGCCGTCATTGCCGCTCGTCGACTTCATGTAGAGCATCTTGTCGACGCCGACGACCTGGGCCTCGAGCGGTTGGGCGACGCTCGTTTCCACCACTTCGGCAGACGCGCCGGGAAAAGTCGCGGTGACGGTCACCTGCGGCGGCACGATATCGGGGAATTGCGCAACCGGGATTTGCAGCAGCGCCAACGCGCCAGCGATCGTGATGACGAATGCGATCACGATCGC
>Ga0210409_10005127_pt1 | contig 13816 bp, 13 predicted proteins | sample IncBWH17MmetaG_FD_161649 | JGI IMG/M metagenome (GOLD analysis project Ga0210409, IMG submission 161649) | Forest soil microbial communities from Barre Woods Harvard Forest LTER site, Petersham, Massachusetts, United States - Inc-BW-H-17-M | ecosystem: Environmental > Terrestrial > Soil >... | reverse complement strand
TCGCGTACAAGATCGCAGCGCACGCGGCGGATGTGGCGCGTCACCGTCCGGGCGCGCGCGACCGGGATGACGCGCTTTCGTACGCGCGCTTTCTGTTCGACTGGAACAAGCAGTTCGAGTTGTCGCTCGATCCGGCGACGGCGAAGGCGATGCACGACGAAACGCTGCCGGACGATTTCTACAAGGACGCGAAATTCTGCTCGATGTGCGGGCCGAAATTCTGCTCGATGAACGTGACGCAGCTGGCGGAAGCAGCCGGCGGGCAGGACCAGTCGGAGCGCCAGCAGAAATTCGTGGAACTGCTCGCGCGGATCGACAAGTAGGACAGGCTTGCAGCCTGTCGCTTTTGACTTCTTCGAGCGCACCAAAAATTCAAAACCAGACAGGCTGCAAGCCTGTCCTACCTCCCTGGATCCAAATCTCTCATCACCACGTGTAGCACTTGCGCCGTGCGCCGCGCATCGCGCTCGGAAATATTTAACTGTGTGTTGCCGTCTGTGTCAGTGATCTCTCGATACCTTCGCGCAATTTCAGGCAACCGGGCGCACCCGCCGCGAATGAGTCCCGCCCTCTCCGCGACGGAAAGGCGATTGTCGAACGGCCAATCACCAATCTTTCCCGCGGGAATATCGGCGACGGCGGAAGCCAGCGCGTCGAGCCTTTTGTGTTCCAGCGCATCCGTCACGATCGCTTCAAGTATTCCGCACGAATGGATCAGCGCTACGCCATACCTGCCTTGCTCCAGCGCATCCCGGCTGTCGGTATATGCCTGCTCGAGAACAGCGCGGAGCTCGATGTTGTGTACAAAATCGAACCGGTGCGGAAGCGGCGCGGCCGGGGGCGATCCGGAAGCGCCCGGGTCAGCACTCATTTGTGACAATGAAACGACGGCTAGATCGAGAACGCCGACCAGACGCTCAACGATTTCGGCTGGCGCCACCGCTTCGATCACCTGGCCAGAAGTACCACGCATCAAAAATGCTTCGCTAAACAATCGCGCCAGCCAATGCGCCTTGCTGCCTCCCGATAATTGATTGATCGCCACGCCGCAATCCTGTTGCCAGGCACGATTGGCCACCAGCGCGGATTGGCTCGAAGGATTGGCTGCCAAAGTTTCGTGAAGCTGACGTCCGCGGCGGATCAAACCATCAAGGTGGGAAAGATTTGAGTCGATCTGCGATCGCAAGCTGTCGTCCATTGGCTGCGTCTCCAGCTACTTGGCGGGCGGGTTGAGACCCTTGTGCGGGTGGACGTGCAAGTCGGCGATCTGATCGATGTGGTTATACATGGCTTGCGAAGCGCCATCGGCATCCCTGCGCCGCAGCGCGGCTACTACCGCCTCGTGCCCGTCGATGGATCGCGCGGGCCGGCCCTTCTGCCTCAGCGATTGCGTGCGTGACTCCACGAGCAAATCGTTGAGCGTTGCCATGATGCTCATGACCACGCGATTGCGAGTGGCCCTTGCAAGGACCGCGTGAAAGGCCGTGTCCTCGGCGATGGCCGATTGGCCGCCCTTCAACTTTTGCCGTTGCGTTTCCAGGATGCGTTCCAGGTCGGCTAGATCTTCATCGGTCGCACGCAGGGCCGCGGCGCGCGCTACCGCAGGCTCGAACATCCGGCGCACATCCAGAAGCTCATCCTGGAGATCTGACCGGTAGGCCATCACCGACGCCAGGGGAGCGACCAGGCGTTCCACAGAAAGCTCGTGCGGAAACGTGCCTTGCCCGTGCCGCGTTTCGAGCAGGCCAATCGTCTCCAGCGTGCGCAGTGCGTCGCGGATCGAGCCGCGGCTCACGCCGAACCGCTCCGCCAGATGGCGTTCCGAGGGCAGCGGCTCGCCCGGCGGAAACGTGCCGTCCAGCATTAAGGTGCGGATGCGGTCGGCTACTTCTTCGGCGACACGGGTTTTCTTGATCGGCGTGATGAGGCGAGACTCGCCGCCGGAAGGCTGCACGAAGCGCTTGACAGCGTTTCGCGTGGATGGTACATTTTGGTCTGCAAGTGGTTCAATCACTGGTCCACTGTACCACAGTTTGCCATGAGTGAAAAGCTTTTTGAATTCGTGACCGCCGGTTCCCCACGCGCCGTCTCCGGCGCGATCGAGCAATTGGCCATCGGACAGGGCAGCCTGACCGCGATCGTCGTGCCCTGGGAGAGTGATCGTACCACGTTGTGTATGGCCGTCGCTTCCACACAGGGCGAGGGTTGGGCCCTGGAGCACACAAACCTCGGAACGGTCCGCCTGACCGACATGGGAAATGGAACCACCCGCGTGGAAGTTCTTGCCGACCTTCAGGACCACGCGGAAAATCAGAGACTCGCCAAGCTCTTCGCCCGATTCAGCAGCCAAATCCAGTCTCAACTCCAGGTGGCGCAGTGACGGAAATCGTTTCATCCTCACTGGCGGCCACGGTCACGCTGCGTGTCGTAGAAGCGCGCGTGGAAGACGTGGGACGCGCCATTGCGCGGCTCGCGCCGGCTGACATGCAGCGCATCGGCGCCCATGCGGGCGACGTGGTAAAAATTAATGGCGGCACCTCCTCCGTTGCGCGCGCCGAAATTTCCGACGAACTGCACGAAGGCCTTATTCAGATCGACGGCACGGCACGAAGCAATTGCGGCGTGGGGCTGCAGGAACAAGTGACGGTTGCGGTCGTTGAACATTCGCAGGCCGTGGCCGTGCGGCTCTCGCCCATGTGGGTGGGCGCCGCGCCGGCAATCATTGCGCCCGAACGGATCGTCGAGGACCTGACGGGCGTTCCTGTCACCCAGGGCTGCGTCGTGCGTGTGCCGACGTTTGCCAAGGCCGTAAATTTCCAGGTTGTGCGCACCATTCCCTCGGGGCCGGTGGTGATCGGACCGCGAACCGACATACGTATCGTCGAGGGTGAGCAGACCGCGACCCGTGCTCCCGCGGTGTCCTACGAAGATATTGGCGGGCTGGAAAGGGAAGTGGCGCGCGTCCGCGAAATGGTCGAGCTGCCACTGAAACACTCGCGCATCTTCGAGCGATTGGGAATCTTCGCGCCCAAGGGAGTGTTGTTGTACGGCCCACCGGGCACGGGAAAAACCCTGCTGGCTCGCGCGGTGGCAGCCGAAAGCCGCGTGCACTTCATTCCCCTGAACGGCCCGGAAATCATGCGGAAGTTTTACGGCGAGAGCGAAGCCAAACTCCGCGAGGTCTTCGAGGAGGCGGCGCGGCGCGCCCCCGCAATCCTCTTTATCGATGAAATCGACGCGGTGGCTCCCAAGCGCGCCGAAGTTTCCGGCGAAGTGGAAAAGCGCGTGGTGGCGCAACTGCTCAGCCTGATGGATGGATTTGTGTCCCGCGGCCAGGTGATCGTTATCGGCGCGACCAATATTCCCGAAGTCCTTGATCCTGCGCTTCGTCGTCCCGGGCGTTTCGATCGCGAAATTGAAATCGGCGTGCCCAATACGCAGGCTCGGCTCCAGATCTTGAAGATCCACACTCGCGCCATGCCGCTCGCGCCGGACGTCAACCTTCAGGAAATCGCCGAACATTCCCACGGATTCGTCGGCGCCGATCTCGAAGCGCTGTGCCAGGAAGTGGGCATGATCGCCTTGCGCGGGTTCCTCGCCACCGCGCCCCTGGAAACGGACGGCGCTCCGCCGGCCGATTTGAGCGGGCTGCTGGTTACGCGCGAAGATTTCCTCGCCGGACTGAAGGAAGTCGAGCCCAGCGCGACACGCGAATTTTTTATCGAGAAGAGCACTTCGACCTTTGCAGACCTTGGTGGCCACGCCGATTTGAAACGCTTGCTCGATGCCGTCGTCGAGCACTCTCACGTGCACAACGACATCTACGATCAAGTGGGTCTGGCGCCGCCGCGCGGCATTCTGTTCGTGGGGCCCTCGGGCACCGGCAAGACGGCCATGGCGCGGGCTCTTTCAGGGGAGAAACAGATTCCGCTGATCGCCATTGACGGCCCGCAACTCTACTCGAAGTGGCTCGGCGAATCCGAGCGCGCCCTGCGCGAAGTTTTCAAAAAAGCGCGCCGCGCCGCGCCCTGCATCCTTTTCTTCGACACCATCGATGCGCTGGCTCCAAAATTCGGCGCAGATCATCTGGGTTCCGACATTTATCAGCGAATTCTCAGCCAACTCCTGCGCGAGATTGACAACCTGCGTGACGTCAAAGGCGTCCTTCTCCTGGCCGCCACCAACCGCCCGGAGCGCGTCGAACCGGCGCTCTTGCGCAGCGGCAGGTTTGACTATATCCTCCCGTTCGCCAAACCCGGCGCTGCGGACCGGGCGGCGGTCCTGCGGCTCTGTTGCCGGCGCGTGCCGCTCGCGCCGGACGTGGACATCGAGGAGCTTGCATCCCAGACCGAAGGGTCGACGGGCGCCGACATTGAAAGCCTGTGCAAGAAGGCTACATTGCTGGCGATTGCGAAATATCAGGACGGCGCGCAAGGGGCCGCTTTCGTCGTCCGCGCGGGCGACTTTCAATCGGTTCTGGATTCTCATCGTGGCAGCCCCATGCCCTTGAGAGACCCGGGGGCGCGGCCCGGCGATTCCAATCAATTTACTGTAGCAACACGTCTCCATCTAGATGACAAAGAGGATCGATCATGAGCTATACGGAACTCACAGTATGGACGCGCGGCATCATCATGGATAAAGAAGGCCGCGACATCGTCAATTCCGTCGCCGCTTCCGCCCGCAACGAAGGCAAGTTTTCCCAGGCGATGGAAAACTACGTCGACAATCCCGACCGCACCAACGCCCCCACGCGCAAATACTGCCGCGTGAGCGACAGCGTGATCGAAAACGCGCTGACCTACGAGAACGACCACCCCAACATCGTCGTCCTGGTGGAAGGGACGATGGTCAAGGGCTGGGACTACATGCGCGGGATGCCTCCCGGCGGAACGCTGATCATCAACACGCACTACACGCCGGAATACATGATCCGCTTTGTGCCCGGAGCCGAACGGCTCGCTCAGCTCGTCTGCGTCGATGCGGCCAAGCTGGCCGACCACAAGTGGCTCTATTACCGCCTGGGCGAACTCGGCCTGGACCGTCTATCGACGGAAGGGGCAGCCGAGCGAAGCAAAGCGGTTGCTCCGGACATCGCCGCTCCACTCATCGCGGCGGTGGTCAAGACCACGGGCATCGTCAAGATGGAAACGATCGAACCGATGATTGCGAATAAAGCGGCGTTCCATGCGGCGCTTAAGGAATTGCATATCATGCCGCTGAAGCCGGTGGCTGCGTAGACTAAACTTTTTGCGGGTGCGGGCTCTGCTTTGCGCTCGCCAGAATGAGGGCTGAAAATGTCGACTCAAGGAACGCACATTCCCGATTGGCTCAAGGTGCCGTTTGCCGGAATCACGCCGGCTCCGTCACAGGATAAGGGCCAGGACCTCTTCCCGACCGGCAATTGGCGGTCGATACGGCCGGTCTACCGTGACAAGCTGCCGCCCTGCAACAACGCCTGCGGCACGAACGAAAAGATCCAGGGCTATCTTGACTTGGTGAAGCGCGGCAAGTATCTCGACGCCTACGCCCTCATCAAGGAAGACATGCCGTTCCCGTCGGTCACGGGCCGCGTGTGTTACCACCCGTGCGAGCAGGCTTGCAACCGGGGACAATACGATGAAGCCATCTCGATCCGCGCGGTCGAGAGGTTTCTCGGCGACATGGGACAGGCGCTGGCGCGCGACGTGGTCAAGGCCGGACCGTCCAACGGTAAGAAAGTCGCCGTGATCGGGTCAGGTCCCGCCGGCCACAGCGCGGCTTACCAACTGGCGCGCCTCGGGTACAAGGTGACCATCCTCGAGAGGTCGCCCAAAGCAGGCGGGCTGAACCGCGGCGGAATTCCGGACTGGGTCCTGCCGCAGGCGGTGCTCGATCGCGAGATCGAACGCCTTGTTCAGCTCGGCATTGAGATCAAGACAAACGTCGAGGTCGGCAAAGACGTCACGCTGGAGGATCTGAAAAAGAACTACGACGCCACTGTGTTTGCCGTGGGCCTCACCGAGTCCAACAGCGCGCGAGCCGAAGGCGAGAACAAAGCCGGCGTTGTTTTCGGGCTTCCATTCCTTCGCGACATCGGCATGGGCACTTCCAAAGTGAAGCTAGGTCCTCGCGTCGCCGTCATTGGCGGCGGAAATACCGCCATCGACTGCGCGCGCGAGGCGCTCCGCCAGGGCGCTGTCGAAGTAACCATGATCACAGTGGAAGCGAATCCTCAGGAAATGCCGGCCTCTCCGGAAGACCTGCATGACATGCTTGAGGAAGGCGTGGAGCTGATGCATGGCTTGGCCATGACCGCCGTGCTTGGCGAGGGCAAGGTCGAAGCGTTGCAACTGCATCCCGCGCGCTTCACCGGGAAAATCAACGCCTCGCCGATCGCCATCGATCGAGAGACGCCCGCGAAACGTTTTGCCGTCGACAACGTGATCATCGCCGTGGGGCAGAAAGCGAAGCTCGATTGGATGCCGGCCGAGTTCAAGACCGAACGCGGCACGATCAAGATCGACGAGTTCGGCCGTATCGGCAACACCAACTTTTTCGCCGCTGGCGATGTGGTGCAGCTCGGTTCAGGCCAGCCGCTGATGGTGGTGAACGCCGTCGGCGACGGCAAGCGCGTGGCGTTCAATCTGGACAAGGTGCTTCGCAATGTCCCGCTCGAGCCGCGCACGGTTCCTATCGACGTGATCGTCGACCTGAACCGCATGAACATGACCTATTTCCCACATTTCCCGCGCGTCAAGCAGGCTATGCTCGCGCCCGTTGCGCGGCGCAGCACGCAGCAGGAAGTCATCCTGGCGTACACGGAAGAGCAGGCCAGCATGGAGGCGAGCCGCTGCTTCAGCTGCGGCACCTGCAACGCTTGCGATAACTGTTACCTGGTCTGCCCGGAGCCTTGCATCGTGCGTTCCACTCGTTCGAACGGTCTTTATAAGATCCTGGTGGACTACTGCAAGGGCTGCCGCGTGTGCATCGAAGAATGCCCGACAGGGTGCCTCGAAGGCGTGCCCGAACTCGATTTCGATACGGGCGTGATTCGAATGGACACGGCATTCGCGATCACGCAAGGGCTGCATGGACGCCAATCGGAAGAGCTGATGAATCTGGGAGATCGTCCGGCGAAGAGTATTTAGATTTAATAGGACAGGCTTCAGCCTGTCGGTTTTGGTTTTCGTTCACGATGAAAAGCGACAGGCTGAAGCCTGTCCTACAAGTTAGCGTCCGCCAACAGGGCGGAACGCGCGGAGTGAGACATGGCAACGCTAGTCGCAGGAAACAAGAAGACGGTTCGGATCAACGGCTGCGTCGCTTCGGCGCAGGCAGCCAAGTACGCCGACGTCGATGTGATCACGGCCTACCCCATCCGGCCTTACACGGCGACGATGATGGCGCTGGCGCAAATGGTGGCCAACGGAGAGCTCGACGCCGAGTACATCGTGGCGGACAGCGAGCACTCGCAATTGAGCATTGCGCACGGCGCTTCTTCGAGCGGCGCGCGCGTTTTCACCGGCAGCTCGGGCGTCGGCGTGCAGTACGGCTACGAGCTTTACTCGCCGATCTCGGGCAGCCGCATGCCGGTGCAGATGATGATTGCCGACCGCACACTCGATCCTCCGGGCGATTTCGGTTCCGAGCACACGGACGCGCTGTCGACGCGCGACATGGGCTGGCTCATGGGCTGGTCGTGCGACGCGCAGGAAGCGTTTGACAATCACATCATCGGCTACCGGATCGGCGAAGACCCGCGCGTCCTGCTGCCGCAGATGGTTTGCCAGGACGGATTCTTTGTTTCTCATATCGTGTGCGATGTCGAGTTGCCAGATCCGGGACAAGTGAAGGAATATCTCCCGCCCTACAAGCATCCCTACCCGCTCGATCCGAGGCATCCGGTGTCGCACGGCCCGCAAATCATGCCCGAGCAGGGCCCGCCGCTGCAGCTGGAGCGCGCGCGCGCCATGGAAGGCTCAATGGCAGTCATTGAACAGGCGCACGACGAATTCGCAAAAATTTTCGGACGCCGGTACGATCCGTGGGTTGAAGAATTCATGACGGATGACGCCGACGTTGTCTTTTTCCTTCAGGGCGCCCACGGAGTGACAGCGCGCTATGCGATCAAGCACATGCGCGATCGCGGCGCGAAGGTCGGCATGGTGCGGCTGCGTACGATCCGGCCTTACCCGACTGATCGTGTGAACGAAGTCCTCAGCAAGTTCAAAGTGGTCGGCGTGATTGAAACCAACATGGGGCTGGGCAGCGTGAGCAGCGGCGGTTCGCTCTATGCGGAAGTTTGCGGCGCGCTCTACGAAAGCAAGAAGCGCCCCCTGGTTGTGTCGTTCATGGCCGGAATGGGCGGCGAGGCCATCGTGCTGAAGGAATTCTACTGGATGACGCAGAAAATGCTCGAAGCGCAGAAGCGCGGCAGCATTGAAAAGCGCACGCATTGGGTCGGGTTCGAGGAGTAGTTGATTTCGAGGAGTAGCCGTCAATATTGATGGGACGGGCCTGAAGGCTTGCACTATGATAGATGGGGTGCAACGTTTTGGGGCCGCCATCCGGAGGATCTAATATGTCAGTCATTGAAATCGAGCGACAGATTTTGCCGATGCTGGGCAGCCCGAACCAGGGCGCGCGCTTCTACAATCCGGAATTGCCGGCAAGCGAGCCCTTTGTACCCGGCCACCGGACTTGCGCCGGCTGCGGGCCGTCCATCCAGTACCGGATGACGAGTAAAGCGTCGGGCGACAATACGATCCTGGTCGGGCCGACCGGGTGTATGTACGTTGCCAACAGCTCGTACTTGTGCACGCCCTACAATGTGCCCTGGGCGCACACGCAGATTGGCAGCTCCGGCAGCTTCACTGCCGGGATCGCCGCCGCCTACGAAGCGATGATCCGGAAAGGCAAGTGGAAGGGCGCCTTTCCAAACATCATCTGTGAGGCGGGTGATGGCAGCGCGTCCGACATCGGAATCGGCTCGATTTCCGGCGCGCTCTATCGGAATCATGATTGCCTGATTATCTGTTACGACAATGAACAGTATGCTAACACCGGTATCCAAGCTTCGTCGCGCACGCCTTACGGCGGCATGACGACCTTCTCGCCTCCAGGCCCGAAGGTTCCCGAAGCGAAGACTCTGTATCCCAAAGACCTCGCGCGCATGATGGCGGCCGGACATCCCCACTGCTACGTGGCGACGGCGAGTGTGGGCTACCCGATCGACCTCATGAACAAGGTGCGCAAAGGCCTCAATTTCAAGGGCGCTTCGTTCTTGATGATTTACACTCCCTGCCAGAAGGGCTTCGTCTACGAGACGCCGCGCTCGATTGACCTTGGCCGGCTCGTCGTGGAATGCGGACTTTACCCGATCTGGGAGTGGAACAACGCAAAGCGTGAATTTGATTACAGCTTCCGCCCGCAGAGCATGCGGCCGGTTTCGGAATACTTGAAGCTGCAAGGCCGGTTCGGACACCTTCATGCCGAGCACATCGCCAATCTGCAAAAGTTCGCCAACATGCAGTGGCAAATGATGGGCGTACCTCTTCCCGAGGCTCTGATCAAGGCCACCGATGCGAAAAACCTGGTCAACATGGGGGCTGCGGAAGCAGCGGCCACCGTGGCGGAGACCGTATGAGCGCCAACACTCCCAATCCACCTGCTGCAGGAGCAGTGCAGGATTTGTATGCCGTAAGCGAAGGCAAGAAGCATGGTGCGACGCGCGAGGTTCGGGCCGAGTCCGCCTTTGACAAATACTATACCGTCACGCGCGTGCACGCCGGCGATGCGATCCTCAACGACAACTGGCACACCAACGAAGTGTTCAGCCACGCGCGCAATAATTTCGAGGGCTACACTTTCGCGATGCGCACGTTGGAAGCCTGGGGCGCAGTTGTACAGAACGAACACCGCGCCTATTACATCGCCGGCGGCCGCGTCTGGGTTTTGGACCTGGAACCCTCCGCGGGCAAAAAGCCGCGATTGCCCGGCAATTACGCCACAAAGTAGCGATGGTTTGCGGCGCATCCTGCTCATCGACGATACGCCGGAAATCGCCGAGCTGTTGTCGTTCGCTTTGCGCGACCGCGGCTTCGAAGTTTTCGCCTCCGGCTTTGCCGATTCCGTGAACGAGCTGCTCGTGGAGCAGCGCGCCGATGCTCTGGTGCTTGACTGTTCCGTTTACAACATGAGCGAGTCGCTCTTCGACACCGTTCGCAACGATCCGAATTGCGCCGAGCTTCCTGTTGTCATCATTAGTGACACGCCGGAGGAAGCGGACAAAAGCCTCCGTGCCCGCGACGCCAAAAAAGTCATGCTAATTCCAAAACCATTCACCGGAGCGCAAGTGGCCAGAGCGCTCACCGAGCTGCTCGGCCCTTAGTGGCACACGCTTCAGCCTGTGGGGTTACGTCCTTTGCGAGTTCCAATCCCCGCAGGCTGAAGCCCGCGCCACCGCAACATGGAGAGAATTCGCTATGGCTTCCTGGAGCATGGACAACTGGCGATACGTCGAGCGCCAATCCGTAACCGACCCGAAGGGGAGGCAATGGTCCGTGGCGCTGATGGACATTCTCGGGCAGGAAGGCGATCCCGAAATGCCCAGCAAGCTGCTCGAGCTTCAATATTCCTCGGGACGATTTTTCACGCTCATTTATTCGGCCACCGGAGTCGTGGTATATGAACGCGGCTACACGTCCCTGCCCGAGGCGACAACCGTCTACGAACGCCTGATCGTGGACGTCATGGATGGTGTTCTCGACCCTTCGGTCCCCGTATATCGCGAAGATTTGGAAGATTGAAAGACAGGATCGATCCGCGCAGCTGAATTCCGCGCTGCCGGAGAGCCAAGAGAACTTCAGGCACGTCCGTTCGCGCGATTCCGAATCGGCCTGCGTGCATGACCGACTTTTGAAAGTTTCGCCAGCACGACCGGCGCGCGGTCAGGAAATTCCACGATGATACGCACGTCTCCCCCCATCGCCTTGACCGTCTTTCGCAGCGTGGAAAGCAGCAGATCGCTCCGTTTTTCAAGCCGCGAGACGCTGTCCTGGGTGATGCCGAGCGTCTTTGCGACGCGGGCTTGCGTGAGCTTGCGGGCCTTGCGGAGGTCGCGCAAGCTCATTTCCTCGGCGATGATCTCCGCCGCGCGGTCCTCTACTTTCTTGCGTTCAGCCGGGCTAAGTTTCCGAAGGATTTGATTGACGTTCACGGGCATGGTTACGTTCCCCTTTCGATTCGCGCAAGATGGGCGTCAAAACGCTCGTCGGCCTTTCGCATCAGTCCGCGATAGAAGCGCTTTTCGCTCCCGCCAGATTTGTCTCCGGCCACAAGGAGAATCGCCTTACGCTTGGGGTCAAAAGCGAAAGCCACTCTCCATTCACCATCGGCCGCGCTGAATCGCAATTCCTTCATATTGGCGTGTCGGGAGCCTTGCAGAGTGTCAACGCGGGGGCGGCCCAATTGTGGCCCGAACTCCTGCAGCACACGGGCCAACGCGAGAATCTCCCGACGGACATCCCGAGCGAGCCCGTCGAATTCCGCCTTAAACTCGTCGGCCATCTCAACGGCCCATCGCACATCTATATTATGGTATGAATGACATATGATGTCAAGATCATATGTGTGGACCCGCATATCGCCCAGGGCCAAGGGTGGACCGGAGGCAGGCGCTCGAAATTCCAGGGAGCCCTGAATAAATCCGGCGGAGCATACGCGGCACGGCCCGTGGCGCGCGCGAGGCTGAGCTTCGCAACATTGAATGCGAACACGCCGTCGATAAATTCGAACTCGGCATTCTTGACTTCTACCTGCGCCCGAAAAGGGCACTGTCGATCATCCGAAGCTGATAGCTAATTCCGTGTGAATCCAGCGCCGGATTACTAAAATGTTTCGAATAGATTTGCTCGGGCAACGAAGTAAAGTTGACCGGCATCTTAGAGTTTAACGAGTACTCCGTTTCTTTGCCCCGTTTCTGCCCTGGAGCCGGGTAGTCTGCAAGAAAAACCACCTCGAGCGTTCAATGGCTATGGAACCCGCGTTGCGACGCGGTGTCCAACAATACGAGTGCGTTCAAGGAGGGTGCCATGTACAGAGAGAGATGGATTTCCTGGGGATTGAAGGGGGTTGCCTTGGCGGTCTTCTGCATTCTAGCTGTGTGGGCCGGCCAAGCCCAAAAGGATGGCCAGAAGGAGGGAGGGATCAGTTCAAACCAGTGGCGCCTGGCCGACCCAATCCGGTACCAAAATCTGAGCGTGTTCCCCGTCGTCGGCCGCCAGTCTGCTGACACTTCAAGCTTTGCGACGCTGGACGAGAGTCTGTCGTCCGGCCAGGTGATCATTACCGAGGGCGGAGCCGACGCCGTGCGGCGGTCGCGCGATGGGCATACGGTCGCAATTCCGGAACAGCATGGAGCATCCGTCAATCAACTCGTGCTGGTCAATCGCGGCTCAAAACCATTGCTATTGTTGGCCGGGGAACTGGTGAGCGGCGGCAAGCAGGACCGAATCATCGCCAAGGATCGCATCGTCCTGCCGGGAGCCGCGCCTCTGCCACTCGATGTCTTTTGCGTGGAGGCCGGACGGTGGTCAGCGGGGGCGCAGTTTTCCGCGGGCCAGTTGATGGTGCATCCAAGCGTGCGAGAACAGGCCGTCGTAGTCCAGGAGCAAGCCAAGGTTTGGGAGGCCGTACGGAACGGCACTGCCGCTGCTCCTCCACCTCCTCCTGGAACCGCGCAGGTTGGAGGAGTACCGGGCCAGATGTCGCAAACCGTAACTGTCACGTCTGAAGCGCTGGCTGGAGTGATCCAAACGGAAGCGCCGACCCAGTCGTACGGGCGAATGTACAAGTCACCTCAGGTTGGTGTTCCGGCAGACACCTTTACGGAAGAAGTTCAAAGACGCTTCGACCGCGCCACGGCAAAACTGAAAGGCGAGGATGTCGTGGGCGTGGTTGTGGCATACGGCGGGGAGGTGGCCTGGAGCGATATTTTCGCGTCACCGGCGCTATTTAAACGCTATTGGCCGAAACTTCTGCGCAGTTATGTGATCGAGGGGTTGACGCGGCCGCAGAACGGCGAACAGCCCTCCATGGACGATGCGCGCGAATTTCTAAAGCCGCTGGCAGGACACGAGAGCATTGAAACCGACCCGGCGATTTATAGCCTGAGGCAGGTAACCGAGGGGAAGTACGTCGAGATGGAGTTGCAGGCGCTGCGGCCCGCGGAAATCACGTTGCATGTGCTGAAGCTTCACCGTGCGAGCTAGATAAGAAGAGCGCGAGTAGTAAAGCTTTTGCGGAGGGTAGGCAACTCCGCTCATGTGGCGCCTGAGTTGTAGGGGCATGACATGTCGTACCCCTACAGCTGGCCATTCACGGAGCTTTGAATATTTCAGGGAGCGCATCCGCCGCGCGGCCCATGGCGCGCGCGAGGCTGAGCTTTGCGACGTTGAAAGCGAACACGCCGTTGATGAAATCGAATTCGGCGTTCGTCACTTCCTCCTGCGCCTGCACGTACGCGACGTTGTCGATGACTCCGACTTCCACTTTTTGCCGCGTAAGTTCGAGCGCTTCCTTGTTGACCTGGACATTTCTCTGCGCGACTTCCACCTGGCTCGCGGCCGCCTGCAAATCCAGATAGGCGCTGCGAACGTCGCTCTCGATCTGGCCTTTCAAGTCTTCGTATTCGGCGCGCCGCTGGGCAAGCGCGGCGTCGGCTTGTTGAATGTCTCCCTCGGCTTTCCCGCCTTGCCAGATGGGAATTTTCACGGTGGCCACGGCCGTGTACGTCGTCTCCAATTGGCTGGGGTTTACGCCGATGCCGCCGTAG
>Ga0210409_10005126_pt1 | contig 13817 bp, 15 predicted proteins | sample IncBWH17MmetaG_FD_161649 | JGI IMG/M metagenome (GOLD analysis project Ga0210409, IMG submission 161649) | Forest soil microbial communities from Barre Woods Harvard Forest LTER site, Petersham, Massachusetts, United States - Inc-BW-H-17-M | ecosystem: Environmental > Terrestrial > Soil >... | reverse complement strand
CTACCACCAGCCGCGCGCCAATTCGACGATACGTCGACCCTTCGGCCCGTACCACGGTCACCAACACGCACGGCTGACCACTCCGCGCCGCCGCCGCCAGCGCGCCAGCAATCCGCGTCAGTTCGCTCATGCTACCTTAGGCCACCGATGTGAGCGCTGGTTGGAGTGGTAGCTGCCGAATGCGTTTTCCGGTGACCGTGTACACCGCATTGGCAATGGCGGGCGCAATGCAAGCGGTCGCCGGCTCCCCCATTCCGCCGGGCTTTTCGTGGTTCACGACCAGGTGCGTCTCGATCACGGGACTCTCGTTCATCCGCACCACGCGGTAGTCCGTGAAATTCGATTGCTGCACCCGGCCGTTCTTCAGCGTCACCTCTCCCCAGAGCGCACCGCCCATCCCGTAGATGATGCCGCCCTCGATCTGGGCGGTGACGATGTCGGGATTGACCATCTGGCCGCAGTCGCAGGCGCAGACGACGCGGTGCACGCGGATCTCGTGCGACGGCGACACCTCGACTTCGGCGACCTGCGCCATGTACGTGTTCCACGAGCAGTAGAGGAGCGCCACGCCGCGCCCGTGGCCGGCGGGCAGCGGCTGTCCCCACCCGGCCTTCTCGGCGGCGAGATCGAGCACGGCCAGCGCGCGCGGCGACTTGGCGAGGAGCGCTCTCCGGTACGCGACGGGGTCGGCTTTCGCGACCGCGGCGAGCTCGTCGATGAAGCTCTCCATGACGAAGTCGTTGTGGGTGTTTCCCACGCCGCGCCAGAAGCCCGTATTAAGCACCGGCTCCTCGTGCCGGAGATACTCGATCTGCACCGCGGGAATCTCGTAGAGCATTTGCACGGCGGTGTCATCCGCATCGGAATCGAGCCCCTTCTGAAACGCGGGTGGTATCCACCGCGCGAGGATCGATGGTCCGGCGATGCGATGCGTCCAAGCCACCGGCCTTCCGCGCGCGTCCAGTCCCGCGGCGATCCGATCGTAGTAGTACGGGCGATAGACGTCCTGCTGCATGTCTTCTTCGCGCGTCCAGACGATCTTGACCGGCCCCTCGACTTGCTTGGCGATACGGACGGCCTTCGTTACGTAGTCGATTTCCAGTCGCCGTCCGAATGCACCTCCGATCAGCTGACTGTGTACGGTCACTTTCTCTGGCGGCAGGCCGGTTACCTGGGCCGCGGTTGCCTGCGCGCGGCCCATTACCTTCGATCCCGTCCACACCTCGCACGCGTCCGCACGCACATGCACGGTGACGGCCAGCGGTTCCATCGCCGCGTGAGCGAGAAATGGCACGTGGTACACGGCCTCGATCCGTTTCGCCGCGCGGGCGAGACCGGCGGCGCCATCGCCGTCCTTCCTCGCGACCACGCCGCTCGTCGCGGATGCATCCGCGATGTCCTTCAACACATCGGCGGTCCCGATGTGTGCATTCGGGCCGTCATCCCACGTGACGTTGAGCGCCGCCAATCCCTGTTTCGCCGCCCACATATGGTCGGCGACGACGGCAACGAGATCGTCGAGCTTGACGACCTGGTGCACGCCCTTGACGCTCATTGCCTTGGCTTCGTCGAGCGATGCGACCTTGCCACCGACTACCGGGCTCGCGGCGAGCGTCGCGATCTTCATTCCCGGCACCCGCACGTCGATACCGTACTGGGCCGAGCCGTTCACCTTGCTCGGCGTGTCGAGGCGTTTGGCGCGCGTGCCGACCAGCGTGAAGTCCTTCGGGTCCTTGAGTGTGATCTCCGTGGGCACCAGCTGCTTCGCCGCTCGGTCGGCCAACGCGCCATACGTGAGAGAGCGCTTGCTCGTTCCGTGCGTCACGACACCCCGCTCGACGCGGCACGCGCTTGGATCGACTCGCCACTGCCCGGCGGCCGCGGCGACGAGCATCATCCGCGCGGCCGCGCCGGCTTTGCGCATCGGCTCGAAGAACGCCCGCACCGAAGTCGAGCCCCCGGTCGACTGGAATCCGAATATCGAATTCCGATAGAGCTGGTCGTTGGGCGGGGCTTGTTCGACCGTGATCTGGTCGAGCCCGACTTCGAGCTCTTCAGCGACGAGCATGGGCAACGCCGTGTACATGCCCTGCCCCATCTCGATCTGCGGGATGACGAGCGTCACCCGACCATCGGCGCCGATTCGCACGAACGCATTCGGCGTGAACGTGGCCGAATCGGATCGGTCATCGACGCGGCAGCCCAGCACCAGCCCGCCGCCCGCGGCCGCCATGACGATCATGAAATCGCGACGTGAGAGCGTCTGCATCGTCATGCCGCCTCTCCCGCCGCGCGCTTGATTCCCGCCCGAATGCGGACGTACGTCCCGCAGCGGCAGATGTTGCCCGCCATCGCCGCATCGATGTCGGCGTCGGTGGGGTTGGGCTTGGACGCGAGCAGCGCCGATGCCGACATGATCTGGCCGGACTGGCAGTATCCACACTGCGGCACGTCGAGTGCGATCCACGCTTCCTGAATCTTCCGTCCGGCGGGAGTCTGGCCGATCGCCTCGATCGTGGTGATGCTCTTGCCCGCGATCGCGCTCACAGGTGTCACGCAGGAGCGGATCGGTTGGCCGTCCAGCTGGATCGTGCAGGCGCCGCAGGCGGCGATGCCGCAGCCGAACTTCGTGCCTGTCAGGCCGATGACGTCGCGCAGCACCCAGAGCATCGGCATGTCAGGCGGCACGTCCACGTCGTACGGCTTCCCGTTGACCTTGACCGTGATCATGCGGTCAAGATGGACACGCGCTGGAAGGCGATCGACTAGACGATGGTATGGTACGACGCAACTGCCGTCGCGCGCGGAACAGGCGAGATCGTACCGTATCGATCGTCAAGCCCAGAACAGCCGCTGCGCTCTCGTATGATTGGTCCTCGACGTCGACGAGCACGACGACCGACCGAAATGGCTCGGGGAGACGCTCGATCGCATTGCAGGGCTCGTCCGCGCGCTCTTGCATACTGAGAAACACGTTTCGGCAGATCGTGAACAGCCAACGCCGGGCGTCGCTGCCGCGCTGGAATGTGTGCCACGACCGATAGGCCCGCGCGTACGTGTCCTCGACCAGATCCTCGGCATCGGCGCGGTCGCCGGTCAGCGACAACGAGAAGCGATAGACATCGTCGAGCCACGACAACGCCTCCTGCTCGAACCCCACGTCGGTTTCGCTCACACCGACACTTATATCCCGGTGCGCTCCCGCGAACCACTATACGTAGGTATCAGTGTCGTCGCCATCCGAACGAGGTCGGCGAGAGAACCCGCCTCCATCTTTCGCATCACGCTCCCGCGATGCCATTTGACCGTGATCTCCGAAATGCCGAGCTCGGCGCCGATGTGCTTGTTCAACTTGCCGGAGACGACGAGCGTCATGACTTCCCGCTCGCGATCGGTGAGCGTGGCGTACCGCTGGCGCAGCGCGTGCCGTCCCGCCTCCTCGCCGAGCGCCGTGCGGCTGCGCTCGAGGCAGAGGCGGATCGCGTCGAGCAGGACGTCATCCCCGAATGGCTTGATGAGGAACTCTGCCGCCCCGGCCTTCATGGCTCGCACCGACATCGGCACATCGCCGTGGCCCGTGATGAAGATGATCGGGGTGTCGATCCGATCGGCGGCGATCAGCCGTTGGAGGTCCAGGCCGTTGAGGTCGGGCAGCGAGACGTCGAGCACGAGGCAACTCGGCACGATGACTCGCGGGTGGGCCAGAAATGCGCCAGCGGTCGCGAAGGTCTCCGGTTGCCAGCCGGCGTACCGGATCAGCAATTCCAGCGATTCGCGCACCGAGACATCGTCGTCGACGACGAACACGATCGGCGTGGTGCGCGGCGCCGGCACGGGGTCAGCGGGCGCCGAGCGCGGCGTGGACCGCGTCGAGGAGGGCCGCTTCACTAAAGGGCTTGAGGAGACAGTCGACCGCGCCACTGTCGAGTAGCTTCGGCCGATCGATCTCATCGGCATGGGCGGTGATGAACACGATCGGGATGTGATGCCGGCGCCGCGTGAGCTCGCGCTGAAGATCCGGGCCAGTCATGCGTGGCATGGCGATATCGAGAATCAGGCATCGGGTCCGGTCGATGCAATCCGAGGCGAGGAAGGCCTCCGCCGACGCGAATGCCTGCGTCGCGAAGCCATACTGTCCCAGCAAATCGGGAAGCGACTCGCGCACGGACTCGTCGTCATCGACCACGGTGACGAGTAACGCGTCGGCCATCACGATCTCCCGACGGGAAGCGAAAAGGCGAAGGTGGCGCCAGGGCCGTCGTTGGGCGCGGCCCAGAGGTGGCCATTATGGCGCGCGATGATCGAGCGACTGACCGACAAGCCGATGCCCATCCCACCACTTTTGGTGCTGTAAAACGCCTCGAAGAGCCGGTCCAAGTTGTGGGGGTCGATGCCGATGCCGACGTCGTGCACACTCACGCGCACTCGACGGTCGTCGTCGACCTCGGTCCTGATCGTCAAGTGCCGCGCGCGGCCTTCGATGCCACTCATTGCCTCCGACGCGTTGAGCATGAGGTTGAGCACGACTTGCTGCAGCTGGACGCGATCGCCTGAGACGACGGGGAGCTCGTCGGCGAGCTCGGTCCGAACGATGACTCCGGCCCGGCGCCACTCACCGCTCGAGAGGGCAATGACCTCTCGGGTGGCCTCGTTCACGTCCACCGATTCGATCACCCCACCATTCTTGCTGAAGAGCGCACGCAATCGCGCGATGACATCGGCCGCCCGCCGCGCATCGCGCATCGTGCGACGCGCGGTCTCGCGCGCGCCTTCCACGTTCGGCGGGTCATCGGCCAACATCTTGACCCCGGTGCTCGCATTCGTCAGGATGCCCGACAACGGCTGGTTGACTTCGTGCGCGATGGAGGCCGTCAAGACCCCGAGGCTCGTGACCCTCGCGACGTGGGCCAGCTCCGAGCGCGCCTTGTCGAGCGCGTCCTGCGACTGCCGGCGTTCCGTCACATCCTGCAGCGCGCCGATGTACTCCAGCTCACCCGTATCGTCTCGGGTCGCGTGGGCGACGACATGCACGTACTTGATCGAGCCGTCCGGCATCAACAGTCGAGGCTCGACTTCAAAATCACCGCCGCCACGCCGAGCGTTCTCGACCGATGCAGTGAACAACGGGATATCGTCCGGATGGACGCGAGTAGCGGAGAGCTGGAGCGTCATCGGCGTCGATGGGTCGAACTCGTGGATGCGGTAGAGCTCCTCCGACCACGTGACCTCGTCGCTGTCGGCGCGCCAGGCAAAGCTGCCCGTCGAGGACAGACGCTGGGCCTCCGCGAGGAATGCCTGGCTGCGGCGCAACGCGGCCTCCGTCTGCGCGCGTTCGATCGCGATGCTGGCGACGTGCGTGAACTGCTCGATGAGCGCTTGGTGCAACACCGTCGGGCGCCCGGGCTCCTGCTGGTAGAGTGCAAAGGTGCCCAACACGTTCCCGGCCAACGACAGGATGGGCGTGGACCAGACCGATCGGAGATCGTGCGCCAACGCCAGCGCGGGCCATGCATCGCGGTCCCACCGGGTGTCTGACGCGATATCCGACACGATGACCTGTGTGTTCAGGGACGCCGCCATTCCACACGGCCCTACCGTGCGGGTCACCGGCGCACCATCGATCGCCGTGGTATAACCGGACGGGAGAGTCGGCGCCGCTCCCGCATGGAATGCCGAACGGCGCGGATCGATCAGCAGCACGGAACAGTGGCACCCGGGAGCAGCGGCTTCGACAACCACACACAGGGCATCGAGGATGACCGCCAGCGGACGCCCTCTGGCCACCATTTCGAGTACGCGTCTCTCACCAGCGAGGAGCGCTTCGGTGCGCCTCCGCTCATCGAGCTCGCTATGCGAGATATACCAGCACCAACCGGCGATCGCGCCTGAGTCGTCGCCGAGGGGGCTGCACTGCATGAGGAACCAGCGGTGCGTGCCGTCGAAGCGTCGCATGCGCGCCTCGATGGACCCCGCCTTCCCGGTCGGCTGGAGCGCGCGGAAATAGTCGAGAACAGCGGGCAGATCGGTCAGGCAGATCGCACTCTGCCACCCGTCCCCATACGCTTCCTCTAGGCTGAGTCCGGTATAGTCGAGCCACTGCTGATTGAGGTAATCAGCGCGGCCGTCGGCCTGTACCGTCCAGACCATTGCGGGGATCGCATCGACGATACCGGCCAGTTCGCTCTGCATGGACGACCTCCGTGGAGCAAGCTTCTTAAGATGCGCTGCGCCACGACAACAGTCGACCGTACTTTCGTCTAGGGGCGGGCGTAGCGCATCGTCCAGACGGCTTTGTCACCCTCGTGGTATTCGTTGCCATCCCAGGGGGTGCCGCAGACGTGCAAGTACGCGTACGGGGTTCCCGCGAACATTACCCACGCGCCCTTGTCGCGCACCGTCGTAGGCAGGCCGCATGCCGCCGCATCGAAGGGCCATGTGATCATCCAATGGGGTCCGATGGGAATGGCGGGGCTGGTGGTGTCCGCCGGATCGGTGTTGCTGTGCTGCGTGGCGCCGCACAGCATGTAGATCACACCGGGGGCGGTGTTGGTGGGCTTCGGCTTGCGTTGCATGGCGTCCATCATCCATCGCATGCCCATTGGGTTCATGCACATTGGCGGAGCGCCGATCTTGTTTTCGTCGCCCGGGGTGCACACCCACTCGTTCGTTCCTTTGACGAGGACCGTCATGGTGCCGCCGGCACCCAACTCGGCGACTGTCGCATCTTTGGTGACCTGTTCAGGGCCGGAGAGACGCGCTCTGGTGATCCGTGGGTCTTCTGCCTTGTCACTCATATCTTGGCCTCTCGCACCGGACGGAGTAACCGCAGCAGCTATAATAGTTGCGACAAAATCTCTTCTCGTCGGCATCGATGCTCCCGTCGTGTGCTAAGATGCGGCGCTTCGAGGCAAGAGGTCCACCATACCTTGGTACAGTCGATCGCATTGGCTCACTGACCGATCTTGATCGCACAATGAGTCACCTGCCGCTGGCAATCATAGGGTTTTTTCTGTTCACAACCCTCCTAGCGCTCATTGGCTTCGGCAAGGCGGTTGGTGATTCGCCATCAGTGATCATCGGAACGATCCTGTGGATGTGCGCCCAGTCGGCGCTTGCGTTGTCTGGCTTCTACCTCATTACCAACACGCTTCCGCCGCGTTTCCTGTGGGCAGTAGCCCCTCCGCTCGTCGTTATCGTTGGCTTGTTCCTGACTGCAGGCGGGAGACGGTTCCTCGACGGAATGAACCTAAAATGGTGCGTTCTCTTGCATGCCGTTCGCGTCTTCGTCGAGTTGAATCTCTACTGGCTATTCCTCTACAAGCAGGTGCCCGCCCAGATGACGTTCGAGGGTGGGAATCTCGACATCCTGGTGGGACTCACGGCGCCGCTCGCCTGGTGGGCATTCAGCAGCGAACGGATTGGGTGGAGAAGTTTGCTCGTGTGGAACAGCCTCGGCGTGCTCAGCGTCTTGAATGCGGTTGCCAGGGCGATGCTGTCGGCACCATTTCGATTTCAGCAGTTTGCGTTCGACCAACCGACCATCGCCATCCTGTATTTTCCGTTCGTATTGCTGCCCGCATTCATCGTCCCGGCAGCCCTTCTCTGTCACTTGGTAGTGTTTAGAGCTTCGAGCCGCCGTCGACGTGGATTACCTCGCCCGTGATCCACCGAGCGGCGTCAGAGGCGAGGAACGCCACGACGCTGCCGATGTCATCGGGTTGGGCCAGTCGCTTGAATGCCTGCATGCGCAGCGCGGCATCGCGCCCTGCGTCCGTCTTGGTAAAGCTGGACATATCGGTCTGAACGACGCCCGGCGCGACCGCGTTCACTCGAATCCCACGATCGCCGAACGCGGCAGCGAAGTGTGTGACCAACGTCTCGACCGCGCCTTTGGTCGCCGCGTAGGCGGCCAATGTCCCGACGACCCGGCGCGCCGCGAGCGACGAGATCAGGACAATGCTGCTGCCCGGGCGCAGGATCGGCAGCAACTGCTGCACGAGAAAGAACGGGGCTCGTACGTTGATAGCGAAGAGCCTGTCGAAGTCGTCGACCGTCGTGTCCTCGAGCGTAGCGGACTTGGTGACGCCTGCACTGGCGACGAGGATGTCGAGGCGATCGCCGACCATGTCGCGGACGTGGGCGGCCAGAGTATGCGCGCCATCGATGGCGGCTAGATCCGCCGCGACCGCCGCGGCGTGTCCGCCCGCGGCATCGATCTCCGCGACGACGGCCTCCGCCTCGGCGGCGCCGCGGCCGTAGTGCACCAGCACCCTGGCCCCGGCCTTGGCGAGGGCGATGGCGCTCGCGCGGCCAATGCCACGAGAAGCGCCGGTCACGAGGGCGGTCTTGCCAGAGAGCTCAGTCATTTTCGATAACGTCCCAATGCTCTTTCAGCTTGCCGTCCTCGAGGCGGGCAATATCGACAACGATCCAGTTGACCGGCAGCCCCATTCCCGAAAAGCGACCATGCAGCAGGACATAGTCGCCCTCGGCAACGGCAAGGGCGTTTTCGTACTTGAGGGTCGGCGGCAGGCTCTTGATGAGGCTGAACAACCCTTCGCGACCTGGCTCGATATGGGCGCTGTGTTGAATGTACTGCGGCGACCAGAAGCGTTCGGCTGCCGCATAGTCGCGCTCATTGAACAGCGTGTCGAACGCCTCCAGAACGAATGCTTTCTTGTTGTGCATCGCTAACTCCTAGGCGGCCAGCATTCCGCCATCCACCGGGATGGAGGCGCCGGTCATGTATGAGGCGTCGGGTGACGCCACAAACGCGATCACCTGAGCGATCTCCTCTGGCGTAGCGAGTCGCTTGAATGGTACGGTCGATACGAGCGCGGCCTTGTTTTCATCCGTATTCGTGAAGCGTGTCAGCATCCCGGTATCCGTAGTGCCCGGCGCTACCACGTTGACGCGTACACCGGTCCCCGCCATCTCGAGCGCAGCGGACTTGGTCAGGCCTTCCACCGCATGCTTGCTCGCGACATACACCGATGCGCCGGCGGCGCCGATGCTGCCATAGGCCGATGAGACGTTGACGATACTCCCGCTGCCTTGTGCGACCATCACGCGTAGTTCGTGCTTCATGCTCAACAACACGCCCAGCACGTTGGTATCGAACGTGGCCGCATAGGTCTCTGCCGTCTGATCGGTGACGAGGCCTTTGAGTCCCTCCGTCCCCGCGTTGTTGACGGCAATGTCCAGGCGGCCGAACAGCTTGACGGTTTGGTCGATCAGGTTGCGCACGTCCTCCTCGACGCGCACATCGGCATGGACAAATTGGGCGTCGGCGCCGAGCGCTCTCAGCTCCCGCACCAATCCCCGTCCTTCGGTGTCGCGACGGCCGGATACGACAAGGTCGGCGCCTTCCTTCGCGAAGCGCACGGCGGTGGCGCGTCCGATACCCGTCAGCGCGCCGGTGATCAATACGACCTGGTGTGACATGACAGCTCCTATTTGAACCATTCAGTTCAGTATAAGCCTCGCGCCGGTTCACCGGTTCCCGGTATTTTGCACCGATCGGTTCACCACGTTACCATCCAGGCATGGGGCGACCAAAGCAATTCAGCCGGCAGGGCGTCTTGGAGAAAGCACTACCGGTCTTTTGGAGACACGGGTTTGCGGACACGAGCGTCCAAGAGTTGGAACGGGCCACCGGCGTCAACAAATCCGGCTTGTACGCCGAGTTCGATGGCAAAGAAGATCTCTTCATCGAGAGTCTGCGGTACTATGTCGCGGAGCAGGACAAGCGGGGGCTGCTTACGGCCGAGCCCCTTGGTTGGCGCAACATTGAGCGGTTTCTGCGGCTCGGGCCCGGCAACTCTGAGGGACCGAAGGGGTGCTTTTGCGTGAATTCCATGCGCGACCTGTCGATTCTGCCACCCCGGGCCGCGGCGCTGGTGGCGCAACACATGTCGGGCCTCAAACGACTCGTATCACGGAATATCGAGGCCGAGCGAACGGGCATGGACGCGGGGTCCATCGCGGATATGGTGCTGACTTTCTTTACCGGATTGAGCATGGAGCACAATCTCGAGCAAAACCGGGCCTCGGTTCTGCGGAAGATTCACCGCTTCATGGGCGTGATTCAGTCACTCTGAGCGTCCGAAGGAACTTCACGAGCTGATCACTGACCTCGGCAGAGGCTTCGTGCTGTACCCAGTGACCCACGTTATCGATCTCGAGATTCCCCACGAGACCGGGAAGGGCGGCGCGCAGTGTTTCCACCGGTGGATAGAGCTCCTGTAGGCCATCCACCTTCCCCGCAACGTAAAAGGAAGGTTGGGTGATCTTCGCGCCTTTCCAAGCACCGGACAAATAGAAATACGGTTCGGCGGCGCGGTAGTAGTTCAGGGCACCGTGAAATCCGGTACGCTGGAATTCGGCGACGTTGTGGGCGACGTAATCTGGTTCCGCCCACGAGGGCAACGGCCCGGGAGCCGGACGATACAGGCTTCGTGCCGGATCCATGGGGCTCCACCGCTTGTCGGCTGGAGCAGAACCCGATGCCCAATACAGAACCCCCGGGATGGTGACGGCGGCGTCCGCCCAAATTCGATCGGCATCCGGTCGCATCTGGGCGAACATGTAGAAATCGTTTGCGTGGCCGGATTTCCGCATGCGCTCGAAGGTGCTGACATCTGCGCGCGGCACGTAGGGCACGCTCAGGGCGAATACCGCCGTAAATCGATCAGGACGCATCAGCGCGGCGTTCCACGCATGAGCTGCACCCCAGTCGTGGCCTACGAGAACGGCAGTGGCAATGTTAAGCGCATCGAGCAGACCAACGAGGTCACCGGCCGTATAGAGCGGAGTGTACAAGGTTGCGTCCGCCGGAGCCGAGCTGCGTCCGTAGCCGCGCATGTCTGGAGCAATTGCTCGATATCCGGCTGACGCGATGGTGGCCATCTGTCGGCGCCACGTATACGACGTATCCGGGAACCCGTGGCAGAAAAGCACGGCTGGCCCGTCCCCTTGCTCAGTCACGTGCAACGCGATGCCATTCGTCGCGATGTCGTACTCCTTGAGTATGGGGCCTCGCGCCATTCGACCCAGCAGCAGGTTGGCTCCAACGGCAGCCCCAGCCGTGACGAAAGTGCGGCGAGAAATAGCCGGCATAGGAATCAAAAGATGGACCTGCGCCGAACTGCGATCGACTGGACGATGGTGTGGGTGTTCACTCGGCGAGCTCCTCCAAGCCGATCCCCCGCGTGCGCGGGCCGAGGAGCCCAACGCTCAGCATGACGATGAAGAGGCAGCACGCGAGGAACCAGAACACGGCGCCGGTGCCGGAGGCATGCAGCAAAAACGCGATCGCGAATCCGCTCACCATCGCCGCCAGGCGGCTCCAGGAGTACGCGAACCCGACGGCCCGCGCCCGCAGCCTCGTCGGATACAATTCCGATTGATACGCGTGGTAGGCGTACGAGAGCACCATGTTGCACACCGTCAGCCCGACTCCCCACATCACGAGCGCGCCGGCGCGCGATTGTTGCGCAAACGCGAGGCCGCAGGTCAGCGAGCCGGCGGCAGCGAAGACGATTTGCCACTTGCGTTCGAACCGGTCGGCCAACGCCGCGCAGAGCGCCGGCGCCAGCGGGTAGGCGAGGGCGATGTACAACCCGTACTGGAGGCTTTCGACGATCGTCAATCCGCGCGATGCGAGCAAGGCCGGTAGCCAGTTGCTGAACCCGAAGAAGGCGACGGCTTGGAACACGTTCAACAAGACGAGCATGATCGTCCGGCGCCGATACCGCGGCGAGATGATCTCGCGCCAATGCGTCGTGATGACTGGATCGATTGGCGCCAGGGTGGGCACGGGTGGCAGGCGACCCGAGTCCGGCGACGACCGCCTCTCGATGGCGCTCGTCGCGACGAGCGCATCGATCGCTCGCCCCTGGCTCGCCAACCAACGCGGCGATTCCGGCACGACGCGGCGAATCCACCACGCTACCGCAAGACCGATGAGTGGGACGAGCGCGACCCACCGCCATCCGCTCATGCCGAGCGGCCGATTCGGCACCAGCAGCCAACTGAGGAGCGCCGCGAGCGGAACGGCACTGAGCTGGATGGCTTGATTGATGGCAAATGCCCGGCCCCGCACTGCCTTTGGTACCAACTCGCTGACATAGCTGTCGATGGTGACGAGTTGGACGCCCAGCCCCATTCCGGCGATCGATCGCCACACGTCGACGCCGATCGCCGTGCTCTGCATCGCCATAGCGGCCGTCGCGACCGCATACGACACGAGCGCATACGTGACGGCATTCCGGCGTCCCCAATGGTCGGCGAGCCATGAAAGACACGCCGTTCCGATGAACAGGCCACCGAACGTCGCGGCGGCGAACGCCGCCTGGTCGTTCGGGCCTCGAAAGATTCCGCCGCGCAACAACCCGGGACTGATCGAAGCCGTCATGGCGAGCTCGTACATCTCGAACCCACCGCCGAGCGACAACAGGGCGACGAGGCCCCAGAGATATCGGCTCGCTGGAAGGCGATCGAGACGCGCGCCGACCTCCGCGGAAAGGCTCATTCGAGCTCGATCTCGAGCAGCGGCACGTATTGCTGGCCGCCGTAGCAGTCGCTGTCCGCCAGGTCGCCTTGCACGATGGGGCGAGGCATCGATGCTTTGATCGCCATCGCGTTGTCGTAGTACACGAGCGTGATGACCGACTCCGGCACGCGGTAGATCTTGGCCAGTCGCGCGGCGGTCAGCGGTTGGGCGCGTTTCGCCCGCTCATAGTCGGTTCGTGTCGCGAACATGAGATCGAACGTGAGCACGAACGGCCCGGCGTTCTTCGATCGAATGAGGCGGCACACATCCCCGAGGGTCGTCACGATCCGACCTCGACGATCTCGGTGCGAAACATCTCGAATGGATCATCCGGCAGGCAGACATGGTTGAGGGTGAACCGGTGCACCGCGCCACGCTCGATCTCGGGCGGCGAGAACGGGTAGGCCATCGTGCTGATGATCCCGTCATATCCCGGCACCGGCAGATGGGCGCTGACGTGGCAGACCATGGTCGCGATCTTCGTCGCCAGCTCCTGCGTGGGCGCCGTGATCGTGATCAACACGCCGATCTCGTGCGCCGTCGCCCCGCGCATCGGCTCCACCGCCCCGAGTACGGCGTTCCGGCCGTACACGCGGTAGTCGATTTCGTAGCTGTCCCGGGCCACTCGACCATCGAACAGCTCCGCGACACGGCCGTCGAAGTAGTGTTGGGCGTGGGGGAGGAGCTCACCCAACCGCGCGATGATCTGCGGATCCCGAATGCCGCCCATGGCGATCGTCTGAAATCCCACACACTGCGCGCCCTCGAGCTTGATGGTGTAATTCGCGGCCGGCTTGAACCGCGACCCGCACACGCGGACGCGCCGGTCCGAGACCGCGTGATATGTCGCGTCGGTCGTGTCGATGACGCCCGACGGTTCCGTCAGCAGGTACGGATTGCCGTTCTCGTACAGCGTGTGGGCCGCGATGCTGAGCGGCGTACACCGCGCCGCGGGATCGAGCGGCTCGACCTCGAAGTACCCATCGCGGATGTAGGCCATCATGCCGTCGGCGGCTGGCACGACCGCACACGCGGCGCCGCACTCGATGGTCTTGGCCGCGTGCCACGCGGCGCCGCGGTCGGCGCCCGCGAGCTCGGGAACGACGGCGAACAGCGCCGCATCACTCGCGCGGCCGGCCAGCACGACCTCCGCGCCCTCCTCGAGCGCGACCGCGATCGGCTCGACGCCCATCATGGCGACGATCTGACTCGCCTCGATGATCGACGGCGTGATCGAGGGGGCCGGCATGAGCGGCACGATTCA
>Ga0210409_10005125_pt1 | contig 13821 bp, 11 predicted proteins | sample IncBWH17MmetaG_FD_161649 | JGI IMG/M metagenome (GOLD analysis project Ga0210409, IMG submission 161649) | Forest soil microbial communities from Barre Woods Harvard Forest LTER site, Petersham, Massachusetts, United States - Inc-BW-H-17-M | ecosystem: Environmental > Terrestrial > Soil >... | reverse complement strand
CGGACCACGGCGAAAACCTCCTTGGGCACTCGAACACACCGACCGCTGAAGTATTATATAACGCTAAGCGGCCCCGGAGGGAAGCAGCCAAAACGACCATGACACCCAGAAGAGAATACCCCGATCAACCCATGGTAGGTGTCGGCGGCGTGGTGATTGACAACGGACGCGCTCTCCTGATCCGGCGCGGCAGCCACCCCCTCAAGGGAGAATGGTCCATCCCCGGAGGCCTGCTGGAAGTCGGAGAGACGCTTGAGCAGGGCGTCGCGCGGGAACTGGCCGAGGAAACCGGCCTCGAAGTGCGCGTCGTCGAACTCATCGAAGTGTTCGAGAGAATTTTTCCCGCTCCCCCGGCCGCGGACGGCACGCCGGGCGACGCGGCCCGCCCGCAGTATCACTTCGTGATTCTCGATTATCTTTGCGAACTGCGCGGAGGGACTCTTTCCGCGGGAAGCGACGCCCAGGAATTTGCCTGGGCTCGCGAGGAAGAATTGCCGAAATTCGACTTAACCGTGGCAGTGACTCGCGTACTGAAAAAAGCGTTCGCCAGGACGCGCGAGCGCGATCCGGCCTCACGGCAGTCTCTGTAACGCGTCACTCCGGCAGGTGGACCGTCAAATTCCGTGAACCGGTCTTATCGGCGCCTACGGTCCGGGCACGAAGCTTGCGAAAAAAGAGCGCCAGTCCCGCCAAAATTACCAGTCCTGGTACGCTACAGAAATTACCTGAGCGCCAATCCGCATCCGCCAGAACCGCCGGCACTTAGCGATCTATTTCCTTCCTGGCAAGCGTCTTGCTCCGATTTCTGCGGGAGGAAAGTGATGACGATCGGGAGACTCGCGCCCGCTCCATTCGCCGTGGTCATGAAAATACTCATAGATAATATCAGTACATAGTTACTAAAGCGCAGGAGGAAAATGCCATGTTTAACGAGCTGCTCGAATCTTCATCGGAAAGGAAGAAGACCAACACAGGCTGGTCAGTCGTTCTTTCCGTCATTGTTCAAATCTCCGTCCTACTCGTCCTGATTCTGATCCCGTTGATCTATACCCAGGCACTTCCCAAAGCGATGCTGGCGACCTTGCTCGTCGCGCCTCCTCCGCCCCCGCCCCCTCCTCCACCGCCGGTCAAGGAAATCATCAAGCCTGTGGCCCGGTTGATCCAGTCCGGAAAGTTGATGCAACCGCGCGCCATCCCCAAGGATGTGGCCGTGTTCAAGGAAGCCGAGCTTCCGCCCGACGTCGTCAATAACACCAATCAGAGCGGCGTGTTCGGCGGCATTCCCGGACAAGGAATTATGGCTGGAAACGGACCTGCTCTGGCGCCGCCGAAACCCGCAGCCCCCGCTCGCATCAAGCAGGGCGGAGAGGTGACGGCAGCCTCGATCATCACCCAGACTCGCCCGGCTTATCCGCCCTTGGCGCGGCAGGCGCGGATTCAGGGCACGGTTGTTCTGCATGCGATTATCGATAAGGAAGGCAAAGTCGCGCAACTCGAAGTCGTTTCGGGGCACCCTCTGCTGGTACAGTCGGCGATCGAGGCCGTGAAACAATGGCGATATAAACCCACACAGCTAAATGGCGATCCGGTTGAAGTGGATACCACGATACAAGTCACGTTCACAATGGGTGGTTAGTGCAGAAAGGTGACCCCTAAAATGTGTGACGCACGTCGTGTCAATCCCAGTCACCTGCATGCCGGAGCAGCGGCTTTCGCTTCTCCCCCTTGGTAAGGAGCCAGGGGGCTTGCACGGATAGAACGGTTCGGCGCAACCACCCTGGAGGCAAAAGGAAAATTTAGAGTTTGCCGGGAAAGGGTATAAAATGGCATGAATGGTCGGCATGCGGTTCAAGCCCGGGTCTGCTTCTTTGAAATCTTTGGCGTTTTGCGCCCTGGCGATGGCTTTGTCTGTCTTGCCCATCCAAGCGCAGAAGGGTGGGGGTGGACCCGGCCGGACTGGCGGCACCGGGGGATCGGGCGGCGCGGGCGGCCCGGGCGGAACTCGAGGATCGCCGGGCGGAGGATCTAGCAGCCGTCCCATCCAGCCTTCGTACCAGCCGGGACCGACACTTGATACGGGAACCGAAGTGTTAATCCCGACAATGCAGCCACTGCCAAAGCCCGAGGTCGTCGAAGATGATTCCTGCCTCCCGTGGGAACTTTCCGATGCCCGCAGCGCCAGCGTGAGCGCAATCAGGCTGGGGGTTCCAGGGAAAGCCAGGAGCCAATACCAAAAGGCTTGCGGCGCCTTTAAAAGCAAAAAGCTGAATGAGGCCGAACAGCACGTTCGCGACGCAATTCAAAAGTATCCAAAGTATCCGGCGGCGTGGGTCATGCTGGGGGAAGTTCTGCAGGACGAGCAGAAGCTGGACGAAGCTCATGACGCTTGCTCTCAGCCCATGACTGTGGATCCGTCTTACTTGCCTCCTTATCTTTGCCTGGCGGGATTGTTGAATCAGGAGAAAAAATGGGACGACCTGCTGGCCTGGTCCGACCGGTTTGCCGGCATGAGTCTGACCGGCGACAAGTATGCCAATTATTACCGCGCCATAGCCCTCTTGCATCTCCACAATTTGCCGGAAGCGCAAAAAAGCGCCTTGAAATGCATTGCCATGGACACGGAGCACCACCAGCCCGCTTTCTTCTTTTTGCTGGCGCAAATCTACGGCGAGCAGGGCGACCTGGCCGATGCCACCCTGCAAGTTAACCAATACATGAAATTGACCAAAAGTAAACAGGACAAGGACACGGCCAAAGAATACCTGTCGGAGCTGCAGGCGCAACAAAACACCAAATAAGAGAACCGGAGACCTTGCCCCGGGTTCAGGTTGGCGCGGCGGCGGGAGACGCCTGGGTCCGTCGGCGCGGGCCGCCTTCCTATATACTGCTTCTCGAAAACCGGAAGGAAAGATTCAGGGATCCCGCTTTCGAGTCCCGCCCATGCTCGCCAAATGCCTTCAGGAAAACTTGCGGTCCGTCCGGCCCCAGCCGTAGCGGCCCAGCAGCAGCACAAACTTGCAATGGAACAATGCGCGGGATTTTAACTCGCCATTTTCCAGTTGTGCCCGCACCAACTCCTGATTCTCCCGGTCGCCGACGGGAATGACGACGCGTCCTCCCTCGCGAAGCTGGCTCGCAAATACCCGGGGAATTTCCGGAGCGCCGGCAGTGACCAGAATCGCGTCGTACGGCGCGGCGTCGAGGAAGCCCGCGGAGCCATCTCCGTTGTGCACGTGGACATTCGTGTATCCCAAATTCGTCAATCGGACCTGCGCGGCAAGCGCCAGCGACGTGTGGCTCTCCACCGTAATGACTTGCCGCACCAGTAGGGATAACACCGCCGCCTGGTAGCCCGAGCCCGTGCCGATTTCCAGCACCCGCTCGGCGCCGGTCAGTTCGAGCGCTTCCGTCATGGCGGCGACCATGTACGGCTGCGAGATCGTTTGCCCCTCGCCGATGGGCAACGGCTTGTCGGCATACGCGTCGTTCCGGAATTGGAAGGAAACAAACTCGTGGCGCGGAACGGCGGCTATCGCTTCCAGGACGCGCGGCGAGGAAACGCCGCGCTTGCGGATTTGTGTCTCGACCATCCTGCGGCGTTCGGCGGCCGAGGCATCGAAGAGGAGTTCCGTGGTGCGCATGGCCTATTATAAACTCTCCTGCAAACTTCCAGCGAAAGCTTCGTCCAGAGTGTGTCGGGCTTGTCGCGGAACCGACCATTGAATGTTCACGGGCAGAAGAGTCCGTGTGGCAACTTCTAAATCTTTGTAGGGCACGGCTTCAGCCGCTGGCCTGTTCAAAATCGAGTTGCCACCCAGACTCTGAAGCCTGAGTAGCGGCGCGTAATTCAGACGCATATGTAGCGCCCGTCATCAGGAGGCCGCTTTCGATTCAAGCACATGCTCGCCTGAACGCGAGCGCTACCCGGCAAGGCCCTGATACACTACGTCGGAATTCACGAGGAGGTGGGCAGTGGCTCAGCTTTTCAATTTGGAGTCTGCACGGAAGCCGGTCCGGCGCTCCGCTTCGGGCCTGCTGCAAGGGCTCGCGTTGCTCGTCCTCGGGTTGCTCTTCGCGCAAAGCGCGCGGGCGCAGAAGATCACCATGGAGTTCGACCAGACCATCGACTTCAGCAAATACAAAACGTTCGCGATCCGCGAGGGCCAGTTGAACAGCGGGAATCCCGCCTTGAACAGCCCGCTGGTCAAAAAACAGATCGAGGCGGACATTCAAAACGATCTCACCGCGAAGGGACTGACCCTCGTGCCGAGCGGCCCGTCCGATCTCAACGTCCGGTACACTTTCGGCGCCGCGCGCAAGACCGAGATCGAGGCTTACCCCGCCGGATGGTACGGATTCGGCACGCGCTACGGCAGGGTGCCTTACTCAGAAGGAACGCTGGTCATTGATCTGCGAGATCCGACGACGCGCTCACTCGTCTGGCGCGCCATCGCTGCCGAGGAAAAAAGCGACGCCACGAAAATTCAGGGCAAGCTCGATGACATGGTCAAGAAATCCATCGACAAATATCCGCCGAAGAAGAAGTAGTTAGAGGAAGCGGGTTTTTCGGGCGCGGGTCCAAGTAGCACAGGCTTCGGCCTGGGGATTTTTGAGTTTGCAAGGATTAACCCCCGCAGGCTGAAGCCCGCGCCACTGATCCTACCCTCTTGCGTCTAGAGGTGCGTAGGGCCGCAGTTCGTGCCCCATGTACACCTGGCGAGGGCGGGCGATTTTCTGCTCGGGGTCGAGCAGCATTTCTTCCCACTGGGCGATCCAGCCGCTGGTGCGGGGAATGGCGAACAGCACGGGGAACATGGTCACCGGAAAGCCCATGGACTGGTAGATCAGGCCGGTATAAAAATCGACATTGGGGTAGAGCTTGCGCGAGACGAAGTAATCGTCTTCCAGCGCGATGCGCTCGCATTCCAGGGCAATATCCAGCAGCGGATTGCGACCCATGATTTCGAAGACGCTGTCGGCCACATGCTTGATGATGCGCGCCCGGGGATCGTAGTTCTTGTAGACGCGGTGGCCGAAGCCCATGAGCTTGGTTTGGCCGGCCTTCACCCGCTTGATGAACGCGGGCACGTTGGCGAGCGAGCCGATCTCCAGCAGCATGCGCAGAACTTCCTCGTTCGCACCGCCGTGCAGCGGCCCGTACAGCGCCGCGGTCGCCGCGGCCGTCGCCGAGAACGGGTCCACATGCGAGCTGCCCACGCAGCGCATGGCGTTCGCCGAACAATTCTGTTCGTGGTCCGCGTGCAGAATGAACAGCACGTCCAGAGCGTGTTCGAGCGTCGGGTTCGGGCGGTACTTCAGCTCGGACGTCTTGAACAGCATGTTCAGAAAATTGCCGGCGTAGCTCAGCTCGTTATCCGGATAGGCGAATGGCATGCCCAGGCTGTGGCGGTAGGAAAACGCGGCCAGCGTCGGCATCTTCCCGATCAGGCGGTAGGTCTGCTTCAGGCGCGATTCCTTGTTGAAGATGTCCTTGGCCTCGGGATAAAACGTGGAGAGCGCGGCGATGGTCGAGATCATCATGCCCATGGGGTGCGCGTCGTAGTGAAATCCGTCCAGGAATTTCTTCACCGACTCGTGGATAAAAGTGTGGTGCGTGACGTTGTAGATCCACTCGTCCATTTGCGAGCGCGTCGGCAGCTCGCCCCGCAAAATCAAATACGCTGTTTCGAGATAAGTGCTTTTTTCGGCCAGTTCCTCGATGGAATAGCCGCGGTATCGCAGGATGCCTTTGTCGCCGTCGATAAAGGTGACCTTGCTCTGGCACAGGGCCGTATTGTTGAAGGCCGGGTCGTAGCTCATCATTCCGAACTCGTCGGGTTGCACCTTGATCTGGCGCAAATCGGTGGCGTGAATCGTGTCGTTCTTGATCGGAATTTCGTAGGATTTTCCCGTACGGTTATCGGTGATGGATAGAGTGTCCCGGCTCATGCGGGTGGTCCCTTCGTCGGCAACCTGCGTTCCAGGTTTAGTTGGATTCATGACGGCTTCCGCTCTACCAAGGAGCGGCCTAGTAGGAATCTACACTAATTCCCTGCGGGCTCCAAGTAGAGCCCGCGCCCGGCCTGCACTTTGCGGGAGTGGCATCGCACCATAACCCGCTGCAACAGAAGACGCTGCGGCGGGCCGGGCGGTTGCGTCGAATTCGCGCCAGTTGCATCCAAAGTATTGTCAAAAGTAATAACCAAACCGTGAAACCCGGAAGGGGCGGGAGAATCCACCATGATCCAAACGATTCGCTCGAAGGACCGCTATCACCTTGAAACAGATTGGCTTAGCACCAACTGGCATTTCTCGTTTGACACCTATCAGGACCCCGAAAATATGAATTTCGGGCCCCTGCGCGTGTTTAACGATGACACTGTCGCCCCCGCCGGCGGCTTCCCGTTGCACAGCCACCGCGAGATGGAAATCGTCACCTACCTCATCGACGGCACGCTCGAACACAAAGACAGCATGGGCAATACCGGAGTCATTCGCCCCGGCGAAATCCAGCGCATGAGCGCGGGAACAGGGATCCGCCACTCCGAGTTGAACCCTTCGGACAAAGACCCCGCGCACCTGATCCAGCTCTGGATCATGCCCGCGGTCCCGCATCTGCGGCCGTCGTGGGAGCAGAAGAGCTTTTCCCTGTCCGACCGCAGCGGAAAATTGCTGCCGATTGCCGTGCCCGCAGGACAGAACGGGCCCAGTAGTTCAACAACCGTGCGGATTCACCAGGACGCGACCATCTACACCTCCCTCCTTGCGCCCGGACAATCCGTCACCCATGAGCTCGCGCAGGGCCGCCGCGCCTACATTTTCGTAGTCGCCGGGAACTTGCAGCTCAATGGCGAAACTCTCGCCCCGGGAGACCAGGCGCGGGTCTCCAGCGAGCGCGAGCTGCAACTTTCAGCATCGCCGGATCCAGCCGCTGCGCCGGCCGATTTTCTGCTTCTCGATTTGCCGTAAGGCGGCTATTATCTTTCAGGTGGAGAGTTTGGCTAACCCCGCCTCCAATTCCCTCTTCCAAGCCCGTACCCCCTGATTTACCCGTACGGATGGGACGTTCAGCCCAAGGGCCCGGTTAAACCCGTCGGATTGGGCACATGCCCGTGCGGACGGCCGTTGCAATGCAAGGATATTTGATAGAGTTTGATCGTGGGGTTTGTTGCCAAGTCGGGGCCACCTGACATCTTGAGGGGTATGAATGTTCGCTCTACTGGAATTACTAAAGGCAACGGATCAAGGCATTGGACCCCCGCAGCCGCGAGCCGCAACTTCCGTCCAATGGCTCTCGCAGGAGCAGGAGGCGGAATGGGAAGCCTTTGTCTTACGCCACCCTTTGGGTTCTATCTATCACACGAATGAATGGAAAAGGGTGATTGAGGAGGCGTTCCCGCACATTCGAGGGCGTTTTCTGGTCTTGCGGGAAGGTGATTCGGGCCCAATTCATGGTGGACTGCCGATCTATAAGGTGAACAGCTGGTTGCTCGGGTGTCGCCTGGTCAGCGTCCCCTTTGCAACAGTCTGCAATCCCCTGGTGGCATCCGGGGACGATTGGGGCGTGCTGGTGCCCGAATTGGAGAGAGAACGCGACCGGACCAGAAGCAAAAAATTTGGGATCCACGGGGCGGTAAGCGCGTTCCAATTGCCTGCTTCCTTCACAAGCAGATCAGTTTTCAGACATCACAGCCTGCGGCTTGACCCGGATTTCGACGCTTTGTACAAGCGTTTTGACAAAAAATCGGTGCGTCAAAAAACCGAAAAAGCGCGCCGGGCGGGCGTCGTCATCCAGGAACGCAATGACATCGGAGGGATGCTCATAAGCCATTCGCTGCTGGCGACGACCAGGCGGCGCCTCAGCCTGCCTCCCATGCCATACCGTTTCTTTGAAGCTATGCACAGCAATTTGCGCGCGGAACATTTGAAGATTTTTCTGGCGTACCAGAATGGCCGGCCCGTGGCATGTCATATTGTCCTGATTTTCAAGGACGAATGGACCTCGGAGTACTCTGGGAGCACGGACGGATTGATTTCGGGCGTGAACCAACTCCTATATTCTGAAACCATTCGCCAGGCTTGCATGCACGGTGCGCGGAAATTCAGTTTCGGCCGGACCTTCATGCATAACGAAGGGCTTCTTTCCTACAAACGCAGATGGTGTACCGTCGAGCAGAAGCTGACGGACTTTACCCTGCGCCGGGATCACCGGAATAGTAAGGCGGGCCAAGCCAGGGAAGACGCCACTCCTTCGGAAGATTCACGGTTGTACGCGCTCTGCAAGCACGTCATCGCCAAAACTCCCTTGCCCGTGTGCAAGATGATCGGCAATTTTTGTTACCGCCACCTGGGCTGATCCCGCCGGAAGTTCGCGGCCACGCGGATCGTTTCCCACGCCCCGCCGAGGCCGCTCAAAACTGCGTCCTCCCAGCAACTCCGACTCCCCTTCCGACACACGCAGGATTTCCTGCCTCAATTTTGGCAGCGCCGCTTCTAGGATTTCACGGGCGCAGGCTCTACTTGGAGCCCGCCAGAATAACGTGTGGAGCTTGAAGAAGACGGTGGAAAAACTTCACTACATGCACATGAATCCGTTGAAAAGGAAATTGGTCGAGGATCTTAAAGGCTGGCCCTGGAGCAGCTTCTCCTTCTACGCGCAGAAAGAATCCGGGCTGATTGGCATCGATCCGATGCGCTGACGCAAGCCCTGAGAACCAAGTCAAAAGCCCCGCCCTCGCCGCGGCGAGGACGGGGCACCCCAACTTCAAAGGCCGGGCCACCCGCCCTACTCATATAGAGGCCTTTAGATCTTGCCTGCGAATTGTTTACGTCTCCTTTACCTCGCTAGGATTACTGTACATGCGTGGGCCAGCATCGAGTAAATTCAGAGGTCCCGTTAGCCGGAGGTGCGAAATGAGCATGGGGCATATCTTAGTCGTGGATGACGAACCGCAGATTCGCCGCGTGATGCGCACGACACTCGTCGCACAGGGCTACGAAGTTTCAGACGCTCGCACGGGCGATGACGCGTTAAACCTCATCCGCTCCGAAAAGTACGACCTTGTCCTTCTGGATGTGAATATGCCGGGCATCTCTGGCATACAAACGTGCCGTGAGATTCGCCTTGGGTCTGACCTCCCCATAATTATGGTTACGGTCCGCGGCGCGGAACGAGATAAGGTTCAGGCACTCGACGCCGGCGCCGATGGTTATTTGACCAAGCCTTTCAGTGTCGCCGAACTGCTAGCGCGGATCCGTGCCGTCCTCAGGCGAACCAGCTTTCCTGCGGGAATCGAAGATAATGTGCTGAAATTGGGCGACATCGAAATTGATTTTGAAGCGCGGAGAGTTATCGAACAGAACGAACAGATCCGACTGACGACGAAAGAATTCGATTTACTCTTTTATCTTGCCGCGCATCCCAACAAGACAATTCCGCACCGGGAACTCCTGCAAGCAGTCTGGGGGCCCGACTACGGAGGCGAACAGGAATACTTGCGCGTGTTCGTGAACCGGTTGCGAAAAAAGATCGAAGCGTCCCCGAGTTCCCCCAAGTATTTGCTGACGGAACCGTGGGTTGGGTACCGATTGGAATTGGCGGAGTAGCGGTGCACCCTCGCAAATGATGCGGAGTTCAGCAAAATCTGCAAGAATTGGCAACATCTTTTTTACTATAAGCTCTTCGCAGCAGTCTCGATTGGCAAGCTGAAGGTAAAGACCGAACCCCGCCCCACTTCGCTGGCGACTTCAATGGTTCCGCCATGCGCTTCCACAATCGCTTTCGCGACTGCAAGGCCCATTCCCGTCCCAGGGACTCGGTGCCGCTGGCCTTTGCCTCGATAAAACTTGGAAAAAATTTGATCGATTTCCACCTTCTCGATTCCCGGCCCCACGTCCGCTACACGAAAAAGGATAAAACCGTCCTTTTCCTCGGTTGTGATCGTAATCGGTTCGCCGGGCGAGGAGTACAGGTCCGCATTTCGGATCAGATGGCCCAGGACTTTTCTTGCCCACAATAAATCGCATTGGACGCGTGCGTCTTGCCGTTGCACTTCGGTTCGGATCGGGCGCGCGTTGTGTACGCCCTCGCAATCTTCAAGCGCCGCGGTGATCAATTCGCTCACGTAATGCGGCATCGGCTGAAGCTCGGCCTCGCCGGCGTCCAGCTGAGCCATTTCGATCGCTTGCCCTATGACTCGATTGATCCGATCGCACTCCTCATCGATGATAACCAGAAGTTCTCCCCTTTGCCGCTTGTTGAATTCCAGGTCCTCAAGAAGGCTGGTGGCCGCCGCCTTGATCGACGTGAGCGGAGTCTTGAAATCATGCGCAATCGCGTCCAAAAGGACTGACTTGAGCCGCTCACTCTCTCGCGCTGCTTCGGTTTTACCCAAAAGCTCAATCGCCCGCATCCGGTCAATGGCGGCTGCGATCAACGTGGCAATCGCTTCGAGTGTTTGCCTCGAAACTAGCGAGCCCGAAACGCCAAAGCTGCCAATGGTTTGTGCACCGAGCCGCACAGAACAATAGCAAAGTCCCTGCTCGGCGTCTGATTCGAGGTTGCCGCGGGGTTGAACTGCTTTCAACCGTGCCGCGTCGATTTCCGGCAGGCCGATGCCCGAGCGATAGATGGTCTCTTTCCCGACCATATTCAGTGCCGCGGACCGGACGTTAAACGACTCCACAATTTGCGAGGGAATTTCGTTCATCAAATCTACCGGCTCCCGCGCGCGAAATAGGCGCTGGCTGAACTCGTACAAACGGCTAATTTCATTGCGCTGGTGTTTGGCTTCCTCTGCCTGGCGGCGCGCCCGCGCGGACAACTCGCTCCCGATTACCGCAGTTACGAGAAATGAGAAAATCGTCACCCAATCTTCTGGATCATTAATATTGAATGTACCCACGGGCGGCAAGAAGAAGTAATCGACGCATAGCATCGCGGTCACGGACATAACGACGGAAACTCCAAGGCCCCAGACCGCGGAGGCAATAAGAATAGCGAGCAGGAAAGTCAACACGACGGTCGTGGTCTTAACCAGCAGAATATGATGGTAATAGATCAGCGTAATCAGAGCGATTGCTGCGAGTCCTGCGACATAACCACTAATCTGAAAGGATAGGCGTTTCCGCACGATTGCATTCTAGCTCAGCCTTTTACAGTGGGAACAAATTATGAGGGGGACGTGGCGCGTCAAATTTGTTTATTTGATATAGACAGCTTATTTATGCCTCGTTTATCTCGCGCTTGAAACAATTTATTCGATCGCCATGTATTGCCGAGGAGCGAGGACAGGGGGATCTCTGCACGAATTCAGCGGAGATCCTTCCCCTCGCTCAACCAAGACCTGGCCGGGTCTTCATTCCACTGGACGACCGGCACTTGGGTTGGCGCGAATTGTCAATTGCGAAATGGATGCGCATGTTTTCCGGCCCGCGAATCCAGACCAGGTGAGAATCGCTCTTTTGGCCGCAGTCCTGACTCAGGTACCTGCTGAAAGAGACTCGCGAAATAGAATTCACCGCGAACTTTGAATAGATAATTTCTTTCCATTGCATATATTCCCGTTAACTCCGCCCGTATGATTTATTTATGTGTTATTGATTACTTGCGTCTTATCCTCAGAGCTTCAGCTTCCTAATTCGGATAAACAGGTTGTTTACTTCTGGGGTACCGGGAACGTGGAATGCGACCATACGACCTCCAATAATGTCTCGGGCCGGCAGATTCAGAAAACGGAACAAATGAGACTATTTCTGAGTGCTGGCACAGAGAGAAGTTGGCGATTGGAGGCGGAGGCAAATTGGCGTCAAATCTCCAATACGCGCGCTTCGTTCCCAGAATGGGGATGAGACCAAACGAAGGGCGGGTCTTAGTCGTTGATGACGACCTGCAGATTCGCCGCGTCATGCGAACGACGCTGGATGCAAAAGGCTACGAGGTCGATGAGGCCGCATCGGGCGAACAAGCCCTCGAGTTTGCACGTTCCGAAAGGTACGATTTAATACTCCTCGATATTAATCTACCTGCGAAAACGGGTATAGAGACTTGCCGGGAGCTCCATACGTTGTCCACTGCGCCTATCATCATGCTTACGGTCCGTGACGCTAGTGAGGACAAGATCGAGGCACTGGATGCCGGGGCTTGCGATTATGTAACCAAGCCCTTTGCCATGGGAGAACTGCTGGCCCGGATTCGGGCAGTCTTGAGGAGAACCCCGTCCTCCGGAGTATCCGGACTGACCGTTCTGAAATTGAATGACGTCGAGATCAATTTTGAATCACGCCGCGTCATTATTGCCGGCAGACCGGTTCGGCTGACGTCAAAAGAATTTGACTTGCTCCACTATCTTGCTACCCACAGGAACAGGACGATTCCTCACCGGGAACTGCTTCGGGAGGTTTGGGGCTCCGAGCATGTGAATGAAAGAAAATACCTGCGTGTCTTCATCAATCGGTTGCGGAAGAAAATTGAAGCCTCGCCTCGAGACCCTAAGTTTTTGTTGACGGAACCATTTATCGGATACCGCCTCCAAACACCCGAATAGTTCCTTTGATCGCGTCTACATTTCTTTATCCGTTTACCAGATTCGTACAGATTGTTTATGCCTCGTTGACCCTCGATTGTTTACCTTCGTTTACGTGAACGATGAACGCATCTGCGACGAGAGTTTTGGTCATTGCCGAAATGGTTTGGTTATAGGTCAAACTGGTTGGCAAGATCGAAATCATCCAAGTAGATCTGTTCGTCGGGCTTTCATGAAGGGAAACGAATCCAAAGGAGCCACCATGAACAAAGTAGCGATTTACGCAGGGCTTTTTGCTGTTCTCGCCAGCCCGCTCGCGGCGCTGGGGAGCACGGCAGCCCAGTCTTCCAAGAACTCGGATGCGAACGGCGTTACGATCACGGGTCGAGTGAGCTGTGCGAGATTCGGCCGTGGTTCGGTAACTCCGCGCAAAGGTATGAGCGTCGCCCAGACCATCCAATACTGCGTTGTCTTCCAACATTCGGATTACACGATTATCGCCGGAAAGCAGATCTTCCGATTAACGGGAGACAAAAATCTATTGGCAAAAGTGTCCGGTCAAACGGTTACAGTCGCAGGGCAACTGTCACCGGAAGCGCCTGATGTCACCACGTATGCACTGATGGGCACAGTCGCGGTCGCGAACGTCGTTCCCACTAAAGAGTAAGAAATATGAGTATTTTAAAGCGTTTCAGCCGAGGCGTTCTCCGTGAAGAGAACGCGCGACTGAAACGCCCGGCAGTAGACAAAGGATTCCCCGCGATATTTCTTCAAGGCAAGTCGGCTCGCGAATTGCTTTCTGGATCAGCCCACCCGCTTGGATTGAGCGTCAGATAGGTCCCCCTATCGAACGAGAGGAAATGCGATTGAGCATTACTGTGTTCGTTGATTGATGTCCTTTTAATTGCTTGTTGCGGAGGGATGCTGGTCTTTATGGATAGAGAAATCAAGAGACAGCTTGCCTGGATCGGTAGGATCGGGACGGAAGCGCAAACCGCAGATCGAGCAGGCATACTCACCGGTCCAAATGCTTTTGCCCTCCCAATTTGTCATTACCGCTTTGAGGCAGACTTTTTTGGCCGGCATATACTAAGTTTCCCTCAATAGAATGTTCTTTCATTTGTCATTTCAATGCTGACTAGCGAAAACGATCCTTTGAATGGATCAGAACGCCCCGCAAGTCCGCTTGACGTCTGCGCATTAGACATTCTTTACCCGCATCGGGCCAACAGTTCGTGATTGGAAGTTTGAATGCAACTCATTCGTTCCTCCGTTTACTCCCGTTTACACATGTGAC
>Ga0210409_10005124_pt1 | contig 13825 bp, 13 predicted proteins | sample IncBWH17MmetaG_FD_161649 | JGI IMG/M metagenome (GOLD analysis project Ga0210409, IMG submission 161649) | Forest soil microbial communities from Barre Woods Harvard Forest LTER site, Petersham, Massachusetts, United States - Inc-BW-H-17-M | ecosystem: Environmental > Terrestrial > Soil >... | reverse complement strand
CACAGAGCCCCCCCCCGCCGATGGGAACCACGACCGCGTCCAGGTCCGGCACCTGCTCCACGAGCTCCAGCCCCAGGGTGCCCGTCCCCCGCGCGGTCAGCGGCCCCTCGAAGGGATGCACGAAGGTCCGCCCTTCCTGCTCCTCGATCTCTTTGACGCGCGCGAAGGCTCGGTGCACGTCCTCCTGGAGTTCCACCTCCGCCCCCAGCTCCCGGCACGCCGCGACCCGGAAGGGGTTGGCGGTCTTCATCATCACGACCTTGGCCGTGGTGCCGAGCGCGCGGGCGGCGTAGGCCACGGCCATGGCGTGGTTGCCCGCGCTGACCGCGGTGACGCCGCGGGAGAGGACGGGGGGGGTGAGGTCCAGCATGACGGCCAGGGCTCCCCGCGGCTTGAAGCTCCCCGCGCGCTGGAAGAGCTCCTCTTTGAGGAAGACCGCCGTCCCGGGGCCGACCGCGCGCTCGAGGGGGCCGTCTTGCCAGAGGCGCACGGGGGTCACGACCACGAGGTCGCCCAGCCGCGCGCGGGTGGCGCGGATCGCCTCCAGGGTGGGCTCCTCCACGCTATTCCCGGGGAGCCTCGCCCAGGAGGCTCTCGCAGGGAAGGGTCTCCGGACCCCTCTCCGTGCAGACCGCGAAGGACAAGGGCTTGCCCCCCCAGGCGCCGTAGAGGCTCACCCCCGCGTACTCGCCCATCCGGTTCAGGATGTAGAAGTTGACGTTGAATCGCGGATGGCCGTCCCGGTTCAGGAGCCTTTTCTCCACCGTGTTCTCCTTGATGTGCTGGAGCGCGGCCATCCCCGCGTCCTTGGGATGGGCCCCCCGGCGGAGCTGGTCCACGATCAGGAGGGAGGAGAGGTTGTAGAGGTTGGCCTCGCCGCGGCCGGTGGAGCCCGCCGCCCCCACCTCTCCGTCCACGTAGAGCCCGGCCCCCAGGATGGGGGAGTCCCCCACCCGGCCCGGGATCTTGAAGGCCAGGCCGCTGGTGGTGGTGACCCCCGCCACCTCCCCCCCCGCGCTGACCCCGTTGCAGTTGATGGTGCCCCAATAGCGGAGGGGGTCGAGGAGGCCTTCCGCCATCATCTGCAGCCTCACGCGGTCGGACTCCTCGGACCGGCGGGCGGGATCGAGATAGTGCTCGGGGTCCGTCCTCCGCTTCCATTCCCGCCAGAGCGAGCGGGAGTGCTCGGTGTTGAGGTCGGGCTCGATGGTGAAGCCCTGGCCGCGGGCGAAGGCCTGGGCCCCCGCCCCCACCAGCAGATGGTGGTCCGTCTCGTCCATCACCAGCCGGGCCACCCGGGACGGGGTGCGCACACCCTCGAGCGCGGCCACCCCCCCCGCGCGCTTCTTCCCCCCGTGCATGCAGCAGCAATCGAGCTGGACCACGCCCTCCGCGTTGGGGAGCCCGCCGTAGCCCACGCTGTCTTCCTCGGGGTCCAGCTCCACGATATTGACCCCCGCGATCAGGGCGTCCAGCACGTCCTCCCCCCGCGTGATGCGCTCGAAGGCCTCTTGCACGCAGGTGCGCGGCCCGCCGTTCTTGAACTTGTTCCCGTTCGCGGAGGACACCACCACCGGGCGCGCAGGCTTGGGGACAAGGACGGCGGGGGCTCCGGGCAGGAGCGGGCCCGCCCCCAGGGCCACCCCCGCCTTCACAAACTCGCGGCGGCTCAGCCCCGGCATGGTCGCGCGCCCCCCGCCCGCGGCCGCGGCGCGGGGAGAGCGAGCTCCCCCGCGGCGGAAGGGGGACGGCCGAGGGCTTGGCCCCGCGCCACCCCGCTCAATTGAAGATCCCCGCCAAGTCCCACTTCCGGATCGTCTCCTCCACGAGCCGACCCACCTTCTCGTTGACCCGGGCAAAGTAGCGCTTGGCCTTGGCGGGGTCGAACTGGGGATAGCCCTGCCCCTCCTTGTAGAGGCCGATGCTGGACGGATACGGGTACGCGCTCCAGGTGTTGGGGGCCGGATACGCGGTGGCCATTTCCGGCCGGTAGCGCTCGGCGTGCACCAGGGAGGGGTCGATGGCTTGCAGGAACGCGGTCTCGTTGTTGCCGGCGTGGCCGCCGTCCTCGCCAAAGATCTCGAGCGTCACGTCCGAGCAGTAGGACCACCAGTTCACGACCAAGATCCTCACCCGCTCCTCGCGCCCCACGTCCTGGGCGAGCGCGGAGAGGATCGCGGTCTGGCCGCCGCCGTGGCCATTCAGGAGGATGAGGTTCCGGAACCGGTTGCGGGCCAGCCCCGTGAGCACCGCGCGCACGTACGCCCGGTAGGCTTCCTCGGGGACCGTGAAGGCACCCGGGTAGGCGTCCATCGAGCCCGTGAAGCCGTAGGGGACGACGGGCGCGACGAGGGCGTTCAATCGGGGGGCGATCTCGCGGGCGATGGCCACGGGCGCCAGGATGTCCGCCCCGTTGGCGGTGACCCCGTGCGCCTCCAGCGTGCCCAGAGGGAGGAGCACGGTCTGGATCCGGCCCGGCACCCACTCGCGGAACTCCAACCAGTTGATGCGCTCGAGCTCGCGCGTGGGGGGACCGGCCGGCTCCGCCCCCGGGGCGGGGAGGGCGGCCAAGAGGAGGGCGAAGGCAAGGATGGTTCGGCTCATGGCGGCGAGCTCCGCGGGTCGCGTGACCCGCGACGATCCTATCTGTCGTGGCCCGGGGTTACAAGGTGGGAGCGGCCGGGAGATGCCTTACGTAGAGCGTCAGGTAAAGCAGGGCGGCGACCACCAGGAGCCCGAAGGCCGTGCGCCACTCCCGGTTCCGGCCCACGCGCTCCCACGTAAAGCGCGAGGCGCGCGGTCCCCCGGGGGTCAGCCGGGGCAGGAAGGCGGGCACCGCCGCCGCCCACGCCACGTACTCGAGCGCGAACTTCTCGCGCAGGAACCCCGCCTCCTCCCGCATGACCGACGGATAAAAAGCGGCGAGGTACGCGGCCACGGCCAGGAACACCCAGAGGCTGGACGAGGCCACCGCCACCCCCAGGGCCAGAAGCAGGCTCCCCAGGTAGAGGGGGTTGCGGGTGAAGGCGTAGGGGCCGCCCGTGGCCAGGCTCCGGGTCTTGTCGATGTGGCCCGAGGCCCAGATCCTTATGGCCTCCCCGATCACCCCCAGGGGCAGCCCGAGGAGCAGCGAGATCGGCGTGGGGCGCAACAGAAGGAGGACGAGGAGGCCGACGGCGTAGCCGAGGGGGACGCGGAGCCTAGACGGCAAGGCTCTCGGGCCCGCTTCGGCCCAGCCGGCGAAGGGCGGCCTCGAGGACCGCGGAGGACGGGATCTGCCCCATCACGCCGTCATGGATGGCGCACCGCCGCCGGTGGCAGGGGGCGCAGGAAGGGACGCGGCGCACCACCAGGTCCCGGGGGGAGAAGGGGCCGTTGCGGGCGGGGTCGGTGGGCCCGAAGAGGCCCACCACCGGCGTGCCCAGCGCGCAGGCGATGTGCAGGGGACCGGTGTCGGCGGCCACCACCAAGCGGGCGCGGCGGGCCAGCTCCACGTACTCGAGGAGGGTGGTGGGAAAGGACGGGGCGGCCGCGCCCCCCGACGCCGCGACCACGCGCGTGGCCAGCGCCTCCTCCCCGGGGCCGAAGGTCACGAGCGGCATGAGTCCGCGGTCGCGCAGGCCCCGGGCCAGCTCAGAGAAGCTCTCCGGCGGCCAGAGCTTGCTCGCCCACCCGCCCCCCGGGTTCAGGATCACGAAGTCCTGGAGCCGGGAGGCCGCAAGGGCCGTCTCCACGCGCGCGGCCTCCGCCCCCGAAGGGGGGAGCGGGAACTCGCGGGCCCCCACCGCCTCGATGCCGAGGAGTCGGAGGAGGGCGAGGTTCTTGTCGATGACGTGGGGCAGGTCCTTGGGGAGGAGGGCCCGCTCGTGGGCGAGCAGGGCCGAGAGCGGCTCGCGGCGCCCCCCCGTCGCGTAGCCCAGGACCCGTGTGGCCCCGGAGAGGCGCGCCCAGGCCGCCGACTTCCACAGCCCCTGGAAGTCGAGGGCGACGTCGTACCGCCGCCGCCGCAGCCCCCGCAGCGTCTCCCAGGCCGCTCCTCCCCGGAAAGCGCGCGCGGCGGGGGCGGCCGCGACCTGGGAGAGGAACGGATGCCCCGCGAGGAGAGGGCGGGCCGGGGGCTCCACGACCCAGCCCGCCTCGTACCCGTGCTGGTGGAGGGCGGCCAGGGCGGGGAGGGTGTGGACGACGTCCCCGATCGCGGAGAGACGGACGAGGAGCGCCCTCACCCCCGGATCCTCGCCAGGAGCGCGCGCGTGTCGTGGGTCTTGGCGTCCCCCACGATGGCCACCCGGCCGCCGTAAGAGCGCACCACCGCCCCCTCGGGGACCGTCTCCGGCGTGTAGTCGGTTCCTTTGCAGTGCACGTCCGGGCGCAAGGCGAGGATCAGCCGCGAGGCGTCGTCCTCTTCAAAGATCACCACCTGGTCGACGCTGCTCAGGGCGGCCACCAAGAGGGCCCGGTCGGCCGCGGGCAGGATGGGCCGCCCCCGTCCCTTGAGCCGGCGCACGGCATTGTCCCCGTTCACCCCCACCACGAGCAGGTCGCCCTCCTGGCGGGCCCCGGCCAGATACCTCACGTGGCCCACGTGCAAGAGATCGAAGCAGCCATTGGCGAGGGCGATTATCTGACCGGCCCCGCGGGCTGACTCCACCCGCGACCGGACCTTGTCGAGGTCGCCGATCTTGGCGGAGGCGATGCGCATGCTCCTCACGAGCGCGTCCGGACACCCTTGGCCCCGCCGGCCCCCGCGACGGCGGGGGCCACCGCCCCCAGCAGCTCCGCGGCGGAAACGGTGGAGGTGGCCCGCTTCATGACCACGATGCCGCCCGCGACGTTGGCGAGCACGCTGGCCTCGGCGGGGCTCGCCCCTGCAGCCAGGGCCAGGGTGAAGGTGGCGATGACGGTGTCCCCGGCTCCCGTCACGTCCGCCACCTGGTCGCTGCCGTGGATGGGGATGTGCGTCGTTGCGCGGCCGGGCTCAAAGAGGGCCATGCCGTCGCTGCCGCGGGTGATGAGCACGGCCTTGGCGCCTAGGCGCCGGATGAGCGTGCGGCCGGCCGCCTCCAGGCGCCCGTGGTCATGGCCGATCGTGATCCCGAGGGCGGCCTCCACTTCCGGCTCGTTGGGCGTGACCGCGGTCATGCCCCGGAAGGCCAAGAGGCCGTGGCGGGAGTCCACCGTCACGGGCACGGCGCGCCGGCGCGCGAACGTGATCGCGGCCTGCACGAGGTCGGGGGTGAGGAGGCCGAAGCCGTAGTCGCTCACGAGCACGCCGTCCACCCGCCCCCGGAAGCCGTCCAGGGCGCGCCGCACCGCCCGCCGGGCGGGGTCCTTGGGATCCAGCCGGGTGGCCCGGTCGATGCGCACCACCTGCTGCTTGGTGGAATGCGCGCCGCCGGCCAAGATCCGGGTCTTCACCGGCGTGCGGTAGCCGGCCCCGGTGAGGACGCGGGCGGTCGCCACTCCCTTCTCGCGGAGCAGCGCGCGCAACTGGCGGCCATGCGTGTCGGCGCCCAGGATGCCCAAGGGGAGGGGCGTCCCCCCCAGGGTCCGGATGTTGTGGACCGCGTTGGCGCCGCCCCCCAGCCGAACCTCCGCCCCGTCGTGCTCCAGGATCAGGACCGGGGCCTCCCGACTCACGCGTTGGACGCGCCCGTAGACGAACTCGTCGGCCACGAGATCGGCGAGCACGAGAACGCGCCGGCCCCGGAAGGCGTGGATGAGATCGGCGAGCCGCGCGGGCGGGGGGGCCGGCCCGGCGCCCCTCATCCGCCGTTCCCCCCGGCCAGGATCCTCTCCACCGCCTCCAGCAGGTGCTCCGCCACCAGATCGGGCGGGCGGGGCGCGGCCGGCGCGTGGTAGGCGAGCTCGCCCCGGCCGTAGCCGCTCTTCACGAGGGCCCCCCGCGCGCCCACGTTCCAGGCCAGCTGGAGGTCCGAGATCCGATCCCCCACCACCCACGAGCGGCCGAGGTCGATGTCGAGTTCGGCCTCCGCGCGCCGCAAGAGGCCCGGCCGCGGCTTGCGGCAATCGCAGTCCGCCCGGTAGGGAGGCTTCCCCACCGAAGGGTGATGCATGCAGACGTAGATCCCGTCCAGCCGGGCGCCCCCCGCCTCCAGAGTGGAGCGGAGGGCGGCGTGGACCTCGTCGATCAGCGACTCCGGGAAGTAGCCGCGGGCCACCCCCGCCTGGTTGGTCACGACCACGGCCCGGAAGCCGCCCCGGTTCACCAGGCGCACCGCGTCCACCGACCAGGGATAGAGGTGGAATCGGGAGGCGTGGTTGACGTACCCCACCTCCCAGGAAAGAGTGCCGTCTCGGTCCATGAAGATCGCGGGCGTCGCCATCACGACTCCGAGAAGACCTCAAGGACGGCCTCCGCCACGCGATCCGCGGGGATCCGCCGCATGCAGCGATGGTCGATGGGACACTCGCGGAGCAGGCAGGGCGCGCACTCCACGTCCACCCGTAGGAGCCGGGCCCGGTCGCTCACGGGGGCCGTCTCTCTCCAGTCCGTGGAGCCGAAGACCGCGACCACGGGAACCCCGAGGGCCGCCGCCAGGTGCATGGGCCCGGAGTCGTTGGTCACGAGCGCGCGAAGATGGGAGAGCACGCCCAGGAGCTCGGTCAAGGTGGTCTCGCCGCAGAGGACGCGGGCGGGCACGCGAAGGCCGGCCGCGATCTCCTGGCCGAGCGGGCGGTCGGCGATCCCGCCCAGGATCGCGACCTTCGACCCCGTCCGCCGGCCCACGAGGTCGGCCACCGCCGCGTAGCGTTCCGGGTACCAACGCTTGGCGGTCCCGAAGAAGGCCCCTGGATTCAGGCCCAGCCAGGGGCCGGGGGCGCCGAGGATCTCCTCCCCCCGCGCCCTCAAGGCCGGCGGGCAGCGCATCGACACATCGGCGGGAGACGAGGTGTCGAGGCCGAGACCAGCGAGCATGGCGCGATAGTAGTACACCTGGCTGCGGCCCCGGACATCCGGGGGGACGGGCGGCCGCCGGGTCAGGAGGGGACCGCGGCCGTCGGTGGCGTAGCCCCAGCGCTCGGGGATGTCCGCGGCCCAGACCAGGAGAGCGGTCGCGAAGGAGTTGGGGAGGAGCACGGCCGCGTCGTAGCGTCCCCGGATGGCCTTGACGTCTGCGCGCAGGCCGCCGCTCACGAGCAGGCCGTCCACCTCGGGCAGGGCCCGGTAGAGGTTGGCCACCCACGGCCGGGCCAGAACCTCGAGCCGGGCTTCGGGAAAGCTGCGGCGCAGGTCCCGGAGGGCGGCCAGGGAAAGCACCACGTCGCCGACCCAGTTGGGCGCGCGGATGAGCAGGCGCTCAGGGGACATCTCGGCCACCCCCCCCGGACGGGGCCGTCTTCCAGCGCCGGTGGATCCACAGCCACTGCTCGGGGACCCCCCGGACCCAGGCCTCGATGTGCCGGGTCAGCTCCTGGGTGACGTGCGCGATGTCCGCCTGGCGGTCGCCCGAGGGCGACCAGTTTAGGGGAGGGTCATAGATCATCCGGTAGCGCCCGCCCCGCCCGATCTCGGTGTGGCAGGGGACGAGGGCACAGCCGGTCTTGACGGCCAGGGCGGCGACCACGGTGGTGGTGGCGGCGGGACGGCCAAAGAAGTCCACGAAGATGCCATCCTTCTCCTGCACGTTCTGGTCCATGAGGATGGCCACCCCCTGCCCCTCCCGCATCGCGCGCAAGACCGGGGCGAGCGCCTTCTGCTTGTAGATCACGGTGTTCCCGCCCGCGGTGCGAAGGGCGCAGAGGCGGCGGTCGAGGTCGGGGTTGTCGAGCGGTCGCGCCACCACCCCGATGGGTCCGAAGGTCCAGCCGTGGCCGATGCCGTGTAGCTCCCAGTTGCCGATGTGCGCGGTGGCCATGATGGCCCCCCGACCCGCGGCCATGGCCGCCCGGACGTGCTCGCCCCCTTCCACGTCGATGAGCCCGAGCACCTCCTCCCGGGAGCGCCCCTGCAGCCACAAGATGTCCAAGAGGACCTGGCCGAAGTGGGCGTATACGCCGCGGGCCGTGCGCAGGAGGCGGCTTCGGTCCCAGTCCGGGAAGGCTCGCCCCAGATTGTCGACCGCGATGGCCACATGCCGACGGTCCAGGTCCCCCAGGACCCGGCCCAGGGCCCGGCCAAAAGCGAGGACCGCCCGTCGCGGGAGGGGGGAGACGATCGCGCTCACGAGGGCGGCCGCTTGGTCCACGTGCGCGGGCTGACTCAGGCCACCCTCCGGGCCGTCGCCAGGAGCCGCGCCCGCAGACGGGGCTCGTCCGCAATCTCGGCTGCGATCCGAAACACGAGCAGGGGCGGGCCGGGGACGGTCTCCGGCAGCCGCACCGCGTCCTTGGCCGTGGTCACGAGCGCGTCCGCCCCCGCCGCCCGCGCCCGCCGGGCCGCCTCCGCGAGGTCCCCCTCCGAATAGGGATGGTGGTCCGGGAAGAAGGCGTGGCCTGCGACCTCGGGCGAGAGGGCCCGGACGTCGGATTCGAAGCGTTCGGGCCGCGCGATGCCGGCCAGGAGGAACGGCCGGAGGGGGACGGGCCGGGGGTCACCCTGGGGACCGAAAAATCCCAGCCCCCGCCGCCCCATCCGAAACGTGCGCTCCGGGCCCAGAAGCCGCTCCCACGCCGCCACGCCGTCCTCCTGCCCCCCCGGGGGCCGGGTCACGAGCACGAGGTCAGCCCGCCGCGCGGCCGCGGGAGGCTCGCGCAGCCGACCCGCGGGCAGGGGCCGGTCCGCGAGGTCCGCGACGTCGAGGCAGAGCAGGTCCAGGTCGCGGTGGAGCCGCAAGTGCTGGAACCCGTCATCCAGCAGATGCACGCAGGGACCGAACCGCTCCTCGACGCGCTGGCCCACGACGTCGCGATGGGTCCCCACGGCCACGATCACGCCCGGCAGGGCCCGGGCCAGCATGACCGGCTCGTCCCCCGCCACCACCGCCGCCGCCTGCACGAGAGTTCCGTCGCTGACCAGGAGGGCGTCGCCTCGAAACGACCCCCGATAACCCCGGCTCAGAATGGCCACCGGCAGACCTTGCTCGCGCAGGATCTCGGCCAGGCGGGACACGACCGGGGTCTTGCCGCTCCCCCCCACGCTGAGGTTGCCCACGCTGATCACCGGCCCCCGGAGCCGCGTCCGCCTGAGCACCCCCCGCTGGTAGGCCGCCACGCGCAGCCGGCCGGCGGTACCGAAGAGTGAACCCAGCAAACGCCTCACGCGACCAGGCCGGACAGGGCATCCACCGTGTCGCGCAAGGCGCCCCGGTTCCGGTCGATGAGGTTCCGTGCCCGCTCCCCCAGGCGGCGCCGCCGCTCGTCATCGGTGAGGAGGCTCAGAACCTCGCGCGCCAGCTCCTCCGCGGAGGAGACCTCGACCAGGGCGTCCTCCGCCTTGAACTGTTCGGCGATCTCCTGGAAGTTCGCCATATGCGGACCCACCACCACCGCCCTGCCCGCCATGGCCGGCTCCAGGATGTTGTGCCCGCCGGCGGGCACCAGGCTTCCCCCCACGAATACGACCGTGGCCAGGGGGTAGAGTTGGGCCAGCTCCCCCAGGGTGTCGAGGAGCACTACCTCCCCTTCCCGCCAGACGCCGGGGTCGAGAGCCGTCCGGCGCAGGCAACGGAAGCCGGCCGCCTCGATGAGGGCGGGCACCTCGGAGAACCGCTCGGGGTGGCGCGGAGCCAGGATGAGCCCCGTCCCCGGCAGGCGCTCCCGCACGCGGTGGAAGGCCTGAAGGATGATCTCCTCCTCCCCCGCTACCGTGCTCCCCGCCAGCCACAACGGCCGGCGGCGGCGGCCATCCCCCAGGAGGAGGCGGGCCAGACGTTCGGGCGGCCGCGCCGCCTCCACGGCATCGAACTTGAGGTTGCCCATGACCCGCACGCGCTCGTCGGGTGCGCCCATCTCGCGGATGCGCTGGGCGTGGGCCTGGCCTTGCATCAGGAAAAGGTCCACGTCGGCCAGGACCTTCTTGAGGAAGCGGCGCACCCGGCGGTAGCGGGAAAAGGAGCGCGGGGAGACGCGGCCGTTCACCACCGCCACCCGCGTACCCCGGCGGCGGGCCTCGTGGATGAGGTTCGGCCACAGCTCCGTCTCCACCAGGACGAGCAGGGCGGGGTTCAAGGTGTCGAGGGCCTTGCGCACCGGCCCCGGCCAGTCGAAGGGCGCGTAGAAGAGGCCATCCGTGCCCCGCACGCTCTTTCGCGCGACCGCGTTTCCGGTCATGGTGGTGGTCGACACGAAGACGCGGTGGGCGGGGAAGCGCTCCTTCAAGGCCGTGATCAGGGGCCGCGCGGCCAGCACCTCCCCCACCGACACGGCGTGGATCCAAATCGAGCGGTCCCCATCCACGTTCAGGTACACGGGGAGGCGGCCCATGCGCTCGCGGAAGGTGCGAAGGTACTTCCCGCTGGCCCGGCCCTTCCAGAGGAACCAGGGCAGGGCCAGAAGAAAGGCAAGCGCGAGACCAAGGCTGTAAACGAGGTACACGGGCGTCTCCGCAGTCCCGCTTCCGGGCTGCAAACAGCAAAGTATAGCCTGCGGCCGCCCGCGCGCGGGAGCCGGGAAGCCGCGGCCCTTTCCGATGGGCCGGCAACCCGGACCGCGCCCGATGAGTCCCGCGGTCCTGGGGTTGAAACCGGCGCCGGATCCGCTACCTTAGCGACGTCTGCGCCCTGTTCCCCCGGGCCGAGGAGCTTCATGAGGCCAGCCTTGATCGTTCACGGCGGCTGCGGCACCCCGCCGCCCGGGGAGGAGGAGCCGCGCCGGGCGGCCTGCGAGCGAGGAGCGGACGCGGGCTGGGCCGTCCTGGCCAGCGGAGGAAGCGCCCTCGATGCGGCGGAAGCCGCGGTTCGGCGCCTCGAGGACGAGCCTCTCCTGAACGCCGGCACCGGAAGCTATCTCCAGGCCGACGGCGTGGCCCGCCTGGACGCCAGCATCATGGCGGGGGAGGGCCGCGCGGGAGCGGTCGCCCAGGTACCCGGACTCAAGAACCCGGTGCGCCTGGCCCGATACCTGCTGGACCACGACGCCCACGTGATGCTCACGGGGGTGGAGGCCCTGCAGTTGGCGCTGCGCCTGTCCCAAGAGCCCGCGGTGCTGGCCACGCCGGGCAAGATCGCCTATTGGCAGGAGCGCCTGACCGAGCCCTACCGCCGCCTCGACTACGCGGCCATGGCTGCGGAATGGAAGGGCGAGAACCCGCGCCTGGGCACGGTGGGCTGTGTGACCCTCGACGCCCAAGGCCGATTGGCCGCGGCCACGTCCACGGGAGGCACGGGCCAGTGCTATCCGGGCCGGGTCGGGGACACCCCCATCATCGGGGCGGGAACCTATTGCACACCAAGGGTCGGAGTCTCCATGACCGGGGTGGGGGAGCGCATCATGGTGCTCCTGTCCGCCAAGCGGCTCTGCGACCTGGTGTCCGACGGGGAGCCCTTGGATCGAGCGGCCCGAAGGGTCATGGATGAGATAGAAGCCCTGCACAGCGCGGCCGGCCTCATCGCCATGGACGCGGAAGGGTCTATCGTCGAGCTCAAGAACACGCCCTTCATGGCCACCGCCCGTCGGAAGGTCGGGTGATCCCTGCTGTCACGCCGGCGCCAGGCGCCCCCACGCGATTGCCGAACTACTTGCTCCCGAGCACCTCGACGTCAGTAAGGCGCACGGGCTCATTGCTGTAGTTTTCGATCTCCAGCGAACGCGTCTCTTTGTTCCAGCTGACCTTCGCCATACTCGCGAGCTTACCCACACCCTTGCCCTCCTTGGTCAGTCGGATCTCGGCCAGGATGAACCCATACGAGGCGGAGCGGGATCGGTTCCGGAACTCACCGAAGTTCAACGGGCGATCGGTGGCGATAATGATCCGCCGCGCCCCCTCACCGAAAGGCACTTCGCGGGCATATTGAATGTCCCAGCCCGGGCGAATCGAGGTCCGGATGTAGCCGGCTCGGGGCTTGATTTCCTGAAGGGCGGGAACCCTTCTCGATCAGCGTATCCAGGAGTTGCTCGTGCTCCTCCTCGGTCGCCCATCGCTCGATGGCGATCTCAAGCGCGCCCAAGCTGGCGTGTCCGGGGTCGCCCAGGTCCACGGTGACTGCGTGTAGGCGCAATAGGGCTTTGTCCTCAGCCCTCGCCGGGGGGACGAGTCCGGCGCCCCCAACTACGAGCAATAGTGCCCCCATCGATGATCGGCTTAGTGGCATGTACTCGATGCATGCCTCCTTGTCGACACGTGGACAGAATACCTGACGAAATGACGATCCGATGATCTCAATGGGCGCGTTACCCGCGAGAAGACCAAGCGCTTGCACCTAACGAAAGCGCGTGGGTCCGACGCGGGGAGGACCGTTAGGGTCTGGCCGCCTCAGGGCCCCACAGCGCGGCGCGAGCTCCCCGCCCGGTAGAGAAAAGCGCAAAGGAGGAGCGTGATCAATACGGCGGCCCCCTCGCCCAGCGCCCCGGGCAAGCGGGGGGGGATTGCCCGGGGAGCTACCTGCGCCGCCACCAGCCCCGCCACCACCACTCCCGCCAGCCCCTCCCCCGCAACCAGCCCGGACGCGGCTAGGATGCCCGGATCCACCCCCGGGCCATCGGCTCTTCCCCGCTGGCAAAGCGCTCGCACGCAGCCGCCCACGTACAGCGGCGCCATGGTGGCGAGGGGCAGGTAGACCCCGATGGCGAAGGCCAGGCCCGAGACCCCGCACAGCATCGCCCCGATGGCCAGTCCCCCTCCGGTCAGGACTAGCCCCCACGGGAGGGCCCCTGCGAGCACGCCCTCGATGATGGTCTTCATGAGCGTGGCCTGGGGCGCAGGCAAGTCCTTTGACCCGAAGGTGTAGGCCGTGCCCAGCAGCATGACCGTGGCCGCCACCGCCCAACACGCGAAGGCGGCCCCGATGAGCTGACCGAGCTGTTGGCGAGCGGGGGTCGCACCGACCAGATATCCGGTCTTGAGGTCCTGGGAGATGTCGCCCGCTTTCGAAGCCGCCACGGCCACGATCGTGCCCACGGTAAGGACGGCGGCGCGCGCCCCCGTCTCCGTCCAGCCCGCGGCCGCGAAGACGGAGGCCACCCCGAGAAGGGTCACGAGCGTGATGCCGGAAGTGGGCTGGGAGGAAACACCCACAATGCCCACAATGCGCGCCGCCACCGCCACGAAGAGGACGCCGAAGACTCCCACGCCGGCGGCGCAGACGGCCCGGGGGACCGGTCCCATCCCCCCCGCGAACACGCCCGGCACGAGCGCGGCCACCAAGACCACGAGGACGATCCCGCCCAGGATGAAGCCCCCCGGCAGGTCACGGTCGGTCGCGGGAGCGGGGCCCGGCCCCGATGCGCCCCCGCGGCGCAGCCCCCGGACCACGGCCAGGAAGGCCCCCACCATGGTGGGCAGCCCGCGGAACACGGTTAGGATTCCGGCCGTGGCCACGGCCCCCGCCCCCATGTAGCGCACGTAACGCGACCAGAGGTCGGCTGCCCCCATCTCCGCCACCAGCTTCTGCGTTTCCGGGTAGAGGGGGGCGGGCAGGCCGGCCCCTATCCCGGCGATGAGGGGGATGAGGACGAGCGCGGAGACGAGGGCTCCCGCCACGCAGACCGCCGACTGCCGATAGCCGAGGATGAAGCCCACGCCGAGGAGGGCGGGGGCCAGTTCGAGGGCCAACTCCGCCCGGGGCACGACGGGCAAGGCCGCACTCATCTGGCCGGGCAGGAGGAAGGCGAGGGACACGAGGAGCTTGACCCCTGCCCCCACCGCCATCCCCCAGAAGATCCAATGGCTTCCGGGCGCGCCCTCCGCGGTGGCGCGCAAGACCTC
>Ga0210409_10005122_pt1 | contig 13830 bp, 12 predicted proteins | sample IncBWH17MmetaG_FD_161649 | JGI IMG/M metagenome (GOLD analysis project Ga0210409, IMG submission 161649) | Forest soil microbial communities from Barre Woods Harvard Forest LTER site, Petersham, Massachusetts, United States - Inc-BW-H-17-M | ecosystem: Environmental > Terrestrial > Soil >... | reverse complement strand
CTCTTGAATGAACTTCCACTCGACGAACTCGGCCCGCCACCGAAACCGCACCGTCGCCACACGCTGCACGCCTGAGTTATCGAAAGCGGCGTGCCCGTCCTCGACCTTCCAGGCCCAATCGGTGGCCGCGGCGAAGCGGCCGAGCAGCGAGACCAAGTCGGCGGGTGCGTAGACGAACTCCGCGTCGTAGAACACAACGCGCGACGGGATAAGGTGGGCGACAACGTCGCGCAGGAACTCGCATCGTCGGGCTAGCGGAAGCGCCAGAGCGACGACACCGGGTACCTCGGCTTGCGCCAGGAGCGCGAACGTGCGATCGGCGAGAGCCTCAGACACCGGTCACGTAGCGCGATCTCGCGGCCGGCGGGACCTCAGGTGCAGCTCCGCAAGAAAGCGCGCAACACCGATGTGGTCACCTATGATCTACCGCAGCCATAGGGGCCTCACCGTACCCCGGCTGCTTCACCACATACTCGCCGACCTGGACCGGCGTGTGGCCGTAATAGTGAACGTACCGCTTGGTGCGCTTGCCGGTCGAGTCTTGTATTACGATGTAGTAATGCATGTGGGGTTTTGGGCCAAGCCAGTGGTAGTCGGACCCTGTCTCGACGACAGTCCCCGAGTAGCTCGCGACGAGATCAGCGCGCGTGTAGTCGTGCACGTCGTACCACGCGTAAATCGCTATGCCCGCGAGCAGGGCGAGCGCCTTCGGACCTCTGACGACGATCTGTGGCATGGTTATCTAAGCGACGATCGAACCCGGCACAGGGTCATCTGTTGCGGGTACCGCAATTACCGGACACCACTCGAGCTCACTACCGACCGCTGCGCCCAAGCGAAGAATGGCTCGGCGATCAATTCCATCTGTCGGTTCGAGATGGGAACGGCCACGAGATCGGTGTTTTCAGCGCACGCCGCCACGACGTTTTTGTCGGGGTAGATCACCAGATTCGCGTGGCCGCCAGTCACCGCGCCTCGATGCCAGTATGATCGCGTTCGGGTCTGCTGTTTGAGCTGCCATCCCATGCCGTACCCGGTCTCTTCGCCGGCCGACGTATGCTGCGATGTGAACAACAGCGCGAGGCTGCCACTCGACAGAAAGCCCGGGTGCAACAACGCGGAGCCGAACGTCGCGAGGTCGGTCGGAGTCGAGAGCATGCCCCCTGCCGGCCACGAATACCTCGTCGCGCATGAGGTCGAGAAACGGCTTGCCGGTCGCGTGCTCAAGCGCGATCCCGATGAGGTTGAACCCGTAGCTCGAGTATGCCCATGTCGTTCCGGGTGGCGCGACCAGCGAATCGTTTGCAAATATCGCCAGGGCCTGCGCCAGCGAGTCGTAGTGTCGCACGTTGTCCGAACGACCCGGAAAATCGGCGTCTCGATAATGTCGAATGCCGCCCAGGTGTCCCGCGAGCTCGCGAATCGTGATCGGATAGCCTTTGTCGGGAAAAGTCGGCACATACTGTTGGATCGGCACGTCGATATCGAGCTGGCCGCGTTGGTGCAGGAGTACGACGGCAGCTGCCGTCAGCGTTTTGGACACGCTGCCGATGCGAAACCCGGTCTCAGTCGTCGCCGGGACGCGTTGCTCGAGGTCCGCGAAGCCATATGCCTCCGCCCAGACGACCTTCCCGTCGGCCGCGACCGCGCAGGAGAGCGCGGGAGGACGCGAGGGCTTGTCTCGCGCTTGCCCTATGGCGCCATTGTGGAAGAAGTCGAGCGCCGCCTGTCGCGCACTCGCGACGGCGTGCGCCGAGTCGTGCGGCGTCGGCCCCGCGCTTTGGCCCCAGAGGGCGCTCGCCCCTGGCCCGAGAATCCACGCGCCGACCGCGAGAGCCTTCATTGTCATCTCCTCCCATCAGGCCAGATGACCTATCGGTGTTATGCTGTGTCAGCTCGAACAAGGTGAGAAAAAAATGTCAAATACTCTGCCCGACGAAGGCGAGTGGATTCTGACCGCAGCCGGCGGTCAACCGCTGCCGCCCTTCGTCAAGCTATCCGTGTATTTCGATTGCGCTTTCGGGTTTGTGCAAGGCATGAACCGGACGCAGCAAGGCTGCCTCTCGAAAGTCACCAGAATCGCTGGCGACCGATTTGGAGCCCTATTCCAGATCGGCGCGGTGAAGGGCCAATTCGAGGCCAAGATAAAGGAAGAGGGCGATTTGCAGTTGACCTTCCTGGCGCCGCAACGCACAACCGTGACTGCGCGACCGCTACAACTGGACCGCGATGCGGTTGTGCGGAGGCTCGGCGTGCCGGCGGCGCGCGCCTTGGTCGCGCAATTCGGCGCGCGCACCACGCGCGGCGCATTCCCGAACATCACGCGCGAGGCGCTCGTGATCAGCTTACTGAAGCGCATCGACCAGCCGGAGTCGATCAATCAGGGCATGACGAACATGTGCGGCCCGGCGGCTTTCATGTTTACATTCGCCAAGCACGACATCGCCGCCTACACGAAGTTCGTGATCGATCTCTACGAGCGCGGCGATGCCACCATCGGGACGTTGCGCGTCACGCCCAGCTCCGCCTTTTGCTTCGACCACATGCCGTGGCAGACCAGCTCGCCCGCGGACTGGATCGCTCTCGGGAGCATCCGCGATTCGAGTAACTGGTTCTTCCAATACCATACCAATGAGCTGCCGTTCTTCAATGCCGGCACGCGATCTGACAGTCCATTGCTGACCTGGGAGGGCATACGAGGCGGCACGACCGCGGGCGATGTCACATCGTGGCTCAAGAACATGGGGTACACGTCGGTCGTCAATGAGAGCAATCTCGTGTTCTGCTCGACGCTCGACAATCTGCGCCAAGCGGATGCGCGATATCGCAATGGCGAAAAGGTCTGCTTGCTCGTCTGCGCCAACTTCCTCGACGCCAAAACGCGGAAAGAGGCCGCGGACGGCGGACGCGCCGACCACTTCATCGTGCTCGCCTCGCCGATCGAGATCGGCGCCGAGGTGCACTTCACACTGTATACGTGGGGCAGCTTCCGGCCGCTGGGCTTTCGGCTGACGCCCGAGGAGTTTCTGAACAGCTATTACGGCTACATCGCCGCCCGACGCTGACACGTCCGTTCAAGGTTCCGAGCGCATCTGATCCCATCCAATGTGGATCAGGGGCACATCCCGGGCGCGGAACCTTTGGGTTGCGCGCCACCCACCCACGACTCGGGCCGCCGCGACCGTCTTCGCGGCGTCGGTCGAGTTCCAATTGGTGAGGCCCGACCACGGCTCCAAGGGCACCTGACGGCCGTCTCTGCACACGAAGACGGCCGGGTATTCGCTGGACCCCTCCTCGACCGCGGTTCGTACACCGCGGCGGCCCTCGGTCGTCTTATTCACACGATGAGACGCAGGACGGCAGCACCCTACCGCGCCGCCGGGCCGCGTGAACTGGCGAGGCATATTCTACGCACTACACCCCGGCCAAACGTACGTGACCGTCTTTGCCCGCGGGGCGCACGGTTCCAACCCAGCGGTGGCCACGTTCGTCGTCCTGCCGCCTCCATTGTGATTCAGTAGGATGTTGCCCAGAGGCGAGATCTCGAGAGGCATCGGCGGCCTCCTAATTCCTTGGCTCTTCGTCGCGCATTCCCTGTCCGCACAGATGTGCGGGCACGGCGCCGTTGATATGGCTCCCCTGAGCGATCGGGTCAGGCATGCCGACAGTGCCAGTGTCATTTATCGATCGGCTGCAATAGCCGGAGACGCCTTGCTGCCGCCGCTTCGGGATCTGGCTCGACCCGGGATGCCGGCGGACTCGATTGCGGGCGCAGCCCAGGTGAGTCTCGCCAAGCTCGGAGAGCGCGCCGCGATCGAGCAACTCGAACACGAGTTGAATGATCCGAAGGAATTCGACATGGCGATCGACAAACTTGGCCGCGTCGGAACCCACGAGGCCCTATCGATCCTGATGAACTATCTGGTTGAACACATCGCTGACAGTTCGATGTATCGCGACTATGGCGATTATGGCGACGACCTTCGATCCCACATTACGACCGCCGTGTCAGGCCGGTTGATGGTGGGACCGGTCGCACCCAACGGCAACTTCTCGGTTTCGTTGCGTGATTGGGTTACGTGGTGGAGTCAGAGCTCGGGCGAGTCGACCGTTCTCTCCATCAGCCACGCCTTGCCCGATCCGTACCTCCGGTGCTTGGCTCGAAAGGTCGAATGGGGCTTTCCGAATGCGATATTCGATCTGACGGAGAGCCGTGATCCTCAGGTGCTGCCCGTGCTGAGACAGCTGGCTGAATTCGGGGATCACAGTGGCCGGAGCTTCAACCTGGCCACCGTGCGCGGCCGCGCCGGGTTCGGATTGGCGGAGCTGGGGACCAGCGAGAGCTCAGCGCGATCACAGGCGAACTGGTCCGCCCTGGGTACAGCGGCGCGATTGAAGAGCTCCGGCTCCTTGGAGGAAAGGACGCCGTCGCGGCGCTCGTCGGCGCGTTCGATCGCGCCGATTTTCTTCCCGAGTACAAGGGCTTCACGACGACGTACCGGCGAGAGGTCACGAGACGCGATCAGTCGCTGGATCGTGCGCTCACGAGCATGGTCGCTTCTCCTCCCGCGACTCGGCCCGGTGTCAGCTACGGGAAGAAATGGCGAGACTGATGGGTGGAGCACGAGGATACCGCACGATTCGTCGTCACGCGAGTCGCCGCGTACGAATAGCGGCACATTCCCGACTGACGTCGCGACGGTGGTCCACGAACGAGGCCACAATCACCGCTCAGCACCCTGGGCCTGCAGGGCCACCGGGCTGACTGCGGTGACCGGTCCGCGTGCCGCAGCCGATGACGTGCCCGAGGTGTCGGTTGTCGGAGCGTGGTAGTTCACAATGAGACGTGAGGCACGCTGGTCAGTCAGATACGTCCATACAAATTGAACAAAGACGCTCAGGCGGAGACTGGACGTAGCCAGAAACTCCAGATGCACCCCGGCCCACGCCAGCCACGCGAGAAAGCCGCTGAAGCGGATTTTGCCTGTCTGCAAAACGGCGAACCCTTTGCCGACTACCGCCATGCTCCCCTTGTCGAAATAGCGGAACGGACGCGGCGCAGGCTTCCCGGTGACCCGGCGCTGAATCAGCTCGCCCGCATACCGCCCCTGCTGCATGGCCACCTGGGCAACCCCAGGCAGCGGTTTCCCATCCTGTCGGAGTGAGGCCGTGTCGCCGAGCACGAACACTTCGGGATGTCCGAACACGGTGAGATCGGGCAGGACCTCGACTCGTCCCGCACGATCGGTCTGCACCGCCAACCACTTTCCAGCAGGCGATGGCGCAACGCCCGCCGTCCAGATCACCGACTGGCTAGCGATCCGCTCGCCCGCCACCACGACGCCATCCGCATCGACCTGATCGACGGCCTTCCCCAGCCGCAACTCCACCCCCAACCCCTCGAGCCGCCGCTGCGCGGCCCCAGAGAGCTCCTCGGCGAAGGAGCCGAGCACCCGATTCCCCATGTCGACCAGAACGATACGAGTGGACAGGGGATCGATGCGCCTGAACTCGGAGCGCAGCGTGGTCCTGACCATCACGGCCAACGCGCTGGCCATCTCGACTCCCGTGGGGCCGGCCCCAACCAGGACAAAGGTCAGGAGATCACGATGCCGGCTCGGATCCTCTTCCGCCTCGGCCTGCTCGAACTTCTGCAAAATGTGGTTCCGGATCGCCACCGCGTCCGCGAGACTCTTCAAGCCGGGCGCGAACCGCTCATACTCATCGTGACCGAAATAGCTGTGGCGCACGCCCGTGGCTATCACCAGATAGTCGTACCGGATCACGACATCGGGCCGATCCGCGAAGCTCGCGAGCACGGAGCGCTGTTCCTTGTTCACGGCCGTGACTTCGCCCAATCCGACCGTGGCATTCTTTTGATGGCGAAGAATGCCGCGAATGGGCGAGGCGATCTGCCCCGGCGTCAGCCCGGCGGTCGCCACCTGATAGAGCAGCGGTTGAAAGAGATGATGATTGGTGCGGTCGAGCACAACAACATCGACCGGGGCATGCCGAAGCGCCTTGGCGGCGGCGAGCCCTCCGAAACCTCCGCCAACAATAACGACTCGTGGTCGCTGTGTGGTCATAACCCTCCCTTTCCCGCGTTGCGACGCGATGTGAAAACGAAATAACTGATGGCCAAGACGCAGCCAATCGGCCACCAGATGGAGGCGAGCATCAAAGCCGTGCGATCGGATGCGACGGCGAATGCGCTCAGCGAGTTCGCCGGCGCGAGCGTCGAATGCAACATGACCGGGAACATCGCCACCCCGCCGGTCGCCAGTAGGCTGGCGATGAGACCGTTCGAGCCGGCGAATGCACGCGCGTCCTGGCGACTCACCAGACCCGACACGAGCACGGTGGTCGAGATGACGATTCCGATCACCCCGAGCCAGAGCATCGAACCGCCGATCGATTCTGCCGGCAGGTCCGGACGAACCGCCCGGGACTCCACGGCAACGATGAGAAAAATCGGTACCGTCGCCGCCCAGAGGGACCGCGCGTACCTCACGCAGCGGTCGCGCACAGGACCCCGCGTCCCGAGCGTGAGATAGGTCGCGCCATGAGCCGCCAGAACGACGACCGCGAACGTCGCGACGGAGAGCGTATACCAATCGAGCAACCCGACATGGCCGCGGACGCCGAAATCCGTGAAGAAGGCCATCGAGAAGTTGCCGTGATCGTCCAGCGGAACTCCCCTGACCAAGTTGCCCGCGGCCACACCGAAGAGCACGGCCAAGAGACCACTCGACAGCGCGAACACGGCATCCCAGAACTCGCGCCACAGGTGGTCGTTGACGTGGTCGACGACTTCGATGGCGACGCCGCGAAGGAGGAGACCCCAGAGAATCAGAATGAGCGCGAGGTAGTACCCAGCGAACGCGGATGCCATGAGGCGAGGGAACACGGCGACCAGCGTGCCGCCGAATGCGACGAGCCACACCTCATGCCAGGGCCACTGGAGACCGATCGCGGCCAGAACCTGCCGCCGTTCGTCTGGCGTCTTCGCGACGAGACGTTGCAGCATCCCGACGCCGAAGTTCCGTCCATCGAGAACGACATAGACGATGAGCATGAAGCCGATAGCGCCGTACCAGATCGCGATCATGCCACCGCCACGTCAATCGGGCCGTGACTGATCTCCCGGCCGACCAGATAGAGAAAGAGGAGCCCGAGCACGAAGTAGAGCCCAGTGAAGCCAATCAATGTGAACATCGTGTCGCCCGCGCTTACGACGTGGCTATAGCCGTCATGGGTGCGATACAGCCCATAGATCAGCCACGGCTGGCGTCCGAGCTCCGCCGTCATCCAGCCCAGGGTGTTGGCGATGTACGGAAAGGGAAACGCCAGCATCAGTATCCACAGCAGACCGGCGCTCGATTCCAGTCGCCCACGCCAGCGTTGGACATTGGCATACGCCATCAGGATGATGAACAGGGTGCCCAGCGTGATCATGAGATGAAATGCGTAGTACAACAGCTCGATGTTGCCGGGCCATCGGTCCGCCGGATACTCATCCAATCCGTGCACGTAACTCTGAAAAGTGCCGTAGGCGAGAAAGCTCAGCGCGCCGGGGATTTCGATGCGATTGTCCAGGCGACGCGACGCGATATTCGGTTGCCCGATCAAGGCGACGCCGGCCTCGGGACCGCCCGCGAAGCGACCTTCCATAGCGGCGAGTGTCACTGGCTGATGCCGGCCAACCATCTTCGCCTGCTGATCGCCTGTCGGAAACGCGACCAGAAGGGATGCGATGAGCCCCGTCGCTGTGCCCGCGCGCAGAAACACTCGCGCCTGGCCCAGGTGCAGCCCGCGAAGGGTGTAGAACGCTCCCACCGCGCTGATCACGAATGAACCAGTCACCAGCGCCGCGATTTGATTGTGCGCGAACTCGACGATGGCCCAGGGATTCAGCAGATAGGCGCCGACCCTGGCTATTCCGAGTGAGCCATCAGCCTCGACGCGGTACCCAGCCGGATGCTGCATGAAAGCGTTCGTGACCAAGATGAAGTAACCGGAGAGCCAACTTCCGACCGCGACCGCCACCGCCGCGAGCAAGTGATATCGAGGCCCCAATCGCTTCTCGCCCCAAATCAGCGCGCCGATAAATGCACTTTCCAGAAAGAACGCGAACATGCCCTCCATGCCGAGCGTCTGTCCGATCACACCGCCCGAATAGCGCGTGAACTCCGCCCAGTTGGTCCCAAACTGAAACTCCATCGGAATGCCCGTGACCACGCCCACAGCGAAGTTCAGTCCGAAGATCTTGGCCCAGAACCGAACGGCCTGGCCGTACCGCGCATCACCCGTTCGCAACGCGCGCCATTTCCAATAGACCAGGAACCACGCCAACCCCATGGTGAGTTGGGGAAAGAGGTAGTGATACGTCAGCGTGAAGCCGAACTGCAGGCGGCTCCACAGTTCTGGGCCCGACACACCCGTGGTCATCCGCGTGCTCGGATGGCGAGGCGATCGGCGGTTTCGTTCGGAGAGATCATGCCCCGAATCAGTCGTCGCGCTCGAAATAAGCGCGAGCGGATGGTGCCGATCGGCACGCGACAAATAGTCGCTGCTTCCGCATAAGTCTGATCTTCGACGTCCACGAGCAGGACCGTCGATCGGTATGGCTCACGAAGCCGATCGATCGCCTCGAAGATCGAGGCGACGAGATCGCGCTGGATGGTCAGCTCCTCGACGTCGAGTGTGTTCTGACGCCATTCCCCTGAATCGGCGACCACATTCGCGTCGCCGTTCTCGAGGTGTACCCAACGGCGGTTTCGCAGTGCGGCGCGCAGGTGCCAATGGCGGCAGAGCGTGAAGAGCCAGGTGAGCGCATTGCTGCCCGGCCGGAACGTGCCCCAGGCCCGATAGGCGCGCAGATACGTTTCCTGAAGCAGATCGTCTGCATCTGCTTTGTTCCGCGTGAGCGAGAGTGCGAACCGGTACACATCGTCAATCCATGGTACCGCCTCGCGCTCGAAGCTCGCATCGTCGTAGTCCGCACTGGCACACGCTACACTGCTCATTGCCTCGTCGCTCCCGCGCCCATTGGCGCTGTGGGAGCACCTTACAGCCTTTCAAGGGCCCCGGGCTATGAGGCTTTTAGCTAGCGGACCTATGATAGAAATCAATCATTGCGCGGAGTACTGTCCGTTCGGAGCGCCCTACCGATCGCTCGGTAGTGTGAAATGGAAGGTTGCGCCCACCCCATCATTGCCGGTGGCCCACACTCGTCCTCCGTGCGCCTCCACGATCGAACGTGTGATGGCCAATCCCATACCCGTCCCCTGAGGCTTTGTGGTGTGGAACGCATCGAAAATCCGTTCGATACCGTCCGCCGGTAACCCGACGCCGGTATCGCTGACCGAAATGACAATCTGCCCTTCCGCATTCGGTTGCGCCCGAATTGTCAATTCGCCTCCGGTGCCGTCCATTGCCTCGATCGCGTTCAGCATCAGGTTCATCAGGACCTGTTGCAGTTGCACCCGGTCCGCCAGGATGGTCGGCATGCCGGCGTCGAGCTCGGAATGGATCGTGACGGAGCGCCGAGCCGCCTCGGTCCTCAAGAGAACGGTCATTTCTCGAATGACATCGGTGATGTCGACCATCCCGCGTTCAGGACGCGCGCCTTTCTTGTAGAAAGACTGCAAACGGTCGATGACATCGGCCGCCCGGTTGCCATCCCGTTCGATTCTCGCTGCCGCCGCGCGTGCCCGCTCTAGATCTGGTGGATCACGGTCCAGCCATCGGAGGCACGCGTTGGCGCTCGTGACCGAGGCGGCAATGGGCTGCTTGATTTCGTGCGCCAGCGCGGCGGCCAGCTCGCCCATCATGTTGACGCGATTGATATGCGCGAGATCCGCCTCCAACTGACGCAGCCGTTCGCGCTCGTCCTCCGCATGCTTTCGGTCCGTGACATCGATCGTGATCCCCACGTAGTCACCTAGTTCACCCGACGGCGTGTGATGACCTATGCCACGGAGCACTCTGATGGCGCCGTTGTCGACCCGACGAATGCGAAATTCGACGTCCCAATCCCCTCGGGTGCGGATGGCATTCTCATAAATTGGCCTGTGCACCACCTCATCTTCCCGAAGAATGGTGGCATAAAAGCGGTCAAACGGAATCTCGCCCTGACTGGGATCGAAGCCATACAGACGCGCGTTTTCATCCGATGAATGGAATATCTGGCGCGTCAACATGTTGCAGGCCCAGCTGCCGGTATGGGTCAGCCTTTGTGCTTCCGCGAGGTACGCTTGTTCCCGCCGTAACTCCTGTGTCAGCAGCTCCTGCTCGGTGACGTCTATAGCGGTACCGATAGATCCCTTGAACACCCCATGTTCAACCTGGCTAATACCAACCCAGCGAATGTAGCGCACCTCACCGTCAGGACGAACAATGCGCTTCGTGATGTCGCAGTCGCGACGTTGCTCACGCATCTCGCGGACCGTGTCGGCCATGGAAGCTCGATCTTGTGGGTGGATGAGCGCGAGAAATTGTTCCTCCGTCGGCGACCCGTTTCCCGGGTCGAGGCCGTAAATCTTGTACAGCTCGTCGGAGCTATAGCGCACTGACTCGTAGGATGCCCAGCTGCCCATATGAGCGAGACGCTGACCCTCGCTCAGATAGAGTTGAGTTTGCCGCAAGACTTCCTCGGCTTGCCTGCGTTCCGTGACGTCCTGGACCGTGCCGAACATCAGTAATGGCCGACCTGATGCGTCTCTCTTCACATCACCCAGGCTGTGCACCGTGCGCACTTCGCCGGTGGGACGAATGATCCGGTGTTCAGCCTCGGGACGTCCTCCGGTTCGCAGGGCCTCCTCGGCCGTTCGGAACACAAACTCTCGGTCGTCCGGGTGCATCATCTCGCCGATAGCCGCTATGTCGATGGGACCCTCCTGCGGCGTGAGTCCATAGATACGATAGGTTTCAGCCGACCAGATGTTCTCGTTCGTCTCGAGGTTCCACGCGAAGTAGCCCACGTGGGCGACGCGTTGGGCCTCTTCGAGCTTCGCGTTGCTTTCTTGTAAGCTGCGTGACATCGACAAGCTCGTCAGCAGCGTCGCAAGGCGCTGGCCCGTCGCCTCGAATAATTTCTGCTCTGGCTCGGTCCAGTTCCGTGCCGCCACGCACTGGTCCAAGCCGACGATGTATGGCTGGTCAACGTTTGGATAGACGGCGAGACAGATGCGCGACCGCACATTCGCTCCTGACCCAAACCGCACCGCGGTGTCCGACGCCCTGACCATGCGATGCATCTGAGCAACGTCCGCGTCCATCGAGAAAACGGAACCGACACTCGAGGAATCGGAAAACTCCGGACGGGTGCGCTCCATCACCATGCGCCACGTTGGACTCTCAGGATCACACGGATAGGCCATCCACGCCCGATCGGATCCAAAGATCGATAACAGTGCATCGAGCACCTGGCGTATCATCTGATCGAGGTCGCCCGTGCCTTGCATGGACCGGTTGATCTGGTCGACGCTTTCCAAAAACCAGAGCTGGGTCCGGCGCTCTTCGTCAGCGCGCTTGCGCTCCGTGATGTCCGTCACGACACCGACGAACTCGACATGTCCGGAGTTGTCGATGCCAGCGTGGGCGACCGTATGGACATATGTAATCGCGCCGTCGGGCCGAAGAACGCGATGCTCGACATTCAGGTCCAAAGCGTTCAGCGCGGCATGATCCACGAGCGCTCGCACCCGATCCAGGTCGTCCGGGTGAATTCTGTCGAATGCCCGGTCGAGTGTGGGGTTCGTTTCTCGTGTGTAGCCTAGAATTCTGTAGGTTTCATCGGACCACAGGATCTCCCCACTGGCAACTTTCCACACGAACGTCCCCGAATGACGCAGCCGCTGCGCCTCTGCCAAGGACTTCCAGCGTCGTTGCAACTCCGCCTGGGCCGCCTGCGCTCGACGCCAGTGACTCAATAGCCCAACACCCACGCTGAGTATCACAAGAACGATCAGAAGCGGCATCATTGAGCAGGCCTCGTCTCCACGTCGCGTATCTACTAATGATGTAGCGATGGAGCGCAACGTGCGATGATCACCGACGCAAATGAGAGCGTGCTTGTCCCTCGATGAGCCGCGCCACACCAATAAGCCCTCGAGCCTCAAAGGAGTTCACGAGACCGGTCTTATGGAAACACATCATAGCACCGCCGGCGCCCGAAACTATTCTCCCGGAGAGCACCGACAAACCTAAGGAGACAGTTATGAGCGCAGTGGGGGCGTACCCTGAAACAGAGAGACAGGCGGTACAAACGATCACGACGCACTACATCGATGGCGCGTTCGTCGAATCCCACGGCCGCGAGGTCATGGACAGTATCAACCCGAGCAATGGGCAAGTCATCGCTCGCGCGCTGCTGGGTGACGAGGAGGATGCACGGCGTGCCATCGCCGCGGCCAAGCGCGCGCTCGTGGATTTCCGCCGGACCACCAAGGAGGAACGGGCGGCACTGCTACGCCGACTACACGAGGCCGCCGCGGCTCGCGTCGATGATCTGACGGCCGCAATGGTCAAGGAGTATGGCGGCGTTCTCCAATTCTCCAAGCTCATCGTGGAGTCCGGCGTCGAATCGTTTCGGCAGGCTGAGAAGGCGCTCGAGGAACTGCCGTGGGCTCGACGCTGGGGAAAGACCACGGTCTCGTTCGAGCCCGTCGGCGTCGCCGGCCTGATTACGGCTTGGAACGCGAACGCACTGTTCATGTGCTCGAAGCTCGCCTCGGCGATCGCCGCTGGTTGCACGGTCGTGGTGAAGCCCAGCGAACTGAGCGCGCTGCAGGCCCACGTGCTCGTCGAGATTCTCCATGAAGCGGGGCTTCCAAGGGGCGTATTCAACGTCGTCACGGGGCGCGGTGAGACGGTGGGAGCCGAGCTCGTTCGGAATCCCGACGTGGCGAAGATCTCGTTCACGGGGTCCGGTGCGGTTGGCCAGCAGATCATGCGCGATGGGGCCGCCACGATGAAGCGTGTGACGCTCGAGCTGGGCGGCAAGTCGCCCAACATCTTACTCGATGACGTCGCGCTCGAGACCGCGATCCCGACCGCTCTTGGCATCGCGTTCTTGAACAGCGGTCAAGCGTGCGCCGCGGGCACTCGCCTGCTCGTCCCGAAGAGCAAGCTTCCCGCCGTCAAGCGGGCGATCGTGAACGCTATGTCCGCCTTTCCCGTCGGCGACCCCGTCGATCCAAAGACCATGGTCGGACCGATGGTCAACCAGAAGCAGTACGAGCGCGTGCAGTCATACATCCGTAAGGGCATCGCTGAAGGCGCCGAGGTGCTCGTCGGTGGTGAAGGGCATCCGCAGGGTCTCGAAGCGGGTCACTTCGTGAAGCCGACGGTGTTCGTCAACGTGACGAACGACATGGCGATCGCGCAGGAAGAGATATTCGGCCCCGTCCTGTCGGTCATTGCGTACGACACCGAGGAAGACGCGATCCGCATCGCCAATGACACGACGTACGGGCTCCACGCCTTTGTCAGCGGCACGGACGTAGAGCGGGCTCGCCGGATAGCGTCGCAGATCCTCGCCGGCCGTGTGGTGATCAACGGCATGCGTGACGATCAGCAAGCACCGTGGGGAGGATTCAAGCACTCCGGCGTCGGCCGCGAATTCGGGACGTTCGGGATCGAGGCGTTCAGGGAATCGCGCGCCATCCTGGAGTGACAGGCACGCGACACAGGGAGGACGACACGTGATGGATTGGTGGATCGATGCCCTCGCGGCCGAATTCGACAGGCTCAAGCACGAGGTCGCGGTGGGCAGCGTCACGACTCAGATCGCGAGGAGCGAACGACTCGCGGCGTTGCGCTGGCACA
>Ga0210409_10005120_pt1 | contig 13833 bp, 15 predicted proteins | sample IncBWH17MmetaG_FD_161649 | JGI IMG/M metagenome (GOLD analysis project Ga0210409, IMG submission 161649) | Forest soil microbial communities from Barre Woods Harvard Forest LTER site, Petersham, Massachusetts, United States - Inc-BW-H-17-M | ecosystem: Environmental > Terrestrial > Soil >... | reverse complement strand
CGAATGGAAGCTGCTCAAGGCCAATCTGCATGAGAGCAACTATACGGTGGATGGCGACGCCCTCGCCGACGGCAAGTACTCTTTCCGGGTGGTAGCGTCAGACGGCGAAGTGAACCCCCCCGGAGCCGCGCGGGAGGCCGAACTGGTTAGCGCTCCGGTGCTGATCGATAACACGCCACCGGTGATCCACGCCGGGGCGGCTCGCAAGACGGCGAACGGTGTCGAAGTGGAGTTTGAGGCCGAGGATTCCGCGTCTCCGCTGCGCCGATGCGAGTACTCGGTGGATGCCAGCGCCTGGACGCCACTCGAATCGCTCGATGGCGTTATTGATTCGCAGCGTGAGAAATTCGTGGTGCGGTTAGACCACCTCTCACCCGGAGAGCATGTTCTGGTGCTTCGCGCAGTGGATAGTGCCAACAACGCCGGCCTGGCGAAAATCGTGCTGCACTAGACCGTCATGACCGCGTTCACTCTTTGATCATTTTCTCCAGCTTCTTCAGCTTCGATCTCATTTCGTCGCTTGCTTCGGCAATCTGATTGGTGTCGTAAATTACCCGGGGGGTCAGGAACACGATCAACTCGGTACGGGCCTTCGTGCTGGATTTGCTGCCAAATGCGGCGCCGAGAAACGGAATTCGGTGCAGCAGCGGAATCCCACCCGAGCTGTTAGTATCCGCCTCCTGGATGATTCCTCCGATGGAGATCGTGTCTCCATCCTGCACAGTGACCTGCGTCGATACGTTGCGCTGGGAAAAGGAAGTGGAATCTACGGTCACGCCGGCCGGAGGCGGGATGGGAGCGCTCACCTGCTGATTGATCACCATGGTGACCACGCCGCTGGAGTTCACTCGAGCCAGGATATTGAGCGACACGCCCGTGCTGCGGTTCTGGATGGTGTTGGCGAAGAGGCTGGTGCCTCCGACTTGCGCTCCGCTCACGGCCTGGGAGCTGAGGGTGGGCACGTCGTCTCCAACGGTGATGGAAGCCGGGATGCTGTCTGTCGCGATGATGCTGGGAGCGGAGATCACTTTGGCGTGCGAGGTGTTTTCACTGGTATTGAGGAAGGCCAGCAACTGACGCGAATGGCCAACCAGGAAGCCGGCCGAGAGGGTCAAAGCGGGAGCCCCGCCCGAAGCCGCACTCGTCAAGGAACCCAAGAGATTCCGGTAGGCTCCGGTCTTCAGCTGGAACTGTTCTTCCACACCCAGGGACCAGGAACCCGTCAAGTCGACCTCATAGACCTTGGCTTCGATCAGCACCTGTCGAGGCGGGATATCAATCTGCTCGATGAGTTTTGAGATTTGCTCCCACTCTTGCGGGGTGCCCTGGATCAGCAAGGTATTGTCGAAGGGATTGGGAATGATTCGCGGGTGCATCATGGCGCCGCCATAACCGCCGGTGCCCAAGTACTGTCCGGTGAGGTCTCCCCCCAAAGCGCCGCCACCCACGCTCGGCGCGGTTGACTGAGGGTTAGGGACCGACATTGCCGGGTTGGCCGGATTTACAAATGTGCCGGGTGGCATGCCGGACATCATGGCATTGGCGCCGGCTGGAACACCGCCAAAACCTCCCCCAAAGCCACCACCACCGCCCGCACCCATGCCGTAGCCACCCATGGCGCCGCCCATGCCGTAACCTCCCATGGCGCCACCCATGCCATAGCCACCCATTCCGTAACCACCCATCCCGAAGCCACCCATCCCACCCATGCCGCCGTATCCACCGCCGAAGCCGTAGCCTGTGTAGTTGCTATAAAGCTGCATGAGAACCATGCCGACAATCTGAGCGCTGCCGTATTTGAGCCGGTACACGTAGTTGTCGATCGAACCGGCTGTAACTTTCATGGGGACGTCGAGTTTTTTGAGCCACTTCTCCACTTCGGGAAAGATGCCCGGATTCGGCGCCACGGCAATAATGGTGTTGATCCGGTCGACCGGCATAAAACGAATCGAGCCCGTTTTCTCTGAGAGGGCAAACGCCTTGAACACGTTCTCGAGTTCTTTGGCGATGTCTGTTGGCCGGCCGTGCTGGATGTCGAAGAGGCGGACGCGCTGGCCTGCGAGCGCGTCGCTGTCGAAGAGGGCAATCAGATCCATGGTGCGCCTCATGTTGCGGCTGTTGTCCAGGATCATGAGCAGGTTTGCCGGCTCGTAGACCGTCATCTTGGCGCTTTCCCCGAGAAACGGCTCGATCAACTTCGACATCTCGGCCACCGTCACATACTTCAGAAACATCAGATTCAGGATGGTGCGCTCATCGTCGGGAAGATCCTTGGAGTTCACCTGAGGCGTTAGAGGCAGGTGGGAAGCGTCACCCATGGGAACGATGCGATACATGTCCCCGACCTGCACCATGGCGGCGCCGTTGATCCTCAAAATAGTCTCGAGCAGGGGACGGACGTCTACCGGTTTGAACTCACCATAGGTATTGATGGTGACCGATCCCTTCACCCTTGGATCGATGATGTAGTTGATTTTGAGCGCCCTGGCCAGGATGTCGACGACCTCAACCAGAGAAGCATTCTCGAGAAACAACGGTGGTGCTGTGCCCGGCGCCGTGGGCGGCAACGCAGTTCTCGTAGGGGGAGGCCCGACTGTTGCCGGCCGCGGAGTCCCTTGCTGCTGTTGCGGCATGTCCTTCCTCTGAACCGGAAGCGGCATGGTGACGGCGGGATTCTGTGCCCACGCCGGTACAGTCGTCAGCACCGGTAGTAGCGCAAACACAACGCACCTCAACTTGTGCATTTCCGCTAGTCCTTAGTGGCGCTGGCCGCGCTTTGAGGGGCTGCGCGCTTCTCGAGCTCGCGATCCCAAACCGCACGTTCCACCTCGTTCAGCTCTCCTTTTTTTCGCTGCCAGCGGCTAATTCCGAATGGCGAGGCGCGCTCAAATCGGATCGAGTCGCCGTCTTCGACTGCCTTTGTCGACTCAATCTGATGCGCCAGCTCTTCCTTAGCTTTCTGGGGATCCTGGACGCCCTTATCTTCCACACGGGCTATTCCAAATGGTGTTTTGCTAAAGATCCACTTCTTTCCGGCCGGATCTGTATAGCGGTAGTTATTCGGATCGATCTGAACCGCATCCGGTGGAATGGTGACAGCCTGCACCTTGGTTGGTTTGGGTGTCTCTATCTTTCTTCTATTGGTGACCGGCTTATCATCGGCGGCCGCCGTTGCGGCTAAAATTGTCAGGACAGCAAGAACTCTAAACGTCATCATTTCTCCTCTGGGCCGCACGCCATGGCGCGGCCTCTTGTTGAGACTTCTAAATCGGCTCCCACCGGCAAGCCGAACCAAACGGAGTAGGCGCCACCGATTTGCGGTAGCCACTGGCTGTGGTTCCGGCGGGTGATGAATCGCCCGCCTGGCAGGCGCGAAGCCCATTTCCGATATCCGCTCCGGGAGCCGCGTCGACTTTCTGGGGTGGCGCCTGGCTGGGACGCGGTGCAGGCAGTGGCGTCCGCGCAGCCACATTGGAAGGCGGGGCCGGCGCGGGTTCGCGCACCAGCATGTCATCGATCTTTCTGGTAATCGGCTGGCCTTCCCATTCGAACGTGATGTCCTCGCGATTCACCGCCACCAGCTTGAACGGTCCAATCAGGTCTCCAAGCCGAACGCCCTGGTGTGGAGCGGAGGCATTTTCGCTCATCACTACGGTGGTACTGTCCACCAGATTCATGACGCCGTAAAGCACCGGCAACGGCGGCATAGGCGGGGGAGGCGGTTCCTTGGCCGGCTCAATCACCACATCCGGATTGCGGTCCTTCGAGAACAGCATCTGCTGGGCGATTTCCGCATAACCAACCGCCGCCACAGGCTGCGGGGGCGGCGCGACATTCAATACCGGAGGCTGGCTGCCTTTCGCCGGCCGCTGCAGGACCTTTTGCTCTCGTGCACGCAGCGTGATCCAATCCTGGCGTAATCTCCAGGAGGCAGCTCCTATCGCGGCCACCAGCGCAAGATCCAGCGCAATGAGCTTCCGTTTCAAAACGACGCGAATCCTCTCTTCACCGGGACGAGTCCGCGCGGGACCACGCCCGCCAGGGTCAGCCGCACGCTGAGCATTTTGGTTTTTGGATTCCCAGCAGCCACACGCACCTCATTGGTAGCGAGCAACTCGGATTCCTTGGTGAGATCGGCGAGGAAATTCACCAGATCTTCGATATGGCATTCGAAATTTACTGAGACCGCTGCTTCGCCATACTCGTTTCCGAGGGGACGCAATTCAGGAAATTCGCCTCCCCGCACCTCAATATGTTCCGCCTTAGCCACACGGCGGATGGTCTCGAGCAGATGCGCCTGGGCTTGCTGCGCGGTGGGCGCCTGAATGATGCCCTTCTCTCGCAGCGCCACCTCATGGGAAATCTTCTTGGCCAAAGACTGTTTCGCGGGCACAGTGGCGGCCACCTGCCTGAGACGCGCCAGCCTCTTCTCCGCCAGAGGAACACTGTCGCTGGCCGCCACTACGGATGTCTGGCGCTGGCCATACACGCCGTAACGCAGCACCAGCACCGTCAGCAAGCCCAATGCCAACAGAAGCACCGCCCGCCGGTCGCGAGTGGAAAGATTCATGGCCGCGCCTTTCTCGCCGTACGGATTTGGAACTGGTCGCTGCCGCCGGATTTTGCGATCGAACCTACGAACGTGGAGTTTTGAAAATAGGGCGAGCTATCAAGCAGCTTCAGCAGCGGCGCGGCCTGCTCGGACTCGCCCCCGATGGTAGCCGCGTCCGGCGTCAGATCGATCATGCTGGCCCAGGTCGTAGCGGGCAACAGCTTGGTCAGGCCTTCCAGCGTTTCCAGATCGGCTTTGGTGCGGCCTCGAAACTCATCCAGCAGACGGACACGCTCCTGTCCGCGCAGAAATTCGGCTTCGAGCGCGGCGGCGTGCTTGGCCTGCGGCTCGAATTTCGAGGTCTCCGCTTCGAGCCCAGCCAGGTATCGCCGGTCCTGGATGGCGGAGTGCGCCAGAACCGCGGTGCCTACCAGCAGCAGCAACGCTCCCAGTATTGCCGTGGGGATGAACATGGTTCGCGAGTTTGCCTGGCGATGTTCCAGCGGCAGGACGTTGGCGGCAGCCCCCAACCATGGACACGCACCCGCCAGCGCCGTGGCATATGGCAGCGCACGCCGCGACAGATCGTTGTTCACTGGATTGGTTCGCGGCACAGGCAGAATGCAGTCGAGCGCGACAGGTTCGCATCCCGGTTCCAGGCGAAGCTCGGATGCAGCCAGCGCGACGGCGCGGTCCTGCGGCAGATCGAAATCCGCGGAGAAGACCGGCCGCGCCGCGCTTTCGCCGTAAACCTCGATGCCGCCATTTTCACCCGCAGTGGCAGCCAGGAATCCGCCGGGGGGCGCCTGCGCCTTGGCCACTGGCACTCGATGCGCGACGTAAATGGCTGCTGCTGAAAAAGTGAACGATGCCACCGCGATACCAGATTCGGCGAACAGGCTGACATACCGGTCTAGCGTGCTCCGGCGCAGAATGCCTACCAGAACGCCTCCGCTTTCGAGCTGCGACCAGCCGGAGACCACATCCTCTTCGCCGTAGGGATGCATCGTATCGATCTGCAGCGCGATGGCTGAAGCCAGGTCGCTGGCTGCTACTCCCGGGAGGGCGATTTGACGCACGATGGTTTCCGGGCGCGGCAGCAACACGGTCGCCGCCAGGTGGGTGGCTCCGGCCGCGGCCAGAAAACGGGCGTATTCCTCCCCCCACTCGGCCGCGCGCCGCTCCTGAAAATCCCGTATGGTGATCGTCCCCAACACGTCGATTCCGTTCGGCCGTACACGGACCGCCGTGATCTCGAGATTCTTGCCGTTGATTTCGATCCCTACACTCGAACCGAACGCAACGAATTTTTTCAGGTCGGCGAGTTTACGGGGTCCAGGCATTGTCATACCAGCGAAGAATCTGGAGTGTGGGATTCTCGTCCAGGGGCAAGAACTTTACGGTGGCGGCGGCAGTGCGCTGCAGGTCGGAGAGCTGGCCGTTTTGGAGCAGAAGGCGGGCGGTGGAACGGAACGTGAAAATCGAATTGCCGCCGATACGCAGGTGCCCAAATCCTGGACCGCCTCCAGGAGCCAGGTCCTTCAGTTCCTGGACGTTCTTGAAAGGCTGTAAACGGCGGCGCGCCACGATCGCGGGGATGGCATCGGGCGGGATACCGATGGCGGCCAGAACGGGGGGCTGGGCGAAATTGATATCAAAGCGGTCCGTTGCCCCGAACACCGATAGGCAGTCCTTCAGCCCGGTGCGCGGGGCCAGATGGCCTTCCGGGTCACGGTTGAAACCGCCGTAATACAACTCTGGTGTAATGCCTGGAAGCGCCATCAACTCCTCGGTCTCTTGAAAAGACGCCGGGGGAGCTTGAAAAGACGAAGCCAGCGAAGCATTTAATGGTCTCGCAGGGGCAGTTCCGCCTGAACCACGCCGCATGAGGATAAGCTCCACAGTCTGGGCGGCGCGGTCTCCATCGACGCCCAAAGCCATGAGCAGCCTGAGCAGATCCGCGGGCCGCGCAGTGTTGACATTCATCTTGGCTGTTTCGGGCACCACCTCAACCAATACCTGCCCGCTGGGAAAGGAAAACGGCAAAACCGGGGTCGCCGCGCTGTAGCGAATAGGCAGGTTTGGGGGCATCTTGTTTTGCCGGCCCCACTCCACGTAGAGAATTCCCCGTTCGATTCCGGCCTGTGCCAAATATTGTGCCCGCAAACCGTCCACCGCGGTTGCGCTGCGTTCAATTTCGCCTCGTACGGTGTTCGCCAGCGAGAAGGCAATGGCGGACAGAGCAGCCGACAGCCACATCACCGCAAGAAGCGCGCCGCCCCTGTTATTCCGGCTCTTCATCCGCATATTGAAGGTTGGGATCCCGGTTGACGCGGAACGGCACGGTAACCGTCACGGGTTTAAGACTGACCAAATCCGTATCGAGCGACGCCATCTCAATCCGGATGCCGGCGGGCCATTTCGGGGATATCCAGTTGGGAAGCCATTGTTCCACATTCTTGTCGGTAAGAAAGCCAAGGAAAGAAAACCGGCAATACGCCAGCCGGTCCGCCAGCACAAAGGAACCCGGCCCAATTGAAATGGGCAGGAAGCGCTGCGTAGCAACGCCCAATTCGGCATCTGGTCCCAATCCCAGGCAAAAGACGCCGGCCGAACGCGGGCCCGTGTATGCGGTTTCGTTTACCACCAGCCGAACACCATGTCCCTGTTCTCCGGGAATCACCTGGAATTCCAGAACCTGGGCCATCCCCCGGGCCGCTTCCGAGAGCGAATAGCTGGAAACTAAGCGCATGGATTGCCCCCGCCCCTCAAAAAACGGGACCTTAACTGGTGGGCCAGAGGGTGGAACGGCCACGGCCACCACCGGGATGAATCCCGCCAGTTGTTGCTCCAGAATCCGTTGCGCGCCGGCTACCCGGCGGTTGTCCATCAGCCTGCGATCGGTTCTTTGCAGCGCACCCATACCCACGCGCAGCGACGTGAGAATGCCCAAACTGAGCAGGCTCAGGAGCGAGACCGCAATCATCACTTCGATGAGTGTGACGCCGGAGCGTTTCATGGCGACTGCTCTTTGATCGCTGCCATATCGGCCGCGGTCAATTTCCGGCGGCGGAAAGCGTCCAGCGTGAACGTGCGACGCTTGTCCCCGGCCATCCACCAAACTTCCAGTTCGATTCTCTGAAGCACCGGCGTCCCCGCTGAGCGGCCTACGGGCATTTCGAATGGAGTCACGCGCGCCCGCCAGCCCGACTCGACCCCGCCCATGAGCGCCGGGTCGATGGTCCCGGCGACCACCGAAAACTGCGGGAGCTGCGGTTCCAGGAGAAGGGAGTCCATTTTGGAGCGCGCAATTAAAGCGATACGGTCATAGTTCGCGAGGCGCGCCGCGTTGCGTATCGAGGTGGAGATTGCCGAGAGCAGGCCCACCACGGCAATCCCCATGATGAGCGACGCCACCAAAACCTCGAGCAGCGTGAATCCCCGCCGTTTCACGGCGCGATTTCCTGGGACGCTTCCAGCGGCTGGACTTCAGGCACGCCGGTCATCGGATTGACGCGCACCATGCGCCGCGTTCCTTTTCGATTGGCGATCTCGATCCCGATGCGCGGCACGTTCCCCCCGGGAAGCAAAAGGAACCGGCGCGGCTGGCTGGTTTCCTCGCCGGACAGTTTCGGCCAGACCGCCCGAATCGTGACCCCCGGCGGCATATCGAGTTCACGGGAGAGGCTGGGGGTCGTCAGATGCAAAGCATTCTCCTGAGTCAATATGGCTATTTCAGCCACCTCCTGCCGCCGTTCAGCGCGGTTCACGGCGGCATTCAGGAAACTGACCAGCGAATCTGATGCCGAGCGGAGCCGCAGGCTGTCCAGGCCGGAAGAAACCGCGGGAAAGGAAATACCGGCAATCAGGCCGATGATGGTAACGACGATCAGCATCTCGATCAGCGTTATGCCGCGACTATGCATCTTCATAGGCCTATACCCGGAGTGGTGAAAGGATGCCGAGCAGCTCGTTATTGGCTCTTCCAGCTGACAATGTCGGCGTTGATTCCATCACCGCCTGGCTGTCCGTCGGCTCCGTAACAGACTAAGTCCGGCTCATCGCCATGCTCGCCGGGGAACTTGTACAAATACGGATGTCCCCACGGATCTACGGGGATCTCCTGCGGCAGATAGGGACCTTGCCACTGCGCGAGGTTTGGCGGCGGCGTGCGCAACGCTTGCAGGCCCTCCTCGGTCGAAGGAAAAATTCCGGTATCCAGTTTGAAGGAGCCCAGTGCCGTCATGAAGGAGTTGATTTGCGCGCGCGCTGCAGTCACCTTGGCTCTGTCGCTTTGCTTGAACATGCGGGGGGCCACCAGCGCCGCAAACAGCGCAATGATGGTCACCACTACCAGCATCTCGATCAAGGTGATACCGGCCCTGCCTCTGTTTCTGCGTTTGTTCATTTTCACACCGCCACTTCGTTTATACTCGTGATCGCCAACAGCATGCTGAGAATCAGCGCACCCACCATTACGCCCATCACCAGAATGACCAACGGTTCGAATAACGCGGTAAAGCGTTTGATGGCCGCGCGGGTATCGGTCTCGTAGATTTCGGCCATGCGGGCGAACATCTGATCGAGCCTGCCGGTTTCCTCGCCTACCATTAAAAGATGGCCCGCCAGCGGAGGAAACACGCCGGCCTTGCGGACCGGCCCCGCGATACCCTCGCCGCGCTTGACGCCTTGTGACACCTCTGCCAACGCTCCGGCAATTTTGCGGTTATTCAGGATCGCCGCGGCGATGCCGATGGACTGCACCAGGGGCACGTTATTGGCCACGAGCGTGGCCATCGACCGCGCAAACCGCGCCGTTTCTGCCTTACGCAACGCGTCTCCCATCAGCGGAATGCGGAGCCGCAGAGTGTCCCACCACAACCGGCCCGGCACGGTCTTTACGTACACCCGAAAAATAACGCCCGTGACCAGGAGCACGGATGCCACTATCCACCAGTATGCCGTCACCACCTTGCTCACTTCCAGCATGATCAGCGTGGGCACGGGAATCTTCATATGCGATTCTTCAAACACCGAAGCGAACCTGGGAACAACGAACGTCAGCAAGACAATGATCGAGCTGACGCCTACCGCCGCCAATAAGGCCGGGTAGATCATCGAGGAGATGATGTAGTTGCGCAATTCGTCGCGCGACCGTTCGAACTCCGCCAGCCGCTCGAACACCGCAGCCAGGTTACCGCTGGCTTCACCAGCGCGCACCATGTTGACGAACAGATCCGAAAAATATTCGGGATGAACCGCCAGGCTGTCCGCCAGCGACTTTCCGCCTTTCAGCACGCGCAGGATATCCAGAACAATGAAGCGGAAATGAGGGTGCTCGGTCAGCTCGCCCGTAATGGTAAGGGCGCGATCCACGGGTACGGTCGCGTTGAGCAGCGTGGACAATTCCTGCGTGAAGAAGAGGACGTCCCGCCGGCGGCCGCGCACAAACGCCGGCAGCTTCAGCTCAAACCCCTTCTTCTGCTCCGTTCCAACGTAGACCGGAGTGAGCCCCTGCTTGCGCAGTTCGCGCGCGACGGTTTTGTCGCTCTCCGCCGTTAAACTGCCCGTACGCAGTTTCCCGTCGCTGGCCACGGCGCGAAAGAAGAAAGTGGCCATCAAAACTCCTGCGTCACGCGCATCAGCTCCTGAACGGTAGTCTGTCCGTCCTGGACCTTCATCCAGCCATCCTCACGCAAGTTGCGCATGCCGTTGCGCCGCGCGGCCGCCGTGATCTGCGAGGCATCTTCGTTCGACATAATGCGCTTGCGGATCTCATCGTTGAGATCCATCAGCTCGAAGATGCCCACTCGGCCCGTATATCCGGACCCGGAGCATTGCTCGCAGCCGGCGCCACGGAATGTTTCGATGGTTTCGCCGTCAGGCGTGATGGCGGTGCCGGCCGAAACCTTGCAATTTCGGCAGATTACCCGCACCAGGCGCTGCGCCAGCACGCCCACCAGGGACGAAGTGATCAGGTAACCTTCCACGCCCATGTCGGTCAGCCGGGTGATGGCGCTCGGCGCGTCATTGGTGTGCAGGGTCGAATAGACGAAGTGGCCGGTGAGGGCGGCCCGGATGGCAATGTCGGCAGTTTCGCGGTCGCGGATTTCGCCCACCATGATGACATCCGGGTCTTGCCGAACGATGTGCCGAAGTCCCGACGCGAAGGAGAGGCCGATGGCCGGATTGACGTGGATCTGGTTGATGCCATCCATCTGGTACTCCACCGGGTCTTCGATGGTGATGATCTTCTTGTCGGGAATATTGATGCGCTTCAGCGCCGAGTAAAGGGTCGTCGACTTGCCGCTGCCGGTGGGCCCGGTCACCAGGAAGATGCCGTGCGGCATTTCGGTATAGTGCTCCATGCGGGCCAGCATGTGATTGTCGAATCCCAGGCGGCGGAGGTCATAGAACTCGCCCGTCGAACGGTCCAGCAGGCGCATCACCAGGCTCTCTCCGAAAAGCGTGGGAAGCGTCGAGACGCGCAGGTCGACTTCGCGGCCCAGAATTTTGAGCTTGATGCGGCCGTCCTGCGGCAGGCGGCGCTCGGCAATGTTCAGTTTCGCCATCAGCTTCAGGCGTGAAACGATGGCGGCCTTCAACTCGCGCGGCGGCGGCTCCTGGTTCAACAGCACGCCGTCAATGCGGTAGCGGACGCGAAATTCTTTCTCAAACGGCTCGATGTGAATATCGCTGGCGCGCTTCTCCACCGCCTGCGCGATCATGGCGTTCACCAGGCGGATGACTGGCGCTTCGCTAGCCATGTCGCGAAGGTGCTCGAGATTCTCGCCGGCTTCGGCGGATTCGAACTCAGCGCCAAATGGCTGCGACTGTTCGGATTCGCCGTAATACTTGTCGATGGCGTCGAGAATTTCCTGCTCCGCCGCCAGCGCGGTCTTCACCTTCAGCCCGCAAAAGCCCCGCACCGCGGAGATGGTCTCGAAATCCAGCGGGTCGGCCATCGCCAGGGTGACTGCCGAATCGTCGAGCGCCAGCGGAATAAATTGGCATTGCCGCATGAACCGCGGCGACAGCCCCTCGATCTCGGGAGCCGACGGGGGCGGTCCGTCGAGCGCGGCGAGAGGCACCCCGAGTTGCTCGGAAAGTGCTGCCAGCACGTCGCGCATGGCGATGAACCCGAGGTCCACCAGGATCTTGCCCAGTTTGTCGCTGCGCTCTTTTTGAATTTCGAGCGCGCGCTCCAGATCCTCTTGCTCGATCTGGCGCCGGTCGATCAGCATTTCACCCAGCCGCGCCGGCCGGTGAGGTGGATCGATGACGCTGGCCGCGGAAGAAGCGCTCATCTATAGCTCTTGCACGCGGATCAAGGAATCGAGAGACGATCGGTCGGCCCGGCCTAGCTGCACGTCCAGAAGTTTCTGGCGTTCCGCTTGCATGATAATCTGCGATGGCAGGCCGGTGGTATCCTCCCACTTGGTGAAGTAGACAAGGGAAACGCCCAGCACGATGTTTTCGTTTGAACGCACGCCATCGAGGGAGGACGCCATGGAGAGCATGGCCTCCCGCATGGTTTGTTTGAGGAGCGGAACCCGTTGCAGTTTCTGGGTGTGCACCTTTACCGCGTACTCTTTCGGGATTTTCTGTAAAAAGGGATTAATGTTGGTGGTTACCATCAGGTCTAACTCGGCCGTAAAAACAGCACCGTAGCCATCGAGATAAACGCCGCGCGTGGTGCCCAGCAGCTCAAACGGAGTCTCCGGGTTGGCCGTGAGAACACTCTTGTCAAAACTCTGTTCCATGGCGCGCATGGCTGTGCGACCCACCCGCGGGCCCGCGGCCACCGCCGTCCACACCACCGCAGCCAAGAGGATGCAGGAGATCACTACCCGCTTCACCGCGATTCCTCCAGGCTGGCTACCAGGCTCTTGCTGACGTTCACCTGCTTCTGGAGCACCACCACGCTTTGGGCCAAGTTCTCCATATTCGCCAGATCCCCCTGCCGCTGCTGTTCGAACCGATGCTCGGCGGCAGCCAGCAATGCGGCGGCCTTGCCGGCTTGGCGGGCCTCACTTTCGCTGACGGCTTTCTCCACTGCCGCGGTAACGCGCGCGGATACTTGCTGCTCGATTTTTGCCGGGTCTGCTGACGGCGCCGATACTGCGGGCGCCGGGCGGAAGAAGGCAAAAATCACCAGCGCTGCCGAAAGCATCGCCGCTGACGCAAACCCCAGCTTAGGCGACGATCCCCAAAGCGACTGCCAGGCGCGACGTAGCGGTGACGGCTCAAATACCTTGTCGGAGACGAAGCCGATACGCTGGGGGACTTCCTCATCGCGCAACGCCAGCAATGTCGAATGCGTAAGGCGCAGCCGCTCCAGGTCTTCGTTGCAATGAGCGCAACTGTGAACGTGAACTTCCACGTGCCGGCGGTCGGGTTCCGCCAGCACGCCGAAAAGGTAATCACGCAAATCGAATGGCGAACAACTCATGTAACACCTCTGCTTTTGAGTGGAGCCAGTTGTGCCTTGAGCAAGTCCAGCGCGGTATAGACGCGCGATTTGACGGTCGAGACCGGACAATCCAGAATGTCCGCCATCTCCTCGAACTTGAATCCTTGATAGATCTTCAGAATCACGGCTTCCCGCTGCTCCGGATTGAGCTTCCCCAGGGCCGTGGTCACAGCAATGGACAGTTCCATTGGAAACGCAGTCGTTCCGCTACCCGGAACCTCGAGACCTGGAAACTCGCCCTCACCCAGCGTCTCCCCTTCCGGCCGCCGCTTGCGAAAGGCGGAGAACGCTTCGTTGTGCGCAATGCGGAACAGCCATGGCGCGAAGCGCACGGGATCATCCAGCTTTCGCAGGTTCTGGTAGGCTTTCAAGAAAACGTCCTGGCTGAGATCGAGCGCGTCCTCTCGCTCGCCGACGATACGCAATAGGTAGTTGTAGACACGCTTTTCCCATCGGGAAATCAAGAGGTTATAGGCCTCCACATCCCCCTGGCGCGCCTTGCGGATCAGGTCGGCGTCCTCAACCGCCCGAAAAATCAATGCACAGACTCCTTGTGGAATGACGCTCCGCGAGCAGAAAAAGTCTGCAAGTGGCTCTACTTAGTGTAGCGCCTGGAGGGTTATAGCGAGCAGTGTGATGCTCCGGTGGGGCATGCTTTAGCTTGCCGGTGGGGCGCGCTTGACCATGGCCAAATCCCAGCCGAAACCGGGTTCTCTTCGATATACGCCACAATCCGGTGATCCCAGGACTCATGCGGCCAGAACGGTTCGCCCGTCCGCTCCAACAACAGATTCGCCTCCCTGGCCGT
>Ga0210409_10005119_pt1 | contig 13834 bp, 10 predicted proteins | sample IncBWH17MmetaG_FD_161649 | JGI IMG/M metagenome (GOLD analysis project Ga0210409, IMG submission 161649) | Forest soil microbial communities from Barre Woods Harvard Forest LTER site, Petersham, Massachusetts, United States - Inc-BW-H-17-M | ecosystem: Environmental > Terrestrial > Soil >... | reverse complement strand
GTTCATGGACCAAGCTGGGCGCCGCGGGGCGGCGAAGCGCGTGCTGGTGGCACGTGCGAGACGTCACGTGGCGATCCAGCGCCGTGTCCAGGGACGAAATCCAGACGTGCCGTTCATTTTGAAAGACCTTCTTAGCCGACTCTCCTACCCTTCAAAGATGTCAACGACTGCGCGTCACCCGCTCGCCGACCGTCGCATCGCCCGCCTCGCGTTGCTCGTCGCGGGGTTGTGCACGATCGGCCTGGCGCTCACCTGGGTGCTGGCCGAGCTCGTGCCGATCACGCACGTGAAGGATGCAGTTGCGCTGTATGACTTCACGCGCTTGAATCGCCCGCTCGTCGAAGTGCCCGCCAACGCGCTGCTCGACCTGCTCTACCCGCCGTTCTATGCGGCCTGGGGGATCCTGCTGGTGACGGTCGCGCTGCGCCGCCGCCTGCCCTGGGTCGCGCTTGCGGTCGTCGTCGTCATGCCGCTGGCGCCGTTCTCGGCGGAGCTGCTCAAGCCATTGCTCGCCCACTCCCACGATCAGCTCGGGCCGAAATACATCACTAGCGCCTCCTGGCCGAGCGGTCACGCGACGGCGGCGTTGACCCTGTCTTGGTGTGCGCTGCTCGTCGCCCCGCCTGCCAGCCGCGGGCTGCTTGCAACGCTGGGCGCGGCATTCTCGCTGGCGGTGGGGATTGCGCTGCTGGTGCTCGCCTGGCACATGCCCAGCGACGTCGTCGGTGGCTACCTGCTGGCGACACTGTGGGCGGCACTCGCGTTTGCGCTGTTGCGCGCGCTGGGGCGGGACGGGGACGCACGGCAGTCCAGGCGCAGGTCGCTAGCCGGAGCCAGGCCCGGTTCCGGCGCCGTGCGCGCCTGGAGCCCATAGCGGCTCCGGTTTGGATCCGCTCCCTCCGGCCCCGGCGTCGTTTGCGGCGCGGCTGAGGATGAACAGCATGTCTGAGAGGCGGTTCAGGTAGCGGACCACCTCGGGGTTGCATTCCTCGCCGACGGCTATCGCGCGGCGCTCGGCGCGGCGGCACACGGTGCGGCACACGTGCAGCTGCGCCCCCGCCGGCGTTCCCCCGGGGATAACGAACGAGCGCAGCGGCTCGAGCTTGTCGTTGACCTCGTCGCACACCCGCTCGAGCCACGCGGCGTACTCGCTCGTCACGCGCAGGCGCACCTGGCCCTTGCCGGTTGTGTCGCGTTCGCCCTCGGCCGGCGCCGGCACGGAGAGGTCGGCGCCGACGTCGAGCAGGTCGTTCTGCACACGTCCCAGCCACGCGGCGAAGTCGGGCGGCAGGCCTGGAGCCAGCAGCGCCACGCCGATCGCCGCGTTGAGCTCGTCCACGGTGCCGTAGGCCTCGACGCGCGGGTGAACCTTGGAGACGCGGCTCATGTCCCCGAGGTGGGTCTCTCCGCCGTCTCCGAGCTTGGTGTAGATGCGCGTCAGGTTGACCGTCACCGCCAGCCGAGTCTGCCACACCGGCGCCCCGAATGGCGGTTTTTGATCACTGTGTGCGCGGTCGCACTGCGTGGCGTCGGCCAGATCGGATACTTTCCCGGCCTTCATGCGGGTAGGCGTTCCGAAGGAGACCGCCGAGGGCGAGCACAGGGTTGCGCTCGTGCCGGAGGTCGTAGCCAAGTTGAAGGCCAAGGGCATCGACGTCCTGGTCGAGAATGGCGCGGGCGCAGACGCCCTCCTGCCGGACGCCGCGTTCGGCGAGGCTGGGGCGCAGATGACCGCCGACACAGGTGAGGTGTGGCGCTCGGACGTTGTGGTCAAGATCTCTCCGCCCAGCGAGCCCGAGGTCGCACTGCTCGGAGGAGGCTCGATCCTGATTGGCTTCCTCGCCCCGCTCACCAGCCCGCAGACGACGCGTGCTCTTGCCTGCGCCAAGGCGACAGCCTTCGCGATGGAGTCGATCCCGCGGATCTCGCGCGCCCAGTCGATGGACGCGCTCTCCTCGCAGAGCAACATCGCCGGCTATAAGGCGGCCCTGCTCGGCGCGGAGAACATGGGGCGTTTCTATCCCATGCTGATGACCGCCGCGGGCACGATCCCGCCAGCCAAGGTCCTGGTGCTCGGGGCAGGCGTGGCGGGACTGCAGGCGCTTGCCACCGCCAAGCGTCTCGGCGCGCGCACGACCGGCTACGACGTGCGCCCCGAGGTCGCCGAGCAGGTGCAGTCGCTCGGCGCGCAGTGGCTCGACCTGGGCCTCGAGGCGAGCGGCGAGGGTGGCTACGCGCGCGAGCTCACCGCGGAGGAGCGTGCCCGACAGCAGCAGGCGCTCACCGACGCCATCAAGGGATTTGACGTCGTCATCACGACCGCGCTCGTACCCGGGCGCCCCGCGCCGAAGCTCGTCACCGCCGAGGCGGTCGAAGGGATGAAGCCCGGCTCTGTGATCGTGGATCTCGCGGGGGAGTCTGGAGGCAACTGTGAGCTGACCGAGCCGGGTCAGACCGTCGTCAAGCACGACGTGAAGATCGTGGCGCCCTCGAACCTGCCGGCGAGCATGGCCGAGCACTCCTCGCAGCTGTTCGCGCGCAACGTCCTCGCCCTGCTCGACCTGCTCGTCGTCCCCAAGGAGGGCGGCGCCGAGGGCGAGGTCGGGCTGAAGCTCGACTTCGATGACGAGATCGTGGCCGGCTCGTGCACCGTGCGCGACGGGGAGATCGTCGGGGCAGCCGCAAAGGCTGCCGTTGAGAGCGCCGGAGCAAGCAGCTCGGGCGATGGGGGAACGGGCACGCAGGGCACGGGCACACAGGGAGCAGACACATGATCCTCGCAAGCGTGCTCATCACCAACCTCGCGATCCTCGTGCTCGCCGGCTTCATCGGCTTCGTGGTCATCTCGAAGGTGCCCAACACGCTGCACACGCCCCTGATGTCGGGCACGAACGCGATCCACGGGATCGTGCTGCTCGGCGGGCTGCTGCTGTTCGCGCTGCCGGATCTGAGTGCCTTCAGCAAGCTGCTGCTGGTGATCGCAGTCGCCTTCGGCACGATCAACGTCGTCGGAGGCTTCCTTGTCACAGACAGGATGCTCGACATGTTCAAGTCGAAGCCCAAGCCAAAGGCGCCTGGGGGCGACTCCAAGGACGGCGGCGGCTCGACGCCGGACGGGAAGGCGGGGTCATGAGCAGCGTGCCGCTCGCCACGAGCTTCCTGCAGAGCGAAAGCTTCATCTACGTCCTCTACATCGTGGCCTTTTCGCTGTTCATCCAGGGCCTACGGGGGCTGTCAGGGCCGACGACGGCCGTACGCGGCAACCGCATCGCCGCGGTCGGCATGGCGATCGCCGTCATCGCCACGCTGCTGAACCCCGGCGAGGGAAACTGGGGCCTGATCGCGCTCGGAATCGTGCTCGGCGTCGTCGTCGGGGTGCCTGCGGCGCGTCAGGTGAAGATGACCGCAATGCCGCAGATGGTCGCGCTGTTCAACGGCGTCGGCGGCGGCGCCGTGGCGATCATCTCGTGGGTCGAGTTCCGCAGCCACGGCTCCACCTACGGCTCTCACACTGTGGTGAGAACGTTTGAATCCGGGCCGTTCGTCGAACACGCGGTGGTCCACACGGGCGCGTTGCCCACCTATGTGGCGATCTTCTCCGTGTTCGCCGCCATCGTCGGCTCGGTGTCCTTCTGGGGCTCGAACATCGCCTTCGGCAAGCTCCAGGAAATCCTCCCCGGCCGTCCGATCACGTTGGGGCCGGCGCAGCAGATCGTCAACATGGTGTTGCTCGTGCTTGCGCTTGCCGCAGGCATCGACCTCGTCGCCGGCGCCCACTCCGAACTGCTCTTCATCGGGATGCTCGTCGTCGCGGCGCTGCTCGGCAACGCCGTCGTGCTGCCGATCGGCGGCGCCGATATGCCTGTCGTCATCTCGCTCTTGAACGCCTTCACCGGCCTTTCGGCCGCAGCGACGGGCATGGCGCTTAACAATCCGGCTCTGATCGTTGCGGGCATGATCGTGGGCGCCTCAGGCTCGATCCTCACGAACCTGATGGCGACCGCGATGAACCGCTCGATCCCCTCGATCGTCGCCGGCGGCTTCGGCGGCGGCGGCGCCGTCGAGGGCGCCGAAGGCGCCGGCGAGCATCAGGGCACGGTTCGCTCCACGAGCGCCTCCGACGCGGCCATACAGCTCGCCTACGCCAACCGCGTCGTCGTCGTCCCCGGCTACGGCATGGCCGTCGCCCAGGCGCAGCACGCTGTGCGCGAGCTCACCAAGGAGCTCGAGTCGCGTGGGGTGGAGGTCAGCTACGCGATCCATCCCGTCGCCGGGCGCATGCCCGGCCACATGAACGTTCTCTTGGCCGAGGCCGACGTGCCCTATGACCAGCTGAAGGAGATGGACGACGCCAACCCCGAGTTCCAGCGCACCGACGTCTCGCTCGTGATCGGCGCCAACGACGTCACCAACCCCGCGGCCAAGAACACCCCCTCCTCGCCGATCTACGGCATGCCGATCCTCGAGGTCTCAGACTCCCGCTCGGTAATCGTCATCAAGCGCTCCATGAACCCCGGCTTCGCCGGCATCGAGAACGAGCTCTACTTCGATCCGAAGACCTCGATGCTCTTCGGCGACGCCAAGTCGGCCGTGAGCGAGATCACGGCCGAGCTCTCGGCTCTCTGAGTCGCTTGCTCTCATAGCTTGACCGTCGCGTGGCTTTGGCTCTCTGAGCCCAGCACTCACAGCTTGGCCGCTGCGGTATTGCCTGCCTGAGTCGCCTCACTGCCGCTGTCTTGGCGAGGCTTTCCGCTTCGCGCGGGCACTCCAAGGGAACGACCCCATATCCAAATAGGTGTCTCCCCGCATGCCTCGCTCCTGCCCGTTGCGGGCTCGTCCAGCCGGCCTGCGCACAAGCAGTCCTACACGTGCCAATTTGGTACGCAATGCAGACAACACACACATTGTCAATAAAGTACATCGTATCTTACACTCAACTGAGGAGAGGAAACGTAATTATCTGAGGGGTCTGGGATTTCGCCGCGTCGCCTCACAACTTCGGGTCAAACACGGGTCGCGCTGGTCGTCGGGGTGCTGGTGTGTGCCGTGTCCGTCTCCGGGGTGGCCGGACCTGCCGGTGGAAGGTCCGCGCCGCCCCGGATCGGCCGGCGCGCGGCGCTGGAGCGTCCGGCGCCGGCGCCGCGCGCACGGGCAAGCATCATCGGGGGAGCCCCCGCCTCGATCGCAAGCTTCCCCTTCCAGGTCGCCCTGTATGACCCGCAGGCCGGCTCACCGGCCGCCGGCTTCTTCTGCGGAGGGGTGATCGTCGACGCGACCCACGTCGTCACGGCGGCCCACTGCATCGCCGGGGGAGGGGGCAGGCAGGCGGGCTCGCCGAGCAACGTGGCAGTGCTCGCCGGGTCGAGCACGCTCGACCCCACCGACCCGGGCAGCGTCCGCGACCCTGTGCAGTCGAGCGCTTTCGACTCGCACTACAACCCCGTCAGCAGCGACTACGACGTCGCCCTGCTGACGCTCGCGCATCCGCTGTGGGCGGGCTCGACCGCGCCGTCGATCAACGGAGTCAACCCGATCGCCCCGCTGCCCCTGAACTCGGGAAGCCCCTCCTCCCACGCGAACCCCAACGTCACCCCCGCAAGCATCGCCACGGCCAGCGGGTGGGGGGACGTCAACCCGGCCCCCGGCCACCAGGCCAGCTATCCGAGCGGCCTGCGCTCGGTGCGCATGCCCCTCGTGTCGGACTCGCTGTGTGAAGAACAGTATTCGCTGATAGAACAGCCGATCACGCCGCGCATGATCTGTGCAGGCGGCGGTCACTCGCGTCTGGACACATGCTACGGCGACAGTGGTGGCCCGCTCGTCGTCGACCGCGACACCCCTGCGCACCCACCCGGCGACTATCTGCTCGTCGGGCTCGTCGACTTCGGCAACGGCTGTGCCCAGCCCGGCTACGCCGGTGTCTACACACGGATAGCAAGCCCCGAGATCACTCACTTCCTGAGCTCGGGAGTCGGACACGTCGCGCGGGCGAGTGGCGCGCGCGCCAAGCACAAGAAGCATAAGAGGCACAAGAGGCGCCACCGCGCTGCCTAGGGCCACAGTCTCCGATCCGCCGCTTCTCTCCGAGCGAGGAGCCGGTGTCTTTGCACCGGCAGGGGGGACGCTCGCTCAGCGCAACCGGCTCGGCTCAGTGCAACAGGCCGGCTCAGCGCAACCGGCTCGGCTCGACGTAGCGGTACAGCCCGCGGCGCACAATCGTCGAGTTGCGCACCGTCCACGCCGTCGTCGGAGTGCAGTGGCGTCCCGACGAGCACGGGTTGGGGAGAATCGCGTAGCGCACAGCCCCTTCGCGTACGAGCTCGCGCAGCTGTGCCACCGAGACGAGGATGCCGTCGATGCTGCGCATCACCAGCACCGGCTGGGCGTCCTGGGCGATCAGCCCTACGACCGCGAGTGGGTTGGCGGCCGCTGCCTCGTAGCGCGCGCCGTCGCGGTGGGCGCGCAGATAGGAGCTGTACTGGCTGCCCGACCCGGTCGGATTGGCGTCGCTCGTTCGTTCTTCGACGAGATCGACCGAGGCCTCCGCGGGGCCGCTCAGCAGGGCAAGCGAGAGGGTTGCGAGCAGTGCGACGCGCACAGGCTGCGCTCCCTTCGCTCGCATCAGGAGATAGGCGGCGGCGATCCCGAGGGCAGCCGCCACGGCAGGCGACATCGCCTCCAGGTAGCGTGGCTGAAGGTGGCCCATGAAGCTGAACAACAGGTAGGAGGTGGCGACCCATACGACCAGCGTCGCGACCAGCCAGCGCACGGTACGCAGCTCCGGCTCGGCCGCCACCGCGCGCAGCGGCCTCGCACGACGGCGACGGTCGAGCAACAGCACGACGGCGCAGGCGATCGTCAGCACCAGGGCGGCCACGAGCTCGACGCCGATCAGCGAGCCGTAGTGCGGTTGGCCTGAGCCGAGCAGTCGCAATGGCCCGGCCGGGCTCGAGAAGCCATAGGGCGTCAGTTCATGACCGGTGCTCCTCAATCGTTCGATCCCGTTGAAAACGAACATCGCGCGGTAGATGCTTCCGGTGTGGGACCCCATTGGAAACGGGCGCCCGCTCAACGGTGTCAGGGACGCCGTGAACGCCCACGCCATCGCCACTGCCGCGAGCACGGCCGCCGTCGCCGCCATCAGCGCAAACCGGCGGCCCGGGCGGGAGGCGGCCCACCACATCAATGCCAGCGCCGGCAGCGGCACGAGCGCCTGGCCGAGCTTCACGTCGAATGCCAGCCCGACGAGCGCCGCGCTCAACAGTACGTAGCGCCGACGACGCTGCTGCACAGCTATCACAGCCGCCCACAGTGCTGCGACGAGCAGTGCGCTCATGACGGAGTCCATGGTGTCGCTGCGCGAAGTCAGCACCGCAATCGGCAGCACCGCGAGCGCGAGCGCAGCGATGGCGCCTGCTGTGCGCCCGCACGCGCGAGCGATTGCCGCATACAGCAACCCCACAGCGGCGATCCCGCCCAGGGCCTCAGGCAACGCGAGCGCGGTGCGGTTGAAGCCGAGCAGCTTCGTCGAGGCCACCTGTAGCCACAGGTCCACGGGTGGCTTGTCGATCGCGAGCTTCCCGCTCGGATCGAGCGCCCCGAAGAAGAAGTTGTGCCAGGACAGGCCCATGCTGCGAACGGCCGCGTCGTAGAACGGGTTCTGCGCATCGAGCTTGATCGCCCACAGGCGCAGCAGCGCAGCAACCGTCACGATCGCTGCCGGGATCGCAAGCGAGCGGGGCTCGACAGCACGCCACCACTTGCTTATAGAAGCGTGCTCCCTGGGCGCTCGCGTGTCCACTCTCTCGATCAGTTGTTGCGAGCCGTCCACCGCCCGCCAGCCTACCGACGGTTGAGGAGCGCGAGCCGCCGGGTCGTGCAGCGGGCGCTGCTCTGGAAGACTGGGAGCGTGATCTCACGCACTGAGGCCCTCGCCGCGCTCTCGGCCAACGAGTTCGACCTCGTCGTCGTCGGCGGGGGCATCACGGGAGCGGGCGTTGCTCTGGATGCCGCCACGCGTGGCTACAGCGTGGCGCTGGTCGAGCGCGCCGACTACGCCTCCGGCACCTCCAGCCGCTCCAGCAAGCTCGTTCACGGCGGCCTGCGCTACCTCCAGCACTTCGACCTCGGGCTCGTCCGCGAGGCCCTTCTGGAGCGCCAGTTGATGGTTGCGCTCGCCCCGCACCTCGTGCATCCCCTCCCGCTCGTCGTGCCCGCCTTCGGCGGCGCCCGCCCCGATCGCCTGATGGGGGTCGGCTTGAACCTCTACGACGTCATGTCCGTCGATCGCGAGCGCCTGCGCTCGCGTCGCTCGCGTCGCACCCAAAGGGCGCAAGGCTCCCAAGGGGGGCAGGGCGCACGTGGCACCCAGAGGGCGCAGGGCGAGCAATCCGCGGCCGTCGAGTTCGGCGAGTCCCCGCGCACAGCCGTCTTGGAGCAGGGGGAGTCCTGGAGTCCTGAGCGCCACAGGGTCATCTCGGGGGAGCACGTCGTGGAGCTCCTGCCCGCGCTTGCCTCACGCGAGCCTACGAGCGGCTATCTGTTCTACGACTGCCAAACCGACGACGCGCGCCTGGTCCTGACAGTGCTCGGCGAGGCCGAGCGCTTCGGAGCGGTGTGCGCCAACCGCCTCAATGCCACCGCCCTGCTCGAGCACGAAGGGCGGGCGCGCGGAGTCCACGTCTGCGACGAGGAGAGTGGGGAGCACTTCCTCGTACGTGCCGAGAACGTCGTCAACGCCACCGGCGTGTGGGCCGACGAGCTGCGCCCCCGCGAGCTCCACGACGAGGCCGAGCTGCCAGTGATCAGGCCGAGCCGCGGAACCCACATCACCCTGCGCCACGAGGATCTGCCGCTCGTCGGGGGCGCGATCGTGCCCGCCGGCGCAGGCCGCACGATCTTCGCCCTACCGTGGCTCGGGCGCACGCTCGTCGGCACCACCGACAACGACTACGAGGGCCCGCTCGAGCACGTCCAGCCGGCCGGCGAGGACGTCGACTACCTGCTCGCGGCCGTCAACGAGTTCTTCGCCACCGAGTTGGGGCGCGAGGACCTCTCAGGTGCCTACGCCGGCGTGCGTCCCCTCATCTCCACCGGCGACACCAAGAAATCCGTTGACATCTCGCGCAAGGCCGAGCTGTATGAGACCTCCAGCGGCATGATCACGATTACCGGAGGCAAGCTCACCACCTGGCGGCGCATGGCCAAGATGGTCGTCGACCGGCTCGTCGAGCGCGAAGCACGCGACGCCCCCTGCCGCACCGCCGAGATCCCGCTGGGGCAGGCGGTCGCCGCCGGCGAGCTCACCTGCGGCGAGAACGTGTCCGAGTCGGCGCGGGCGGCGCTCGCCTCGCGCTACGGCTACGGCGCGCACGAGGTACTCGCCCTGATCGCAGAGCGCGAGGAGCTCGCCCAGCCGATCGTCCCCGGGCTCCCCGACCTGATGGCCGAGGTCGTGATCGCCGCCCGCCGCGAGCAGGCACGCAGCGTCGGCGACGTCCTCCTGCGGCGCACGCGCCTCGGGCTGCTCGCCGCGCGAGAGCTCCTCGGCGACGGCGACGAGCTGACCCCCGCCGTGGCGCGCGTGGCCGACGTGCTCGCGGGCGAGCTCGGCTGGAGCGGCGAGCGCACGGCGCTCGAGGCCTCGCGCTTTCTCGAGGAGGCACGCCTGGAGGGCATCCTCGTGGGCGATGACTAGCGCGGCCCCCACCCACCGGCTCAGCGCCGGCCGTCACGTGCTCGATCTTGGTGGCAGACCCTGGCTGATGGGCGTCGTCAACGCCTCCCCAGATTCCTTCAGCGACGGCGGCCGCAACCGCACGCTCGACCAGCGCGTCGAGCTTGCCGCCGAGCTCGTGCGCTGTGGCGCCGACATCCTCGACATCGGCGGCGAGTCGGCCAGCACCGGCAGGCCGCCGGTTGGGGTCGAGCAGGAGATCGAGCGGGTCGTGCCGCTGATCGAGCGGGCCGTCTCAGAGCTCGGGGCGATCGTCTCCGTCGACACCTACAAGCCCGAGGTGGCGCGCGCGGCGATCCGCGCGGGAGCGTCGATCGTCAACGACGTCAGCGGCTTGCTCTTCCCCGAGCTGGCCGAGCTGTGCGCGCAGACGGGGGCTGCGCTCGTGGTGATGCACACGCGTGCTCTGCCCAAGCAGCGTATGCAGGACCCCCGCCTCTACGACGACGTCACCCAGGAGGTCTTCGACTTCCTGGCCGAGCGGACCGCGCTCGCACGGCAGCTGGGTATGCGACCCGAGCAGCTGATCGTCGACCCCGGCCCCGACTTCGCGAAGACACCGGCGCAGACAATCGAGCTGCTGGCCGACGTCTCGCGCCTGCACGCACTCGGGCACCCCTTGCTCATAGCTATCTCGCGCAAGGACTTTATCGGCGCGCTCACCGGCAGGCCGCCGCGCGAGCGCCTCGCGGGCACGCTCGCCGCGCTCGCCCATGGTGTAGAGCAGGGAGCGCACATCTTCCGCTTGCACGACGTCGCCGCCGCCCGCGACTATCTCGCGGTGCGCTTGGCCCTGCGAGGCGACTTCGTCCCCAGCAGGGATCTCGCGCTCGCCGAGGAACTGCGACACGACAGGCCCGTCGCCGACACCCCGGCCAAGCCCCCGCACCTGTAGGGGACCGGCCGGCCGGCTAGGGTATGAAGCGCACGTGGGTGCCGACCGCTGTCCAACGCGGCCGGACGCCAGCCGCCCGACCACACTACGAAGGAGAGCCACATGACAGTGCTCGACCGCTCTGAGCTCCAGGCAAGCCCACTCGCCGACCTGCACCTGATCGCCGACCAGATCGGGCTCGAGGGCTTCCGGCGACTGCGCAAGGCCGACCTGATCGACGCAATCCTCGGCGAGAAGAAAGAGGATGCCGGCGAGTCCGATGGCGATTCCTCCGGCGAGGAGCCAGAGCGTGGCGCTCGCGCGCGCCGCTCACGCTCGCCGCGCTCACGACGCGGTGGCTCTGCGGCGAAGTCCTCGACCGAGGCAGGGCCGGTGGAGGACGAGGAAGAGGCGGAGTCCGCACCCGTCGACTCCGACAGCGCTCCCCCCGGGCGGCGTACCCAGAGGGCACAGGCCGGCCGCGGCCGCGGGCGCTCAGAGCGCGACAGGCCCGAGCAGCCTGAGGAGCCTGGCCAGACCGCAGAGGGCGTCGTCGAGGTGCTCGGCAACGGCTCCGCCTTCCTGCGCGTCGATCCGCCCGAGCCCTCCGACGGCGACGTCTACATCTCCGCCGCCCAGGTGCGCCGCTGCGAGCTCGTCTCCGGCGACCGCGTGAGCGGGCCAGTGCGCACCCCCAGGCGCTCCGAGCGCTACTCCTCCCTGGTCCGCATCGACACGATCAACGGCCGCTCGGCCGACGAGGTCTCCGAGGGGACCCGCTACGAGGACCTTCCGGTCGCCTATCCCAGCGAGCGGCTCGCCTTCGACTCCGAGGACCCCACGCTCAAGGCGATCGAATGGCTGACCCCGCTCGGCCGCGGCTCGCGCGCGGCGATCGTAGGCGGCTCCCGCGCCGGCAAGACGGAGACGTTGCGCAAGATCCTCACGGCGCTCGCCGGGCGCGAGGGGATCGAGCTGACGCTCGCACTCGTCGGCGTGCGACCCGAGGAGGTGGGGGAGTGGCAGGCGGGCCCCCTGGCGCCGGCAACCACGCTCACGTTCGCCGCCTCACCCGACGTCCAGGGCCAGGCTGCCGAGCCCCTGATCGAGACCGCCAAGCGCATCGCCGCGCGCGGGGGAGACGCGATCGTGCTGATCGACAGCCTCGACGGCCTGCACCCCCACACTGCGCGCAAGCTGCTCGCCGCCGCGCGCAACCTCGAGGACGGCGGCTCGCTCACCGTGATCGCCACCGCGGCGCGCACTTTCGGCGGTGAGAGCACCGTGATCGCTCTCGACCCCGTTCGCGCCAGCACCGGTCAGCCGACGGCGCTCGACCTCGTCGCCAGCGGCACCCTGCGTCCCGAGCTGCTTGTCGGCGAGGACGGCGCCGAGGCCATCACCCGCGCCCGCGCGACGGCGGCTGAAGGCTAGAGAAGCGGCCCATCGTCTGGAGGGTCGCTCAGCGGCCCCCTAGCCACGGTAGGCCACACGGCCCCACGACGGCTCTGGTGCGAGCTCGATCGGCTCGCCGCTGCGGTCGTGCTGGATGTACACGAAGCTGCCGGTCTCCTCCACGAAGGCGAACGTCAGCTCGCCCTCGTTGACGCGCTGGTCGAGCCACGCGCCCCTGAACACCAGCCGGCGCAGCCAGTGCACGAGCGAGCGCTCGGCTGGCCCGACGATGTCCGGCCAGCAGTCGTTGACGTGCTCCCCCAGCGCCGAGGCGGGGTCCTGGATGTCGCCGTTGACCGCCAGGTTGACGAGGTCCTCGAGCTCGTCCTCGCCGAGGCGCCCGCCGACGAAGCCAAGCTTCAGCGCCGCCTGCTCGCAGCGCTCTGAGAAGTCGCGTTCGTTGAATGTGAAGCGCAGGTCGCCGTATTCGAGGACAAAATCCTCACCGGAGTTGTAGTTGCCGCGACGTGTCTTGTCCATGGTCGATGATTAAGGGTTTGGGGTGGATATTGGTTGGAGAGCGCCGCTTCGCTGGAGCTCCAGGCCGTCGGGATCATAAGCGCGCCTCCTGCCCGCCCGCCCTGCCTGCATGCGATATTGCATTCAGGGGATACGAACGGGCGGGGCGCCCGCCGAGCTTGCTGCGTCGGTTGGGCCTCGCCGCCCCCTCGACCCGCGCGCGGGCCCACTTCGCTTCGGAAGGTCCCCTCTATACGCTCCCGGGAGATGGCACGCCTCACCGAGCATGGGCTGCGCAGATCGGTCGGGGTCTCCGGCCTGTTTGCCACGGCCTACGGCAACGTCGGCTCCTCGATCTACTATGCGCTCGGGCTCGTAGCTGCCCACGCGCTCGGCCTCACCCCGCTGGTGTTCGTGTTCGCCGGCGGGCTGTTTGCGCTCACCGCGAAGACCTACGCCGAGGGGGCCTCCATGTTCCCCGAGGCCGGAGGGTCGTCTTCGTTCGCGCGGCACGCCTTCAACGAGCTCGTCTCGTTCTTCGCAGGGTGGGCGTTGAGCCTCGACTACATCCTCACGATCGCGATTTCCGCGTTCTTCGTGCCCCACTACCTGAGCGCCTTCCCGGGGCTTGGCGGACTCAACCACAATCCGGGGGACATCATCGGCGGCCTTGTGGTGGTGGTGGCGCTCGCCGCGTTGAACATCCGCGGCCTGGGGGAGTCGGCGAAGCTGAACTTCGTGCTTGCGATCGTGGACCTCTCTACTCAGGTGCTGCTCGTCGCGCTCGGCGCAGTGCTCGTGCTCGATCCCTCGCTCTTGATCCACCAAGTCCATCTCGGGGGGGTGCCTACATGGCACGAACTGATCTTCGCGCTGTCGCTGGCGATGCTCGCCTACACGGGTATCGAGACCGTCTCCAACATGGCCGAGGAGGCGACCGACCCCGGCCGGCAGGTGCCCAAGGCGGTGAATCTCGTCGTGCTCGCGGTGCTCGGCGTGTATCTCGGGATCTCGATGATCGCGCTCTCGGCGCTGCCCGTCCTTCATCACGGCATCGGCTACAGTCACGCACTCAACGAAAGCTATTCGCACGCTGGCTATGCCACCGAGCTTGGCGGCCACTTCCAGAACGATCCCGTGCTGGGGATCGTCTCTCGGCTGGGACTGCACGGCACCGTGCTGAACATCGCCCAGTACTACGTCGGGCTGCTCGCTGCGACGATCCTCTTCATCGCCACGAATGCCGGCATGATCGGGATATCGCGCCTGTCGTGGTCGCTGGCCGAGCACCGCCAGCTGCCCGGGATCTT
>Ga0210409_10005118_pt1 | contig 13835 bp, 7 predicted proteins | sample IncBWH17MmetaG_FD_161649 | JGI IMG/M metagenome (GOLD analysis project Ga0210409, IMG submission 161649) | Forest soil microbial communities from Barre Woods Harvard Forest LTER site, Petersham, Massachusetts, United States - Inc-BW-H-17-M | ecosystem: Environmental > Terrestrial > Soil >... | reverse complement strand
TTTCTTCCCAATCTTTTGCGCGAAGTAATTGACTATGATTATCGATTTCCTGCTGAACGCAAGACGCTTGAGAAAGAACTTGCCAATCTGCACGCGCTTTCTGGGCCGGAACTAAAAGAGTGGTTCTGGGAATTTGCTGGAATTCAGCTATCCGCCAAACTCGAACAATTTGATTGGATCAATTCTCCGTCGCAATTCGTGGAGCAACTTTCATCGCACCTCTGGACTACGCACCAGTTGGACGCGTTTCGCAAGGCAGCTACGGACTACGCGGATCGTTTGCACGCGGCGGTGCGGCCAGATCCACCTGCTTTGCCTCGTTTGGGGATTGCGGTGATCGGTCAGGGAGTGGACACGCACGAGGAACCGCTCTTCCGCAGATTGCGGCCCCACGGCGCTTACTTCACGGCGATCCAAGCGGATAACGGTCTGCAGAACTTGCTCGACGTCGTGGCGGCCAGAGCGAAATCGACGCCGCTTCCTTACGCCCATTGGTACATTGATGGCGGACAGGAAATCCCCCACGCTGCGGCGATCACTTGCGTTTCTTATAAGAACCTGGAGCCCGCGCGCGCCGCTCTTTTGACGAGAATACAGGCAGAAACCTCAAAGGCAGGCGCAGGGCCGGAGGCATTGCGCACGGTCATGGCGCAGATGCGTCCCGCCGATCTTGGGGTGGACCAGTCGGGTGATCGCGTGCTCGATCACTTTCAGGTCAAACTGCTGACCGAAGGCTCCGGAACACAAATATTCAGCACGAGCTTTGCTCAGTGGGCAGGCCGCGAAGCGTTGCGGCGGGCGCAGCCGCTCACGTTGTTGGTGCGTTTTGCGCCGCGGCAACGGCAGAAGCCTATGAATGAGTTGCTCTCCCCGAGCCGAGAGCCTGCGGAATTGGATCCCATGGGCTCGCTGGTCGATGCGGATATGGGCGCCTACTACAACTGGATTAACCAGCAGCGCCTCCCGGGCCCAGAGAAATCGATGTTTCTGGCCTGGTTTGAGAATCACAGGGAAGCGGTGGCGATTTCGCCGTCAATGCCACGCGGGACGGTATCGACCTCGGCAGCCACGCTGCCAGAACTGCTGTCCTGGATGGCGTAACGGCTTCGTGCTTGGGACCGCTCCGGGAGATCTCCTGCGCCTTTTTGTTTTGCAGACTCACGACGGTTTTTGTTTATGTCGTAGGCACTTCAGGGTAGGCAGATCAGGTCCTCTCCAGATTCGGAGGAATCGTTGTGAAATATTCCGCCCGTCGGTTTGTTTGTTTCTGCACCACCGTTGTGATTCTTTTGCTGCTTTTGTCTGCCATTCCACGCGGTCATGCTCAATCGACTCTTCCTCCACCGCCGCCACTGCTACTCGGCACGGCTTGGTATCCGGAGCAGTGGCCGGAATCGCGTTGGGATGCCGATCTCGCGCTGATGCAGCAATCCGGTGTGCACATGGTTCGTGTTGCGGAGTTTGCCTGGAGCCGCATGGAACCTGAAGAAGGGAAGTACGACTTCGATTGGCTCGACCACGCAATCGCTGCCGCAGCCAAGCACGACATCTATACGGTTATCGGCACACCCACGGCCGCACCACCCGCCTGGCTTACGCAAAAATATCCCGAGACGCTGCGCATGAACGCCGACGGGCGCTGGGACCAGCACGGCAACCGGGAACAATACAATTTTGCCAATCCGAAATATCGCGAACTTGCGCGGAACATCGCGGAGCAACTGGCGAAACGTTTCGGTCACAATCCTGCCGTGCTTGGCTGGCAGATCGACAACGAATATGAAATGGCATCATACGACCCGGCGACGAAGGCGCAATTCCAACAGTGGCTCAAGGCTCGCTACGGCACGCTAGAAAATCTGAACGCTCGCTGGACGACGGCCTATTGGAGCGAGAGCTACACTGCCTGGGACCAAATCCCGATTCAGGTTGGTTACGGCAATCCCGGCCTGCTGCTTAGTTGGATGCGTTTCGTCAGCGACACCTGGCGCAGCTACCAGAAGAATCAGTTGGAGGTCCTGCGCGCCAATTCTGACGCGGCTAAATTTATCACCACGAACACGATGGGTTGGTTCGATGGTTACGACCACTACACCGTGGAGCAGGACCTCGATCTGGCGGCCTGGGATGACTACGTGGGGCAAGGCCATCTCGATGCGGTGAAGAACGGCTTCGCCCACGACTTGACTCGCGGCTTCAAGCAGAAGAATTTCTGGGTGATGGAAACGCAGCCTGGGTCGGTGAATTGGGCGGAGATCAACAACGCCCTCGATAAGGGCGAAGTCCGGGCCATGGCTTGGCACGACGTGGGCCACGGTGCCGACGCGGTGAGCTACTGGCAGTGGCGCAGCGCGCTCAATGGGCAAGAGGAATATCACGGGACGCTGCTCGGATCGGATGGTACGCCCGTTCCGCTTTATGCTGAGGTGGCGCAAGTCGGCAAGGAATTCGAAAGAGCCGGGCCAGCACTGGCTGGCACCGCTGTGAAATCCGAGGTGGCGCTTCTGCATTCGTACGATAGCCGCTGGGCCATCAACTGGCAGCGGCACAACAAGAATTACGATCCCAACATGGAATTACGCAGCTACTACGCTGCGGTGCGGCCGGTCGCGCAATCCGTCGACATCCTTCCGCCAACGGCAAATCTTTCTTCCTACAAGCTCGTGGTTGCTCCCGGCTTGAATGTTCTGTCCGATGCTGCTGCGAAGAATCTTGCTGAGTACGTCCGCTCAGGCGGGCATTTGGTGCTTGGGCAGCGCTCTGCGATGAAGGATGACGACAACGGCTTGCAACCTGATCGTCAACCCGGCCCGCTCGGGGAACTGCTTGGCGGGCGTGTGGAGCAGTATTACGCCCTGGTTGATTCCGTCCCGGTAGAGGGGCAGTGGGGAACTGGCGAGTCGCCATTCTGGGCCGAGCTGCTAAGTATAAAGGATACGGATACGGAGGTTCTGCTGCGCTACGGGAAGAGCAATGGTTGGCTGGATGGCCAGCCCGCCGCGATAACACGAAAAGTCGGCAAAGGGCGGATCACGTATATCGGTGCATGGCTCGATCCCAAGACCATGGAGAACGCCGTGAAATGGATGGCCAAGACCAGCGCTGTGGCCACGCCTCTCCCCAATATTCCGACTGGCGTGGAGGTGTCTGTGCGACAAGGAGCTCGCGGGACGGTGTACATCCTCGTGAATTTGTCGAAGCAGCCGCAAGCCATAAAATTGCCAAACGCGATGAGCGACGTGCTGGAAGGCGGTTCAGAATCGTCTGTGCAGTTGCCGGTTTACGGTGTCGCCGTGCTGGCTGTGTCGCATTGAGCTTTCGCGAAGGATACAAATGATGGGATTCGACAAAATGAAATCTATTCTGCAACTGCGTATGTCTTTCACTCTAAGTGTGCTGCTGTTGCTGATTTTGTTTACTGGAGGATTCGCCTGGGCGCAAACCGCGCAGGTATTCCGTCTCGATGGCGGTAACTCGACCTACGCGTTTGGCGTGAACGAACGTGGCGAATTGCAGACCTTGTACTGGGGCGGGCGGCTGGGTCCGAAGGATAAGCTTGCTCCGCACATTCTTATATGGAGTGGGCTTCGTTCGATTCGTCGTACACCACGACTCCGCAGGAGTATGCCGGTTGGGGCGCTGGGCTGTTTACCGAGCCCGCGCTGAAAGTGAGTCTCGCGGATGGCAACCGCGACCTGGTGCTGCATTTTGTTCGGGCCACTCCCGATGGTGCGCAATCACTGCAGGTGTTGCTGAAGGATATCTCGCGCGAGGTGTATGTCACGCTGAAGTATTCCATCGACGCGGACAGCGGCATTCTCAGCCGCTCTGCAAACATCGAAAACCGCGAGAAGCAGCCGATTGTGATCGAACAGGCTGCTGCGGCGCAATGGACACTTCCCCCCGACCGCTACACCTTGAGCTACTTGACGGGCCGCTGGGCCGGGGAGTGGACGCTGAATCAAGAGCCGATTCATCCTGGGGCCCGGGTGATTGAAAGCCGCCGTGGGAGCACCGGTCATCAGGCCAATCCGTGGTTTGCGATTTCGCGAGACGCCAGCCAGAAAACCGTGGGACCCGTTATAGCGCCGGAGGAATACGGTGAAGTGTGGTTTGGCGCGCTGGCGTGGTCCGGCTCCTGGCGATTTACGGTTGAAGTGAACCAACTCGATTTTGTCCGCGTCACCGGAGGGTTCAATCCATTCGACTTTCGCTACAAACTCAATCCCGGCGAACATTTGGAAACACCGGTTTTCTACGGCGGATATTCCGATCATGGTTTGGGCGGCGCTTCGCGCGTGCTACATCGTTTTGAAATTGCTAATGTTTTGCCGCACGCGCCGAACCCCAAGCCTCGCCCGGTGATTTACAATTCGTGGGAAGCGACGGAGTTTAAGGTTGACGAACCCGGACAGGTAGCGCTGGCGGAGAAAGCCGCGTCTATCGGTGTGGATCGATTTGTGATGGACGACGGCTGGTTTGGACAGCGCAAAACGGACCACGCGGGCCTGGGCGACTGGTACGTGAATGCGGAAAAATTTCCGAACGGGCTGAAGCCGCTGATCGATAAGGTGCATGCATTGGGGATGGACTTTGGATTGTGGGTCGAGCCGGAGATGGTGAACCCGGATTCCGATCTCTATCGCAAGCATCCGGATTGGGTTTTGAATTTTCCTGGGCGGCCGCGTTCGGAGCAGCGCAACCAGTTGGTGCTGAATCTGGCGCGTAGTGATGTGCGGGACTACGTCGAGGGATTCCTGGACAAGCTGCTTAGCGAAAATGACATTGCGTTTCTCAAGTGGGACTACAACCGGAACTGGTCAGAACCAGGTTGGGATCAGCTGCCTGCGGACCAGCAGCAGGGCGTTTACGTTGAGTACATTCGTAATCTCTATGCGATTCTAGGCGATTTGCGCAAGAAGCATCCGAAAGTGGAGATCGAATCCTGTTCGGGCGGAGGCGGGCGCGTCGACCTGGGCATTCTGCATTACACGGACGAGGTGTGGCCGTCGGACAACACCGATCCGTTTGACCGGCTATCAATGCAGGATGGATTCAGCTATGCGTACCCGCCGCAGATCATGATGGCTTGGGTGACGGATTCGCCGCACTGGCTGAATGGCCGCTCGACCTCACTGAGCTATCGCATGCTTAGTTCCATGCAAGGGTCGCTGGGCATTGGAGCGAATCTGAATCATTGGACCGCGGAGGATTTTGCCACCGCCAAACGCCTGATCGCGGCGTATCACTCGGTGCAGCCGACGATTGTGCGAGGCGATCTCTACCGGCTGATTAGTCCGCGCGATGGAAGTGAGATGTCGGCGACTGAATCCGTTTCGAGCGACAAGAATCAGGCCGCGGTGTTTGCGTTCACGCATTCCACGCAGGAAGGACGTGGATTTCCACTGTTGCTACTGCAGGGACTCGATCCTGACGCGGAATACCAGCTGACTTTTATAGAGGGTAAAGGTCAAGCAGGAACGCCGACGAGCGCTTCGGGAGCGTGGTGGATGCGGCATGGTGTATGGCTGGATCTGCGAGGAGATTTCCAGGCGGCCGCGTTTCGCTTGGATCGCCAGCACTAAGCGCGATACGATTGTCGAGGTTTGCTTGGTAGAAGACCTATGAAAGCGCTGTTACTCTCTAAATACAATCAACTTGAAATGGCGGATTTCCCTGTGCCCACGCCCGGATCGGGTGAAGTGTTGGTGCACGTCGCGGCCTGTGGAATTTGTGGAAGCGATGTGCACGGCTACGACGGCTCGTCCGGGCGGCGCATTCCTCCGATTGTGATGGGACACGAAGCAGCCGGAACGATCGAAGCCGTCGGTCGGGACGTTGCAAACCTGACGGAAAACGAGCGCGTGACTTTCGATTCCACGATCTCCTGCGGGGCTTGCGAATTTTGTAAACGAGGGGAGTTGAACCTCTGCAACCATCGCGAGGTGGTTGGCGTCTCGTGCGGCGACTATCGGCGCGCCGGGGCCTTCGCCGAGTATATTGTCGTGCCGTCGCGTATTGTGTATCGCTTGCCGCCGAGTATTTCTTTTCCGGAAGCGGCTCTGCTGGAAGCGGTGGCGGTGGCGGTTCACGCGATTTCGCTGGCGGAGAGTGTTCCCAAGCGCACTGCTTTGGTGGTTGGCGCGGGCACGATCGGCTTGCTGTGCCTTCAGGCTTTGCGCGTGGCGGACTGCTCGCGGATTTTTGTCGCTGACATTGATCCGTCGCGCCTCGGGCTGGCGAAGGAATTCGGTGCCACCACGGTGCTATCGCCGGAATTGGAGTTTGCCAAGCAGGTGAGCCATCTGACTGGCGGAGAAGGAGCGGACCTGGTGGTCGAGGCCGTCGGACGAAACGAGACAGTTGGCACGGCGATTGACGCGGTTCGAAAAGGGGGCACGGTCATTTTGGTTGGAAACATCGTACCGGAAGTGGCGCTGCCGCTGCAGAAAGTGGTGACGCGGCAAATCAGGCTCCAGGGTTCGTGCGCGTCGGCCGGGGAATATCCACGCGCGATCGAGTTGATGGCCCGCGGCGCGATCAACGTGAAGCCACTCATCACGGTAGTTGCGCCTTTGGAGGATGGCCCCGAGTGGTTTAAGCGGCTGCACGCGCGTGAGCCGGGGCTGACAAAGGTGGTCCTCACGCCGGGCGAGGCCAAATGAGCGACGCGCTGTTCGATCTCAAGGGACAAACCGCGATCGTCACGGGGACTAGCCGAGGGCTCGGCCAATACTTCGCGCGCGCTCTTGCCAAAGCGGGCGCCGACCTCGTTCTGACCAGCCGGAACCGCGAAAGCCTGGTGACATTTGAAAAGGAAATCAAGTCGTTGGGAAGAGCGGTGATTTCACTTGAGCTGGACGTGCGCGATCAAGAGAGCATTGAACGAATGGTGAAGGATGCAGACGCTGCATTCGGTCATCTCGAAATCCTGGTTAACAACGCGGGCTGCAATGTACGCAAGCCCGCTTTGGACGTCACTTGGGACGACTGGAATTTAATTCTCGACACCAATTTGCGCGGCAGTTTCTTTGTGGCCCAGGCGCTTGCGCGGCGGATGATTCCACGGCGCTACGGACGCATCATCAACATTGGTTCCGTAACGAGTGTCGCGGGCTACGCCGGCCTGGGCCCTTACGGCGCGAGCCGCGGGGGCATTCGGCAACTGACGATGAGCCTTGCCGATGACTGGGGCAAGTATGGCATTACCGTGAATTGCCTGGCGCCGGGATGGTTTCGCACTGAACAAAATAAGGTGCTGTACCAGAACAAAGAGTGGGTGGAGTATCTCTGCGACCGCATCCCGGTAAAACGGCCGGGCGAGCAGCATGATTTGGATGCGGCGGTGGTGTTTCTTGCGGCGGAGTCGAGCCGATATATTACCGGGCAGACCCTTCTTGTGGACGGCGGAATATCCACGGGCGCCACGCGCGCGGTCGTCAACACCGCGAGGTCCGAGACGAGTCAGAAAACCGGGGCGGAATAGCAGCGGCTACTGTGGCCCAGGAATCGGCTCAATTCGGCCAAGCAAAAATGCGTAGCCGCCAATGCCGACGGCCAAAAAGACGGTAGCTACGCCAAACGCCCAGAAAAACGAATGCGTGGTCTGCGCGACATAGCCCGTTACAATCGGCGCGGCAATGGCCGAGAGTTGATTGCCGAAATTCAGGATTCCACCGAGCGTTCCCACACTCTCCCGCGGAGCAATCAACGAGGGGATAGACCAACCCACGGGCGAGGCCGCGGACAATCCGCCGATTGCGACGCTGATCCACATGAGGGCGACGATGGTGCTCTGCGCGTATGCCGCCCCCAACATGCCGAGGCCGAGGGTAGTGCCGCCGATGAGAATGGCCTTGCGGACGAAGGAAGGGTCGCGACCGCTTTGCACCAATTTGTCCACCAGCCAGCCGCCCATGAGGATGTCTGTAAAGGTTGCGAAAAGCCAAGGCACGCTGGTGTACAAGGAGGAGTGGAGCAAATCGATGTGATGGGTGGAAGACAGGTAAGAAGGCAACCAGGTGAGCAGCAAGTAGAAGGTGTAGTTGTAGGAAGCGAAGCCCAGCACCAGGCCCCAGACCTTTCGTTGACGCAACAAATATCCCAGCGGTGCGCCTTTCTCGGCCCGGTCGTGGTCTTCGGGTTGCGCGCCCCCTTCCCGAATAAATGCGCATTCTTCTGAGGACAGTGCCGGGTCTTCGCTGGGATTGCGGTAGAAGACATAGAAGAGGACAAAATAAAGCAGACTAATGAAGCCTGTGGCTGCGAAACTCCATCGCCATCCGAATCTCAACATTAGTAGCCCAATTACCGGGACGCCAATCGCAGAGGCAAGTTTTGCCGCGGAATCAAAAATCGCCGTGGCCAGGCTGCGCTCTTGCGCCGGGAACCAATAGCCGACGGCTTTTGCGTTGGCGGGAAAGGTGGGTGCCTCGCCCACTCCGAGCAGCAGGCGCGCGCCCAGGAAGCCAGCCAGCCCCGTGGAAACCGCCGCCGCAAACGAGGCCACGCTCCATAAAAACGTGCCGATGCGGCCAACCAGTTTCACTCCGAAGCGATCGAGGATGAGGCCTGCGGGGAGTTGAAACGCCGCATAGCTCCAGCTATAGGCGCTGAGCAAATAGCCAAACATTACGGTGGAGATGCCGAAGGCATTGTGAAGCGCGTCTTGCGAGACGGAGAGATTCACGCGGTCGAAATAGTTCACCAACACGCCGAATCCGAGGAGCAACGCGATGCCCCAACGCCGGCGAGGGATATGGGGCGCTGGTGACGTTGCGGTCGGGGTCATAGTTTGCATTGGGTCAAATGCGGAGGCATCAGTTTATATCAAGCCGAACCGCGCTCCGCTGAAGTCGCCGAATCTTTTTGATGCGTTATCATTGACTGGCCGATGACGTTCGGTGCCTTTCGACGATGAAAAGAAACTTACCCCGACGCGAACCCCTTCTGAGTATTTTGACTTGCTTCTTTCTATCCGGGGCAGCGGGCCTCAGTTATCAGGTTGCCTGGAGCAAAGCTCTGGGGCTGATCTTTGGGCATACGGCTTACGCCATTGCTACGGTGTTGGCGGTTTTCATGGCTGGACTTGCTGCCGGCAGCGCATTTTTTGGTCGCTGGCGCAAAGATCAAGCCGAGCCTGTCGCTCTTTATTCCCGAATCGAGTTTCTGGTTGGGATCACAGGAGCGCTTTCACTGGCAGGGCTTGCGGGTGTGCGGGCAATCTACTTTGCGGAGTATTCGCACATCAGCGGTGTTCAGCCGCTGTTAGCCGTCCTGAGATTCCTGGGTGTCGCCATTGTTCTCTTCATTCCAACTTTTCTAATGGGCGGTACTCTGCCGGTGCTGGTTCGCGGCGTCACGCGGAACCCCGTGCAATTGGGGATGCGGGTTAGCCAGCTTTATTGGGTCAATACTTTCGGCGCTCTTACCGGGACATTAATCTCGGGCTTTATTCTGCTTCCTGCCTTCGGCTTGCGACTGACGGTGGGTGTTGCCGTCGCGCTCAATCTTATTGCGGGCTTGCTCGCCTCGCGAATCGCAAAGGAGTTTCGTAGCGAGGGCGAGGTGCGAGGTTCAACCTCACCAAAGATCTCCGTGCGCAAATTGCCGCAACATGTATCGCCTCGGTTTCTGCTGATCCTGTTTGCCGTGGTTGGCGCTACCGCTTTCGCGTACGAGATTGCGTGGACGCGGCTTCTGGCAGTGGAACTCGGAAGTTCGACCTATGCATTCACGCTGATCCTCGCGGCGTTTCTTGCGGGGACAGTCATGGGCAGCATGGCCTTCCAACGCTTCTATCGAGGCGCGAGGGAAGTGGCGATGGTCACGTTTTCCCGCACACAAACCTGGATCGGTGTGGCGGCGCTTTTGTCACTGATTTTCTTCCATTGGATACCATCGGTGATTCCGCCTTTGCTGCGAGCGACACATCAAACGTTCGGCGGATTGGTCCTGGCACAAGCTGCGACTAGCGCACTGACCGTGTTGCCAATGGCGGCGATTTTCGGATTCAATTTCCCGGCGGTTCTGGTTTTGCTGGACGCCGCGATGGGCACTAGCGCCGGCAGGTCCAGCATCATCGGCAAGGCTTATGCCGCAAATACTCTGGGGGCCATCGCAGGATCTTTGATCACAGGATTCTGGCTGGTGCCGTTGTTAGGTAGTTTTCGGGTGATTGCGGCTACAGCCGCTGTGAATATTCTGCTGGCGCCGGTGCTGGACTGGTTTTCGGCGCGCCGGCAGGTTCGATCTTTGGCGAGCGACTTCGCTTGCTTCGTGATGGCCTTTGTCGTCGGATTCTCCTCATTGCTCAACAATCCACCGCTGCTGTCGCTATCCGCGGCGCTGTATGGGAACACTTTCCAGGGGCACCTCACGTTGGAGGAAATCGCCGCCACGAACGATCTGGTGTTCAGCACCGAGGGAGTAAATGATTCGATTGCTGTGATTCGCTCCGATAACTACGTGGCGCTGCGTGTGAACGGCAAGGTGGATGCCTCCACGGGCGACGCTCGCACGCAACTCCTTTTGGGGCACCTGGGGGCTGCGTTTCATCCCGCTCCGCGGCGCGTGCTAGTTGTCGGGTTCGGCAGTGGAATGACGGTCTCCGCCGTTGCCCGTTACCCGGATGTGGAAAGAATCGATTGTGTCGAAATCGAGCCCGCGGTAATGCGCGCGGCTCCCTATCTCGAAAGCCTGAACCGGGGCGTTCTGAACGATCCGAGAGTGCACGTTATTTTTGATGATGCGCGAAACTTTCTGCTCACCTCTCCGGACAAATACGATTTGATAATTTCTGAGCCGTCGAATCCCTGGATTGTGGGGATCGCGACGCTGTTCACGAATGAGTTCTACGCCGCGGTGCGACAGCGGCTGGCGCCTGGCGGGATTTTCGTTCAGTGGGTACAAGCCTATTCGCTGGCGCCGGACGACTTGCGCATGATTGTTGCAACACTGGCGCCGCACTTCCCGGAAGTGACATTGTGGCGTGGGGAAGCGCCGGACCTTTTGCTCCTTGGGCGGTTGGATGCCGCGCCCTTTCAGTTTGGGAGGCTGCGAGCGCTTTGGAAAAGCACGGACTTGCGCAAGGATTTTCAGTCCGTGGACGTGCAGCAACCCGAAGGGCTCGTCGCTTACCACTTGTTGGATGATGCCGCAGTGCGGAAGTTGGCAGAAGGAGGTGTGCTGAACACCGATGATCGCACTCTGCTGGAATACCACGCTCCGCAAACCCTGCTGACACGCGACTTGTTCGCCGGCAATCAGGAGGTGATCACACAACTTCGAACAGGTCCGCTGCCCGCGAATCTGGAACCATCGGAAGTCCGTAGAGCGCTTGAAGCGGGCGTGGAAACGGCGCTTGATCTGAAGGAAGCTCCGAACGCTCAGAGATTTCTCAATGTCTTGAACTCGCAACCCGAATCGGTCTCTCGCGACGTTGCGCAGGGCCGTCTGGACCTGATGAATGGCGCCGTCGCCGATGCCAAGTCCGCGTTGCAGGCCGCCCTGAAACTGGAGCCCAACTCGCTCGAAGCACTGCATTGGCTTGCGGTTGCCGAGAATCGTGATGGTGATGCAGTTGCAGCGCGCGCGGTGGTCGACAAAATTCTGGAGCAGGACCCGCATTATCTGCCTGCCCTTAGCGACGAAATGGAGTTCGCCGCAGATCGCCAGGACTATCGAATCGCGCTTCTTGCCCAGCTTTCTCGCATGAAAGCATTGTCGGATCCGCCCGCTTCCGAATACTGCCGGTTAGGGGCAATCTGGATAAAGATCTCCAATCTCGGCGAGGCGGAGCCGGTGTTGCTGAAAGGAACGTTGAAGGACCCTTACAGCTATGCCTGCAATCTTGAGCTGGGAGAACTGTATCGGGAAACCCATCGCCTTGAGTTGGCGCGGGAACACTTCGAAACCGTCATACGTCTCTACCCAGATTCCGATGTCAGCGTCTACAAATCACTCGCGGGGCTGTACTTCTCTATTGGCGATAGAAAGTCCGCGGAGTCTATCCTCCGTAGAGGTCATCGAATATTCCCTGACGACAGCGAACTGCAAAAGGCGAGCGGCGATCTATGACGCCTCGGTACAGCGACTGATCTTGCGCTGGGGGCAGCCGCGACGGGCACGGATACGCTCTCGTCGCCGTTCGTCGACTATTTCCGCGACGTTGCCTACGCGGGAAATGATTTGGGGGTTTTGTATCGAGTGAAGGATGTGTTCCGCCCGTTGAGCAATTCGGGTTGCACAGGGACAACCCAGCCGGCGCCAAGTCTCGATGCAAGCTGGGGCACCGGCGGCGCCATAAGGGTTTGGGCGGTAAACTAACCGGCCCGGTTCTCGATTTCGTCACGCTCAACGTGTATGGTCATTCGGCTGGCGCGAGAAGAAGGACTGTTTGCAGGCACTTCGACCGGCGGAAATCGTGTCGTTCCCGGCGGTCGAATATCTTACGTCGCAGCTAACGGTCTGAGGGTTATCGTTCGACATTGTTGCTGCTCCCCGAGTCGGGTGCGTTATAACCCCGCACTTGAATAATCCCGAGACTTAGCGAACGGACCCTAGCGATAGAAGACTACGGTCAGCAAGACTTCTCTACCCGGTCAACATTTTTCGGGCATCCGCACCAGCCCAGCCAAATGCAACGACGGCAGCCGGAAATGTTGTGGCGGGAACCCTTGAACCCTCGTTCGACTCTCCACCGTCCCTACCCTCCACCCTCATTCCCTGCAGCCAACCTTCCTCTCCCCTCCATCGCCGCCACCAAATCCTTCGATCCCGATCCCCAGCGCGAGATCGTTTTGATCGCCTGTGTGAACGGCACATTCAGCGGATGCACCCGCTCCGCACTCAAGATGTACACCGCTCCCGCCAGCGGCGTCGGAATCGACGGCACGAACACCGTGAACCGCCCGTCTCCCAGTTCTTCAATAATGAACGCCGGCACCAGCGCCTCCTCCACCTCCGCAAGCGCCGGCTTCCATGCCGCCTCCCGCTCCTCTCCGGCCAGCCGCTGCGTAAGGCTGCGAATCAGCGCATACCCTGGCATCCGGTCAAAGAACGATTTCTCCACGCGGTTCCACAACCGGTACCCGATCCGGGTGCGCAACGCCATCCCAATCAGAAAGCAACCCACCAGCACCACGAGCAACGACAGCACCTGATCCGCCGGAGATACGCTCCCAATGTCTCGACGTGCTCGAAGCACACGATAAAGGAGACCGGCTATGGAGAAGATTAGCAGAGCGCCGGGATAAACCGGTCTGAAGGAGGGGATGAAAGAACCCTACGAGTAAGGAATAACGATCCGCTCGGCCCCGAGTTTGGCGATGAGTTGTCGCGAGGCAACCATCGAAGTATAAAACAGGGGATAGGCGGGCAGGGTATTGAGCTTCGGCACATCCAGAAAAGAAAGAGGAACGCTGATGTGTTCAGTGGGAGGTAAACCCACCGAGGTAAAAGTCAGAACCTCGTAGCTTGGATAGCGGGGAAGAGGGAAACCGAATCTCTGGCTATTGACAAAGCCATCTTCAGGATGGTGAGCAAGTCATCGGGCCGTAATGAACAGTGAACGCAAAGTAGCCTCGAAAAATATCGCCCCAAGGCCGAACTTTTCGGAGCTGGGTGAAGGCAGCATGGCTCGTCGCAAACTGACCGAAGCGGCGAACCACTTGGCGGGGTGTTAGCGACAGCACGATGGCAAGGACGCATTGAGCAACTGGAGAAGCCCTCCTCGTCCCAGGGAGAAATCTCTGGAGCAGATCCGACCTATAACCGGTGACACCGGGAAAAGGAAGGAAGGCGAGAGGGTGGCGGACGGGCCCGTAGGAGTGAGG
>Ga0210409_10005117_pt1 | contig 13836 bp, 10 predicted proteins | sample IncBWH17MmetaG_FD_161649 | JGI IMG/M metagenome (GOLD analysis project Ga0210409, IMG submission 161649) | Forest soil microbial communities from Barre Woods Harvard Forest LTER site, Petersham, Massachusetts, United States - Inc-BW-H-17-M | ecosystem: Environmental > Terrestrial > Soil >... | reverse complement strand
CGCGACGGCGTTGGGCCACAACGTCTTCGAGGACCGCCGGCGAATGTATGAGGCCGCAACCGTACACGTCGCGCCGCTGGGCGAAATGCACGAGCTTGCCCGGACCGCGATGCTCCGGCATCCCGCCGAGCCCTACCTGCCGTTCATCACCGCGTTGAGAGGCGCGCGCGCGCGCGACGACAATCCGATGCCGTGGTTGGGCGCCTCCCTGGAGCGGGCGCGCGTGTACGCACCGGCGCACCTTCTATTGGCGCACATCATTGCACCGAGGTCGCCTTCCCAAGCGCGTCTCGAGTACCGGTTGGCGCTCGAGCAGGCTCCTGAGCTGGGCGGAATATCCCTTCAAGAAGGGCCGCGACTGGTAGGCAGCTTCGATGATGCGATGGAATTGGTGCCGAGCGGGTATGGCAGCAGTGCGATGCTCAAGGCTCTCGTCACGGAGCTGGCAGATAGGCTGCCGGCGACGTGTGTGCGTCTCGACCACGTCCTACGCGAGCGAGCGCCTGAATCCATTGGACCACCGCGACGCGAAGCGAACTGCGCCGCAGCAGACGTCGAGGCAGGGGATGAGGCGCCCTGGTGCCAAGCGGCTGCGCGACCAGTCTGCGTGGAGCGAGCGCTGTCTTTGGCGCGCAAGCTGGAGCAACTCGACCCGGCCACCTGCGAGGGCTATGCCCTCGAGGCGCGAGTCCTCACGTCTGCGGGACAATCTGCGCAAGCCATGGATCGCCTGGCGCGCGTTGCCGACACGGTGGGCGACCGCGTCGCCTGCCTTCGTGCGCTGACCAACCTCGCCCGCTCGACCGGAGACAATCGGCGATTCGACGCCGCGCTCTCGGAGATCGTTCGGGCCGGTTGCTCCGATGAGACAGAGTGCGTGAACAACCTCGTGTGGGTTGCGCAAGCTCGCGAGGCCAGCGGAAACCTCGTGCAAGCTCTTGCGATCTACAGGCGGGCGTACGAGCGGGCACCGGACAATGACTCCCTGCTGGAGAATATCGCGCGATTGGCGGGGGCGGCCGGTTTGAATGCGGAGGCACTCCGAAACTACCAAGAGCTTGAACACCGCCATCCTGGCGACGGACGCTGGAGGAAGGCCGCAGAAGAGCAGCGTGAAGCGATGTTGCGGGGTGTCATCCCTTTGTGAGGATCGGCGCGTGCACGTTCGATGTGTCGATGCGCTGCTTCGCTCGGTCCGCTTGACTCTTCGTAGCTTTCGGGAGGAGGGATCATGAGGCGTTTGGCCTTGTTGGGCTGTGGTTGGCGACGATGCTCGCGTTGTGTTCCTGCGGCTCGAGCGGGGGTAACGGCGCAACGCCCGCGTCGATGGATGGAGGGACTCGCGATTCCGCATTCGATGCCGCCGCGGACGCGTTTATAAGCTCTGTCTGCGACAACGCGGGTCTGCTCGCGGGGTGCGGCACCGGCGCATGCACGCTGAGCGCCCCGGCGGTCCTTCCGCAGCAACCATGCAAGGCCCCACAGCGGCGTATAGCGACGGTACATCCCTTTGGGTGACCGACAAGGGCAATCACCGGTTGCTCGTCTGCGCGGCGTGAAAGCTGCCGTCACCTCGCGAACCACATCGAGATCGGCAACCTCGTCGACTCAAGTTGGTTGGGGCGCGACTCGTCCGTAGTCGTCTTCGAGTGTCACTGCGATGGCGACTTCCTCAATACCAACGGAGGACGCCGACCCGTGAGCCCGGCGCGATGGCCTGCCCGACCGCCACCCCCGTCTTATGCCTTCACACTCTCACCTCTCTTCTTGCTCTCCCCAGAATGCCTTTTCCTATTCGCTCATCGTATTGGAACTGCCGACCCATTTGAGCCATGCTTGGCTGGACAAGACGAACGAGCAAGACCGGCGGAGCAACTGACTAGTTAGGGTTGGGGCTTGGGCAACCTTCCCAAGAAGGGAAGAACCCGCGGACCAAAATGGCGCGTCGACACCTCCCATATCAACTTGTGGCCGCTCTCGCGTGCCTCGCCGTTCAAGCGACCACGGCGACCGCGCTCGCGGCCATCAGCTTCACGGTGAGCACACCCGCACAAAGCGAGGTGGTAGGCACGTCTCTCAGTGTGAGCGCTGTCGTCAACTCCACCTACGCCGTGCAAACCGTCTCCGCGCAGGTCGGCACCGTCATGGCGAACCTCTCGGCGCCCTCGTCGGCGGCACAGCCGTGGACCGGTGCACTTGCAATCGGGGCGCTCCCTTACGGATCTCAGACGCTCACCATCACGGCGACGGATGCCCTCGGCAACACTGGGTCGACGACTGTTTCGTTTCTCCACCACAACCCCCCGGTGATTCAGGTCGTCTCGCCTGACTCGGCCGTGGCGCGCCCGACCATCAGCCTCGTCGCAAGCTGTTCCGACGCTACGGGTTGCCTCCAGCAGTCCACCGGCCAGCCCGGTTTCGAGGTCACGTTCAGCAAGGTGAACGGCCAGTCCGTGACCACAAACGGAAACACGCTTAACCAGACCATCGACCTCGCCGCCTACGACGGTCAGCAGGTCGATCTGACCTTCACAGCGACTAACTCTGACCACGAGACGACGAACGTTACGAGGCAGGTCTACGTCGACACGAGCACGGACCTAGTGCCGGTTGCGACCGTGCCGGGCCTGATCTTCGATTTCGACGCCACGCGCATCTTGTATCGCAAGGCAGACAATTCCGTCGTCATCCGTGACCGGCAGACGCAAGCGGACACCATTGTCGGCTCCGCATCGTCGGGGAGCACCATCGCTCCGTTTGGTGTGCTGACGTCGGCCGGTGCCGGCTGGGTCTCGAGCGATCCGCCCTCGGCTCCGTGCGGGCTCGGTTCCGCCAGCGCCTGGTACTGGAATGGTGGAAACGCGACGCAGTTTGCACCACAACCTTGGTGCCAGCCGGACTCGAATCCGCTGGCCCAATTCGCAGGCGACTGGGCGTTGCCTATTCCGCCCGCGGCGGCCGTGGACTCACCGAGCACGTTTACGACGATCAACTTGGTGACCGGAGCGTCGGTGATGCACTCGTTCGCCGTAAACCATGGCAACGATTTGGGATGGGCGGTCACCTCAAGCGGGGACGTCCTTCTACTCGCCGCCGGCAACCCGAATGCGACCCTCTATCGCGATCATGGGGGAACCATCACGAGCTTCGACGCGGGAGGACCGGCGGGAGGCCTTATCACGGACGGCACCATCGTGGCGTTCGGCGTCACGGTCGACGGTGGCTCGTGGCTCGACCTGCTGGAGCTTTCGAGCGGGATGCAGCGGCTCGTGTGCGCCAGTCCGGTCGCATACCAGGTGAACGGCAGCTGGACGGCCTGCGTCCAAAACCTGAACGGCGTGAACCAGGTCTCGTCGGTGTCCCCCTCGGGAACGAGCACGCAGCTCAGCATCTACAACACGAACAGTTCGATCGACGCGCTCGGGCCAACGGGCGAAGTCATGTTCGTCAACGGCGGTGACGCTGATGCGGGAGTCGCGGCCGGTCGGTATCTGCGCATGCCTCCTGCGCTTCCTGAGCGAATCAATTCTCAGCTCGGGACAGCCGTAGCCCGGTGCGACGGCTGGTACATCAAGATGGGCGGAACATTGTTTCAGGTCAGCGGCACGGAGGACGCCGGTACGGGTAGTTGTCCGGTGATCGACGGCGGGGCTGACGGCGGCGCGGGCTTGGATGCTGGGGAGCCCTCGGATGCCAGCATGCAACCCGACACCACCGTCCTTGAAGGGGGGACCGACCTAGGGGGGATGGACGCGGAGTCGCCGGGCGAGCCCGCCGACGGTCCCGCACTCGAGGGCGGTCAGAGACAGGCCGCTCAGCACTTGCCCGCAAGCGGAAAGGCGAGCGGTGGGGGCGGATGTGCCTTGAGCACGGCGCACGACATGTCGGGCGGATGGCTTTTGGGCGTTGCGTTCCTGGTCGCGTCCTCCCTGGCCCGGCGCTGGTCGCCGCAAGCATCAGGTGCCAGGTTACCTGCGAAATCAATCTGGGGTAGCGAGTCCACTTCAGCGGAACCGTCAATGTGTCTTGCGTGCCGCTCGGGCCCAGGACACTCACGGTCACGGCGACGGATTCGCTCAACGCGATGATGTGTAGTTGCGCGCGGCGATGCCAGGGACCGGGACGCGCCGAGCTCCGCAAACGGTCTCGGCGCCTCCCCTCCCGCTATTCGGGCCGAGGCTCGGCTTCGCCGGCGGCCTTCGCTCGCCGCAGAAGGTCCATCGCCAAGCACGAGGCGAACGGCACCAATAAGACGTCGACGGAGGGGATGCGGTAACGAATCTGCGTCGAGTACACGACGGCCGTCAACGTGCCAGCCACGGCGTGGGCGGCCACGACCCACGCAAGGCTCGAACTACCCGTTCGCAGCTTCCAGAGCCCGACCAGACCCAAGACCAGCAGCGGGAGGGAGAACAGGGAGATGGCAAAGAGCGCGCGCGAATACGCATGGGGTTCTACCCACGGGCGCCAATATCCCCAGAACTTTCCCGTCGCCAAGCAGAGCTCTTTGGAAAGGTGCTCGGAATCCCACCGCAACGCTTCCCACCAAAAGAAGCGCGCCTGCTCGCTCCGGGGAAGGGTATGAGCCATGAAGATCACCGGATCAAATTCATCGCTGCTGACGATAAGCGCCGCACGCTCCCGCCCAGTCGTGTGCTCGCAATAGGTGCGAGCGGCCCGATCGCAGTGGCCGACGTGGTACCAAGCCCCTCCGCCATCGGAGGAAAAAACCCAGCCAAGACCTTGACGCTCAACGGCGGCACTCCACGGGCCGGTTACCACCAGGGTTCCCGCGACCATGACACTGCCCGCGAACACGATCGTTCTGAGGTCGCGGCGATATCGCCAAGCCAGGACAAGGCCCAAGAACGCCTCCGTCGGAGCGAGGTTCGGACGCACGAGGATTCCCGCTGCGTAAACAAGGACTCCGGCCGCGAAGGGGGCCCAGCGTATGCTCGCTGTGTCCAGCGCGGACACGAAAAGATACGTTCCCAGTGCCACGAGAAATGCGAAGAGGCACTCGGATCCCACCGTGGCCACTTCGAACAGGAAATATGGATAGACCGCCGTGATGAAGGATGCGAGAAGTGCGCTCCGACGATCAGGCCGAATCTTGTTTGCAAGAAGATATGCAATCAAACAAGTCGCGGACGACAGAAAGGCATGGGCAACCCTTATCGCCACCAAGCCCCGTCCCGGCCAAAGGGTCCAAACGGCGGCAATAAACAGAGAATAGCCTGGAGCTCTGACAAATAACATGTTGTTGAGAATCGGGAGTGGTTGCCCGTCGAGCAAACGACCCGCACCCAACAGGTATTCGTCTTGGTCGCCGAACCCCGGAGTCATGGTCAAAGCAATGACGATGCGTAGAGCGAACGCGCCCGCGAGGATGGCGAGCAAGCTCCGATGAACGGTGGCCCATGATCCGATGCGCGCCAGCCGATCGGCCAGGGCCCGAGAAGCAACACCGGACTGGATCATCGACCGTGCGGCCCGAAATGCAGCCAATTCAGGTCGTAGAAGTGGCGGCGCAGCACGACTATGCAGTCTTGATTCGTGCCGCATGCCTCGCTTGCCGGCTCCATCTTTCGAACCGCATCGTCGGCTTTTTTCAAGCGCCACCGCAGCTTGTCGGGGGGGAGCTCCTGGTCTGCCCAAGGAATCCGCTGCAGACTCTCGTCCACGGTCTCGTAATCTGTTGAATGAGCAGATAGATACTCTTCGAGCCGACTGGCCATTACCTCACAGTTACCTACGTAGCGAAGCATTGTGTCGATCATCCCATCGTTCAGCTGGTCACGAAGCGCAGTTGCCTCCTCGAAACCGAGCAGCTTCGCCTTGTCTGCTGCTGTGGACGGGGGCGTTTCTCTCGCCGCTTGCCTGGTTCGACACCCTCCCACAATGACGGCCAGCGTGGCCGCGAGAATGGCCAGAGCGGAGGTGCGCATCGCCAAACTCTGTTCGGGCAGCATCGTCGAAAGCTCGCTCGAAGTAAAGGTGGGTCGGCGATCCTGACCAGACAATACGGGTTCCCAGGAGCGCCTGGAGAGGCCACCCCTTGTGAAAGCTCCAGTAGTGGCCCGAGGTGCTGGCCTACTGAACGACCCGCGTCCGCCGTTCGCTATCCCTGCGAATCCAATAGGTGTCGGAAAACCCCTCGTGCACCCACAGGGGCGCTTCCGCCGGGCGCATGTCCACGCGCCGGAAGCTCGGAAGGAACCTCTCGTAGTGCGCGAGCATCGTCTGGTTCAAGACGCCGGGGCGGCCGGCACGAGACGCCTTGGCCATCCCGCTCATCGTCTCGTTCAGATAGACGGCTTGAGCGCTCTTGTCGACAGTCGTCAGGTACATCTCGACCACATCGGGTTCCATCTCCTGGAGGCTCGCCGCGTTCCAAAAGAGATCGACCCTCGCTTTTTCAAGCTTGGGAAATTGCCAGTTCCCGAACAAGAACACCTTGCCGGCGACCGGGCTAGGTAGGTCCGACATCGATCGGCACTCGCCATAGGACACGACCCGTTCGCCAAGGACCGCCTTGAGGAACTGCTCGCAGACGTACAACTGGGGTGGTATATCGAACAAGAAATAGCAGATGTTGGGATGCAACTTACTCACTACTTCCACTTGTTTGCCCGATCCAGAACCCAACTCGACGACCAAGCTCGCGTTGGCGAAATCGAAGAAACGATGAACGTAGGCATAGCGTATGTAGTAATTAAGCAGTGACATCGTCATCGGTTTTCCATCCAAGTGAAACACATGTTTCGGTTCGCCCTCGAGCGAGATCGAAAGCTGTGCGAGCGGGCGGGCACCAGCCTCTCTTCCGAGTGCCGCCGCGCGTTCGGCCGCACGTTGCTCGAGCTCTCTCTCGACCTGGGTTGCCGACAGCCCGTAGACCATCGCCCCATGCAAGAGGCGCTGCCCGATCGTTTCTGTCACCACCCGATCCAGCCAGGTGACGAGCGGAACGAAGCCGGGGAGACGGCGCATGCGGAGGTTGTTAAGTCGACGATTGTCGAGCAATACGCGCCAGTGGACGCCCGCGTCGGTAGCTCCGAAGGATGCCATGTAGCTGCCCTCTCGCGCCCGGAAACCGCGAAGCCCGTCGCGGCGCAGCTCCGAGAGCACGACGTCGACATAGTTTTTCCAGTAATTCGTCGGCTGGAATATGGGCGCTGCGCGCTGCTGATCCACTAACATAAGCTCGAGTAGCTGCGCATCATCCTTCACCATGGGAGCACAACATAGAAAAGCCTGAATGTCCTGTAAAGGCTTCAGGCCACTTGCCGAGCCTCATCTCCCGCCTTCGCTAGCGCCAAGCATCGACTCGCCGCAAATCCAATACTGGATGTGCGCACCAGGCTCGCCATGCCGTGCGCGGCAACGGCGCCCCAGACCCCGAAGACAGGGACGAAGACAGCGCTCAGCGCGATGCTCGCAATGGCTGAAACCGTGGTAACCACTGAGATCCATCGCGACTTGGACGCGTAATAGACGACGAGAAAAGAGGGCAGGTACAGCGCGTCGATGAAGTTGAAGAGCAGTAATGCAGGCAGATAGACAAGCGCGCTGTAGAAGCTCGAACTAATAAACAGTCGCAACAGTGGAGTGGCCGCAATGATGCCGATGGACGGAACCGCGGAGGCGACCATGTAGCTAACGACCATCCGGCGCATGTCGCGGCGAATGGCCGCGAGCCCGCCGCCGCGAAAGAGTTCTCCGGTTCGCGGCCCTCGCTCCAGATTCCACGCGTTCACGACCATCGTACTGGGTGTCGAGAGCTGGTTTGCAAGCGCGTAAGGTCCCAGGCTCGCGCCTTGCTTCGCCACCTTCATGGTCCACCGGTCCGCAACGGATTGAATCCAGAGCGCGCTGAAGTGGGCGACGTAAGGAAGCGAGAAGCGGAGTACTTCTTTGACGATGCCGCGCGACAGCGTCCCGCCCAGGTAGCCGTATGTGAACACGATGCTCGCCGCTCCGAGCAAGCTATACGTCGCGGCGAGCGCCTCGAGCGACCCCGGCAGCCCGCGGCCGAGCGTCGACACGAACCATATGCCAGTGCCGACGATGAGAACGAATTCCGCCAGTTGGAAGGCCGCGGCGACGACGGGCTTCTGTGAATCGCGGAAGAATTGCACGGGAATCAACGCCAGGACGCTACCGGCGGCTGCGATGAGTACACACGTGAGCGACCAGCGAGAGAACAACCCAGTGACCGAGGCCGGCACAAGGCCAAGGATCAGCGGTTCCAGTAGCGCTACGACACAAAGTGTGGCCATGACATTCATCTTGGCCACTGCTCCCACCCTTCTTCGTGACACCTCGCGGTCGGGCGAATCGAAATAGTAAAGGGATAGCGCTGCGGGCAGGCCCAGAACGAGTGCGGGCGCGAGGCCGAGCGCGTTCTGGGCAAGCACGTAGTCGCCATACGCTTCTGCGTCGAGCTTTCGACTGTAGAGGGGAATCAAAATAATGAAGCCGACTCGCGTGAGAATCCCCGCGAGAAGGTAGATCGCCGCGGGCCCTCTCAGCCTCGCCACAAGAGCGCGAAAGGCGGGAGTTGTATTGCCCTCCACTCGAGCGGCAGCCGTTCGGGAAGTTATCACTCGAAGCCGCCGTGCCCTTCGGGGCGTTCCAGCCTCATTGGAAGACCGTGCAGCTCCGCCCCCGCGGTTGAAATTCCAGGTCTTTCGGCTAGAGTAACCGCGCCGTTACGAGCTAGTGAGACGGCGGGCAGGCGGCTATGATGGCCTCCCAAATCCGTCGTCCAATACATCAAAGCTCGCGCAGCATAGACAGCCTTCGCTGATTTGGCGAGCTCCCAAGCCCGTATCCGAGCAACGCGACGAGCACAAGGAGGAACGATGCTCAAGACCGGCAAAGCAGTTGTGGCCAAGGCCGCGCGCTTGGCGAAAGAGCTGCGCTACACTTTGGGCGCGGGCAAGGTGCCGGTCGCGGGCTTCGACCTCTCGAACGTGGAGGGCGCCGCGCTTTTTTTCGAGGAACATGGCTGGGCTATCGTAAGAGGTGTCTTCCGACCCTCGGAGATCGAGAGCTTCCGAAACGACACGTTCGCATCGCATCGCGAACGCCTTGCCGGAGATCTTCTGTCGAACTCGCGGCTTTCACGGGTCCTTCTCGACGACCGTATTTTCGCGATTTGTCGCGCACTGCTCGGCGAACAACCCACTTACTTTGGTGACTCGTCGTGGTACAGCAGCGACATACACGCTTTTGCGCTGGGTTTTCACAAGGACAATGCCTACAAATTTACCCAGGATGGTCCGGATTGGAATTGCAAATATCCGCTACTGCGCATGGGGATTTATCTCCAGGATCACGTGGAGCACTCCGGAGGCATCGCGATTCGGGATCGGTCGCACATCACGATGGATTGCTCGGTCGGTCAGCCATTTGCGGTGCCCACGGCGAAAGGAGACGTTGTCGTCTGGTCCCTTCGTACGAGCCACTCGGGGTTCGTAAGTCGTCCTCGTCTGTTTCCAAAAGCTTTCCTACCGATGACCGTCCAAAACGTGGTGACCGTCCGCGCAAAAACAACGTATCGGCCGCCTACGCTTTTCTTCCGTCCTCTTGAGTATCCGTCTCGACTAGCCCTTTTCATGTCGTTCGGCATCGACGGCAAACACCTTCGACGCTACGTCGAGTACTTGAAGACACGGCGCTACGCCGTGACGCTATGGAAACAGAGTGTGTACACCGAGTCGGTGCGCGCCGAACTGCACCGCAAGGGATTTGGGCTTGTCGACTCGCCAGCGCAGGTCCGGAATATCGATCTATCGACGACGTCCGAAGAGCACCGCGAGCCTGTTGGCGACCTTCTCCTGCCGCCGCTGCGACGGGGCTCTGACGGTCAAGCTCAACATGCGATGATGGGAGACGTCGAGAGTCGATAGCTGCCTCGCCTTCGCCTCGTCGGCTCCGGAAACGCCGGAGATCGGGTCAGTGTATGCCTACGCACACGATGGACGGGTGACGCCGAAATTCCCAGCGTTTCGCCGCGACCCTCTTCAAGACGGACTCGACCTCTCCGGCAGTCATCGGCGAATCGTAACGAGGCGATAGCGCGTCGAACGTGTCTAGCACTGCCTCGGCATAGCGCGTCTCTCGCGTGGAACCCGTGTGCTCCACCCAGTTGGCCACCGGAATGGCGAATCGCGCAATCTTACTGACCAGGGGCAGCCGAAAGAGAACGTCCGTGACGGGGAATAACAGGGGCATTGTTGTCTCGATCATCTGCAGAAGCACGTTTTGCGGGAGGCGTTTCGTGATGGGGCGAAGCACGTACTTTCCGCTGAGTTTCGTCCAGGGCTTGCGCCCGTAAATCGTCATAGCGAATTGCCCGTTGGGCTTGCAGAGCGTGACGACCTTCTCTATCGCACGACGCGGATCCGGAGTATGTTGGATGACGCCAATGCAATAGATGAAGTCGAAACTGCCGGATTCGAATGGTGGCTCCAAAAGGCTGGCCTGCACGACTTCGGCGTTGGGGAAGGGCTCCAGCGTCTTCTTTGCCGCCTCGACCGCGCTCGAGAGGTCCATCGCGACGAGATTGGCCTTCCGCGCTGCGGCGACTTCTGCGAAGCGTCCCGCGCCGCAACCCGCATCCAGGCACCACTTGTCGCTTAGATGCTGCTGCGTCCAGCCCGCTTCCGCCTCGAAGCGCGCGCGTGATATGTGCGTGTGCGCGTCCGAGTCAAGCTGCACTTGTCGATACTTGTTCCACTGAAGGCCGAACGACTCCGCGTAGCTGTTCGGCGGAACGAAGCGAGGGATGCCGCGCACAATCGCATATGACCGCCCGGTCTGCGTGCTCACGAGCTGCCCCTCTTCGATCTGACTATCCCGCAACGTGGCATTCTTCAGCGAGAGATTGGCCCCAGTTCCGGGTTCGCGTAGGAGTTCGAGTAGCCGCTCGCGCATTGAGTCGTGAGAATAGGCGAGCTCTTACCGGTCACGCAATCCGCCGCTCAGGTTGAAGGGTAACGCACTCTCGGCAATACTCCCGCCATGATGGCCGCAGCGGATCAGCGTAGCGCGGTAGCGCACGAGAAGTTGATCCGATACACGGTCCGTCCGTGCTTGCGTACGTCGGAAGCTCGCCCGAATTCGGTTATTTTGGTCCCTCCGCGTGGAAACCTCGCCCCCGGCTTCGAGATGGCCAAGGCGAAAGTCGATGCGGGCATAGCGGTTCGACTCGTCGGCATCGGCGTGACCCTTAGAAAAGCTTGGCCGTCGTGGGTGACTGAAATTCCCGGCCTGTGGCTTACCGAGCTCACGGCGTACCGCACCAGGACACGATGGGAGGCAACGGCGCCTCTGCGTGAGAGCCTCAAAGCTCTCGCTGACGAGATATTCGTGGAGGCGTTCCCCGGTTTGCGCGGATCCGAGGTATTCTACCCTCACATCGGCATGCGCGCTTTTGCGGCAACCGCCTTTGTGATGCCGATCGTTATTGGTTTGGCCGAGCAGCATGCCGGCGATAGCGTCATCTGCACTGAGTCCGAATGGCCCGGATTCGTGCTCTACGGCGCGTTCGTCGGCCTGTCGCCGCTCAGTCGTAGCAAGCTGCCTTGGGCAGCACGGCTCTCGACCCTGGCGATATTGGGATGGGCTGCGTCACTTGTACGTATTGCGAACATGTATGTGCGCTCGAGAGTCGGTCTCGACGAGATTCGCCGCCGCGGTTCTAGAGGGATACCCCGTCTATGGGTCCACATGTTTCCTGATTGGTTTCGCATCAATGCCCCGTTGATTGAAGGCATCCGCGGCAACAAAATAGGCGTGCTCTTGCACGGTTACATAGGGTCTGGCGAACGTGATGAAGCGCAATTGGCGATCAGGCGTGGCGGGGAGTTGTGGCCGGGCCTACGGGGTCTGGACGGCGAACAGGTGGATGCGTGGGGAACTACCTCGATACCGCCAAGCCTCGGGCAGTTCGGCGCTAGCTGCTTGAGGTTCACAAAGAATTGCAGTTTGGCCACGGTAAGGATGTGCCAACACGGGCCCCTCCTGAAGTTAGGGGCACACGAGCTCGACCTGACGACGCACGCATACGACCTCGTCAAGCACCTGACGATCGACATGGCGCGCGTTTGCATGGCAGACCTGGCCACATCCGATGTCCTCCGGCATAGAGCCTTTCGGGGAACCACCATTCTGCTCGCCGGCGCTCACCACGCCGACGTCGCATTGATGGTCCGTAGGCTGCAGCGTGCGGGGGCAACTACGATCGACTTTGCGCACGGCTGGAGCGGCGAGCCGATGCCCTTTGTCGCTGAACCTCCCTCTCGCTACCGTTGTGTCTGGACGCGAACGGACGCGATCGACAGCGACACGCGTTTCGTCGTGGGTGGAATGGCTACGGCTGCCCGTTTGGGGCGACTACCCGCTTCGCATAGGACGCGCGTGTTGCTCCTGACGAACTACGCGCACCGAGACGACGTGGTGGAGCAGACCGGGTTGGATCCATACCAGGACGAGCTACTCGAGATCGTTCGGCTCCGCGGTCGACAGTACGCTTTTCGGTGGCGACCGCACCCGGCCGACAGGCCCGAAGCCATAACTCCAGCGGCGACCGGATTGCCTGCCGAGCTTTCGCGGGGACGGCCACTTGCAGAAGATCTCGCATGGGCAGACGTGGTCGTATCAACCATATCGACCGCCGTGCTCGAAGCCCTGGTGCTGGACCTTCCCGTGCTCGTGCATGCAACCCCGGACCTCGAGGATGCGCCGGTGGTCGCGCCCTTTTCGCCCCAGCGCGTTTTCTTTTACGCGACCGACGGTGTCCGGAAACTCGATGCCATTGTCAATGCGTTGTCCGCCCCAGACTTGCTGAAGCCCGAGAGGCAAGCGCTGGCCGCTCTGTTCGGGGAAACCGGTAGGCCACGATCACTTGCGGATGCCATTGCACCATTCATCGGAGACGCTGCCTTGACAGGACACTCGACCTCCGGTGCAGATACCAATCACCCATTCACGGTTCCCTGATCGAGTGGCGCCCTAGGCGCGGCTATCCTCACGGCTCCGGATCGCCCGTTCGAAGCCATAGCTCCAGGTTCACTAGCTGCCAGAGGAACATCATGTGGTTTTCCGCGGGTCGGTGCTCTCGAACAATGGTGTCATGTTCATTGATGATCGCGAGAACCCGCGCGACGTCGTAAATACCACGACGTTGGAAGGCGGCTGAGCCAACCAGATCCATGAGGAATTCCCGGCCCGGACCTGCGAACCAAATGTGGGCGGGCGCATTCCAACCGGTTTTCTTCACCCGAAGGCGAGTTTCGTCCGGTAAGACGTTCCGCATCGCCGTGCGCAGGAGGTGCTTGGTTACCCCATCACGGATCTTCAGGATACCCGGGACTCGAAACATGAGCTCGACGAGGCGGTGGTCGAAAAACGGCCAAACAGGGCAGATGCCAAAGGCGCCGGCTTGGCGATCGGCGGCTCGAAGGCAGCAGGGCGTCGTCTCTCGGTAAATGTCTTGATACGTCCTATTCTTGAGATAGCTCGTGAACGGCGCGTCCATCACGGGGACGAAGGCATGCAGGTCGAAATACTGCTTGGACACCACATCTGCGTAACGTCCCAGGCGAATGCCGTCGGGCAGGCATTTGCCCGGTACCCGCAGGTCGACCAGGCGGTCGAGAGCGGCCTCCATGACGGTCGACGTTTTGACATAAATGGGATGATTGTGATGCGCGACCCATCGTTCGGTCTCTCGGGTTAGCCTTGCCTCGTCGCCGGCGCGCCGGAGGTCCGCAAAGAAATAAAAGAAGTACTCGTACTCGCCTGCATTCAGTTCGTCCCCGCCCAGCC
>Ga0210409_10005115_pt1 | contig 13837 bp, 15 predicted proteins | sample IncBWH17MmetaG_FD_161649 | JGI IMG/M metagenome (GOLD analysis project Ga0210409, IMG submission 161649) | Forest soil microbial communities from Barre Woods Harvard Forest LTER site, Petersham, Massachusetts, United States - Inc-BW-H-17-M | ecosystem: Environmental > Terrestrial > Soil >... | reverse complement strand
CCGGCCGCCGAACTACGAATCCCCGGTGGATTCCTTCGACGATGTACTCACGCCCAACGATAAATTCTTCGTGCGCTGGCACCTTGCGAATATCCCGCGCATCGACGTGCGTGCCTGGCGCCTCGATGTGGGCGGGGATGGCGCCGAGCGGGGCTTCGAACTCAGCATGGACGAATTGAAGCGCGATTTCGAACCGGCGGAATTCGTGGCCGTCTGCCAATGCGCCGGCAATCGGCGCGGGTTCTCCGCCCCGCATGTTGCGGGAGTGGAGTGGGGGTCGGGTGCGATGGGCAACGCGCGCTGGAAAGGCGCGCGCTTGAAGGACATTCTCGCGCGGGCCGGCTTGAAAAAGGAGACCGTGGAGATCGCCTTCAACGGCAGCGACCGCGCAGCACTCGACAGCACCCCGGCCTTCGTCAAGAGCCTGCCGGCCTGGAAGGCGATGGACGAGAACACCCTGGTGGCATATGAAATGAACGGCGCGGCGCTTCCCCATTGGAATGGGTTTCCGGCGCGGATCGTGGTACCGGGATGGTCGGCAACCTACTGGATGAAACAGGTGGCGAGCATTCGTGCGTTGGTTCAGCCGCTTGCGAGCTTTTGGATGAACACCGCCTATAGACTTCCCATGGGCAAATTCCCCATCATCGATCGATTCACATCACAGGAATCGGCCACGACCACGCCGATCACCGAGATCCTCATCAATTCCCTCATCACCAACGTGAGCGCCGGGCAGCGCTTCGCGGCCGGCCAACCGCTGCAGTTCAAAGGCATTGCGTGGGACGCCGGCTACGGCATTCGCGGCGTGGAGATTTCTGTGGATGACGGGCGTACCTGGCAAAGCGCCACGTTGGGAGAAAGTCAGGGCAGGTATTCCTTCCGTACCTGGCAATTCACGTGCCCGGCTCGAGCCGCCGGCCGGTTCCCGGTGATGGCGCGCGCGAGCAACGCGCAGGGCACCGTGCAGCCGGCGGAGCTCATCTTCAACGGGCCGGGTTATCATAACAACGTCGTGCAAAAAATCGCGATCGAGATTGTCTAAGGGGTATTGTGACCATTAAAACGCGATTCGGCTCAGCTCTGCTGTTCTGCATATTCGCGGCATCGGCGTTCGGCAGCGAGTCGCCGATAAAACTCGTAGGCGGCGCACAGGCCACGGTGGTCCAATTGCGCTGTTCCACATGCCATAGCCTCGACTATATCGTCATGAATTCGCCTTTTCTGACGCGCGCGGCGTGGGAGGCGGAAGTCCGCAAGATGATGAAGATCATGGGCGCCCCGATTCCGGAAGACGAGGTGGCGCCGATTGTCGATTACCTCACCCAACACTACGGGGCGAACTAGCCAAGGCGATCATCAGAGGGTAGAGGCGATGCAGTTATCCAAATCCAATTCCGTGCTGTCGGCGACGATTTTGTTTGCCGCGAATCTGGCCCTGGCTGATGCGGCGACGACCGCGGCCGGCAAGGTTCATGATGTGGTGCTGCACGGCGGATCGATCTACGACGGTTCGGGCGGCAAACCCTACCCCGGGGATGTCGCGATCGACGGCGACCGCATCGCCTATGTAGGCCCGAAGCGCGATTGGGTCGGCCGCATCGATATCGACGTCCATGGTCAGGCCATCGCACCGGGGTTCATCAACATGTTGGCGCATCCGGAGGAATCGCTGCTCGCCGACGGCCGCGCATTGAGCGATCTCACGCAGGGCGTGACGCTCGAGGTGATGGGTGAATTTTCCATGGGTCCGCTCAATCAAAAAATGAAGGAACTCATGGTGGCGCGTCAGGATGACATCAAATTCCCGGTCACCTGGACCACCCTCGGCGAATATCTGGAAGGGTTGGAACGCAAAGGCATCGCGCCCAACGTTGCATCATTCGTCGGAGCGCCTACAGTGAGAACTTATGTACTCGGGGAAGCCGATGTGCAGCCGACGCCGCAACAACTCGAGCAGATGCGTGGACTGGTCCATCAGGCCATGGAGGAGGGTGCCGTGGGCCTCACGACCATGCTCATTTATGCGCCTGCAACCTACGCCAAGACCCCCGAACTGATCGCGCTCGCCCAGGAATCGGCGCGCTGCGGGGGTATCTACACGGCTCATATGCGCAGCGAAGGCGACCGCATTGAATCGGCGCTGCAAGAAACCATCGAGATCGCGAAGGCGAGCGGCGCACCGGCTGAGATCTATCACCTGAAAATCTCCGGTAAGGACAACTGGGGCAAAATCGACAAGGTGATCGCCATCATCGAACAAGCCCGCGCGTCCGGTGTGCGCATTACCGCAAACATGTATACCTATACGGCCGGTGCTACGGGACTCGATGCGGCGATGCCGCCGTGGGTCCAGGACGGAGGACTGGAGGTGTGGATCAAGCGCTTACAGGACCCTGCCGTTCGAGCCAAGGTGATCGCCGAGATGCGCAACCCCCATCCGGGCACCTGGGAAAATCTCTACGGCGCGGCCGGACCCGACGGCATACTTTTCCTCAGCTTCAAAAACCCGAAGTTAAAGCCGCTCACCGGAAAGACGCTCGCCGAAGTGGCCAAGTCGCGAGGCGTTTCCCCGGAGGATGCCGCCATAGACCTTGTGATCGAAGATGGTACGCGCGTTGGCGTTGCGTACTTCTTGATCAGTGAGGCGAACGTGCGGCGCCAAGTATCTCTGCCTTGGGTGAGCTTTGGTTCGGACGAACAGGGCGATGCTCCCGAAGGAGTATTTCTGCTGTCGGCCGCGCATCCGCGCGCATACGGCAATTTTGCCCGGGTGTTCGCCAAGTATGTTCGCGAGGATCATGCCCTGAGCACCGAAGAAGCCGTGCGCAGGATGACTTCGCTTCCGGCGGACAATCTGTCGCTCAAGGACCGGGGCCGCTTGCGGGCCGGGGCGTTTGCCGACATCGTGGTATTCGATCCGAACACGATTCAAGATCACGCAACATTTGAAAAGTCGCATCAGCTCAGCACCGGAGTCAGTCAAGTCATCGTCAACGGCAAGCTGGCATTGAGGGACGGCAAGGCCACCGGCGCGGCGACCGGCAGAGTGGTGAGAGGCCGCGCGTGGACCGGCGCCAGCGGTGGCGGTTGCCGGCGTGCGTCCAGCGACTGGGTGTGGGCCAAATAACCACGCTACGCTGACGCTTCGGCAACGACCTCAGGTTTGCTGGTGCGGCACGTCGACCAGGCTGCGCGTACCTTTTTCGACGTCGTAGATATGGAAGGAATTCATGTTCCGCCCGTAAAGGTGCAGAGTCACAGCCATTGCCCGCTCCCGCGGCACTCCCGTCATGTGGATGTGATCCGGATTCGGCACGAAGCTGGAAATCGACTTCTCCTTCAGAAGCAGAACGCCGCCGCGCTTCAAGCGGATCCCGTGATCGGCCGTGATGTCGCCATCGGCTGCCATGAGGCTTCGCTCCTCGAGCAGTCCCTGCAGTACGCCCACCACGCCCCAGCTGCCGTGATCGTGTACGGGTGTCCACTGCCCTGGCAGCCAGACCAGAGAAAACAGCGATAGTTGCTGGTCCGGTGAAATGTAGATCGCATTCCTGGCGTAGTGGTCCGGATCCGACCGGAAATGCGCGGGACGGAGGAAGGAGCGGTCGCTTTCGAGGAGCCGCTCCATCAGCGGCGCGACGGCGATCACGCAGTCGGCGGGATCTTCGTTTGTCGCAGAAACCGAATGGCAGTCGGCTATGAACTCATCAAGCCCGTAGTGATCCATGCGAGCGCTACTTGTAGCGAACGCCGTGTTTGACCACGAGAGTCACATGCTGGAGAAGATCGATGTAGCGAAGCACGTCGCCGTCAACCGCGATGATGTCGGCATACTTGCCCTCGCTGATCGAACCGTAATCCTTGTCGACTTTCATTTGCACCGCCGGCCAGTATGTAGCGGCGCGAATCGCAGTCATCGGGTCCACGCCCAATTTGCTGACCCACGTATCCAGCTCGCGCCACGTCGAACCGCTGTGAAAATTCATGGGAACGCCGCTATCGGTGCCGATCAGCATCACGACGCCGGAATGCTGAAGCTGATGAAACTTGGTGTCCAAGGTGGGGCGGCGCAGGGGCATGCTCTGAAAATAGCTCAGCTGTCCGGGATGGCGAATGGATGACTTGATATCGGCGACAATGTCGGCGGGCAGATCCAGCTGCCAGGCCGGATCGTCGAGCTGCATGGAGTTGTCGCGCAAATACTCGTAATTCAAGAGCACGCTGATCGTGGGCGTCCAAAAAAGCGGCCCTAAGTTACCCTTGGCGCTGCGCTCCGCAATCATGGACAAAATGTCGGCGGGATAACCGGGAGCCGTGGCAAGGCCAGTATGCTCGAAGCAGTCCACGTTGTACTTGAGCCCACGCCGGATTTCCTCGAGACGGTGGGCATGCGCCACCACCGGCAGGTGGTGCGCATGAGCCTCCTCGACCACCGCTTTGACCTCTTCTTCCTGCATCAAGTCTTGATCGATGAGCTTGATGATGTTCACGCCGGCCGCAGCCAGCTTCCTGACTTTGTTGCGCGCATCTTCGACCCCGTTTACTCCCCAGCGAAAATATTCAGTACCTGGATAAGGGGCATGCTGGATAAAGGGACCGGATACATACAAGGTGGGACCGGGAATCTCGCCGCGATTGATGCGATCGCGTACGGTAATGATGGCCTCCAGCGGCGCGCCCAGATCGCGAGCGCTGGTGATGCCTGCGATGAGCAGCTGGTGCGCCGATGCCGGCATGATTTCCTTGGCCAGCCGCGGGCTGTTGCCATAGGTCTTATCCCAATAAGTGTAGTCACTATGCCCTGCCAGGTAGGTGTGCACGTGGGCGTCCCACAATCCCGGCAGCACCGACATGCCGGCGGTCGAGATCACGGTGGCGCCGGCTGGTACTGCCAGAGAGTCCACGGTGCCGATGGCCGTTATGCGCTCGCCGTCGATGAGCACGACGCTGTGGTCGAGCGGCGTGCCGCCAAAACCATCGATCAAGCGACCGCCAACCAGCGCTATGGAAACCGCGGAATTCGCCGGGGCCGCGAGACTCGCGATCCAGCAGGCCGCAAGGAACAAAACAGTGTGCTTCAGCATGCGGCTATGATACACAGGCAAAGAATGACGGAGTAAACCAATGGCCAATCGAATCTGCTTCGTAGAACTTCCAGCCGCAACCGTCGGCGCCGCAAAATCCTTTTACGCCAGTGCGTTCGGCTTTGCGATGACAGACTTTGGTCCGACCTATAGTTGCACCATGACCGGTGACGTGGATCTCGGGCTGCAGGCCGATGCCAAAGAAGCATCGCGCGCTCCGCTTCCGGTCATTCAAGTCGGATCGCTCGAAGAAACCGAAGCGCTCGTCAAGCGCGCAGGCGGAGTAATCACAAAGGCAACCTTCAGCTTTCCCGGCGGCAGACGCTTTCATTTTCGAGATCCAGCCGGCAATGAACTTGCCGCGATGCAGCCTGACTGAACTCCAGCCATCATGCGAACCTTGAGAGGCTGAGGTGGGCGCGGAGCTCGCGGACTTGAATGCGCGGCCGCTGCCGGGTTGGTACGACGCCGCCAAATTCGGAATCTTCATTCATTGGGGCCTATGGGCCATTCCTGCTTTCGCCGCCCGCCTCGGGTCGATCACCGATGCCGTCAAGGCGGACTATGACCGCGCCATGGCGATGATTCCATATACCGAGTGGTATGCGAACGCGATCAAGGTTCCCGGCACGCCCTCTGCGCAGTTTCATCGGCAGACCTATGGAGATGCGCCCTACGAGGCGTTCAAGGAACCGTTTCTCGCCGGTCTTAAGGCGTGGGACCCGAATGCGTGGGCTGAAACATTTCGTGATGCGGGTGCCGGCTACGTGGTGCTCGTGACCAAGCACCACGACGGCTTTTGTCTCTGGCCGAGCGGCATCAAGAATCCCTGCCAACCCGGTTGGAGCAGCGGCCGCGACTTGGTGGGCGAACTGGCCAACGCGGTACGGGCGGCGGGCTTGAGATTCGGGGTGTACTACTCCGGCGGGATGGATTGGACGTTCAACCGACGGCCGATGATGACGATCGCGGATGTGATCGGGTCCAAGCCAGGTGGCGCCTATCCTGAATATGCTGAGGCTCAGCTGCGGGAGCTGATTGCGCGCTACCAACCCAGCGTGCTCTGGAATGACATTTCCTGGCCCACCGCGCAAAGCCGCCTCAACGCGCTCTTCGCCGAGTATTACCAGGCGGTGCCTGAGGGCGTGGTCAATGACCGCTGGGTAACATCAGGGCTCGCGGGCCAAATGGTGAAATTCGCTCCGCTCCGCCGACTTCTTGACTGGGGTATCAAGCGGCGGCTGCGCAGCCGTCCGGAAAGCTTGGAAGGCATCATTCCCGCTCCCGTGCCTCACAGTGATTTTCGCACCCCGGAATATGCGCGCTTCCCAGAAATCCAAACCAAAAAGTGGGAGGCAACGCGGGGCATGAGCCATTCATTTGGTTTCAACCGCCGCGATACCGAGGACGATCATGCGCCCGCAGAAACCCTGCTCAGTGATTTCCTCGACGGGGTGTCGAAGAACGGCAATCTGCTGCTGAATGTTGGCCCAGAGCCCGGCGGTCTGCTTCCCGCGCCCCAGGTTCGACGCCTGCGGTTCTTCGGCGCCTGGCTGCGTGCGAATGGCGAGGCGGTCTTCGCGACTCGGCCATGGATCCGCGCAGACAGTACGACTTCAAATGGATTACCCGTTCGCTTCACGCACCAGGGCGGGAATCTTTATCTCATCATCTTGGGCGCCTGTCCCGATCGGCGCATCACCGTGCGTGATCTCAAGGTCAGCGGTACTGCTACGCGCCTTGCGGACGGCGCTCCGCTTCGTCTGGCGCAGGATGGTCCCGACTTGACTCTGGAGCTGCCGTCAACGGGCGCCGGATTCGCTCCCGCATTTCGAATTGCCGGTGCGGGAGTAATCGGCGCTGCGGATCGGCGCAGCTAAAGGTTATGTGCGTCGATGGCCGCGGCGGTCCTTCGCGAGCACAACTGTTTCGAACAGTTCGTAGTTCGAGGTGGGTACCCTGTCGGCCCCCGGGGCATGGTAGTAGCGAACAGTGATGGATGTCTGGCCGTGCGCGTTGCCGGGGTCAAGGTCGAAGACACCGATGCCATAGCCCGTCACGGTGTCGCGGCGCGCCGACCAGATGGCGTCTTCCAGCGCATCGGCGCTGCCCTTGGTGAACGCGCCGGCAACAGCGCCGGGTACGGGGCGGTTCACCCGGGTTATCACCCGGGCCTGCGGTTGTCCGTTTGCAGAGTTGCTGCCGTAGATGTCCAGCGGCGCGCTGGTGCCGCCGCCGCCCAGAATGAGATGGACCGTGCCGTGGGTGGTGTCGAACCTGCCGTCTGCGGGCTCCGAGGTCATTACGGGATTGGGCTGGCAGGTGTCCACCGTCGCGCCACTGGCCGCGTCACGGCCAACATGGTGGTTGCAGCCTCGAACCGGCCAGCTGCGCTCGTAATCGTGGTCATGGCCGCAGAGAACCAGATCGACGCCGTACTTATCGAACAGCGGCAGCCAGTTTTCGCGAATGCCTTTGTCGGAGCCATTGCCGTTTTTCGAGGAACTGAGCGCATCCTGATGCATTTGCACAATGATCCAGTCAGTCTCCTCGTCCGCCGAAGCCGCGGCAAGCGTCTCTTCCAGCCAGCGGGTTTGCGCGCCGCCGCTGTAGCCATGGATATACAAAGAGGTGCCTGGCGTAATCGGCGCATTCCCGGTGCTTGGCGCAGGCTGCAGCGCTGCGGGTCCGCCGACAAAGGCGCCGCTGTCCTGGTAGATCACATCATCCGCCGAGAGCGAAATGAACAGCGCCGAGCCCACCTTGAAGCGGTACCACAGTCCGGGAAACTGCGTGCCGTTGTGCGGCAGGGAGAATCTGGTGAGGTAGGAATTGAACCCTTGAGCGCCGTTGTGAAACTCGATTTCGTGATTTCCCGGGCACGGCATCCACGGACGATTTGCGGCGGAGGCTTGCGCGTTGTTCGCAAAATCCGCCCACACCGCAGGCTGGGCCGTCGGGTTCAAGTTGGCGTAGCAAAGGTCGCCGTTGAGCAGGTGGAATAGCGGCTGAAATCGTTCCACCGCGCCCACCGCATGGCGGCTCTGAGGAGAGGAAAGCACCCAGGACGCGACCGGCGTTGCGAGATCGCCATAACTGGTCCAGCGAAATGGAGCGCGGCCCCGCGGCGCAGTCTGGAACGTCGCGCTGAACGGCCGCGTCCGGTTGCGGTCATTGTCCGCGGTCACCGAGTAACCGCAGCTTGAGCCCGCTTTAAGTCCGTCGACCTTGGCGTGATAAGTGAATACCGTCTGGCCGTTCAACCCGTCGGTGTAGGTACGTTGAACGGCATGAATGATTTTTTCCGCGGTCGCGGAGTGTCGCAGGATGACGCGCGGATTGACTGCTTGAGCGGCCGACGCCCAGGAAACGAACACGATGCTGGTGGGGTCCTCCCCCCAGGTCAGATGGATCTGCTCGGGAGTGCCGTCGGCAGGCGCCGGTTTTGCGTCGCCGGCGAAAAGCGCCAGGGGCGATGCAGCGGCGACCAGACCCGCACCGGCGCCCGTCACAAATCCGCGCCTCGAAATCGATGCGCCGGCCGATTCTGTTTGGTCCGGATGCTTGGGAAGGCGATGGCGCGTCACTGATCTCTCCGCGATGGACCGCGGAAGTATAGGAACTCTGCCGCCCAACGGGCAATCTCCGGGAAGTCGCGGCCATCAAGCGGCGGGGCGGATCCTCTTGGAAAGTTCCGAGCGCTCGGTCGCGTTCAAATCCCAGTGCCAGTCGTGACACTCGGCATAGACGCGGAGGGGTTTGTTGTTATCGAGTGCATCCACGATCTCGGATTTCGTGCGTGAGGAGGTCCATTCCTGCTTGCATATCGGGCAGTGGACGGGGAATCGGAAGAACACTTCGGTCATGCAGTCTCCTGGTGGCAGCCGCAGTAATGCCAGTGTCCACGTCGGCATCTTCAATTTCTGCGTATTGAGTAGCAAAAGCATTGAAAACTGCCCGATTCCGCGGCGGCGGGAGAATCTAAATCGCGAAATTGCCGTCAGGCGAACACGTCCAGCAGTGTTCCGAGCATCTGATTCGAGGTGCTAATGATGGCCGCGCCTGCTTGAGTCAGCAGCTTGGCCTGGCTCAAATCGAGCAGCGGATTGGTCACATCTTGATTGTCGGGATTCGCGATCTGTTGGGCGTCCTGACTCAGCTGCTGGTTGCTGGTCGCGAGTGCGGCGAGTCCGCTGCTTTGAGCGCTTGGCAAACTGCTGGAAGCTGCGACTGGGCTGATAGGGCTCATCGGAGTTCTATCGGCAGCCAACTACGGAGCTTTAGATCATCATGACGATATGACAAATTCCTTGCCCAACGGTGGCACAATCCACACAATGCCTGCTCGCCTTGAGGTCTACATCCAGCCGCGCGCCTCCAAGACAGAGCTGGCGGGCGAACACCATGGCATGATCAAGATTCGCATCGCGGCGCCGGCCATCGAGAATGCGGCCAATCGGGCGTTGATCGATTTCATTGCACTGAAGCTCGGCACGGCGAAGCGCTGTGTGCGTCTGGTTTCCGGAGCTGCCAGCCGCAGGAAGGTGCTGGAAATCGATGGGTTGACCGCGGAGGCGATCGCGGCAAAGCTCGCAACTCGGCGCGGCCTATAATCGAATGCAGGCTGGCGTGCCGCGGGGACATCCTAGGCGATGAAAATGTTACGTACGCCGGACACGCGCTTTGAGGGGTTGCCGGATTTCCCATTCGGCCCGCATTACACGACCATTTTCAGCGCTACGGATACCGCGCTGCGTATGCATTATCTCGACGAAGGCCCGCGCTCCAGCGCGCCCGTCCTGTTGCTGCACGGCGAACCGAGTTGGAGCTTTCTGTACCGCAAGATGATCCCGTTGCTGGCGGCGGCTGGTCATCGCGTGCTTGCCCCCGACCTGATCGGGTTTGGCCGCTCCGACAAGCCGCAGGCGCAGAGCGATTACACCTTCGAACGTCATGTTGCCTGGATGAGCGAATGGATCGAGCAGCACGATCTCAACTCGATCACGCTGTTCTGCCAGGATTGGGGCGGTCTCATCGGCCTGCGGCTGGTTGCGCGTTTTCCGCAACGCTTCGACGGCGTCATCGCGGCGAATACCGGACTGCCGGCGGGAGGCGGGCAAATTCCCTTCGCCTTCAAGATCTGGCTGGCCTTCAGCAGGTGGGTGCCGAAATTGCCGGTCGGCTGGCTGATCAGCAAGGGCTGTCTGAAGGGACTGACAGCCGCCGAGAAACGCGCCTACGATGCGCCATTTCCCGACGAGCGTTACAAGGCCGGCGCGCGGACATTTCCCACACTCGTGCCAATCACCGATGCGCATGCGTCAGTGGCGGAAAACAAGCAGGCATGGTTGGCCCTGGAGCGCTTCGACAAACCGTTCCTTACCGCGTTCAGTGATCGCGATCCGATCACGCGCGCCGGCGACAAATTGCTGCAGGCGCGCATTCCGGGCGCCCGGGGTCAGCCACATATCACAATTCAGGGCGCCGGGCATTTTCTGCAGGAAGACAAACCTGCCGAACTCGCGGCGCTGATCAACGATATGATCGCGCGTCGGGAGCGCGGTGCGATGACGGCCCGCTAAGTCGTCGCGACGACCTCGCGAATTAATTTTGACAGGCTCAATAAGAATGGAGAAAACCAGATGGCTAATCAGCTTTTCGATCTTTCCGGCCAGGTCGCGCTGATCACCGGCTCTTCACGCGGCATCGGCAAATCCATTGCCGAGGAGATGGCGGTGGCCGGCGCCAAAGTGGTGATTTCATCGCGCAAGAAGGAGGCCTGCGACCAGGTGCGGGACGAGATCCGAGCGCGCGGTGGCGAGGCGATTTCGATTGCGTGCAATATCGGCCGCTGGGAAGAGGTCGAAGCGCTCGTCAAGACCACGCTGGACCAATACGGCCGGATCGATATTCTGGTTTGCAATGCTGCCGTGAACCCATTCTACGGCTCCCTCATGAAGCTCGAGGATGACGCGTGGGACAAGATCATGAGCTGTAACGTGAAAAGCAGCTGGTGGTTTGCCAAGCTCGTGACGCCGCACATGGTCGAACGTGGTTCCGGCAATATCATACTTCTATCCAGCATCGGCGCGATCAGGGGAACCGCTGTGCTCGGCGCGTACGGAATTTCCAAAGCAGCGGAAGCTCAGTTGGGGCGTAACCTCGCGCTGGAACTGGGTCCCAAGGGCATCCGGGTCAATATCATCGCCCCGGGACTGATAAAAACAGATTTTGCCAAGGCGCTTTGGTCAAACCCGGCCATTCTGCAGAATGTGGAACAGCGTGCGCCGTTGCGCCGCATCGGCCAACCCGTGGAAATCGCGGGAGTCGCGGTTTTTCTCGCCTCTCGAGCCGCGAGCTTTGTCACGGGCCAGTTCATCATTGCGGACGGAGGTTCCACTTTGGGTGATTGATCGAGATGCGATCGCGATGGCACGCGGGGCATTTGGAATTTGACGAAGGGCGTGAACCATGAAAATACTGAATTCGGTCGTGGCGATTACCGGCGCTGCCAATGGCATCGGCTATGCGTTGGCAAAGCGCTTCAAAGCCGAGGGCGCGCGGGGGATCGCCGTGGCGGACATTGATGCCGCCAAGATTGCGGCGGTTGCGAAGGAAATCGGCGCGGTGGGATTTGCTTGCGATGTATCCCAGGAGCAGGACATTCAGCGCGTGGTGCGTGAAACGGAAGCGCACTTCGGACCGATCGACCTATTTTGTTCCAATGCAGGAATTGGACTGGCCGATCCGGATCGCAACAACGCGGCGTCGGCGCCGAATGCCGATTTCGAGCGATCCTGGAGCATTCACGTCATGGCGCATGTCTATGCAGCCCGCGCGTTGCTGCCGCAGATGATGGCGCGCGGTAGCGGATATTTTCTCAATACGGTATCGGCCGCGGGTCTCTTGAGTCAGATCGGCTCCGCAACTTACTCGGCGAGCAAGCACGGCGCGATTGGGTTTGCCGAGTGTTTGGCAATCACACACCGCGATCACGGCATCAAGGTGTCGGTCCTGTGCCCGCAGGCGGTGCGCACGGCGATGATCGGCAATGAGCCTGAAAAAGGCTCGGCGGCGGTCGACGGCATCATCTCTCCGGAGGAATTGGCCGAATCGGTCATTGCGGGTCTGGCCGCCGAGCGCTTTTTGATCCTGCCGCATCCCATCGTTGCCGATTACATGCAACGCAAGACTGCCGACTATGATCGATGGTTGGGCGGAATGTCCAAACTCAGGCGCCGGCTACAGCAATAATTCCCGGCACTCGAATTGTTGTTGCGCCAATCGCGAGGTTGCGATCATGCTCAAACTGCCGCCACCCATCTGGACCGCGATCTACGTGTTGCTGGCGGCAGCGGGCGCCCGGCTGCTGGGTGGGTCCAAGATTCCTGGACTGCAGGTCGTGCCGCTGGGCATTGCTCTGGTCGCGATTGCGTTTGTGCCATCTGTCTGGGCCTTTAGCCTGTTTCGCACCGAGGGCACCGAAATCAATCCGACCTCGCCGGCGAATCGGAAACTGGTCACCCGAGGCCCCTATCGCTATACGCGCAATCCCATGTACTTGAGTCTCGTCGTCCTGTCCTTGGGGATTGCGGTCTGGGTCGGGTCCTGGCCGTTCTTTTTAGCGCCCATCGCGGTGTTCGCCACCGCCAATTGGATCCACATTCCCTTCGAGGAAGCTAAGATGCGCAGGCAGTTCGGTGCGGAATACGACGACTATGTCGGCCGGGTGCGGCGCTGGGTGTGAACGCACGAAGTCGAATCAAACGGAGACCAACTCATGCGCATGGATGATCAGGAAGAGAGCCAGAACGTCGAGGATGTGCGCGGTTCCAGCGGCGGATTCAGGCCGGTTCACGGTATCGGGATTGGGACCATCCTGATCGCGCTCGTCGGTGGATGGTTTTTTGGCGTCAATCCACTGCAGCTTCTGGGATTGCTGAGCGGCGATGGGTCGCAGACGGCGCAAACGACGCCCGATCAACCCGCGCACGGTCCTCCCGCCGACGATATCCAGGCCAAATTCGTATCGCAAGTTCTGCGCAGTACCGAGACCGTCTGGGCTGCGGCCTTTCAAGAGCGCGGTAAGCTCTACGTGGATCCCAAGTTGCGTTTGTTTCGGGACAGCTACCCGACGGCCTGCGGCCAGGGACAAGCGGCTGCCGGACCCTTCTATTGCGGCGAGGATCGGACCGTCTACCTGGACCTAGGATTCTTCGACGTGATGACGCGGCAACTGGGAGCTCCCGGCCAGTTCGCGCACGCCTACGTCATCGGTCACGAAGTCGGCCACCATGTGCAAAACTTGCTGGGCACTCTGGCCAAGGTGAATGCGCAGCGAGAACAGGCCGGCGAGGCTCGATCAAATGCGCTCAGCGTGCGGCTCGAGCTGCAGGCCGATTGCTTCGCCGGCGTGTGGGCCAATCGCTCGCAGCAGGAGCAAGGCTGGCGACTGGAGCCCGGAGACATTGAATCGGCGCTCAACGCCGCGGCGCAGATCGGCGATGATACGCTGCAGCGCCGCGCCCGCGGAACGGTGGTTCCGGAATCCTTCACGCATGGAACCAGCGCGGAACGAGTCAACTGGTTCAAGCGGGGCTTCAATTCGGGGCAGATCGACGCGTGCAACACGTTTTCGGCGAACCCGCTGTAGCTTAAACCTCAGTCGGATTCTTTGACTGCTTTGGTAGCCTCGGCAGCTTTGTGCTTGGCGCTGAGCGCGGCCCAATCGACCGGCCCCTTTACAAAGC